>Ga0208045_1000017_pt1 | contig 89006 bp, 75 predicted proteins | sample PL_2010_200m_FD_184160 | JGI IMG/M metagenome (GOLD analysis project Ga0208045, IMG submission 184160) | Freshwater microbial communities from Powell Lake, British Columbia, Canada to study Microbial Dark Matter (Phase II) - PL_2010_200m... | ecosystem: Environmental > Aquatic > Freshwater >...
GTTTCCGAACGTCGATAGGCAGAATCCCATAGAGTTCTTCAGTATCATAAAAGGGTTCTTCAATCGGTGCGGTTGGCAATGGCTGGTATTCACGACGTTCAATCGACTCGAAGATATTGCGGCAGATCTGGATGGCATGCACGTCGTTTTCGGCCAGGTGGTCGGCGACGCCGGAGATCATGGTGTGCATCTCTCCGCCGCCCAGCTCTTCAGCGGTTACCGTTTCGCCGGTAGCGGCTTTCACCAGCGGGGGTCCGCCGATAAAGATAGTCCCCTGGTTGCGGACGATGATGGTTTCGTCGCTCATTGCCGGCACATAGGCTCCCCCTGCGGTGCAGGAGCCCATCACGACAGCTATCTGCGGGATTTTTTCGGCCGAAAGACGGGCCTGGTTGAAGAAGAAGCGGCCAAAATGGTACTTATCAGGGAAGACGTTGGACTGCTCAGGTAAAAAAACCCCTCCCGAGTCGACCAGGTAGACACAGGGGAGCCTGTTTTCCATGGCGATCTCCTGGGCACGGACATGCTTCTTGATCGTCTCTTTGGTGTAGGATCCGCCTTTTACCGTGGCATCGTTCGCGATAATCATCACCTCTTTTGCATGGATCACGCCGATACCGGTCACCACCCCGGCTGAGGGGAACTCATTGTTGTACAAGTTATAAGCGGCCATTGGGGAGAGCTCCAGAAAAGGAGTGTTCTTGTCGACCAGCAGGTCGATCCGCTCCCTGGCAAGCAGCTTTCCACGATCCTTGTGCCGTTTGACGGCAATTTCCGGACCTCCACGCGTTGTTGAGGCTAGCCGTTCTTTGTAAATGGCAAGGATCTTGAGGTACTCCTCTTTCTGCTTCCGGAATTCAGGGCTGGAGGTGTCGAGTTTACTTTGGATACGAAACATGCAGGGTGTGGGATAAATTCGAAAGAGTAAAAATACAAAAATTTCACTACTTCTATTCGATCTTATTTCCCAGCGAGATATTCAATCGGACGAGGTTGATGGCATGGTCGATCTGTGCCCGCAGCAGGTTGATCCGGCTCTCTTCCAGTGCTGTTTCAGCGTCCAGCAGGTCGAGGTTGGTAATACCACCGCTTTGAAAGCTGACCGCAGCCAGGTGAAGCGCCTCTTCAGCCTGCTTAACCTGCAGCTGGCCCTGGTCGATCCTGGTTTCAGAGGCATCCAGGCTGGTTTCGTTCTGGAATACTTCCGTAGCGATATCCCGTGATACATTATCCATTTCAAAACGACTCTCCTCAATGGATGAATTGGCAAGCCGGATATTGTACTTATGCCTGGTGGCATCAAAAACCGTCATGGTGATACTCAGACCGGCAGCATAATTCGGTGTGATTTTGTTGAGATCCGGGATATAGCCGTTTTTCCAGCCTCCGGCGAGAAAGGCATTCAGGGAGGGGTTGTTTTGCACCTTGACCGAACGAAGCTTCAACATGGCATGTTCCTGTCTTAGCCGGGCAAGAAGCATTTCATTTCGGTGCTCCAGGGCAAAAGGGATAAGAGAATCCGAACTGACGTCAGGCTGGGATGAAATGTACCTGCTCGTCATGATTAAAGGGGTTCGTATGGGTAATCCAATCAGCGAGTTCAGGATGGCCACCTGTGTCTGACGGGAGGTTTCAAGGGATACCCGCTGGTTTTGAGCGTTTGATAACCTGACCTGGGTGGAGAGGATCTCATATTCGGTAGCGGATCCGGTCTGCTCTTTCCGGGTCACAAAATCGAGGTGCTTCTGCAGGTTCGCGATCTGTTCATCCTTGATGCGGATGGCCTCCTGAAGATAGACCAGGGTGTAATAGCTTACCGCGGTGATCAGGGTCAGCTGCTGGCGAACCAGGTCTACATTTGCTTCTGCCATATCCCGGGTTGATTCCTCCAGTTTGATCCGGCGGGAGGTCTTGGAAAAATCATATACGGTTTGACCTATGCTGACACCGGCATCGAAGTTATTCTCCGGCATGATCTTGAAGGATCCCATGTTTGGGATTGAAAGTTCAGGGACCGGGCCAAGTCGTGTATAACCGGCGTCGGCCTGGATATTCGGATAGTACCCTGATCTGGCCAGACCGATTCCGGCTTCAGCCGCCTTGATCGCCTCCATGGCTTTGCTGACGGCAGGATAACTGGTCAGCACATGCGTGAGGATCTCCGGGAGAGAAAGGGAATCGGCGATAGTTAAGTCCGGACCGGATGGTTGGTTTTGTCCACGGCTTTCCCGGGTATTTCCCAGCATGCCCAGGGTGATAATGATGGCAATGATATACGTTCGTTTCATAGTTGAAGATGCTTCTTTCTGACTTTTAAAAAGAAAACCGGGATTGCGCTGACCAGGGTGATGATGGCGGCAATCCGGAAATCGTCGCAGATTGCCTGGACAAACGCCTGCTGGTTGATGTTGGACATCAGGAGATAGGAACCCTGTTTGGCAGCAACGGCTGCCGGACTGCCGGCCTGATGAACGAGGAAATTCCCCAGATGGTGGACGACTCCCTGGTAAGACGGAGAATTTGCCTGCAATGCTTCTCCGAAGATTTGTCCGTGAAATCTGGACCGGGAGATCAGGATCGTTGTCAGTAATGCTACACCGAAACTGCCTCCAATCTGACGCAGGACGTTGATCAGTCCCGAAGCCTGCCCCATCTTTTCTTTCGGGACATCGATGGTCGCCATGGCGGTAAGCGGACTAAACATCATTCCCATAGCCAATCCCCGCAGGTACAGGGTCAGCATGATATAACTGTGTTCGGTCAGCCACGACATCCGGCTGTTCATATAAAAACTCAGAGCAAGTAAAAAGGCTCCGAGGATGATGGGAACCTTAGGGTTGGCTCTGTCCGAAAATATCCCGGCGATGGGGGCCGTAATTCCCTGGATGATGCCGATCGGAAGAAACACGGCACCGGCCTGGAGTGCCGTATAACCCAGTGAACTTTGCAGGTATATGGGAAGAAGGAATGTACTTCCGAACATGCCTATTCCGAAAATGAAGATCACCAGGTTGCTCACTGCGAAATTGTATCCTTTGAACAGACTCAACTCGATCAGAGGCTCCTTGATCGTCAGTTCAGTTACCAGAAAAACGGCCAGGGAGATGACGGCGATTCCGAAACAGATCAGGACGATCGGAGCATTCCAGCCGGCCGAATTGGTGGCAGCATTGCCTTCAGTAAGGGCATAAAGCAATACGGGAAGAAAGATGCTGATCGAGATGAACCCGACCGGATCGAAAGCCCGCCTCCTGGGACTTTTAAACTCTTTCTGGATGATAGCCGTGGCTAGTAAGCCGGCAATTCCGATTGGGACATTGACATCAAAGATCCATGGCCAGCTGAATGTATCGATCAGGTAACCGCCAATCAACGGGCCAAATGATACGGAAGCGGCAGCGGCTATCGACCAGAACCCAAGCGCAATGCTTCGCTGGTGAGGAGGGAATTCACGGGTTACGATGGCCATCCCGACAGGCATGATCGCTCCGGCTCCCAATCCCTGAATAACCCGGGAAAGAATCAGCATGTCTTCTGTGGCCGAATAACCGCAGAGAAAGGAGCCGAGCGTAAAGAGGGACAACCCGAGGAAATAAATGCGTTTATACCCGAATCGGTCGGCCATCCATCCCGAAGTGGGCAACATGACAGCCAGCGCGAGCATGTAGGCAGTCAGAACCCATTCAATCTTGTCGATCCCGACTCCAAATGAGGCCATGATCTTCGGAAGGCCCACATTGACGATGGTTGCGTCAAGCACCGCCATAAAGGTTCCGATCATGACATTGGCAAGCAGCCACCATTTGTAGGAGGGGCTCTCCGGATCAAACGTGGCGCTCTGGGCCCGGATGAACGAGGTAATGTGTTTGAATGGCATCATGGTGAGATCACCTCTTCAACAATTTCACTTCGACTGACATGCCGGAGATGAGCCTCTTCCGGAGATTGGCGTCAGGACTGTCGGTTGAATCGATGGAAATCTTAACCGGGATGCGTTGGGTTACCTTAGTGAAGTTTCCGGCAGCGTTATTTGGAGGGATCAGGGAGAATTGTGCAGCCGTATTTGTCCCGATCTGATAGACGGCGCCCGAAAAATGGACTCCCGGGAAAGCATCCACCGTAAAGTTGGCGGGCTGCTGATCATAGATGTAACCGATCTTGGTCTCCTCAAAGAAGGCGGCGATCCAGTATAGAGAGTCCTTGGTGATGGTAAGAACCGATTGCCCCGGCTGGGCAATGTCGCCCGGGAGCAGCCAGCGTTTGGCAATCCGCCCTTCGCCGGGAGCACAGATGCGGGTATTCTGCAAGTTGGTCTCCAGGGTGTGGATCTGGGATTCGGCGGCCTGGATACTCATTTCAGCGACCGCAATCTGCGACCTGACCACCTGAAGCTGGGACCTTGAGGCATCCAGCTGGGCCTGTGCCACTTCATAGGCCTTGCTGGTATGATCGAACTGTTCTTTGGGAATAACCTTTCCTTCGTACTGGATGGTAGCCCGGTCGAGGTCCTCTTTGGCCCGTTCCACACCGATCTCCTGGATCCGGATGTTTTTTTCAGCATAATCAAGGTTTGCCTGTGCCTGATTCACGGCTGCAATGGCCTGAGCCCGTGAGACCTGTGCCTGTTGTTTCTGGGCAACCAGGTCGGTACTATCCAGGACGACAAGCAATTGACCTGTCCTGACTGTATCCCCTTCATCCACGAAAATGTATCGTATCCGGCCCAGCATCTTGGAACTGACAGAGACCCGGTCAGAATCAATGTATGCGTCGTCGGTTGACACATACTTATCATACTGGTGGTAAAAGTACCAACCGGTAATCAATACTGCAATTATTACTACTGCCAGGGCAATGTATGCCCTGATCTTCTTTTTCCGGGAAGGTCCCTGGGGTTTGGTTTCGTCCATGGTTTAATGACTGGTTGATGAAATGGTTTCAATGCTTCGGATAAACAATCGGGTAAAATCAATGGTCTTGATCATCATCTGTTCAAAATCTTCCTCCCTTAATTCAATAAAGGGTTTTCGCTGGATGATGACGAGCCTCAATCCGTGAAGGATCTCCAGGAAGAGGGTCGCAAGGCTTTGCGGATCCCCTATCCGGAACACTCCCTGCTGGATCCCTTTCTCAAGAAGGGAAGTCACCAGCTGGTGATCCTTCTTCCGGAGTTCCTGGATCATTCCTTCGAAGTGCGGTTTGATCTGCCGGAAATCAGTAAACCGGAGTTTATTCAGGTTTATGAAGGTCATGAAATAGGTCTGCCTGAGCCTGACCAATTCCCTGATCGCTTCTTTCGGATCGCTGATCTCGTCCATCCGATGTTGCACAACAAGAAAGTATTCCTGCTGTTCTTTCCTGATCACTTCAAGGAAAAGACTCTCCTTGTCGGGAAAGTAATAGTAGAGGGAAGCCTTTGACATCTGAAGATCATTGGCGATCTCCTGCATGGTGGTCTTCTTAAATCCATACAGGCCCATCCGTTTCTGAGCTGCATCAAGGATCTCGTCGATGCGTTCCTTGCTGTCACCAGTGTAGGATACTTTTCCCATGCAATTCAGATTTAATAATTAACCGTTTGACTAATTAATTTGAACGGTCAAAATTATAAATATATTTGTTTGCATTTGTAATCTTCGGAAACTTTTTAATTTCAAGGGATTGCTGATAATAGAACACAGATCACACAGGTGCCTTCGTCCTTCCAACTTCGCACTTCCAGTTCGTAATTCGTACTTCTGACTTACTCTTCCAGCTTCTTCCCCCTGGTCTCCGGAAACGTCCAGATCCACAATCCCGTGAGAATTGCAAAGAGAGCCGCCAGCGAGATCCCTCCGGCGAGGCCGTAATGAACGGCGATGATGGAGATGATCACCGGGGTGACGAACTGCACTCCACGGGCGAGGTTGAAGGCAGTTCCCATGGCGGTACTGCGGATGGATGTGGGGAAGAGTTCGGAGAACAAGGCGCCATACCCCCCGAACATCCCGGTGCCGAACCCCACCAGGAACATAAATGCAAGGATCACGGCTGGATAGGCCACAACGGTGCTCCAGAAAAGGGTGATCATGAGCAGGCCGGCGGCCATGATGAAAGAATAAAGGGTATAGGCCGGCCGGCGGCCCCACCGGTCGGAGACAAACCCGAACAGGGCATAACCCAGGAAGCCTCCGGATTGGGTCACCAGCATCCACAACGCCGATTTGGTCATCGAGAACTCCCGTTCGGTATGCAGGTAACTGGGCATCCAGGAGTAGGTGAACCAATAAGCGGTCATGTCGAAAATGGCAAGGATCAGGGCCAGGATGAAAAACTTGCGGTGGGCCTTGGAGAAGAGTTGAAGTAGCTTGTTTTCCTCTCCCAGGAGGATCTCTTTGATTTTTCTGACTTTTACCGTTCCCTTCTGTTTTTGCGCAAGCCACAGATCCGACTCGGGCAGCTTCTTCCTGATGTAGATGATCAGCAGGGCAGGAAGGATAGAGATGAAGAAACTGGCCCTCCACCCAATGTGTGGAGCCACCAGGCCTCCCACAATAGCTGCCAGGGCAACCCCCAATGGGGCGCCGGTTTGCATGAAGGCGCAGTACCGCCCCCGGACTTTCGCCGGGAAAGTCTCTCCCACATAGGTTTGGCCCGTAGCCCATTCGCCGCCCACACCTAGTCCGGTGACCACCCGGAAGATCATCAGGAACCAGAAGCTGCTGGAGAATCCACAGAAGAAGGTACCGATAGAATAGGTGAGGATGGTCCATTGCAGCACAGGCCTGCGTCCGTACCGGTCGGCCAGCACACCGAAGATGATACCCCCAATGGCGGTAGCAGCCAGCGATGCCCCCAGGATATAGGAGATCTCCATGTTGGTCAGATGAAAATCCTGGCGGATCATGATCAGCAGGAAGGTAAAGAGGATCAGGTCGTAAAAGTCAAACACCCATCCGGCCCAGCTCAGGCCCAGGATGCGGTAATGCTGACGGGTAATGGTAGGGGATTCGTTAAGGAGCATAGACGTAAGATTGACGAAACGTGATGGCTAATTTATATAATTGCTCATTTATTGCACATTTATTGCACATAAATTGCCATTTTACATCTGGTAACAGAACACAGATTTCTTCTACGTTCTAACTTCGTCCTTCCAGTTCTATTGCTTCTCCCGAGTACTCGGGATGATGAAGCAATCCGCTCGAATAATTGGAAAGGTCTGTCTAACTCTTCCACCTCTCCAGCTTCGGAATATTCAAGGTGAAGAACCATGCCAGAATCGGCGAATATCCCATTTCGGACATTTTCTCCTTCACCCTCTCCTTCATGCCTTTTGCCGTGATATCAGGGAGAGTAAAATGGCCGTTCTCATAACAGTGAGAACAAAATTTAACGCTTTTAGACCCATCGGCTTTGGTACCACCACCCTTCTCATCCTTGCTGAGAGGCATCCCGCAGCTCTGACAGAATTTGTAATTCTTTTCCATGGTAGTTTTGATTAGAAACAGATCAATTTACGAGGGACAAGTTACGATTTTCGATTGAATTTTCAATTGACGCATTGTGACTTCCTTCGCGCCTTTGTGTCTATGCAGTGAAGCCTTTGTAAGGGAGACTTTATCCGCTTCGCTATTTCGCTTCGCTATCTCCAAGTATTTCACAGATCTCCCGGTTCACCTTACGGATCCTTTCCGCATCCGGCTTCACCACCTTCCGGTCGTAGGTCATGATGCCGTTCACCTCGATCTCTACATCTGTGGTTTGGGTATATATGGCGGCTGAAAATCCGGGCTTGATCAGTTTTTTGAGTTTTTCCGCCAGCTCATTGTAGGCGTCAGTGACCTCATCAGAGGTTTTATATTGTACATAGCCCCAGTTGCGGCCTGTCTCCCAAAGGTGACCCTCTACCGCCAAGCCCAGGCCGCCGTACTCTCCCAATACGCATACCCGGCTACCTTCATAGAGCGTGAGTTGCGGATCGGGGTAGTTGTGGACGTCGAGGATATCGCCCACAGCATAAAAATTTCCCCCGCTAGCCGGGTTGACCAGCCGGGAGGGGTCATAGGCTTTTGTCCATTGGGCGATCCCGACGGTATTGAACTGTCCCCACGATTCGTTGAAGGGAATCCAGACCACCACACAGGGGTTGGAGATCAGTTTGTCAATAATGGCCCGCCATTCGTTCATGTAGTTTTCGGCCGACTCGGGGGAGCGTACTTTCTCCTGGCCGGTAAAATATTGCCCGGGTTGCCACTGAGGCCCCCGGTCGCCGCTGGGCATATCCTGCCATACCAGCATAACTCTTAACCCGGTCGAGCGCTTTTCCGTTTCGCGTCAGGGTGATCCCGAGGTCGTAAAGGAATGGATTTTCGGGACTCCAGAGTTTCGGTTCGGGAACCGCCAGGAGAACTTCCGTCCCTGCCGCCGCTCTGCCTGATTCTACCACTGTCCCCTGGTCAAACAGTGTCACCTCAATGAGATCGCCTGATGAGGAGCCGGAGGCAACGGCAGTAACGGAGAGGGTTTGCCCGTCAATATCGGGGATGCTTTTTACCGATATGATGTGGTTCTCCCCAACCGGCTCAAGCCAAACGGTTTGCCAGATGCCGGTGACCGCTGTGTACCAGATGCCTCTGGGGTCATTCACCTGTTTGCCCCTGGGCTGATAGCCAGCGTTGGTCGGATCCCATACACGGACCATCAGGGTCTGTTGCGTCTCTTTGGATAGGTATGCTGTGATGTCGAACGTAAAGGGAATGTATCCTCCCTGATGAGATCCGATACGGATACTGTTGATCCAGATGTCGCATTTCCAGTCAATGGCGCCGAAGTTCAGCAGGATGTGCTTCCCTTTCCAGGAAGCCGGGATAGAAAAGGACCGGGCATACCAGAGCTCGTTTTCAGCGCCTACCGGTTTCTGAACTCCCGAGAGGCTTGATTCGACTGCAAAAGGGACGAGAATCTTCCCGTTAAAGGCATCCGGGAGGCTATGACCTTTCGGAAGGATGGCATAGTCCCACAATCCGTTCAGGTTTTGCCATTCGTCACGTTCCAGGATTGGTCGCGGGTATTCAGGTAAAGGATTTGCCGGATCTACCTGTTCAGTCCATTGCGTTTTCAATCTATCCCCCGCCGGATGCCATTGCTGAGCGTTGCCGGATATGCAGGCAAGAACTGTTATAAAAGAGAGTACAAGATGCCTCATGGTTTTATAAATGGCTATATCGAAATTACAATAATTCGGAAAATCAGCTTTTGTCGGGGAGATTTTCTGTCATGAATATTTAATGCAAATTTAATCTATATGAAGCAACTCTGAAGTAATTTTGCCATATCATGCAGGGTTGAGTTCCTCATCTTATTAACTGACATAAAATGAATCCTATGAAAACGCTCAAAATCATCATGGTTCTCGTTATCGGGATTTTTTATTTATTCGCTCCCACAGGTTGCAGGAAGATTAGCGGTGATACTTCTACCAAAACGGGGATGGACGCGCTCCTGATCCCTCAGAACTTCTCATGGGAGACCTCCCGGGTAGTCAGAATAACTATTTCCAGCAACGTGACCGGGAGCGCAATCGGTTCTCTGCAAAAGATCTCAATTTTTGATGGAAACCCGTTGCAAGGTGGTGCGCTGCTGATCACCGGCTCAACCGGCTACCAATTGTCATTCGAGTCTACTTTGCGTGTCCCCACGGCTCTGAAAGTCCTTTTTGCCGAGATCCAATCGGAGTCGGGATTTTCCCAGATCGTCTCCCTGGAGGTATCAGACGATATTGCTTATACTTTTAATGAACCGGGAATTATAAAGAATTCCGATGAGATCGAAGAACCAACCTGCACCAGCGGCTGCGATGTTACATCTACCAGCGGTACGGCTCGAACCATCAGCGACGGCATGGTTTGGTGCATGACCGGCAACATCAATACGGGAGCTGCCACATTTAAAATCACCAATGGAACAGCCCGGATTTGCGGCTCCTTCATTGGAAAGATCAACCTGGATCCCATTGCCGGAGGTACTGCAAACATGATTTTTACCAATGGAGCGCCCGGATCGATTAACACCCTTACCATGAAAGGGAATAGTACGCTGACCATCTACAGTACATGCAACGTGACCGTGAGCGCTACGCCCTCTATTACGCAGAATGCCAGGGTTATCAATTACGGCACTCTCTCCATCACAGGAACTCCTTTTGCCCCTAATGATTTGATTCAGAATATGGGAACTCTAACGATTAATGGAGAATACCTGATGAACGGCACCTCCGGATCACTAGTGAATTCAGGGACCCTGGCTGTCACGGGAAATTGGAATGTAGCTAATCCGGTCACCAACACCGGGATCATCGTTGTTTCGGGGGCCATTAACTTCAACGGAAGCACTGTTGAAAATGATTGCCGGATCGTTGGCCAGCAGCAGGTCGTTTTTAATACGGTAACTTACTCTTCCATAGCCGGATACCTGAAAGGCACGAATCAAATCACCGTGAATGCAGGAGCGACCCTCACACTGATCAGCCAGTCGATGATGGTATCCCCTACGATCAATATCATGGAAACTATCAATGGCCAGGGCTCATTCAGCGTTCTGAAAGCAACGCAGCAAGCCGCCATCACCGGAACGAAAAAGTTGAACGGACCGCTGGAATTGTTGACTCCTTCCGGCACACTGACCACCGGCAGTTTTCCGGCAAATTTCTCCAATGGGGCCGTCCTCTATGCCATAGCCAATGCAACAGCCTATATTCCGATAACCACCTGTAACCCCGATGGGAGCGGGCAACCCCCTCCTCCCGATAGCGATGGCGACGGAGTAGCCGATAACCTGGATGACTACCCGGCTGATCCTGCCCGCGCTTATGATAACTGGTATCCCGGGAAGAACAATTGGGGGTCGTTGGCATTTGAGGATCTATGGCCATCCAAAGGGGATTATGACATGAACGATATGATCGTAGATTATCAGTTCAGGGTAGTATCCAATGCCCAGAATAAAATAGTTGATATCCTGCCTCTATTTTATATCAGAGCGGTAGGCGCTAGCTTGCACAACGGATTCGGATGGCAATTCGACAACATCCTGCCGGGAGCAGTATCTTCTGTGACCAGAACCTATGCCAACCTCCCGCCTGAGCCATGGACGTATATTTCGCTCGATGCCAACGGAACGGAAAACGGCCAGGAAAAAGCAGTCATCATCGTATTTGAGAATACGGAAAATGTGATCAACCGGGTAGGAGGGACATTCTATAATACAGAAAAAAACGGATTCTACGGGTTGTCTGATACAATCAGGGTTGCGGTACACTTCCAGATCCCACAGCTTCAGGCTGATCTCGGGACCCCTCCCTATAATCCCTTCATCATCAAAAATCTGGACAGGGGAGTCGAAATCCATCTTCCCAACTATGTGCCAACATCTCTGGCCGACCTGACCTATCTGGGTACCACAGATGATGCGTCCAACCCTGCTTTGGGGATCTATTACAGGACAGCCACCAATCTGCCCTGGGCTATCAATCTCCCGGTACGGTTTGATTATACCTGGGAATATGTCCAGATCCTATACGGACACCTGAAGTTTGGGTCCTGGGCTGAATCCGGAGGGGCAACCTTCCCCGATTGGTACAATAACCTGGCAGGTTACCGGGACACAACGAAAATCTATGCAACTCCTGCAAAATGACAGGTTGGTGCTTACGGATTTTCACGGATTTTCTTCGCGTCTTGGCGTCTTCGCGGTGAAGTCTTAGCTGGCGAGACTATTACCCCTAAATCGCAAAGCCGCCAAGAACGCAAACTTCTAAGTTCTACCTTCGTACTTCCAGTTCTATTGCTTCTCCCGAGTACTCGGGATCGCAATGACATTACTTCTGACATCTGACTTCTGACTTTCCTTTTATCTTTGCACCATGTCCCCCTCTCCCGTCATCGAAGTCCGCAACGTCTTCAAGTCCTTCAAAACGGTTCAGGCTGTTTGCGGAGTGGACCTGACAATCCTCCCGGGCCAGTTCGTGGCATTGCTTGGCCCCAACGGGGCAGGTAAAACAACCCTGGTGGAGATGATCGAAGGGATCCAGAAGCCCGACCGGGGCGAGATCCGCATCCTCGGGAAGCTCTGGAAGGGGTATGAGAAGGAGCTGCGGAAAATCATCGGGCTCTCGCTGCAGGAGACACGGTACATTGAAAAGCTGACAGCCTGGGAGACATTGCGGCTGTTTGCCAGCTTTTTCAATCTTGGCCCCGAACGCGTAGAAGAAGCGCTTCAGCTGGTCGGACTGGAAGAAAAACGCAAAGCCTATACGGTGAATCTTTCCGGGGGGCAACGCCAACGATTGGCCCTGGGCATCGCCCTGATCAACCATCCCCGGATCCTGCTCCTCGACGAACCCACTACCGGCCTTGATCCCAATGCCCGCAGGGAGATCTGGGAGATCCTGCGCAACCTCAGAAGGACATCAGATACCTCGATGATCCTAACGACACATTACATGGAGGAGGCGGAACAACTCTGCGAGCAGATCGTGATCATCCACGAGGGAAAGATCCTGAAAGAGGGGACCATGAAGGAACTTTTAAACGAAGATCCTTCGTTGAAGAACCTGGATGACCTGTTTACTGCATTAACGGGGAGGAGGCTGCATGATTGACCGGATCAGGAATAACCAGCTCTGGCAACTGACCCTGGCCAACATCCTGGAGAAAGTCCGCGAACCAGGTGTGCTTTTCTGGGGGATAGGCTTTCCGATCCTGATGTCGATCGGGTTGGGTCTGGCGTTCACCCGGAAGCCGGAAAGTGTCAGGCACGTCGCGCTGATCTCACCCGACACCGGAACCTGTACCATTATCCTGAAGGACGACAAACTGGGAAACACTACCTTCCGCCTGGAGAAAATGTCCTGGGAAGAGGCCATGGTACAGCTCAAACGGGGGCACGTGAATGTAGCGGTCACCGCAGGAGATAGTGGATACAGGTACCATTTTGACCCTATGAATCCCGATGCCCAGCTTACCTATGTAAGACTCTCCCCCATACTGAACAGGATCCCTGCAGCGGATCTGATCCGGGATCCGGTTTACGAAGAGGACCTGAGTGCAGCAACCGGATCGGAGGTGGATGCCCTGACCGTCACCGGTACACGGTATATCGATTTCCTGATCCCCGGGATGATCGCCATGGGGGTGATGTTCTCCTGCCTCTGGGGATTGGGATACGGCATCATCGATACACGCTCCAAGAAACTCCTCCGAAGAATGATCGCCACCCCGATGAAACGGTCGAACTACCTGGTGGCAATGATCACGGTGCGGCTGGTGATGAACGTGATTGAAGCAGGACTGCTGATGCTCTTTGCCTGGTTAGCCTTCGGGATCACCATCCAGGGGAATATCCCGGCCCTGCTCATCCTCTTCCTGGCAGGAAATATCGCCTTCTCCGGGATCGGGATCTTCCTGGCCTGCCATACATCCAAAACAGAGATCGGCAATGCCTTCATCAACGTGATCAGTATGCCGATGATGGTCCTTTCAGGGATCTTTTTCAGCTACCACAACTTCCCCGACTGGGCCATCCCCATCATCAAACCTCTTCCCCTTACCATGCTGGCCGATGGCATCCGCAGCATTTTCATTGAAGGTGCCGGATTCGCACAAACAACAATCCCCTCACTGATCCTGACAGCCACAGGGATCCTCTTTTTTACCGTGGGGTTGAAGCTGTTTAAATGGCATTGATTCTTTTTTTATATATTTACGAATCGTAACCAATAGAAACCAATTCCAGCTTCATGAGTGACAAGAAAAAACTGGGCATGATCGGTGCGGTGGCGCTGATCGTGTCAAGCCTTGCGGGCAGTGGTGTCATTGCCTTGCCCCAGCAACTGGCATTTACGGGATCCATTACCCTCATTTCATTTATCCTGGTGACCATCGGGGCATTGTTCCTTACGCTTGTTTATGTGCGTGCGGGATCCCGGTTTGATGACCCCAGTCCGACCGCCCTTGCCACCTATGTAAATCCCATCCTGGGCGCCAAAAGCGGATTCTTCTATGTATACGGGAATCTCATCTCCAATATCTCCATTTTGATCGCCGGTCTGGGGTACCTGGAAATCTTTTTGCCCCAGCTAAAACACCCTGTCATCCTGGGCATCACCGTAATCGTTTTGATCTGGGTTTTTATTGCTCTTTCGTTGCGCGGAGCAGGAATCATCACCAAGATAGTCTCCATTACCGTGACCTTATTACTGCTTTCGGTAATTATAACGGCTATTGCCGGGTGGTTGGATTTTGATCCGACGCAATTTAATAACAACTGGAATGTCAGCGGAAAGAAAGAAGGAATGGCTATCATGTCGGGGTTTGCTGTGCTGATCTTCGCGTTTGTGGGGGTGGAAAGTGTGGCCACGAACAACGTGTATATCCGGAATCCGAAAAAAATCGTACCTGTTGCCACAATAACAGGATTCATCATTGTAGCCATCATTTACATCACCTCTACCACCGTGATCGAAGGGATGTTCCCGGCCAAGGAGATCCAGACTGCATCAGCCTCCTTTGCCTTATCTATGCAAACGATCACTGGTTCAGTAGTCATGGGGGATGTCGTATCCATTGTGATGGCCATAGCCTGTTTGGCCAGTTTTCTGGTATGGAATCTTTCGTCGGCCAGCGCTGCCAAAACCAGTGCCGACAATGGGTTCCTTCCCAAAGCCTACGCCTATACCAATGCGCACGGCATCAACAGCAAAGGGCTGGTGATCAATGGGATCATCATGACCATCCTGCAGGTGATCCTGATGATGCTCGGCAGCAATGTGGCTGCGGCGTTTAATATCACTGTCACCCTCTCGGTACTCCTCCTGCTGTTCCCCTATTTCTGGTCGGGCATTGCCCTGCTTAAAAAGGAACGGGTTGATGGGACCGGAAAAATCAGCACGAAGATCATCGTAGCCATCTCCTCCATCTTCATCATCTCGGCCTTTGTTTCGGCCACCCTCAGTGAACTCTGGCTGGTCATTGCCTTAGTCCTGATCATCATGGCGGTATACAGTATGCTGTTGACCCCCAGAAAAAAATGACCTTTTAGTAACTTAAAACCAGATACAATGAAAATTACAAGACATCATTGGCCTGTTCTGATTGTTTCGGGCGAATTCAATGCACCTACGGATGAGGGCTTCCGGCTTACGGAACTGGTAGAGGAACTGGAAGATGTTCAGGAGTGCAGTGTAATCCCATCATTGACCTATGAAGATTCCATGGAGATCATCCATTCCCGGGCCGACATTGGGGCTGTTGTCGTAGACTGGAATCTTCCGGAAGAAGATCCCGGTGAAAAATCTACGGCCATCGATTTAATCCGGGCGATCAAAGACCGGTATGCAAAATTGCCCATTCTATTGCTTGCCGACCGGCTGGAAACGGAAGATATCCCCGTGGAAGCCCTTCAGATGATCGATGGCTACCTGTGGAAAACAGCCGATACCATTGAGTTTCTTGCGGGACGAATCGTGATGCACCTGGTGAAATATACGAACACCATCTACCCCGATTTCTTCGGGATGCTGGTGAAATATGCCCAGGAATACAAATATGCCTGGCATACTCCCGGCCATATGGGAGGGGAAGGATTTCTGAGAAGTCCTGCCGGTGTGGTTTTCCATAAGTTCTTTGGAGAGAATACCCTCCGTTCCGACCTTTCCATTTCAGTGCCGGAACTGGGTTCCCTGCTGGATCATAGCGGGGTGACCGGTGACGCCGAAAAGAATTCAGCCCGCGTCTTTGGAGCCGACTACACCTATTATGTTCTGAACGGGACCTCCAATGTCAACCAGATCATCTGGCGCAGCCAGCTGGTAAGGGATGATATCGCTTTTGTGGACAGGAACTGCCATAAATCGCTTAACTATGCCATGGTGATTACCGAGGCTATCCCGGTATATATGATTCCCCGGCGAAACATGCGGGGGATCATCGGGCCGGTGAGGCTTTCCGAGTTTTCGCCTGAATCGATCAAGAGTAAAATCAAGGCATCTGCGCTCATAAGCTCCGACAGGAAAGACGAGACCCCCAAAATGTCGGCACTGACCAACTCAACCTACGATGGTGTTTGCTACAATGTGATCCAGATTAAAAAGCAATTGACACGGAGTGTCGAGAACTTACATTTCGATGAAGCGTGGTATGCCTATGCCCGGTTCCACCCTATCTACAAAAACCATTTTGGTATGGCTGATGATGACCTGAACCAGGAGCATCCGCCGATCTTCGTCTCCCAATCGACCCACAAGCTGCTGACAGCTTTTTCGCAGGCATCCATGCTGCATATCCGGAATGGCAGCCATGAAAAAGTCGACCCTGATATGTTCAACGAATCGTATATGATGCATGGATCCACATCGCCCCAGTACAGTATGGTCGCTTCCCTTGATGTAGCCACCAAGATGATGGACGACAACGGGGAGATCATGCTGAACGACACGATCATTGAAGCCATTCATCTCCGGAAGAAAATGGTGACCATCCTTCGCGATTTGCAGAAGAAAAATGCTGACGATTGGTTTTTCGGGATGTGGCAACCCAAGCGGGTGGAGATCGACGACGAATGGGTTAACATTGAAGATGTTCCTGCAGAGGTGCTTGCCGGAACCCAGTCGGCCTGGGTCATGAGCAAAGAGAATCCCTGGCATGGTTTCAAGGATATCGAGGATGACTACGCCATGCTCGATCCCATCAAGCTGACTTTCACCACCCCGGGCATCAACGATGAAGGAGAGATGACAGAGGAGGGTATCCCCGCCTCACTGGTTACCAATTACCTGATTGACAAAGGGATCGTTTGTGAAAAGACGGATTACTACTCCTTCCTTCTTCTGAATTCACTGGGGACTACACGTGGAAAACAGGGAACACTGTTTGCCGAACTGTTGAAATTCAAGGAGGCTTATGACCGGAATGCGCCGCTGGCAGAGATCTTTCCAGAAATGGTCGCCGCCTGGCCTGACCATTATACCAACGTTGGCTTAAAGCAACATGCCAATGATGTTCACAGGTATACCCGGGAACACCGGATGCTGGACCGGATGCAGGAAGCGTTTCAGGTGATCCCCGACCAGGCCATGAAGCCGGCGGATGCCTACCATGCCGTGGTGAAGAAGAATGTGGAATTTGTGGAACTGGATCAGATGATGGGACGAATTCCGGCTGTTATGATTGTCCCTTATCCTCCGGGAATACCCATCATGATGGGCGGGGAGAAAATAAACGAAAAAGCCAAGCCGATCTTCGATTACCTGAAACTAAGGCAGGATTTTGAAAATGCATTTCCGGGTTATGAGAGCGATATCCATGGAGTGGAACGCGTCGAATGGAACGGGAAGAAGTATTTCCGGACCCTGTGCATCAAAACAATATAAAAAAGGAGGTCATTATGACGACAGAACATCAGGATCCGTCAATCTGCTGCCCGGAGTTTGACCCGGCTCCCTGGCAGGATAAACTGGTTACCTGGGAAAACAAGAAATTCATCCGGGACAATGTCTTTACCCTGTTCTACATGCCCATAGGTTTTGGGAAAGTGATGAAACGTTTGGATGAAAAAGTCAGAAATGCGGAAGCGACCATGCCGGATTTCCTGTGCCTTTCTGACCACACATCACAATGGAACATGGATGTTTACCTGGCAGTTGATAAGGAGATCCCAGGAGCGGAAAACACAATGATCAGCGGGAAATTTTTCAGCAAGGTCTATGAAGGCCCTTACAGGAACACCGGGAAATGGATGAAAGACTTCGACGCAGTTGTTAAGACCGACGGAATAACCTGTAAAAAGGTCTATATGTGGTACACCACCTGTCCGAAATGTGCGAAAAAATACGGAAAAAACTACGTTGCCATCCTGGCCGAGGTCGAATGATTGACAGTTGGCAGTCAGCAGTTGGCAGAATCAACCTCGACCCTCGACTTTGGTCTCATGTTTCACGTCCCCCGCCTGAACCTTACCCGTTCCTCTTTCGCCATTTTTTCGGTAGCATACTGAAAAATTAATCGGGCCGCATCGTTTTTCCACTTCAGGAGGAATGCTTCCACCGGTTGTGGATGGACTTTCCAAGCCTCCCGCAGGAACCAGCCCAGTCCCTGGTGAACCACGCGTTCGGCATCCATCATCAGGGGATCCAGGAAATCCAGGTAAGGTTGCACATCAGGACTCTTTTTCACAAATTTGATCAACGCAACCGGAACGGCCCGGCGCTGGAAGGGGAATTTCGACTTCCGCCAGGCTGCGAAATCCTTCATGGAGATGATCCCGTTCTGAAGCATCGGGGTGAGGAGTTCGCTGCAGAGCCCGTCGGTATGGGCCCAGTTGCGGATCCCGATAGGGAACCATTGTTCGATCACCTGAAATGTTTCCCTGGAAAACTGTTTGGAGAACCCCTTTAGCAGCTGCATGGCAAAACTGGGCTCTTCGTATTTTTCGCTTTGGATCAGCTCCCGGCTGGCTTCGATCACCGTATCCATGGTAAGTGATTTGGAGGCCAGCAACTCCTTCACTTTGGCCATAAAGACCCCGCTGGGCAACCCATACGCATTGTAGCCTTCCTTGAAGTAACGGGAATATTTCTGTATGATCGCCGGATCTGCATGCGTTTTACAATAGCTCCGGATATCCCGGATCAACTCCTGTGCATTCATCTTGGTTTGATTATTTTTTCATCACATAACGTCCACCAAGATACAAATTTTCCGGGATTCTTATGCATCTTTGTCTGAAATATTGACCGTATGAAGCGAATAAAGAGAAATTTGAAATTCGAAAATCGAAATTCGAAAATCACTTCGACCCTCGACCTTCGACCCTTGACCCTACTGGTTCTCCTGACATTCCTCATTCTTCATTCCTCATTCCTCCTTGCTCAACTCACCTCAATCCCGCCCTGGAAGGATCCATCGAAGTCAGGGCCAAATTCAATGCGGCTCTCAGGATCGGCAACATCACCCAGTACGGGGGACTTAGCTTCTGGTCACCCAACATCAATATCTTTCGTGATCCCCGGTGGGGCAGGGGGATGGAGACCTGGGGAGAGGATCCGTTCCTGACCGGGAAACTGGGGGTTGCCTTCAGGGAGTTACTGCCTGCCATCGAACAGGGGTTGATCACTGAAGCCGATATCGACCTGAACCTGGCTTACCTGCTGAAGACCCGGTTCAAGCTGGGGCTGTTCGATCCACCCGGAAGGAATCCCTGGGAACTTATTCCGGTAAGCGTGATCAATTGCGACAAGCATAAGGAGATTGCCAGGGAGGCAGCCGTGAAATCGATTGTCCTCCTGAAGAACAACGGGGTATTATCGTTGAAAAAGGACCTTCACCGCTACATCATTACCGGCCCGCTGGCGGCTGATGTCACGGTGCTGCTTGGAAACTACAATGGTGTTCCGGCCGGTTACCGGTCATCTTTCCGAAATCAGTGGATCAGCTCCCACCCTTTGATGATTATTCGATGGTTGGACGTACCTATAAGTACATGAAGGAGGAACCGATGTTTCCTTTTGGATTCGGACTGAGCTATACTACTTTCCGGTACGATGCACTGGCAACCGGTATCAGGGAAACAGCTGAAGGAAAAGGATTAAGGATTTCTTGCACCATCAAAAATACTGGAGAGTTTCCCTCGGATGAGGTAGTCCAGTTATACCTCTCCCGGGAGGATGTGCCATTTCGTATACCCCTGTACGATCTGCGAGGCTTCCGGCGCATCCACATGGAACCGGGTGAAACGGATTCCGTGGTATTCAATCTCTCTCCCGAAGACCTCCTGTTGATAAACGAAAAGGGGGAGTCGGTCTACCTGCCTGGAAAACTGAAGCTCTATGTCGGAGGTTCGTTACCCGATGCCAGAAGCAAGGCGCTGGGGGCAGGGAAAGGGCTGGAAGCGGAGGTCGTTTTGCTGTGATGAGGTGATGGAGTGATGAAAGTCATGAATGCTCTTAGCCCTGCATTTTTTCTTATTTTTGCCGAACAACAACCACTCCTTATGAATGACGTTTCACTTCCGACGAAGTATCATCTGAAGTCCCTGGTTACAGGAAAGACTTTCGATGATGCAGGGTGGATTCTTGATGCGCCGGGAGAACCAACTCCTTCCCTTCTTGCAAGTGTCTATGAAAAGAAACAACTGGAGATCAAGGATGACCGGTTCGGGATCTACAAGTTTGCCGAATGGCTTCCACTGCACCGCATCCTGGAGGGCTCTTCGGCCCCGGTGACGTACAAGAGTGAGAATATAGCACGGCATCTGGGTTTGGAAAATCTTTACATTACTTTCAGCGGATACTGGCCGGAACGGGGTGCATTGATGCGTACCTGTTCCTTCAAGGAGACCGAAGCCTATTCGGTTTGTGCACGGATGCGTCCGGAGGAGCACCAGACCCTTGTGGTGGCATCGGCCGGCAATACGGCACGGGCCTTTGCCCGGGTGTGTTCCGATAACCGGATCCCCTTGTTGCTTTCGGTTCCCGTTGATACGCTGGATGCACTCTGGTTTGATGAACCCCTGAACGATTGTGTAACATTGATCTCCCCTCCTGCTGGATGCGATTACTACGATGCCATTCACCTTTCCAACCTGGTATGTCAGCTCGAAGGATTCATTCCGGAAGGAGGTGCAAAAAATGTGGCGCGACGGGATGGGATGGCTACAACCGTTCTTTCAGCCGCCACAACCATTGGCCGGATCCCCGACGTCTATTTCCAGGCGGTGGGAAGTGGTACCGGTGCCATCGCCGCCTGGGAAGCCAACCTCCGCCTCCTGAACGACGGGCGCTATGGTTCCCATAAAATGAAACTTTACCTTTCTCAGAATTGTCCTTTTCACCCCATGGTGGATGCCTGGCAAGCGGGATCAAGAGAATTGTTTGCCATGGAAGATCAGAAAGCACGGGAACTGGTGCTGCAAATCAACGCCAAGGTGCTTTCCAACCGGCGACCGCCCTATGGGATTATCGGAGGACTCTTTGATGCGCTTTCCGATACCCTGGGCGAAATGGTAGTCATTACCAATGAGGAGGCTGCTGAAGCAGCCCGGCTCTTTGAGGATGAAGAGGGGATCGACATACACCCGGCAGCAGCTGTTGCCGTGGCATCATTGATGCAGGCGGTGCATGGAAACAAGGTTTCACGGGATACGGTGATCATGCTGAACATCACCGGTGGAGGAGAGGAGCGCTTGAGAAAGGAAAAGGATAAACTCGTTTATCTGAAACCTTTCCTGGTTATCAGTCCGGATGTAACAACCTCTGAGTTACAAGAAAAAATCCGACCCGTCTGACCGAAGTCATTCCTCCGGATTCATCTGTTTTTTCAGCTTTGTTGTAAAGTATGACACATAGGCAGAAGCATCTTTACCGTACTGTTGGATGACATCCTCCTGGTCGATCTTGAAGGTGGATTGTTCTCCGGCAACACGGGAAAAGAATACATCGTATTGCCTCCCATCTTCATGTTTCATGATCAGGTGGATCAGTTTGTCATTGATATCGGGCATCTTCAGGTTAGCCCGGCAGACCGGACAAAAGAAATCCACCATCTCTCCATCTTTGAACCGGAAGGAAGGATGGTTGACATTCGAGTAATCACCCAGGGTTACATTCATCTGCAGCAGGCCCCGCTGGGCACCTCCCTCCGATTCAACGGTCAGGATCAGGTGATCGCAGCAGACCAGGTGAGACTGGCAATGCGGGCAGAGGTAATCTGTTTTCATAGAGCTTGGTATTTGAATAGAACGGATATACAAAAGTATATTACTTATGTCAATTGTGCGTATAAAAAAGAACGAGACTGTACTCGAAAGTGAAATTTTTATTCATCTACTTTCCACCCCGGCCTCCTGATCCACCGGAAGATCAGGTAAGGGACCATCCAGATGAAGGTTCCTGTCATCATCACCAGCAGGTATTCCATACTGGTGAACAGGGTGATACTGTCGGGTTTATTAAATGCTATGAATCCGGTAAAAGCAGTCGCTATAAATCCAATTCCCGAGATGATCCAGACCCCACCTGTCCCTCCCCATATCTTGAATGGTCTTGGTTTAGCTGGCTGGGTATATCTGAGTTTGATCACAGCAGCAAATACGGGGAGGTAGTATAGGGTCAGGAGTGTGGTTGTAAAGGAGGTAAGTATCCAGTAGGCTGTGTTGATATTCGGGATGAATACCATGGCAAGGATCAGGAGGGTTGATAGGACGCCCTGGACCAGCAGGGGACCAACCGGTGATTTGTGCTTGTTTTGTTTCCTGAAGAGGGGGGGCAAAAATCCGGCCCTGGAGATAGGTGCCATGCTGGTAAGTGGACCCAGCATCCAGGCGCTCATCAGGGCAACCCCACCCAGCACCAGAAGCACAGCCATGATCGGTGTGACCCATTGTATGCCCAGGGAGGTGAATATGGTATCCATCACCTGGATGACCCCGCCGGTCAGACTGATCTTATCTGCCGGGATCACTATAGCAATGGGCAGTGTGCCAAACACGCTCAACAGGAAGATCAGCAGGGTGGCCAGGAGCATCGCTTTGGGATATTTCCGCTGCGGGTTATCGACATGACTTGCGTAATAACCCGACATCTCAACTCCGGCAAACATCAGAAGGATAGAAGAGGCATAGACAAGCACACCCAGGTTGAATTTCGCAGGTAGTATTTCTTTCATTTCAAAAGCCGGAAGCTGAGAGGGTTTTCCCATGGCCAGCCAGGTAATCCCCAGGGCGATCAGGACGACAGAAGGCACAATGGAGCCGAGAATGGTTCCCAGCGAACTGAAACGGGCTGCCAGGTTGGGACCCAGGAAATTAAGCAGGGTGAGCCCCCACCAGAGACCCAACATCACCACCCCGACAAAGATATGGTTGTTTGCAATGGCCGGATTGAAAATATAGGCAATGGTCACAGCCATAAAGGAGAGGACAGTCGGATACCAGGGGATATTTTCGATGAAGACTGCCCAGATCGACATGAAACCGGTTTTAATCCCGAATGCCTCCTTGACCCAGGCATAAACACCTCCCTCCTGTGGCCAGGCTGATGCCAGTTCGGCGGCAACCAGGGCCAACGGTAAAAGAAAGAAAAACGAGCCGATAAAATACCAGAGGATCATCGACCAGCCCTCTTCGGCCATACTGGGATAATTCCTGACCGACAACACCGCGGCAACGCTGATCATCGACAGGGTAAACATCCCCAGAGACTTCTTTTGTTTATTCATTTACAGTGTGTGGTTTAACTCCGTGACAGAGAAAATTCATGTTTCAAATATAATACATAACTTAGCCGGGCAAAAGATTTTTCATGCGAACCAGGCGGGAGCATCTGCATATAAACCTGAATCTGAACGTCAGGGGGCTCAAACCATCGGCTACGCTTGCCATCAACGAAAAGTGCAGAACCCTGCAGCAGGAGGGAAGGGAGGTCTTTAAATTCGGTCTCGGCCAATCCCCTTTTCCTGTACCGGAGATTGTAGTGGAAGCCTTGCGAAGGAATGCACACCAGAAGGACTACCTGCCGGTAAAAGGGTTACCTCAGCTCCGGGAAGCGGTGGCAGAATACAATTACCGGACGCAGAAGGTCAAAACTGATCCGGCTGGTGTTCTGATCGGACCTGGCTCCAAAGAGCTGATATTCTTACTGCAACTGGTATATTACGGCGATCTGATCATTCCTACTCCAAGCTGGGTCTCCTACTCCCCGCAGGCCCACATCATCGGGCGGCACGTCAGGTGGGTGCCCACACGGGAGGATAATTTCTGGCGTCTCAGTTATGAGGAGATGGAGCATATTTGCCGGGAGGATCCCGGTCGCCCGCGCATCGTGATCCTGAATTACCCGTCCAATCCGACGGGATATACGTACCCGATTGAACGGCTGAAATTACTTGCCCAGGTAGCACGCAAATACAAAGTGATCCTGGTTTCGGATGAGATCTACGGCATGATCCATCACCACGACCAGCACGTCTCCATCGCCCGGTATTATCCGGAAGGCACCATCATAAGCGGTGGTTTGAGCAAATGGTGCGGTGCCGGCGGCTGGCGCCTGGGAACATTCTCTTTCCCTCCCGACCTGATCTGGCTGCAGGAAGCCATGGCGGTAGTCGCCAGTGAAACCTTTACCTCCACCTCTGCACCTATTCAGTACGCGGCGGTTACGGCCTTTCAACACCATCCCGAAATAGATCTCTACCTCCATCACTCACGGCGAGTCCTGAAAGCGATTGCCCGGTATATGACCGACAGGTTCCATGAAATGGGGATCATGATCCCGTCGCCGCACGGAGGTTTTTATATGTTCCCGAATTTCGCCCCTTTTCGGGAAAAATTTGCCCGGCAGGGTATTTATAACTCACTGGATATGGCAAACCGCCTCCTGGCGGATACCGGTATGGCGGTGTTGCCGGGAAGCGATTTTGCAAGGAATGGGGATGAGCTGACAGCCCGGATGGCGTACGTGGATTTCGACGGTCAACTCGCCCTTCAGGCTGCCTTCAAGACTTTCCAGGAGAACACGTTGCACGAATCCTTTGTCAGAGAATATTGTCCGAAAATCGTCCAGGGATTCGACCGCCTTGGGAACTGGCTGGCAGATCTGTGATCCGGTAATCGTAAGGAGTACGGTCAACCGCTAGTTGACCGACTGGAAAAGGACCCCGCTCAGCCGGGAAATTTCTGTTTCTGCCTTCTTGGCTTCGAATTGGGATAAGATCAGTTGTGATTGGGCGTCAATCAGTTTGTTCTGGATCTCCCGCAGTCCGATATCATCAAGGCTGCCCAGTTTGTATTTTTCAAAGGCCACGTCAACATTTTCCTGGGCCACCTTTACGTTGACCACCTGCATCCGGATAATCTGAAGGTTGACCTGGTATTCGTTGAACAATTTCCGGAGGGTTGCCCGGAGTTCCAGCTCAGCGTCTTCTGTCTCCAGATCTCCGTTGTTCAGAGCTATTTTCGCATTTTTAACGGCCCGGTTCACATTGAATCCGTTAAATAAATTGCAGGAGAGGATGAAGCCGTAAGAGGGGCCATAACTCCGGTTGTACTGCAGAAATCCTGTCTGAGAGTTCAGGGTGCTGTAAGAATACCCTGCCACCAGGCCAACCTGCGGATAACGGGACGACTGGGAAGCCCTGATCTCCTGCCGGAGGAGTGCCTGGTTGAGGCGGGCCCCAATGAGTTGAGCGTTTTGCTGCAGGGCTTTGGCAAGGCTCTCTTCGAACACGAGGGCATCGTTTAGCTGAATGGAATCCGTGAAGTACCACCGGGTGTTGATATCCATAGCCAGTATCCTGTTCAGATCGACCAGGGTGTTGTTCAGATAGGTCTCCTGACGAAGTAACTGGGTGCTGTCGGCATTGAGGTCAACGGTCGATTGCAGCAGCATCAATTCCGAACCGGCTCCGAACGTGAGTTTCGCTTCGGCAATCCGTTTTCGCTGCATGGAGAGGTCCACTGCCTCCCGCATGACCTGCACCATTTTTTGCAACTGGATCATTCCTGAATAGGTCAGGATAATGTCGGAAACCGTCCCTTCCACAACGATCCGGGATCCGTTTTCCCCTAACTCTTCCAGGATGCTGAGCATCTTTTTATTGGCAAACATCTGCAGTCCGTCGAAAATCGTCCAGTTGAGCTGCACCCCTGCGTTGAAATTCCTGTTTTGAGCTCCGGTCACATCTTTGATCGTTCCGGAGAATTGTTCCTGATGGGTGTTTGCAACGGTGTTATTCTGGACAGCAGTCAGATCCAGGCTTGGAAGGAACCCTGCATTTCCCGGGGTGTTGTTGTTCTGGGAGATCTTTGCTTCATTTTGCTGGATTCGAATGGAAAAGTTGTTGAGCAATCCGGCCTCAATGGCTTTTTGAAGCGTCAATGGTTCCTGTCCGAGAGCCGGAACAACATAGAGCAGGAAGCTCGCAACAAGTACAACAACCATCTTCTGCATGGTCTGCTTCGCGTTTCTGCTAATCATCTCCTTCTCCTCCTGATTTGATAATTCCCCGGGATCTCGATAAATAGGTGTATAGCGCCGGAATCACATAGAGGGTCAGCATCAGGGAAAAGATCAGTCCGCCGATGATGGTGATCCCCATAGGCACACGGCTGCGCGAAGCCGCTCCCAGGGCCATGGCAATGGGAAGCGCTCCCAGTGCGGTGGCGAGGCTGGTCATCAGGATGGGACGCAAACGGCGGGTGGCGGCATCAATCACGGCCTCTTTTTTATTCAGTCCGGCAGATTTTCGCTGATTGGCGAACTCCACGATCAGGATTCCGTTTTTGGTCACGATACCGATCAGAACGATCACCCCGATCTGGCTGAAAATATTAATGGTCTGACCAAAGAGCCACAGGGAAAGAACGGCACCGGCGATGGCGAGAGGAACCGTAAACATGATGATCAGGGGATCCATGAAACTTTCAAACTGTGCCGACAGGATCAGGAACACCAGCACAAGCGCAAGCATCAGTGCAAAGAAGAGAGAGCCTGAACTGTCCTCAAACTCTTTTGAAGCTCCGGTTAACGCGGTGGAGAAGGTATCATCCAGCGTCTCTCCGGCGATCTTTCTCATCTCCTGGATTCCCTGTCCAAGTGTGACGCCTGAAACCACCTGTGCTGAGACAGTTGCCGAAATGTACCGGTTATACCGGTACAACTGTGGAGGGTTGCTTTGTTCCCGGAGGTGCATCAGGTTGTCAAGCTGGACCAGATCACCCCGGTTATTTCTGACATACAGCGAACTTAAATCCAGCGGTTTATCCCTGTTTTCACGTGTCGCCTGCCCGATTACCTGGTACTGCTTCCCATTCATGATGAAATACCCGTACCGTTGCCCGCTGAAGTAAAGCTGAAGATTTTCGGCAATATCCCTTACATTCACGCCCAGTGTACGGGCACGATCCCGGTCGATTTCAACCGCCAGTTCCGGTTTATTGAATTTCAGGTTCAGGTCAACTACCTGGAACACAGAGTCGGCTTGTGCCCGTTCCATAAAGACCGGCAGAAATTTTTTCAGTTTTTCAAAGTCGGGAGCCTGGATTACAAACTGAACAGGAAGAGAACTCCCTCTTCCTCCAATGGTCTGGTCCTGGCTAACGAACGTCCGCGCCTGGTTATATTGTCTGGCTATCGCGTTGAGCTCATCCACAATTTGCTGCTGCGTTCGGTCACGTTCCGAAGGATCTGTCAGCATCAGCCTGATAAATCCGCTGTTAACCGAAACGGAGGTGCCGAATCCAGGGGAAGTCACCGCAATGATGGCCGACCGTTCAGGAATTGTATCTGCAATGGCAACAAGCCGGCTCATGTAGTTGTCCATGATCTCAAAAGAGGTTCCTTCCGGAGCGGTGGTGAGGATGGTCAGCCTGCTTTTATCTTCCATCGGGGCAAGTTCGGAGGGGATCAGGGAACCGAGTCCGATGATCATACCCAGGGAAACCACCATGATCACAATCGCCAGCCAGCGGTGCCGGATAAATAATTTCAAAGATTGGTTGTATTTGTCAATTAGCCGGTTCAGCGTATTTTCCGTAACGGTGAAGAATTTGTTATGATGAGGGGATTTCTTCAGCATACGGGAACTCATCATGGGGGTCAGGGTCAGAGACACCAAGGCAGAAACGAGGATGGATCCTGCTACCACAATACCGAACTCACGGAAAAGACGACCGGTTAATCCCTGGAGAAAGATGATCGGAAGAAAAACGGCTGCCAGGGTGATGGTGGTGGAGATGATGGCAAAGTAGATCTCCTTGGATCCTTTGTACCCGGCCTCAATGGGATCCATTCCACCCTCTATTTTATGGTAGATGTTTTCCAAAACCACAATGGCGTCATCCACCACCAGTCCGGTTGCGAGTACGATCCCCAGCAGGGTAAGGATGTTGATGGAGAAACCTGCGACGTACATAATGAAGAAGGTGCTGATCAGGGAGATCGGAATAGCGATGATGGGGATTATGGTGGTTCGCCAGCTCCGGAGAAAGACAAAGATCACCAGGAGCACCAGGCCGAAAGCGATAAGGATGGTCTCTTCCACTTCCGTGATGGCTTTCCGGATGGTGAGGGTGGTGTCGATGGCAAGTCCCAGCTTAAGATCGGCAGGAAGCTCTTTCTGAATCTGTTCCACCCGTTTGTAAAACTCATCGGCAATTTCAATCTGGTTGGCCCCGGGTTGAGGAGTAACCGCTACGGCAACCATGGGAATACTGTGGTTGCCACGCAAAATGGTACGCTCGTTCTCCGGCATCAACCGGGCTTCTCCGACATCTTTTAACCGGATCACCGTGCCGTTGGCTTCACGGATGATCATGTCGTTGAATTCGGCCGGAGTACTTAACCGGCCCATCGTACGGATGGTCAGTTCAGTCCCATATCCTTCGATCCGGCCACTGGGCAATTCCACGTTTTCCCGGGTGAGAGCCGTTCGCACGTCCCCTGCGGTGAGCTGGTAGCTGGCCAGTTTGCCCGGGTCCAGCAACAGTTTGATGGCGTACTTTTTTTCTCCCCAGATCCGGATCTCGCTCACCCCGGGAATGGTCTGCAACCGCTCCTTGAAAACGTTGTTGGCAATGTCGGAGAGTTCCATCAGGTCGCGGGATTCGCTCTGGATGGTCAGGGAGAGAATAGCGCTGGCATCGGCGTCGGATTTGATCACGATGGGAGGATCGGTATCGGGAGGGAGGTTCCGCATGGCGCGGGAAACCCGGTCTCTGACGTCGTTCGCTGCCGCTTCCATGTCGACGCCCAGCTCAAATTCCACGGTGATGGTGCTTCGTCCGTCACTGCTCACCGACGTCAGAGACCGGATCCCGGCAATCCCGTTGATGGACTCTTCGAGGGGTTCGGTGATCTGGGATTCAATCACGTCGGCGCTGGCTCCCACGTAGTTGGTCATCACCGTCACCACAGGGGGATCCACACTGGGATACTCCCGTACACCAAGGAAGATATACCCGATCGCACCAAACAACACGATCACCAGGGAGATTACGGTGGCAAGAACGGGCCGGTTGATGCTGAGGGCGGAGATATTCATGGGGAGTGGGAATGGTGTTTCAGGTCTGAAAGGTCATTCTGCTTGAGTTTTTGGGATCACAGGCATCTCTTCGCGAAGTTGCAAAAGACCGCTGGTGATGAGGCTGTCGCCGGGGGCAAGTCCATCCAGGACCTGGACCTCCCGTTCGGTCCTGATCCCGGTATGAATCATGACAGAGCGGGCCTTTCCGTCTTTGCAAATAAATACCTTTTCCCCGTTAATGGTAGGAATGATAGCTTCGGAGGGGATCATCAGGGCGTCGGACAATGTCTGCAGCACGATCTCTACTCTGGCAAATGCACCGGGCATCAGCTTTTTCAATGGATTGGGACAAATGGCCCGAAGGGTGATATTGCGCGTCGAAGGATCGATCTTGGGTTCCAGAGCATAAATTTTACCTGTGAACAGCTGGTTATTCCCGGTTACCGTAAAATTTATGGGCGTCCCTTTATGGACCATTCCATTGTATTTTTCCGGGATGGTGAATTCGATTTTCACCGGGTCAACCTGCTGAAGCCAGGCGATGGTGGTGGAGGGAGAGATATACTCCCCCCGGCTGACCTGTCGTAACCCGACCTGCCCGGTAAAAGGGGCGAAGATTTCAGTCTTGGCCAACTGGGATCGCTTCAGTTCGATGTCGGCCTGAACCATGGCAAGCTGGTTTGCGGTTTTATCAAACTCTTCCTGGCTGAGGGCTTTGAGTTCAAGCAGTTTTTGTTTCCGGTACACGTCATCATGGGCTTCCTGCTCTTCTACCAGGAGTTTCTTCAGTTGAGCCTGCAGTTCCTGATCGTCGATTTTGACCATTAGTTCTCCCTCATGGACGGAGGATCCCTCTTCAAAATAGATCGTCGTAATCCTGCCTGGAATCTCACAGCGCAGTTCCACCTCTTCATTGGCCAGCAGCGTTCCCGTGGAGAGGATTTTTTGTTCCACTTCCCCGGGCTTCAGAACCTGCATAGTTACGGTAACCGGAACTGCTCCTGCGGGTTTTCCGGTGGTTCCCGGTTGGTTCCCGGTACATCCAAGGAGAACGAAGGAAATACTCAACATCTGGGCAAATGGATTGCTGCGAAGATACATAGAGAAAGAGATAATGTGATGCATGAAAAAGCCGGTTGCAAAAGTACATATTTAATAAATAATTGTTAATTTTGCCACCCGTTTTACGCAAAAAGACTGAAAACGGATTGCCTCGGGATGTAGCGCAGTTGGCTAGCGCACCACGTTCGGGACGTGGGGGTCGGAAGTTCGAGTCTTCTCATCCCGACAACGCCTCTTTAGCTCAGTTGGTAGAGCAGCTGATTCGTAATTAGCAGGTCGGGGGTTCAAGTCCCCTGAGAGGCTCAATAAAATCAAGGGTTTCAGATCGTACGATCGGGAGCCCTTTTTTATTTAATACAAAATTTAACACATTGATAAGAGCTGTTTTGATTCCTAACTAAGGCTAATTAGAAAGCTTATGATTCTTTTACAAAACACTATCAACCTCTTCCCCCCTTCTCCTTCTTCCCTCACCAACCAACCAAACCCCAAAACTTTTTCAGAAAACCCGGCATCGATGTATGAAAGGGTCAAATAAAGCGCATAAATCGCACCATATCGGCAATTACAAATGAGTAAATAATTTACTCAATGTATGTTTGTTAACCACTTATTCAATTCGATTCTTTCGTTTATATATTTCTCGGTACGCCAAAATTGTGAGAAATTTCGGATAGTCAATAAAATCAACCGTTTCGGAGGTTTCTATCGTTTTATCCTTTGGTGCGAGCAGGGCAACGGGGTCAACCTTTCCCGTCCCGGCTCCCTGCAATTCGTTAAAACCGAAAAGGAGAGATGGGAGTTCCTTGGTGTTGATGCCGAAAAGCTGGTTATCAGGGAATACCATTGGAAAATGAAACCTAAAAATGGAAGCCAACCAGAGTCCTGATTATATCGAAACGGACGGAGTATTTACCAGTTCTGTTAATATATCATGCGGTTATTCGTCCATCACCGCAATAGCCCTGACCGGAGAACCTTCGGCATTTTCGACCTTCAGCGGGAAGCATTGAAACGAAAAAACACCATCAGGTAGCTTATCCAGATTGGTCAGGTTTTCGATCAGTAATATCTCTTTCCCAAGCAGAATGTGATGGTTTGGGATGATTTTTGGAGTGACCTTGGGTGCCGGTATGATTTTGTCCAGAGAGAACGCATCAACGCCAACCCCTTTCAGGTTGAACCCTGTCAGGTACCGTGCCGCTTCCTTGGTTGGGATTGGACAATCATCGAAATAGCCCGCTGTGTTCCATCGGTACTGCCAGCCGGTAAAAAAGAGAACGAAGTCAACCTTGGTTATTTTGTATTCAAATGTTCGAAGGTATTCCAAGCTGATTTCATTTCTCCCGCGGCAATCAATTACAATCGCATTACCGATGAACTTTTCCACCGGGAACTGATCCAGTGATCTGCCGTTTTGCACTACATGGCACGGGGCATCGATATGGGTTCCCGTGTGGGACGCCATTGCGATGTGATGTTCGGCAAACCCGTCTTTCTCGACGGTGTTGGTAACGCTAAAGGTTGGCGGGGCTGTGTCAGGGTAAACCTTTATCTTTTCGTTCAGGAGCTGGGTTAAATCGATAACATTGTTTGGCATGGGTTGTTTCCATTATTGCGATCAGCCCATAAAAGTATGAATAAATTGGCGAGGTCACCGCCCATCAGGATTCAAGCTGCTGGGATGGTTCGTTAAGCTGTTTCATCTGCTGATCCAGACCGCTATCCGCTATCCCGGATACGCGACCCCAGAACGAAATGACCGCCTGTTTCGCTTTCCACACGTGGGATTGCCGTTCAGCCAGCCTTTTAGCCATATCTTCTTGTTCTTTCACAAGAGCCCGATCCATAGCCTTAAACGCATCAATGATGGACATGACGTGATTTTTAAAGTCATTTGACATGAGGTACGTATACAGAAGAGACATTTTATCCGTCTTATTTTCCTGTGATGTCAATGCCGCCGGAAGCGATCAATGCCGAAAACCCCGTTATCTATACCCACGCCTCGCACCTATTGTACGACGCCCTTGACAAAATTGGATTGAACCTCTGTTATGCTCTTGAAAATCGTGGCATTCATGCCGTTCCCGTTCCAACCGATGTCCCCTATCTTCACTGGGACGCTGAAAACAAGCACGGAATGGGAATAATTTCGATGCGACATGCCGCGTACAATGCTGGTCTGGGGATATTGGGTCGGAATACCCTCTTAATAAACGGGGAACTGGGGAATCTGGTTTACATCGGGGCAATCCTGATTGATGCTGCCATTGAACCCGACCCAATCGTTACCGATTTCGATTGCCCGCCCAACTGCACGCTTTGCCTTGATGCATGTCCCATTAAAGCTTTGAACGGCATCACGGTGAACCAGAAACGATGCCGGCAATATTCAACGCTTGAGCACCCAAGGGGGTGGGATATTTATACCTGTTCGGAATGCAGGCAGGTTTGTCCATACAAGACGGGAAGGGAATAAACAGAACGGTATGGCAACCATCTGCCACCAACTACTCATTAATCATTTTTCCTGTCAAAATACGCCCATTTTCTGAAAATAAGCTGTACCTTGCCAATAAACCACCACACGATGAAGGGCGACATGTTTGACAACAGGCACAATCTATTCAATTACCAGAAGGCAATTCCCAAAGAGAAGAAGGAAAATGGGTCAACCAAGGATAAATTCCCCGTTGTGCTGGATGATGGGAAAACAATCATTTTTATATCCGACAAGACAAAGGCACGCGAGGTCATCGAAAGATATAAAAACAGGTTGAACCATTAGATTCTGTTGAAGCAGGTTGATAAACTTATAATTATACAATATGGAAACCAAGAAAAAGAGTTCGATATTCTCTGATATCCCAAGCTGGGCATTGGCGTTATTGACCCTTATCGGAGCTTTCATTGTTTTATTCGGTCTTGGCGAAGGCGTGGGGAACATTTTGAATATCGATGAAAACATCGCTGGTGCGATTCCGTATATCATTTTTGATGTTTTGATAGCCGTTGCCTGCTATTTTATCGTCAAACAAAACCCAAGGAGCATCTGGTACGTCCCGCTGATATGTAACGTGACTGGCATCATTGCCGCAGTCGTGGAGCCCACCTTCTGGGTGACATCATTGTGGATACTCATTTGCGGAGGGTGGCTACTTTCGCTGGCTGCATCGTTTCTTGGTATGTGGGTGGGAAGAAGGGGCATAACCAATGGCTGAAAATATGGTATCCTGCCAAAATCCCCGGCATCACCCGTCATAGAAATAGTACATCTGAATGAAATAATATGTTTCCAGTATTTCATAGACCACATCATCATCATCCCGGACGGGTATGACCGGTAGATATCGATCAGGCATCGCTCGTTTAAGCAAACCCAATTCTTAATGCCAGCGTTTCAACTGATCTTGGGTGCTCATTGGCTTCCCGGTCAACAAATACAGCTTTTTTAGTTCGTGTGTTTTCTCTTTTCCGTTTTCAAATGGAGCCTGATATTTCATATAAAGTGATAACCCACGCAGTTGCTGCTCATGGTTGATATCATTACCGAACAATCGGGTTTGCCGTTCGTCCAGCAGCTTGTTAAAAGCCATTCTTCGGCTGACCAGAGGGTCGTCAAAGTGTTCATAGCGGAAACTGCGCACATATCGGCTGGTCTGATTATCGTTATCGGACTGGTACCGGGCATCGTTTACGGAGACATATGCGATGATTTGGATTTCCGGTTTGGGTGCATGGCTTGGCATTTGGGGTGTGGATTGATGGGTTTATTGGTTTTTTATAAATATGTGCTGACAGGGGAAAAGAACTCAAATAGAAATATTCAGTTTTGTGAATATTAAGCCCCACAATCGATGCTCCATTTTGGTTGTATTCCGCGTTGTTGTTGCTGCCAAACCCCGGCACAGGACTTATTTTACGCGAATTTGAGTCATTATAAGGGTTGGTCATGAACACGGGATAACAACTTCCGGTTAATTCGGACAAATTGAACCACTATTCCAATATCAAACTCCGAGAGACCCAAGTGTCGAAGCAAGTTAAAATCGGCTCAGAATTAAAGCCAGATATTATTGATGAAGTAATTGCTAATTGGCAATCCTTGTTGGACTTAATGACAAGAATCGCTAATGTTCCGTCTGGTTTAATTATGAAATTGAATGAAGATACAATTGAAGTATTTTTAACAAGCAAAACTGATGGCAATCCATATGAAGCGGGCGAAAAAGCTAAACTTATTTATGGATTATATTGTGAAACCGTAATTGGAACACAAAATAAATTGTTGGTTCCTGACGCGACAAAAAGCTCTGTATGGAAAGATGATAATCCAGATGTTGATCTACGGATGATTTCATATCTGGGTTATCCAATTAACTGGCCAGACGGCGAGGTGTTTGGCACCATCTGTATATTAGATGACAAGGAAAACCATTATACTCAAACAGTTGAAGATTTAATTTATAAAGTAAAACAAAACCTTGAGACAGATTTAGCATTGCTTGTATCTCAGCAGAAATTAGAAGAAAACAACCTTCAGCTAAAGGAATTAGATAGTATCAAAGACAAATTCTTCTCAATCATTGCCCACGACCTGCGCAGCCCATTTAATAGTTTTCTTGGTTTTACAAAAATGCTGGCAGAGGATTTGCCAACAATGACCTTGGAACAAATTCAAAAGATTGCCGATAGTATGAGAAAATCCGCAACCAATCTTTATAGCCTGCTCGAAAACCTGTTGGAATGGTCATTTCTGCAAAGGGGTGTTACTACTTTTAGCCCTGTGTCTTTTCTTTTAATGCCGAAACTTTCCGAGAGTTTGTCGTCGATTATAGAATTGGCTTCGAAGAAAGAAATTGGGATCGACTTTAATATCCCAGAAAACCTGACGGTTTATGCGGATGATAATATGCTTTGGAGTATCATTCGTAACTTGGTATCCAATGCTGTGAAGTTTACACCTAACGGCGGGAAAGTCACCATCACGGCGAAACCAATTCCCGGCGACATGGTTGAGGTATCCATAAAAGATACGGGCATTGGAATGAATCCAGAAATGGTGGAGAACCTATTCAAACTGGATATAGATACAAGCCGCAAAGGCACGGAAAACGAACCAAGCACGGGGTTGGGGCTTATTCTCTGTAAGGAGTTCGTCGAAAAGCATGGCGGCAGGCTACGTGTCGAGAGTGAGGAGGGGACGGGAAGTACCTTCCATTTTACATTGCCAGCCAAAGCCGGTGCTTAGCATCATTCACATCATCCCCCTCTTCCTGACACCCCGAAATATCTCCATTCTGACTATTTGCTGCATGTTCTGACCCCGGCAATGCATCGCATCAACTGGTTTTGTGCCAGCGTCATGGTTACTGACTTTTAATCGTACCTTGCATGCAAGAAAAGCCAGTTATGAAAACCTATTTCCAAATCAGGGGCGAGCTCCAACGTTTGAAGCAGACCATCGAGGTATTGAATGAAAGTGATTTGCCCAAAAACAATGACTGGGGCGGTGCCGATGTCATCATTACGGGGCTGGCAACGGAAGACCAAAAAAAGTGGCTCGCAGATCAGCCCGTCGTCATCAGCGGGCAAAAGACGGCACCACGGAGGCGGTTGGTTGTTACAAAATATCATGGGGAGTTGAGCTGGGTTTTTAATCAGCTCCGAGACCTCTTTGGCGCGCACATTGACTACATCACGAAGTACGACTTTTACGGGACGCTTGCGGATAAAGCCTTATCGGTTCCTAACCCTGACGGCAAAGAAATATTGATTGCCGTCGTCGATGCCGTGTCCGGGTTTCTGGAACAGATGAACAAGGCAGAACTGTTCAGCAAAAATTGATTATGCCACAGGAAACGCGTATCAGTCCAAATTTTACCGTTGGTGAATGGAAAGATTTGCGAGACAAACTTATTGACGCCGTTTATGGATAGCCAATGTGGGATTGGGCGACAGCATGGCTGAACGGCTCCAAATGTTATTGGGCTACCAGAATCGTATAGATATTGGTATTTGGATTGTATTGAAAGTCCGAATTTAAAATTCGAATCTCATGATATCTTGTATAAGAGCAACAATTCTCATTCACTCTTTCAGCAACCACATATAATGTAAACATATACAGCCCGCCAATATTAAAAGAATAACTGACCGTTTCGGTCATCCCGCCGATTGGATAAGTTTGAATCAGGTCGACATCGTTCTCATCCAAGAAAACAAATGGCTCTTTGCCGCCATCAGCAAGGTTTATAATCTTAATGTCATTTGGTTGATATGTGCCATTTCTAAATAAGTTCTCGCCCGTCGCTTTGTCAACTATCTCAAAATAAAAATTATCTGGTGGCGTAAAACACAATGGACAGGGATCGGGCTCGTCTTTGCAGGCTTGAAGTATTATTATGAGAAGGAGAAACTTAAATGTTGTTTTCATCATCTGAATCTATTATCTGATTTTAGTTCGTTCGACCTGCCTGATTTTCCCGAAAGCCACCCGATTCGTTCGGCTTTTCGACTATCAAAATCTGGGACATAAGGTTTTATATCCAATAGGGGCGTATTATCAACGATGTCCACTTCTTCGATATGAAGAATATTATTCTCAATTTTAACAAGTTTAACCACGGATATTCCTATCGGGTTTGGTCTCCGGGGTGCCCGTGTGGCAAAAACCCCTCGCAAATTGTCGTCCATGAATGGTCTGACCCGTAGTGAAAAACCTTCCGTCAGATGAAAATGATAGATTAGCATGATGTGTGAAAATCCGTCCAAATCTTTGAGCCCGGCTGCATATTCATGGTTAATTTCAATCGTGCCTATGACCCCTTTTGCACTTGCCGATTGGATGGGCATGCCCTTTATGTCCTTGAAAGGAGAATGAATGATGCCAATGGGGTTATATCTTACTTCGTTCATGGGTTTAGCATTCCATTAATGAGATTTCAGGTGAGGCAAAGAAGATTCATTTTCGAAGAGTTGTAAAATCAATTTTTATAGGGAAAACAAATGCTTTTTCAATCTTTACACCATTCTTTTCAGCGGGAATCCATTTGGGCATGATGGAGAACACCCTTAGTACTTCGTTGTCCACAGCGTCATTGATTCCATGCAAAATCGTAACGTTCTTTATTAATCCTGATGTATCTACTACCATGTTCACAAAGACTCTTCCGGTAGTACCTCGTTGTATAACTGAATCTTGGAAATGCTGGTTAATAAATGCTTTCAATTTTTCAGTACCACCCGGATACGATGGCATTTCAGGGTCTAATGAACATAAATCGTTAGAGGATTTTGCGACCATCTTTATGTCGGTTTGTGCAAGGCAGACGAAAGAGGCACAAAAAAGCAAAACGATGAAGGTTAGTATTCTCATTAAATGAAATATTTTATAAAATATTTGCGCATAATGACTGGCTATTCAAACCAGTTGCCTTTATTTTTAATCAACCCAAGGGTTGTACCTCGAATATCCACCAAATATAGCGGATAAACGAATGCGTGATATTTTCCCTCTTTCTTTTCTTAATAATTTCACCCAAATATACAAAACAATCAAATATCTGGGTGATAAACCGGACTCATTATTGTTTCGATACCTGCATTGCCCCGGGCATTTAGAGGTCATACGGCACCCTTTCGCCCTTTGGCAAACCATTGATTACATTCCTTATGAGCCATTGTCATATCGCCTAAAATGGGCTTTCCCCCCGACTGTTCTTTCCATTGAAATCTCGGCTTTGATGGGCGGCAGGAACATAATCATGCTTCCACCATCAAACGCCATGCTTTTTCAAATTACCGATGGGCTTGACGGTTAATTTTGCTAATTTAGCGGTTGCAATTCGTCTAGAACACTGCAGGTTGGGGTATCTCCCACGCTGATGAAGCCAGGGTGGCTCCCGGGGAGCGTATTTTTAAGCTCGGTCAGAGCTCCTACTCCATGCTCATATACGCTCCTGATCTGGTCCGGTCCGTGGGCCTGGTAACTCTCCCCGAAATGTGAAAGAAAACCCTGAAATGCGAGCTTGATGCCCTTCCCCGAAGCATGGATGAGCTGCTCTGCCAGGGCTACGTCACGGCATTTCTGCTCATCCAGCAGGAGTGTTGGTCGTGTGATTTTGTCCAGGAGGCTCATAATAAATAGTGAGTAATGTCATTGCGAGGAGCAGAGCGACGCGGCAATGGTGAGTCAATGAAACCGTAAATCGTAAATCGAATCATTCGAAAATCACTTTGACCCTCGACCCTATTTCAAATGTTCATTGAAGTAGTCCACAATCATCGTATTCAAATGCACCCGGTCTTTGCCTCTGACGTTGTGCGGATGATTGGGGTAGAGAAAATAGTTGATCTGTTTCCCCTTTTCCACGCACTTTTTCAGAAAGTTCAGCGAATTTTGCGGAACCACGGTTTCATCCTGGTATCCCTGAATGATCAGAATGTCGCCGGTTACCTGATCCGCCAGGTTCAGCAGGGAGGAATTGGCATATCCATCCGGATTTTGCTCTGGGGTGTCCATGTATCGCTCTCCGTACATCACTTCGTAATATTTCCAGTCAATCACCGGGCCTCCGGCTACTACCACAGGGAATTTGTCTGGATTCCGGAGGGTCATCGTAAGCGCCATGAAGCCTCCGTAACTCCATCCGTTGATGCCGATCCGGGTGGTATCCACCCAGGGAAGGGATTTGAGGTAGCTGACTCCGGCCATCTGATCGGCCAGCTCACAGGTGCCTATCTTTCGGAATATTGCTTTTTCGAAGGCCGCACCCCGGTTCGCCGTACCCCGGTTGTCCAGGGTAAACACCACGTATCCCTGCTGAGCCAGGTAATTCATGAAAAAGTTCCCACCCCCCAGCCACGTTTCATTCACAAGCTGGGAATGCGGCCCGCCATAAACATAAAGAAACACCGGGTATTTCCGGGTGGAATCGAAGTCGGCCGGTTTGATCAGCCGGCAATAGAGATCAGTACCTTCTTCGTTTGGGATAGCAAAGACGGTGGTTTCCCCCAGCTTAAATCCGGCCAGTGGATTCGTGCTCTCCCGGACCGTCCGCAGGAGCTTTCCCCGGGAATCCAGCAGGTCTGTACGGAAAGGAACGGTGAGGGACGAGTAGGAATCAAGAAGGTATTTTGCATCATCCGACAACAGCACCACGTGGCTGCCCGGTGCCGGTGTGATCTCTGTCAGGGAGCCGTCCTTCAGATCGACCGAATAAAAGAATTCCCCAAGCGGAGAGTTTTTGGCACAAAGGAAATAACCCGTTTTTCCTTTGGGATCAAACCCCGTAAAGTCGGTCACCACCCAGGGACCGCGGGTCAGCTGACGGATCAGTTCCCCCCGGGTATTGTAAAGATAGAGGTGGGTATATCCATCCCGGTCACTCATCCATACGAATCGCTCCGGATCATCCGGGAGGAAAAAGAGACCGTGCAGGGGTTCCACATAGGTGTCGCTCTGCTCTTCGAAGAGGGTCTTCACAAATGCCCCGTCGGATGCGCTGTACTGATTTACCCACAGGTGGTTCTGGTCCCGGTTCAGCACCACCACGTAGACCGATTGTTCGTCGGGGCTCCAGGTAAGGTTTGTCAGATACTGATCGGCCGGGCCTTCAACAGCCAGGTACACAGTCCGTCCTGTTCCGGGATCGAAGATCCCGACCTTCACTTCATGACTGGTCATCCCGGCCATCGGGTATTTCGTGTTGCGGACTTCGGCGATACGCGTATCGATGTCGACCAGCGGGTAATCGGTCACCATTGACTCGTCCATCCGGTAAAAGGCGAGCAGATTGCCCTTTGGCGACCAGAAGAGCCCCTTATGGATCCCAAATTCGTTGCGGTGCACCGAGGTGCCATATTCCAGCCCCTCTTTACCGTCGGATGTTACCGGTACCTCCTTCTGATCAATGGCTACATATATGTTGTGGCCCTGTGTGTAGGCAACATGCAGGGATTCCGGATCAATCTCCACGTTTTTCCCTTCCGGATTGAAAGAGTTGACACGAATCAGCGTACCGGAGTCAAGGTTGCATTTCAGGATACAGCCCTTGTGCTCAAACCAGAATTCTGCCGGCATCGAGAAGGTAATGGCAGGGTACCGTTTCAGAGAGTCCATGCCCAACGCTGCCAGCTTCGTATTCAGGGTGGCCAGACCGAGAAGGGTATCCCGGTGAGAGGATATTACCTGTTCCGACAGGAGGCAGGTGTCCTTCACATAGGCAAACCGGCGTGCATCCCCGCACCACTGGAGCTGGTTCAACCGTTCCGGGATCAGACTCCGGTTCAATCCTGTGGCATCCTCCATCGTAAAAAGTTTCATCTGGGAAACACTCCACAATGGGATGAGGATCCCTGCCAGGATAATAGTTTTACGGATCATAGATTTACATTTGCGGGATTACCCATGGATAGCTTCAGAAAGTTTAGGGATCAAGCGGATATTCTCTTCAATGGCATTCCCTACGACCACCATATCGGCTCCTGCCTGAATGGATTTCACAGCCTGTTGAGGAGTCCGGATACCACCCCCGACCACCAGGGGAACCGAGATATATTTTTTTACCTGTTTCAGCATGTTCTCCGGGACCGGATTCCGGGCGCCGCTGCCTGCATCCAGGTAGATCAGCTTCAATCCGAGCAGTTCTCCGGCCAGTGCGGTACAGACGGCGATCTCACTTTTATCGGAGGGGATGGGATCTGTATTGCTCATGTAAGCTACCGTGGTTCGGTTCCCTCCGTCAATCAGCAGGTACCCGGTAGGGATCACCTCCAGTTTGACGGCTTTCAGGTATGGGGCTGCAACCACGTGCTTCCCGATCAGCAGTTCCGGGTTACGTCCTGAGATCAGGGAGAGGAAGAGGATCCCGTCGGCTTTCCGGTTGATCTGGAAGTGGTTTCCTGGAAAGAGAATGACAGGGATATCGCAGTTCTCCTTGAGTTGCGTGAGAAAAAGATCCTGTTGGTCCCGTGTAAGCAGACTTCCTCCGAAGAAAAAGTAATCGACTCCCGATTTGCAGGAGAGCGTGATCACTTTTTTCAGCTTATCAAGCGTGTACTTATCCGGATCAAGCAAAACGGCAAACTGCTTGTTACCATGCTTGGCGCTGGAGATGATGGATGTGTAAAGCGACATAGGCGAAGGGTTTAAAAGACGGCGGATGCGATCTGTCTGATATTTTCGGAAATGCTTATCGTAAAATAATGCAGCACGGGCACGCCGAATTTGATCAGTTCTTTCGATTGGTTGATGGTCCATTCAATGCCCACCTGGAAAGCCTGTTCATTGGTTTTGCACTGCTGGATCTCCTTCACCAGATCTTCCGGGATATCGATATTGAACACCTGGGGGAGGATGTTGATGTCGCGGAGAGTGGCTACCGGTTTCAGACCCGGAATGATCGGAACGGTGATCCCGGCTTCCCGGCACCGGTTCACAAAGTCGAAGTAATCCTGGTTGTTGAAAAACATCTGGGTGATGATGAATCCGGCACCCGCATCGATCTTCTCCTTCAGGTACTTGAGATCATAGGCAAAGTTGGGAGACTCAATGTGCTTCTCCGGATAGCCGGCAATCCCCACGCAGAAATTGGTGGCGGCGGTATTCCGGAGGTCTTCGTCCAGGTATAGACCATTGTTCATTCTGACGATCTGTTCCACCAGCCCCAGGGCATAGGGGTGTCCGTCGGGTTCGGGAATGAAATCGCGGATCCCTTTGGGCGGATCTCCCCTGAGTGCCAGCAGGTTGTTGATCCCCAGGTAGTGAAAATCGATCAGGGCATATTCGGTATCCTCCTTCGAAAAGCCTCCGCAGATCAGGTGAGGTACTACCTCCAGCGAAGGATATTTGTATTTGATGGCTGCGGATATAGCGACTGTACCGGGCCGTTTCCGGATGGTCTTCTTCTCCAGCAGGCCGCTGGGATGTTTCTTGTACACCACCTCCTCCTGATGGTAAGTGACATTGATAAAAGAAGGATCAAACTCCATCAGCGGGTCGATGGCCTGGTAGACCCGTTCAATGTTATGTCCCTTGAGTGGTGGAAGCAATTCAAAAGAGAAGAGGGTTTTATCCGATCGGCTGATCTTATCTGTGATTTTCATAGGTTGTAGTTCAAAACTGGATGTAACAATTTCTCTATACGGTCGAGGGTGCTGTTTTTCCTCCTCACATACTCTGAAACCTGGTCTTTGTTGATCTTACCCAGGTTGAAATAGCGGCTTTCAGGATGTGCAAAATAGTATCCGCACACACTGGCAGCGGGATACATGGCGAAATTCTCGGTCAGCCTCACATCAATAGTTTTATCGACGGCCAGCAGGTCAAACAGGATCTCTTTCTCACTGTGGTCAGGACAGGCCGGATAACCGGGCGCCGGGCGGATCCCCTGGTATGCTTCATGCAGCATCTCGTTCACATTCAGCTTCTCTTTTTTTGCATATCCCCAGTACTCTTTTCTCACCTGGTGATGGAGTCGTTCGGCAAAGGCCTCGGCCAGACGATCGGCCAGTACTTTGATCAGGATCGCCTGATAATCGTCCAGTTCCTGCTCAAATTGTTCTGCCCACTCTTTTACTCCTAATCCGGCGGTTACCACAAAGGCGCCCAGGTAATCGACCTGTGCCGTCTCCCTGGGAGCTATAAAGTCGGCCAGGCAGAGGTTCGGTTTCCCCTCCTCCTTCTGCTCCTGATTTCGCAGGAAGTGGAGTGTGGTAACCAACTCTTTCCGGGAATTGTCCCTGTAGATCTCCACATCATCTCCCACCGAATTGCAGGGGTAAATCCCTATGATCCCTTTGGCCAGCAGCATCTTCTTCCGGATGATATCATCCAGCATCGCCGAGGCATCATGGAAGAGCCTCTTCGCCTCCTCTCCCTTTACAGGATCATCAAAGATGGCCGGATATTTCCCGTTCAGTTTCCAGGCATGGAAGAAAAAGGTCCAGTCGATGTATTCGCGAACCTCATGCAATGGAAAATCATAGAAGACCATGTTTCCCGTCATCTGAGGCTTGGGGATGAAATAGGTATCCCAGTCGATCTTCAGCCGGTTTTTCCGGGCTTCCGAGAGGGTGATATTGACCTTCCTGTGTTTCCGGTCATGCTGATCGCGTAATTCCTCGTAATGCTGCCGGATGGAATCGGTATAGGGCTCCCGGTTTTCGGACGAGAGGAGATTCTGCATGACACCCACGGCTTTTGAGGCATCTTTGACATGGATCACAGGGGTCTTGATGCAGGGTTCAATCCTGACTGCGGTATGAATCTCCGAGGTGGTAGCTCCTCCGATCAGCAGGGGGACTTTAAGCCCGTTGCGCTGCATCTCCCTTGCTACATGCACCATCTCATCCAGAGAAGGGGTAATTAACCCGGAAAGGCCTACCACATCAACCTCACGGGCAATGGCCTCCTGAATGATCGTATCGGCAGGGACCATCACACCCAGGTCATGGACCTCAATGTTATTACATCCCAGCACGACCCCTACGATGCTTTTTCCGATGTCGTGCACATCGCCTTTGACCGTAGCCATCAGGATCTTTCCTGCGCTGCGGGCAGCCATCTTGTCCCGGGCTTTTTCGGCTTCCAGGACAGGCATCAGCCGGGCTACGGCTTTTTTCATCACCCGGGCGCTTTTGACAACCTGCGGCAAAAACATCTTCCCGGCGCCAAACAGATCTCCCACATGATTCATTCCCTCCATCAGGGGGCCTTCGACGATCTGGATTGCCTGATTATAGTGTACCAGCGCTTCGTCGATATCCTGATCGATGTATTCGGTAATTCCTTTGATCAAAGCGTGAGCCAGGCGTTTTTCCAGGGTGAATGTTCGCCACTCCTGTTCCCGGACCTCCCGCTTCTCTCCGTCGCGATGGGCATCGGCAAAGGCGATCAGTCGTTCGGTGGCGTCTTTTCGCCGGTTCAGGATCACATCCTCCACCAGTTTCAGCAGATCCTTCGGGATCTCATCATAAACTGTCAGGTTCCCGGCATTGACGATACCCATATCCAACCCGGCTTTAACGGCATGAAAAAGGAAAGCTGAATGCATGGCTTCCCGGATCAGGTTGTTTCCCCGGAAGGAGAAAGAGAGGTTGCTGATGCCGCCGCTGACACGGGCATAGGGGAGGTTTTCCTTGATCCATTTAACGGCACGGATGAAATCAACTGCATAGGTGTTATGCTCGTCCATCCCGGTGGCAACGGTCAGGATATTGGGGTCAAAAATGATGTCTTCGGGCAAGATGCCCACTTCACCGGTAAGCATGTCGTAAGCTCTGCGGGCAATCGCTATCCGGCGTTCAAAGTCGGTCGCCTGTCCATCCTCATCGAAAGCCATCACCACCATGGCGGCTCCCATCTTTTTCAGCAGTCGTGCATGTTCCCGGAACTCATCCGGCCCCTCCTTCAGGCTGATGGAATTGACCACCGGCTTCCCCTGGATACAGGGCAGAGCAGCCTTGATCACGGACCACCTTGACGAATCGATCATCACCGGCACTTTTGCGATGTCGGGATCGGAAGCCAGCATCCGCAGGAATGTAGTCATCGCCTGCCCGGCATCCAGCAACGCTTCGTCCATGCTGATGTCGAGAATCTGGGCTCCGTTTTCAACCTGTTGCCTCGCCACAGAGAGCGCCTCTTCATAGTTCTCTTCCCGGATGAGGCGGGCAAATTTTTTGGACCCGCTCACATTGGTGCGTTCCCCGATGTTGATGAAATTGCTCCCTTTGTATACCAGCAACGGTTCCAGGCCGCTGAGTCGCAGTTCGTGCTTTTTCTTCGGGACTACGCGGGGTTTGTAACGGGGGGCCAGGTCGGCCAGTTTCCGGATGTGATGCTGGGTCGTCCCGCAGCATCCCCCGATGATGTTGACGAAACCCTCTTCCAGGAAATCCCTGATATAGCCCTCAGTGGTCTCGGGGGTCTCATCGTATTCTCCGAACTGATTCGGCAATCCGGCATTCGGATAGACCATCAGCGGGAACGGGGCAATGCGGGAGAACTCTTCGAGGTAGGGGCGGAGTTCCCTGGCTCCCAGGGAACAGTTCAGGCCCAGTGCAAAGAGATCGAAATGGTAGACCGAATAGAGGAATGCCTCCAGGGTCTGACCTGAAAGGGTCCGTCCGCTGAGATCGGAAACCGTTACGGAGGCAACCACCGGAAGACTGATCTTTCGTTCTTCGAACAGGTCGGTTATCGCTACCAGTGCGGCCTTGGCATTCAGGGTGTCGAAAATGGTCTCCACCACCAGGATGTCGGCTTTCCCGTCGATCAGTCCCAGTGCCTGTTCCCGGTAGGCCTGGTAGAGGGTTTCGAAGGTGACTGCACGGAAGGCAGGATCCTGCACGTCGGGCGAGATGGAAGCGGTTTTGTTGGTTGGCCCCATCGAACCGGCTACCCAGCGGGGTTTGTCGGGGATGAAGCGGGAGAAACGGTCGGCTGCCTCCCGGGCGAGGAGGGCGGCTTCCAGGTTGATCTCGTAGGCCAGCTCCTCCATCCGGTAATCAGCCAGCGAGATACGGTTGGCATTGAAGGTGTCCGTTTCAATGATATCGGCTCCCGCCTCGAGGTATTTTTCATGGATCTCACGGATGATCCCGGGTTGGGTGAGGACCAGCAGGTCGTTGTTGCCTTTGAGGCTGATGTTGAAATCACGGAACCGTTCACCCCGGTAGTCGGCCTCATCCAGGTTGTATTGCTGGATCATAGTCCCCATGGCTCCGTCCAGGACCAGGATTCGTTTTGTGAGGTATTTACCAGGTTTTGCAGGCATTCGTTTAAAAATTTTCCGGTACCGTTGCCCAGGCCAGGATGAACCCGTTCATCCGCTCATAGGATACCGGGACCGATACAGGTTCCCCGCTTCCCCGGATACGGGCGGAGAGCTCTCCCTGAGTGGCACAAAGGTAGTCAAACGATTCGATAGATAGATCCTGTTGTATATCTAAATCCGGTTTGCCGTTTATTTTATACAGGGTCTCCTTGACCGCCCAGAACAGGGTCAGCACCTCGATGCGATCGGGACCGGAGGCCAGCGTAAGTTCCCGGGGAGTAAGAAACCGGTCGGCTACGCGGTTGATCTTTTCCCGTACCTGCTCCAGGTCGATCCCCGCACGGGAGACAGGAGACCAGATAGCGGCAGCCAGGTGGCCCGAATGGGAAAAGGAGATGTGACCGTTGCCACTGACCAGCAAAGGTTTCCCATACTCCGTGTAACGGATCCCGACCTCCGGGGTTTGAAGGAGACCGGAAAGAACCATCCGGCAACCAAGCCATTGCAGCTTCCGGTTGGGGTTCCGGATGGTGGCCAGGAGCCGGAGATCGTCCGGATCAAGGGTCAGCCTGCTGATCAGGTCATCTGCTTTTTCCGTAGCATGCCAGACGCCCAGATAACCGTCGGGTGCTATGTTTTTGTTTAATACAAGTGGCATACTGTGGAGATGTAAAGCCGCTAAGTGCGCCAAAATTACGAATTTCATTTGGGCGTTTCTCTTCAGATGAGTAACTTTGCGGTTCGTTTTTACAAAATTCACCGGAATGGAAAAGTTAACCGTGGATAAGGAATTGAAATACAAAGTTGCTGATCTCTCCCTGGCCGATTGGGGAAGGAAAGAGATTGAAATAGCAGAGAAAGAGATGCCCGGACTGATGGCGATCCGGAAAAAATACGCCCGGGAGAAACCCCTTCGTGGAGCCAGGCTTACAGGCTCCCTGCACATGACCATTCAGACCGCCGTGTTGATTGAGACACTGATGGAACTGGGGGCAGAGGTCCGGTGGGCCAGTTGCAACATCTTCTCCACACAGGACCATGCCGCGGCTGCCCTTGCGGTTAAAGATATACCGGTTTTTGCCTGGAAAGGGGAGACACTCGACGAGTACTGGTGGTGCACCAGCCAGGCACTCAACTTTCCCGGAGGGAAAGGGCCGAACCTGGTAGTGGACGATGGGGGCGATGCCACCCTGATGATCCACAAGGGGTATGAGATCGAGAAGAACCCCGGCCTGCTGAAGCAGGAACTGCCAACAGCTGATGAGAAGGCCATGATGAAGCAGTTGCGGAGCATCTATGTGGAGGACAGCACCCGCTGGCAACGGACGGTGAAGGAGTGGAAAGGGGTGTCGGAGGAGACCACCACAGGGGTTCATCGGCTTTACCAGATGAAGGATGCCGGAATCCTGCTGATCCCTGCCATCAACGTAAACGATTCCGTCACCAAATCGAAATTCGATAACCTCTATGGCTGTCGTGAATCGCTGGCCGATGGGATTAAGCGAGCCACTGATGTGATGATTGCCGGCAAGGTCGTAGTCGTATTGGGTTATGGAGATGTTGGGAAGGGATGTGCCAAGTCGATGAAGTCATACGGCGCCCGGGTGCTGATTACGGAGATCGACCCCATCTGTGCACTCCAGGCAGCCATGGAGGGATTTGAAGTGACCTCTGTGGAGGATGCCCTGAAAGAGGGAAACATCTGGGTGACTACCACCGGGAATAAGGATGTGATCACGGCCGAGCATATGTCGAAGATGAAAGATGAGGCCATTGTATGCAACATCGGCCATTTCGATAATGAGATCCAGGTGGAACAGCTGAATGTCTGGCCTGGAATCATCAAGCTCAACATCAAGCCACAGGTCGACAAATTTACTTTTACCGATGGGAAATCGATCTACTTGCTGGCCGAAGGAAGGCTCGTGAATCTCGGATGTGCCACCGGCCATCCGTCGTTTGTGATGAGCAACTCCTTTTCGAACCAGACCCTGGCGCAGCTCGATCTGTGGCAGCACGATTACGAAATCGATGTGTACCGCCTTTCCAAGAAGCTGGATGAGGAGGTAGCCCGCCTGCATCTCGAGCAGCTGGGCGTCAAACTGACGAAATTAACATCGGAACAAGCCTCTTATATCGGGGTTCCCATTGAGGGGCCGTATAAGCCGGAGCACTACCGGTACTAGGCCAGTAGGCAGTCCTCAGTCTGCAGTCCACAATCCGCAATCCTTCATTTCTGCATTCCTGCATTCCTGCATTCTTCTTCCTTGAATCTTGAACCTTGAACCTCAATTGTATACGTATAGCAGATTCCCGTCATACGTGGTTCTGTACTGTTTGAGGAAGTAGGTAGAGGGACCTTCAAAGGGAGAGCCGTCAAGCAGGATGTATTTGGATCCGCAAACCGGACAAACGGTCGTTAGTCCCGACTCCTCCACTTCGATACGTGCCCCCTCTTCCCAGGGATCGTACGGACAGGTTCGTTCGTAGGCAAGAAACTGATCCATGGTCAGCCGGTAGAGTATAATGCCCCGGTATCCGCCGGTGACGGTCACCCAGCCGCCGGGGGAATTCAGTTCCAGGTACTCGGTGGAGTTGGGATTGATGAAAAAGTTCACATACGCATCCGGGATGGTTGGAGGCGGATTTTCCTTCTTGCTACAAGCAGTCAGAATCAGAAAGGGGAACAGGATCAATCTCAGGGTACGATTCTTCATCCGTGTACTTTTTCAGGAGAAAATACGTTTAGATAACGAACGGGCCGACGATTAATTGTATCCCGGTCGCCGGAAAATATTGCCTATGAAACGCTCCCTCCTGCTGGCACTCCTCTGCTTTTTCGTGGTAGCTCCCCTGAACTTCACCTCCTGTTTTCCGGAGTCGGCGGTTCATCAGAAAAAGATTGATCACGATCGGCGTATCAAGGAAAAAGAGGCACGTAAAGCCTATGAATTGGATCTGAAGAAGCATCATAAAAATCAGACCAAAGAAACCCGGGCCCGGATGCGTCAGACCAAAAAGAATGCAAAACGGGTCACTCCCCTAAAAAAGTAATGAAATAGCGAAGTAGCGAAATAGCGAAATTTTCCCCCTGTTTTCGTCCATGAAAAGTTGCCGTTGGACTGACACTTTTCCATGCTGGTATATTTCCCCTGCCTCCTATTTGGATTGGGTCTTGATTTCTACGCCAGCATTAAATAATTTTGAAGTTTAGAATAAAATATTATTATCTTTACCACCTTTTAAGCACAATATATTCTAACATAAAATTGTATGGTATGTTAAGAAATTTACTATTCGCTATTGGAATCATACTGACATCAAGTGTGTTGGTATTCTCACAATCCGGATCAGGTACCCTGAAAGGGAAAATCGTTGATAGACAGACCAAGGAGCCAATCCCTTTTGCCAATATTGTGGTTGAAATAGGGGGTGTTCAGATTGGTGGTTCAACATCGGATTTCGATGGTAATTACCAGATCAAACCTGTACCTGCAGGAAAGGTGGACCTCAAGGCAACCTATGTCGGTTACCGTGATTTTATCATGAAGGGGATCATCATCTTTGTGGATAAGATCACCTTTCAGGATGTGGAACTGGAACAGGCCACCACAACCCTTTCCGAGGTGGAAGTAGTCGATTACAAAGTCCCGCTGATTTCCAAGGACCAAACGGTTTCCGGAGGAACTGTAACCCAGGACGAGATCGCCAAAATGGCAAACAAATCGGCTTCCGCTGTCGCCACTACGGTGGGGGGTGTGACTACCGACGCCAGTGGGAACATCTCCTCCATCCGTGGCGCCCGTTCAAATACGGAAGTCTATTACATCGACGGGATGCGCGTGGTGGGAAGCGCCTCCCTGCCACAGTCTGCCATCGAGCAGGTTGAGGTGATCCTGGGGGGTACGCCGGCCAGCTACGGGGATGCCGCAGGGGGTATCATCAGTGTGACGACCCGTGGCCCTTCGCGCGATTTTTCGGCCGGGATCGACCTGCAGACCTCCCAGTTCCTGGATCCCTTCGGATACAACCGGATCGGACTGAACCTCACTGGTCCGCTGGTTTCCAAAAAGGATACGGTCAACAAGACCAAAACCCCGATCATGGGCTTCTTCATCGCCGGTGACTTTACTTACCATAAAGATGGATACCCCAATGCTACCGGGATGTATAGAGGAAAAGACGAAGTGATCAGCTTCCTGGAGAGCAATCCTCTCCGGTTGAATGCTTCCGGAGACGGAGTGCTTCTGAATGGTGAATTTCTGACCAACAACGACCTGGAAAAGACCCGGTCTACAATGAATTCGGCCAGTTATGAGTTACTGATGTCGGGGAAACTGGATTTCCGTCTCTCCCCCACCATCAACCTCTCGTTTGGCGGAACCTTCCAGATGTACGACCGGAATTATCTCAGCTATGGCGGATCCCTGCTGAATTATGCCAACAACAGTCACGGGACCGGCTATACCTGGCGCGTAAACGGGCGGTTTACCCAGCGGTTCCGCAATCCGGAAAAAGATAAGGTATTTGTGGATAATATCTACTATACTATCGGAGCGGATTACACCCGGACCTATGATAAAACAGAGGATCCACGTCATAAGGAAGACATTTTCAGTTACGGATACATTGGGAAATTTGAAACACGTACCATACGGGCCTATACTCCCGGCATCGAGTATGACTCGATTGCCGGAAAATTTGCCCATCTGCAAAATGGTTTCCAGGACACCATTGTTTTATACACGCCTTTCGATATTAATCCTGAAATTTCAGCCTGGACTTCACAGTATTATAGGTTCTTTGAAGATGATCCCGATGGGCATTACCGGAATACGGATGAAATCATTGCCGGAAAGGGGTTGATAAACGGGATGTCGCCTACCGGGATTTATGGTATGTGGCAAAGCCCCGGAGCGCGCAGGGATGGCTTTACTGTGAGCACGTCCGATCAGCTCTCCATCAATGCCTCCTTTGCTGCCGACTTCGGCAACCATGAAGTCCAGCTCGGGCTGCAGTACCAACAGCGGAGTTCATCGTATTACCTATATCATGCACAGGATCTATGGACCCTGATGAACGGACTTACCAATGCCCAGCTGGCTGAACTGGATTTGACCCATCCCCAGCTGGTATACCGCGACGGGGTGTTTATGGATACCATCTACTATAACCGCCAATATGTTTCCCTGCTCCAAAAGAACTTTGATGTGAACCTCAGGAAAAAACTGGGATTGCCTGTTAACGGAGTGGATTTCATCGACATCAATTCATTCGATTTTAACTCCAACTCCATTAATTATTACGATGCCAATCAGCAGCTTCACACCATAACTACCGACGATCCCATCTTCTCTGTCGACATGTTTTCCGTGGATGAATTGCTTGACAACGGAGATCCGAAAGTTGCTTACCGGGGATATGATTACCTGGGCGTCAAGCTGAAATCCAAACCCGCCTGGGAGGATTTCTTCACGGCAAAGGATGAGGATGGAAACTATACCCGCCCGATCGGCGCCTACGAACCGATCTACATAGCAGGATATATCCAGGATAAATTTGCATTCAAGGATCTGATCTTCAACATTGGATTACGGGTCGACCGGTTCGACGCAAACCAACCGGTACTGAAAGACCCCTACCTCTTTTACGGTGCGAAAACAGCCGGAGAAGTCGGAGAGCTGAACGGGCAACCGGTTATCCATCCGGCCAATATCGGGAGCGACTATGTGGTTTATGTGGATAATTTCAACAATCCGACCCAGATCACCGGTTATCGTTTGGGAAGTGACTGGTATAATGCAGAAGGAACGGTGATCACCGACCCCCGGATTCTGGACCGTGGAAACGGGATCTCCCCTTTCCTTGTGGACCCTTCCATCACTACGATTCAACCGGATGTATTCAAGGATTATGAACCGCAGACCAATTTCATGCCACGTATCTCCTTCTCCTTCCCGATCTCCGACGACGCTCTCTTTTATGCCCACTACGATATTTTGACCCAGCGGCCGACCACCGGAAATGTAATTGATCCTGTTACCTATTACTTTATCCGGACAACTGCACCGGGGACCATAAATAACCCGGCATTACAACCATCAAAAACCATTGATTACGAACTGGGTTTCCAGCAGAAGATCAACAACGCATCCTCCCTGAAGCTGGCTGTGTTTTACCGCGAAATGCGGGATGAGATCCAGCAGTACCGCTACAGTGGGGCCTACCCTAGGACCTACTACTCCTATACCAACATCGACTTCGGGACGGTGAAAGGGCTTACGGTCACCTACGACCTGCGCCGGACCAACAACGCACGGGTGAGGTTTAACTATACCCTGCAGTTCGCCGAAGGAACCGGTTCCGACCCCAATGCAGCCGCGGCCATCGTACGGTCGGAGCAACCTAATCTCCGGACCCTGAATCCGCTGAGTTTTGACCGCCGCCACCAGTTCAATATCAGCATCGACTACCGCTGGGGGATCGGGAAAGACTACAACGGGCCGGTTATCCGCAGGAAGAAGAGCGGCAAAGCCCCGGTTCAGTTGCTCTCGAATTTCGGAGCTAACTTCACGGTTACCGGTGGATCCGGGACGCCCTACACCAAATCGAGCAAAATCGAGCCCTTTGGCCAAATGGGACCGATCAAGGGTTCCGTCAATGGCGCACGCCTCCCCTGGCAGTTTGTGATCAATATGCGCGTGGATAAAGATTTCCTCTTTGCCATGGGCAAGAACAAAAGGGGCGGTACCATCAATGTTTACCTGGATATACTCAACCTGTTGAACACCAAAAATGTAACCGGTGTCTATCCGGCTACCGGCAGTGCCACAGACGACGGATATCTCTCGGCTCCCGAATATCAGAACCAGATCAACCAGCAGGTTAGTTCTCAATCTTACCGGGACCTCTATTCGGTGTGGATCAACAATCCATATAACTTCAGTTCCCCCCGTCAGATCCGCTTAGGTTTAATGTTCAATTTCTAATCAAGGGAGGATGAGTCATATGGTGAACAAAAATCGTATCAGTATATTCAAAAATATCAACACTATGAAAAATATACTTCGTTACTTATTCGTCTCGCTCTTTTGCTTGTTGATGCTTCAGCCTGCAGCATTCTCCAGGGAAAAGGTCAAAGAAGGCACGAAGAGTACCACCGTGATCAAGGAAACCGCTGCCGGGTGTGAAGCCGGATCGGCTTACAAATACCTGGATCTGAACAACGTCAGGGCCATCGTTTACTCATTTGGTAACGGCTGGTTCCTGGAGAATGCAGAATATGAGATCCCGAAAGGATCCCGGAAGATGTCGATGTTTTCCTTCTCACTCTGGATCGGAGGAATCGATATCAATAATAACCTGAAGCTGGCAGCTTACCGGTACGGTCAGGGACCCACTGTAGCCTCATCGCATACCAAGAACGACTTCTGGCCGGGCCCGCTGACCATCGACGGAACCGCTGCCATCGAAGCGGATGTATGTGCCAAGTACGATGCGCTCTACCCGATGACCCGGGAAGCTGTGCAGGAATTCCTGGCCTGGTGGGATAACAAGGATGCCTATCCCGACTACCAGATCCCGCGCATTATCCTGGAGTGGCCGGCGCACGGTGACCGGGCGAGGGGACAGGCCTATTTCCTGGCGCCCTTCTTTGATTATGACGGAGACGGCACCTACGACCCGAACAACGGGGACTATCCTTACTACGACCTGGCGAATAAACTCTGTCCGCGCAACCTGAAACCGGGTGAGAAAATTGCCCGGGCGCATCTGCGCAACGGCGAACCCGGAGATACCCTTGGGATCCTGGTTGACCAGGTAATCAAAGGAGACAAGACCCTGTGGAGTGTGTACAACGACAAAGGGAACTACCACTCTGAATCGGAAGGAGAACCCATCGGGATGGAGATCCGTAGCCAGTATTTCTCGTTCGCTACCAACGACGAGATCAACGACATGACCTTTTACAGTTACGAGGTGATCAACCGGTCCACCTATACGCTGACAGGCACTTACTTCAGTCAGTGGGTTGACCCGGACCTGGGCTGGGCACAGGACGACTATGTAGGGTGCGATGTGAAACGGGGATTGGGATACTGTTACAACGGTCGGCCTATCGACGGATCAGGCCAGATCGAAGCCTACGGCGCCCACCCGCCTGCTGTGGGAGTCGACTTTTTCCAGGGACCTTATATGGACCCGGATCAACGGGATAATCCGAAATTTACGGGCGATTGCTCGATCATCACCAGTGAATATCCGCTGGACCAGATGGCGATCAACGGGGTGAACTTTGGCGACGGGATCGTCGATAATGAACGGTATGGGATGCGTCGTTTCGTGTACCATAATAACAACCTTTCCGGTGTGCCCTGGTACATGCAGGATCCCAACTATGCACCGGAATACTACCTCTTCCTGCGCGGGATCTGGAAAGATAACACAAAGATGCTTTATGGAGGGAATGCCCACGCCTCTGCCGGTGGTCTTGGACCTGAATGTGACTTTATGTTTCCCGGCGATTCTGATCCGTGCGACTGGGGAACAGCTGGTCAGCCACCTGTTGGAGATAAATATTGGACTGAAGAGACTGCCGGAAACAACCCGAGCGACCGCCGGTTCATGCAATCGGCCGGCCCCTTTACCCTGCAGCCCGGCGCCTGTAACTACATCACAGTGGGTATCCCATGGGCCCGGACCATTTCCGGAACTCCGTTTGATGCCGTGGAGAAGCTGAGAGTGGTAGACGACCTCTGCCAGAGCCTCTTCGATAACTGCTTTGCCGTGCTCAATGGCCCCAATGCACCGGATCTTACGATCCAGGAAGTGGATAAAGAGTTAATTATCTATATCACCAACCGGAATATCAACGATGCCGGAAATAACTATCAGGAACGATACAAGGAATACGATCCGAAAATCATCCAGTACGATTCTGTTCCTGCCCCCCTTCGTAACGACTCCATTTACCGGTTTGAAGGCTATCAGATATACCAGCTGAAAGATGCTACGGTGAGCGCAGCTAACCTTCGTGACCCGAATAAAGCTCGTCTGGTTTTCCAGTGCGACATCAAGAACGGGGTGTCGAAGCTGATCAACTGGACCTTTAGTCCTGATCTGAATGGTGAAGTGGGAGAGGTGATGGTAGACGGTGCGAATCTGGGGATCACACACTCATTTATTGTCACGGAAGACAAATTTGCTACCGGAGACCTCCGGCTGATCAACCACAAGCAGTACTATTACATGGCCACTGCCTATGCCTACAATAACTATAAAACCTATGTTCAAAACGACCCCGCCGCACTGAACGGGCAGAAAGAGCCCTACCTTTCCGGCCGGAGCAACCTGAAATCCTATACAGCTATTCCGCATATCCCGCTGGAGGATGTAATTCAGTCTCAGTACGGCCAGGGACCCACTATCACACGGATCCAGGGCCAGGGGAACGGAGGGAAGATCTTATTCCTGGATCCGGCAACAACCGAGGAAATCCTCGGCAAACCACCGGCCAGTGCAACGAACAAGTACGGTAATCCCGACTACCCGATCGCCTACCAGGCCAAATATCAAACCGGTTATGGTCCGCTGAATGTCAAAGTGGTTGACCCGTTGAATGTGGTTGCAGGAGATTACATTGTGACCTTTGATTCCATGATTCCCGGTCCGACCAACCCTACCTTTACCAATCCGGATATCCGGTTCGGTCACTGGAAGATGGTAGATACCAAGACCGGGATCACCTATAGATCGGATACGACCACCATCTACCCGTATGAGCAGCTTTTCCTCAACCTGGGAATTGCCCTGGAGATCGCACAGATACCCAATCCGGGGGACACCCTTCCGGGATCGATCCATACAGATGATAACGGCCTCTTATCCGCGCCTCCTGCCATCTATACCGATCCGGCCAAACGCTGGTTGGGTGGTGTACCCGACTGGGATAATCCGCCAAATATTGACGTAAACTGGATCCGGGCGGGTACGTACAAAGCCGGTACAACTTCGACGTTTTACGACTGGGATATGAGTGCTGATGATCCCTGGGATCCTAACAAGAATTACCAGCAGATCCAGGTGATGTCGGCAATCCATCCATTCGTTGGTGCAATCCAGGGAGGCACCTGGGCGCCCTATGCACTCTGTGCTTATACGCAGCAGTTATTCGCTGCACCAGCTTATAACCTGAATTCCAAGAGATATGACAAACTGGAGAACCTGGCCAGTGTCGATATCGTGATCACACCCGAAAAACGGCTCTGGACAAGGGCTCCGGTTATTGAACTCTGTCCCGATTCCCTGATTTCCGAAGGCCGTGCACGGTTGTTCGACCTGCGGAAAGGCAAATCGGTAAATGTCGATGGCGATACCGGTGTGGTAAGCACCGATCCCATGTACAATTCAAACTACATCTCTGCCTATGGGATGGGTTGGTTCCCCGGCTATGCCATTAACCTGGAGACCGGTGAACGGCTGAATATCATGTTTGGAGAGAACTCATGGCTGGTTGGCGATAACGGCAGGGATATGATCTGGAATCCGTCATCCAGGATGCACGATCAATCCTATAATCCGGTATTCGGCGGACAACATTATATCTACATCATGGAGCACAGGGATCTGTCGCTGGATACGATTAACCTGAACTTTCCCGCGTATGATGCCGGTCAGAAACTGTTCAGTATGCTGAACCGGAAGAAGCTGGATAATATTTACAAGACCCGGGCCTATGCTTCTGCCATGTGGGTGAATATACCGCTTGCTGTGGAAGGGAAAGAGTGGCTCAGCAACGCAGTTACCATCCAGATACGGGTGGCCAAGCCGTACCAGCGGTACTATTCTGAAACCATTCCCGATAGTGTTGTAGACACCGCTCAAAACAGGGCATGGCCATTGTACGCCTTCAATACCAATGCCATTGCTACTGCCAAGAATAATACGGCCAAGCTGGAAAACGACCTGAATCTGATCAATGTGGTTCCCAACCCGTACTATGCCTATGACGATTATGAAAGGAACCAGCTGGATAACCGGATCAAGATCGTGAACCTGCCTCCACGGTGTACGGTTACCATCTTCGACCTGAGTGGCACCATGATTCGTCAGTTTAATGTTGATAAATCAGGTATCGAACTCCCAAGAGCATCCACCAACGGAATCAACACCGATACCAGGACTTCAATCGACTGGGATCTGAAGAACTTTGCCGGAATTCCGATCGCCGGGGGTGTGTACCTGATCCATGTGAAAGCTGAAGGGCTGGGAGAACGAACGCTTAAATGGTTCGGCATTCTGCGCCCGGTTGACCTGAACTCACTGTAATGATATATGATCATAATATGTTTCAACAAAAAAAATACAACATCATGAAGAACATATATAGCATTTTACTGGTTTTTTTCCTGATTGTTCTGATTGCATACCCTGTTGACCAGGTTACAGCCGGGAACAAAGACCGTTCAGGCCAGGCAGGAGCATCCGAATTGCTTATAAACCCCTGGGCCAGAAGTTCCGGCTGGGGAGGTGTTGGAACCTCCTGTACCCAGGGACTGGAAGCCCTGTTCACCAATATTGCCGGAACGGCTTTTACTACAGGGACAGAGATTGTATTCTCCTATACCAACTGGCTGCAGGGCTCCGGGATTAATATTTACTCATTCGGCTTAAGCCAGAAACTGGGGCAGAATAAAGGAGTGCTGACAGCTGCCGTGATGTCCATGAACTTCGGAGAGATCGAAATCACCACAACCAACTTTCCCGAAGGAGGACTGGGAACCTTTAAACCAGCCTATCTGAACATCAACCTGGGCTATGCGAAAGCCTTCTCAAACAGCATCTATGGAGGTCTGAATATCAAGATCATCTCTGAGTCGATCTCCGATGCCAGTGCACTGGGGATTGCCCTCGACGCCGGGGTCCAGTACGTTACGGGAGAACGGGACCAGATCAAGTTCGGTGTAGCTTTGAAAAACGTAGGGACTCCTATGCGATTCACCGGCGACGGCCTCTCGTTCAGGGGGATCATTCCGGGCCATGGCAACGATAACGACCTTTTTACCGTATCGCAACGTTCGGAAAAATATGAACTCCCTGCGACACTGCGAATCGGAGCGTCGTACGATTTCCTGATCGGTGAGATGAACCGCATCACCATTGCCGGAAACTTCAACTCGAACTCATTTACCAGAGATCAGTTCATCCTGGGTCTCGAGTACGCATTGAAGTACTATCTATCCATCAGGGCTGCCTATACATATCAGCAGGGGATCTTCGAAACCAACGTTGCAGACAGAGGTTCCGTATTTACCGGCCTTTCCGCGGGATTTTCGGTGTCGGTTCCCTTCAACAAAGAAAAGGAAACGGGCATCGGAATCGATTACTCATACCGATCGACCAACCCGTTCGGAGGTGTACATAGCGTAGGTTTAACACTAAATTTTTAAGACACGACCGTAATTTAGGTTTTCTTTACCTATCTTTACAACATGCATAAGGACCCTTATATAAGGGTCTTTTGCCTTATTATCATGCAAGAGAAACTGGGAACCATGTCGGAAATCAATTATTTTACACCGGAGGGATTAGAGAAACTGAAAGATGAACTTGCCCATCTGACCACAGTCGAGCGCCCGGCAATCTCGAAACAGATTGCTGAAGCCCGGGATAAAGGGGATCTGTCAGAAAATGCCGAATATGCTGCTGCAAAAGAGGCCCAGTCAATGCTGGAATTACGGATCTCAAAACTGCAGGATACCATCAGCAGCGCCCGGTTGATCGATGAAACCAAACTGGATAATTCCAAAGCGCTCATCTTCTCAATGGTGAAGCTGAAAAATCTGAAAAACGGCTCTACGGTCTGTTATAAACTGGTTCCCGAAAATGAAGCCAACGTCAGGGAGTGCAAGATCTCAGTCAATTCACCCATAGCCAAAGGAATTCTGGGAAAATCAGCCGGCGAAAAAGTCGATATCCAGGTCCCGGCAGGGATGATCTCTTTTGAAATTGTGGAAGTCTCACGTGAAAACGGATAATCATGGCAAGTATTTTTACCAGGATCGTCAACAGGGAGATCCCTTGCTATAAGGTAGCAGAAGATGACCGGTTCCTGGCATTTCTGGATATCAATCCCCTGGCCCAAGGCCATACCCTGGTGATCCCGAAAGAGGAGATCGATTATATATTTGAAATTCCGGACAACCTCTGGGAGACTATTTCAGATTTTCCAAATCGGTAGCCCTGGCTATTGAGCAGGTAATCCCCTGCCAGCGTATCGGGATTGCCGTAATTGGGCTGGAGGTACCCCATGCCCATATTCACCTGGTGCCGTTACAAACGATTTACGACATCGATTTTAAAAAGCCAAAGCTTAACCTGACCACTGACGAGTTCCAGTCAATCGCCGGACAAATCGCGGAAGCTTACGAAAGGATCTGTTCAAAGGAATAACCTTTCCGAGGATTCTCTAATAAGCCCTGATGTTCTTTCCCTCAATGTAGTTGATAAAGGATTTGTTGACTACCTTATTCCCCCCGGGGGTGGGATAATTGCCTGTGAAATACCAATCACCGGTATGGCCGGGGCAGGCTTCATGGAGGTCTTCGATGGTTTGAAAAATGATCTCAACCCGTGATTTGCAATCGCCGGGGATCAGCAATTCGGAAATCTTTCCTGAGATCCGGGAAGCAGGAAAAGGCTTATAGATCTCCTTTACGTGGTTGATGATCTCCTCCTTGGGTTTCATTTCCTGCTTCTTGCACAGGTTGTATACGTCGTTGATAATGTGCTCCTGGCGGGTCTCCTTTAACAGTTCGATGGCTGCCCTGAAGGCGATGAAGTCGGTTAGCTTGGCCATGTCGATCCCATAACAATCGGGATAACGGATCTGTGGCGCGGAGGAGGCGATGATGATCTTTTTAGGCCCGAGCCGACCCAGGATCCGAAGGATGCTCTGTTTCAGTGTGGTTCCCCGTACGATCGAATCGTCCAGCACTACCAGGTTATCATGTCCGGAAACGATGCTTCCGTAAGTGATGTCATAGACATGAGCAGCCAGGTCGTCGCGCTGGCTATCCTGCGTGATGAAAGTCCGCAGTTTCATGTCCTTCACCGCCACCTTTTCCACCCTGGGTTTAAGTTTCAGGATCTCCTCGACCTGCTCCGGAGTGACGTTATCTTTCAGGTCCAGCAACCGGTCACGCTTGATGGCATCACAAAAGCTGATAACCTCCTCTATCAATCCGTAATAGGCATCAATAGCGGTATTGGGAATATATGCAAAGACGGTATTCTCGATGTCGTAATCGATGGCTTTCAGGATAGCCGGGGTGAGGAACTTCCCCAGTTTCTTCCGTTCCCTGTAAATATCCTGATCGGTACCCCGGGAAAAATAGATCCGTTCGAACGAACAGGAACGTTTCTCACCCGGTTTCAATACCTGTTGTTCCTGCACCGGCTCATCCCGTTTGATGACCAGGGCATGACCTGGTTTCAGCTCCCGGACCTGCTCCGTCTTGAGGTGGAAGGCGGTTTGAATGGCAGGACGTTCCGATGTCACTACCACTACCTCATCATCCACATAGTAAAATGCCGGTCTGATCCCGTTCGGATCACGAAATACAAAGGCATCACCATGGCCAAAAAGTCCGGCAATCACATACCCGCCGTCCCAGCTGGCCGAGGCCTTTTTCAGAATACGCTGAATGTTCAGTTCCCGGGCAATCAGTCCGGAGATCGTCCGTTTGGTGAAACCCTGCTTTTTGAATTTCCGGTAGAGTGATTCATTCTCTTCATCCAGGAAGTGTCCGATCTTTTCCAGGATCGTTATCGTATCAGAGGTCTCAACCGGACATTGTCCGAGGTCAATCAGCCGCTGAAAAAGCTCATCCACATTGGTGAGGTTGAAATTACCTGCCAGCACCAGGTTCTTTGTTTTCCAGTTGTTTTCCCGGATAAAGGGGTGGAGACTGTCGGTATTATTGGCCCCGAAGGTGCCGTACCTGAGATGTCCGAGGTAGAGCTCGCCATACATCTCCAGGTGCTGTTTAAGCCATCCCGTATCCCGGAGCCTGGCAGGCGACCGCTCTTCGATATCCTTGATGGTTTTCCCGATCCGGGAAAAGATATCCTTGATCGGTGTGTCGGTGTCGGAACGGAGCCGGGAGATGAACCGGTGCCCCGGATCCATGTCAAATTTGACAGCCGCCACACCGGCGCCATCCTGTCCCCTGTTGTGCTGTTTCTGCATCAACAAATGCAGTTTGTTGAGACCGTAAAACGAGGTACCGTACCGGGCGAGGTAATATTCCGGCGGTTTCAGCAACCTGACCAGGGCAATGCCACACTCATGATGGATGAAGTCACTCATCAGGAACAATTCTCTGAACTGCAAAGATATAAAATAATAGGGTAGCGGGATCGAGAAGTAGCGAGGTAGCGAAATAGCGAGGTAGCGAAATAACTGCTAACGGTGGACTTTCTATTGTGATAACTTTTCGGTATTTTTGTGCGCACCTATCGCAACTCTCTCATGCCCGTAACGCTGGACCCATCGGATTTTCTGGCCGCATCTGATTCCCTGCCCGTTGTGGATGTCAGATCGCCGGCCGAATACCAGCAGGGCCATATCCCGGGAGCAATAAATATCCCTCTGTTCAATGATCAGGAACGTGCAGAGGTAGGCACACACTTTGTTCAGTCCGGCCGGGCCGAAGCCATCCTTCGGGGACTGGATATCACACTGCCCAAAACAGGGAAGCTCCTGAAATCAATCCGGGAACAGGCATCCGGAAACAACCTGCTGGTATATTGCTGGCGGGGAGGGCTGCGCAGCCTCACTATGGCCTGGTTGTTTGAGACAAACGGGTATCAGGTATCCCTCCTGGAAGGGGGATATAAGGCCTACCGGAGGTACATACGCAACCGGTTGGCCCTGCCGGCGCGGGTGGTGGTGTTAGGAGGCTATACGGGCAGCGGGAAAACGGAGGTATTGAACCAGCTGGCAGTGAAAGGAGAACAGGTGATAGATCTGGAACAACTGGCCTCACACAGGGGATCGGCGTTTGGGGGGATCGGGATGCCCGTCCAGCCTACTAGCGAACAGTTTGAGAATACTCTTTACGACCGGTGGAGAACACTTGATCCGGAGAAGTTTATCTGGCTGGAAGATGAGAGCCGGATGATTGGACAGGTTACGTTACCCGATCCCATTATCCGGAAGATCCAGGAATACCCGTTGATCATTCTTGAAGTGCCGAAAGCACTCCGTGTGGAGCGGCTGGTAAAGGAATACTCCTGTACCGATGACCGGTATCTGCAGGAAGCCGTGATGAAGATCGAAGCAAGACTTGGTAAACCCCGTGTTAAGGGAGCACTGATCTGCATCAGCCGGCAAGAGTATGCCCACGTGGCCGATGAGATGCTGACCTATTACGACAAAGCCTATTTATTTTCTGTCAACAGGCGTAAGGATCAACCGAGGTATTTCATCCGGATTGAGCGGTTTGATGCCGGAGAGATAGCCACCCGGTTGATTGATTTCGCTTACACACAGTTGAAAAATGGACCCGATCTACCTGGATTATAACGCAACTACCCCCCTGGATCCATCGGTTTCAGAAGTCATCAGGCCTTTCCTGGAAGGGATGTTCGGAAACCCTTCCAGCATGCATGCCTATGGCAGTTTAGCCGCCCGGGCAGTAATAACCGCCCGGAATCAGGTTGCCTCCCTCCTGAATGGTCATCCTGATGAAGTCGTATTTACCGCAGGTGGAACTGAATCCAACAATTATGCGATCAAGGGAGTGGCGTATGCATGCAGAGACCGGGGAAATCACATCATCACCACCGCCATCGAGCATCCGGCCGTCATCGAAGTGTGTCGTTTTCTGGAGACGACAGGTTTCGAGGTTACCTGTGTCGGGGTGGATTCCTGTGGAATAGTTGATCCTGATGAGATCCGCCGGGCTATCCGTCCCCAAACCATCCTGGTATCCGTGATGCATGCAAACAACGAAACCGGCTCGATACAGCCCATCACAGAAATCAGCCGGATAACAAGGGATTCCGGAATCCTGCTCCATACGGATGCCGCCCAGAGCGTAGGGAAAATACCGGTTGATGTCGGAGAACTCGGAGTGGATCTGTTGTCGGTGGCCGGACATAAACTCTATGCGCCCAAGGGAGTAGGAGCATTGTACATTCGCCGGGGGGTGAAGCTGACCAAATTACTGCATGGCGCCAACCATGAAGCCGGCCGCCGGGCCGGAACCGAAAATGTGATTGGAATCGTAGGACTGGGAAAGGCCGCGGAACTAGTTGGCAGTTGGCAGTTGGCAGTTCTTCGTGATAGGCTATTTGACGGCATCAGAGAAGCCATCCCGGAGGTTCGGCTGAACGGTCACCCGGAACTTCGTTTGCCCAATACCCTGAGCCTTGGCTTTCCGGGAGTGGAGGCCGCTATGCTCTTGCAGGCCATGTACGGCATTGCAGCTTCGGCGGGTGCTGCGTGCCATGCCGGAGAAGAGGGCGTTTCGGGCGTGCTTTCGGCTATGCACGTTCCAACGGAATATGCCATGGGGACCATACGATTTTCGGTGGGGAGAATGACCACAGAGGAGGAGATCAGGAGAGCGATTCCGATTATTGTGAAAGCGTATAAAGAAATACGAAATACGAAATACGAAATTCAATTGTCCCTGGACCCCCAAGTACCCACAAACCCCCTGAAGGGGGCTTACTCCCTCCCCTTTAAGGGGAGGGGTGGGGAGGGGTCATCCCACGAAAGTGGGAGTAAGTCCCCTTCAGGGGATTTAGGGGTATCTTCTGGTATCCACCTCACCGAATATACCCATGCCTTGGGTTGTGCCTGTAAGATCGGGCCACAGGTGTTGGAGGAGATGCTCCGGAAGCTGCCTCCGGCAACTGATCCAAAGGTGCTGGTTGGACCCGGGAGCACCGATGATGCAGCAGTGTATCAACTGAGCGAAGAACAGGCGCTGGTGCAGACCGTGGATGTGATACCCCCGGTGGTGGATGATCCGTATCTGTATGGGATGATTGCTGCCGCTAATGCCCTCAGCGATGTATACGCCATGGGAGGCCAACCGTTGTTTGCTTTGAATATCGTGGGATTTCCGGAGACCCGTCTTCCCCTGGAGGTATTGTTTAGAATCCAGGAAGGAGCTTCGGCCAAAGCAGCGGAAGCAGGGATCCAGATTCTGGGAGGGCACAGCATCGGACTGGCCGAGCCCCTTTTCGGATTGACCGTAACCGGACTGATCGATCCCCGGAGGGTGATCCGCAATCATGGTCTGAAACCGGGTGATGCGCTCGTTCTTACAAAACCGATCGGGACAGGGATACTCACTACGGCCCTGAAACGGGGGCTCCTGGATCAGGGCCAGGCTCAGGTGCTGATGGATAGCATGGCATTCCTGAACAGGACCGCCGCTGAGAAGATGGCTACATTCAGGGTGCACGCCTGTACAGACATCACCGGCTTTGGCTTGCTGGGACATCTCAGGGAGATGATCGCCGGGGATACCATCGACATCGTGGTGAATGCTTCCAGCGTGCCGCTTCTGGATGGAGTGGTGGAAATGGCAGTTCAGGGAATCATCCCAGGAGGGACAATGACCAACCTGGATTATGTGAAGCGGTTTGTGACCTGGGGAGATCACCTGTCGGAGGTCATGCAGCTGATCCTCTGTGATGCCCAGACATCAGGGGGCCTCGTGATTGGTTTACCTGAAGAGGAGATGGGGGAGCTGGTAACCGATTTGCAGGCAATCGGGATCCGGAGTGCATCCAAGATCGGTAAAGTAATTCCGGGAGAGGGCAAGTTGATCATCCAAACAGAGGCGTTGTGACAGGGACTAAAAGATTACGCTATACGACCTTCTCCCTTCTCTATTTTGCACAGGGATCCATCCTGGGGTATTTCACAGCGCTCAATGCCATCTACCTCCGTTCCTTCGGGATCTCCATGAGCCAGATCGGGCTCTTCTCAGCGATAGCCCTGATGCCGTTGATCCTGAAAATTTTCCTCGGGATGCTGAGCGACCGGGTAAACCTCTTTGGGTTGGGATACCGAAAGCCTTATATCATCTTCGGTTTGCTGATCCAGGCGGCAGGTCAGCTGGTATTTCCCCTGATCAATCCGGCCAACTCCTTTGTGTTACTCACCGCTGTGGCCTTTTTATCCCTCACCGGTATGGCCATATATGATACCTGTACCGATGGGTTTGCCCTGGATACCACCCCTCCGGAGGATGAGGGAACGGTGCAGGGGATCATGGTGGCCGGGCGGGCGCTCGGGATCGTCCTCATTTCGGCCACGGTTGGTATCCTTTCGGAACTGGCCAACTGGAATGCAGTTTTCCTCTCCCTGGCGATCATGACCGTTATTCCTATTCCGCTGGTCCTGATCCTGAAAGAGCCCTCGCGCCCGCCCGGCCGGACCTTTGAATGGAGCGCCTTCCGGGCGTTTGGCAAGAAACCGGTCATTGCCCTTGGCTTGCTTGGAATCGTGGGTTTTATCATCACCAGTGGCGCCAACCAGCTGGTCAATCCCTTCCTGCGGGAGAGCTTCGGGATCTCTTATATGCAGGCCGGCTTTTATGCAGCCATATGGGGAGTGGGCGTAATCCTGGGAGGGATTACAGGCGGACGGCTGACGGACAGGATCGGCCATAAACGATCGATGAAGAGTGCGTTGATTACCTCCCTGGTGACTGTATTTTTCATTGCTTTCATTCTGGATCCCATCCTGGCCTGGCCACTGGTATTCCTCTTCGGGTTGGCCTATGGCTACTTTGAGACCGTCTATTTTGCCACCTCCATGGGTAAGACCGACATGCGGATCGCCGCCTCCATGTTTGCGATCCTGATGGCTGTAGCCAATATCGGTTCAGGCATCGGCCTGGCAGCCGGTGGATTTCTCAGTGATGTGATTGGTTACCGGTATACGTTCATCCTGTTTGCCTGCCTGAACTTCCTTGCTTTTCCGTTACTGCGCGTCATATTCAACGGATCACGGAACCGGTGAGACGGAATCGATCAATAGAAATATTATATAGACGAACTCGATGTTACCTGATAAAGAGGTTCCTGGATGAAAACTCAGGATCGGAGGTTAGATTTACCCCCAGTTTCCGGAGCCCTGCTTCATCTCCCGGGGTAGGAATATGAGTGAGATGCACTTCACAGTTACGGAGTTCCTTCAGATACGTTAGAGCCATTTGAGCGGCAGGATTCGATATCGCGCTGATGGTCAGGGCAATCAGTGTCTCCTCCACATCCAGGCTGATCCCTTTTCCGTGAAGGATAGTTGTTTTCAGGACAGCCAGGGAAGAGATCACATTTTCGGGGATAAGGTGCAGGTTATCGGGCAGCCCGGCCAGGTATTTGGCGGCATTCAATACCAGGCTGGAGGCAGCATGCATCAACGGGGAATTCTTCCCGGTGATCAGAGTCCCATCTTTCAATTCGATGGAGGCGCCACAGTATATGCCTTCATTTCCCTCTTCCTTCTCCATTGCTTCATCAGCTGCTTTTCGGGCCAGGAGGACAACCGTTCTATCCTCCTCGGATGCATCGATCCGTTTCATGATCAGTTCAGCCCGTTCCAGGATATCCTTCTCCACAAAGCCCATGGCATATTCGACCGCACACCGGAAATAACGACGGATGATTTCCTGGTGGGCGGCCCGTTGGACCACGGTATCGTCAATGATCCCAAAGCCTGCCCGGTTCACGCCCATGTCGGTAGGGGATTTGTAAAAGGACTCGCTACCGGTAATCTTTTCAATGATCTTTCGAAGCAAGGGAAATGCTTCGATGTCACGGTTGTAATTCACCGCTGTCTTTCCGTACGCTTTCAGATGATGGGGGTCGATCAGGTTGAAGTCTTTCAGGTCGACGGTAGCGGCCTCATAGGCGACGTTCACTTTATGGTTCAGAGGAAGGTTCCAGATGGGAAAAGTTTCAAATTTAGCGTACCCGGCTTTTACACCCCGTTTGTATTCATGATAAAGCTGGCTCAGGCAGGTGGCCAGTTTCCCGCTGCCGGGCCCCGGCCCCGTCACGATGACAATTGGTTTTGTGGTGTGGATATACTCGTTGGATCCATATCCTTCATCGCTCACGATCAAGTCGACATCGGTTGGATATCCCTTGGTAAAACTATGGGTATACACCTTTACCCCGCGGCGTTCGAGTTTGTTTTTGAATGCTTTCGCTGAAGGTTGATTCGCATACCGGGTGATGACCACCGCGGTCACCTCGATGCCCCATTCCTTAAAGTCATCGATGGTTTTCAAGGAGTCGGCATCATAGGTAATCCCAAAACCGGCCCGCATCTTTTTACGTTCAATATCGCCGGCATAGATGCAAAGGATCACATTGATATTCTCTTTCAGCTTCTGCAGGAGCCGCATTTTAACGTTCGGATCGAACCCGGGAAGCACCCGGGCTGCATGGTAATCAAAGAGGATCTTTCCGCCGAACTCCAGGTACAGTTTGTGGTTGAAGCGCTCTACGCGATCCAGGATCTCCCCGGACTGCTGCTCCAGGTACGTTACATTGTCAAAACCGATCTGTTCACCCATGTTTTAGCAAATAAAAACCCAAAAATAATCTATTCCGGGAAATAGAAAGTCCGCTTGTTCCGCGTAAATTTGCAGGAACGGGGTATTAGCTCAGATGGCCAGAGCGCTACATTCGCATTGTAGAGGTCACCGGTTCGATTCCGGTATGCTCCACTGGATTCAGTTGGCAGTCAGCAGTTGGCAGTTCCCAATCACCACGGCACCACGGCACCATGGCTCCATCGCACCACCACACCGCCGCACCACTTCCACCACCCTCACCACATTACTTCAACAGCAGGGTAAACACGGCTCCTCCTTCCCTCCGGTTTGTCAACGAGATCCCGAACCCATGCTTGTGAGCGATCTCCCGTGCGACGGTCAATCCAATGCCCTGCCCGTTCTTTTTCGAACTGTAAAAGGGAGTAAATAACTTTTTTTCAACTTCCGGAAGAATGCCTTTGCCCGAATCTTCAATTCTCAGCTGGTGGTTGACAGAATCGAGGGCAATTGTGATCTCCCCGCCGCCAGTGATGGCTTCCACTGCATTTTTAATCACATTGACCAGGATTTGCTCCATCTAACCTTCATCGATGGCCAGCTGATAGGGATGATCAGGGATCGATAGGGAAAGGCTGACCTGATGTTTCTGACAAAATGGTTCCATAGGGGAGTGGACCTCTTCAGGTTTTTTGCCGGTCAGGATTTCCGGGAGGATTTTCAGTATCCGGGAGGCGATCCGGTTTACCTGCCTGATCCGGTCATTCCCATCCAGGATGATGATCCCCACCGGAGCCGCCTCCATGAGTTTCTGCAGGAAATAATGCTGTTCCTGCTGGATTGTCCGTTCTTCCCGGAGCCGGTCTATCATGTGGTTGAATACATCGATCAGCTCATTGAGTTCCTTGTTTTGGACTTTCCGGTAGTTGATGGTAAAGTCGCGGTCTTTGATGGATTGAATCCCGGATGAGATCAGGTCAAGCGGCCGGACAAGGTGCCTGTAAATTCTGAATGCAATGAAGAACGATACGATAAGGCCTGCCTCCACGATCAGGAACCAGTATTTCTGTGACAGGATGGGTGTCATTTGAGCCATATTGGTCATGTATTTTAAGATCAGAGGGTTGAAAGATGCATAACCGGATCAGGGAATTTCGGGCTCGTCACAACCTCACCCAGGAGGAGTTGGCCAAACGGGTTTCCCGAAGTCCGTTTCAGGTCAACAGGCTGCAGGTTTCTGTCTGCTGTTGTCCGGTTCACCCGCCGGTATGTCCCACTCCAAACAGGATCCTCAGATAAGCTGCGAAAGAGGGTATGAAGCCGGGATATCCTTTGAGGTTGGTCGGATAGTATTGCATCGAAAAGCCCGGCTCCACCCCGAACCGATCCGTCAGTGGAAATCCGGCTCCTGCTCCGGCAAAAGCCCCGAAACCGAACGCATTCTGATTGATGTTAACGGTCTGGCTGTTTGTATTGGGAATATACCCCTGACCCGCGTACACATCAACCAGGTTGTACTCGCGTCCTTCCACCACCAGCACCGACTTTCGCACCTGGGTATAGCACATCATCCCTCCGGCCTGGAGGAAGAAATAAATTTTTGACTTCAGTGGGAAGGAGTGCTGGTAACCCAGATTGATCAGCACCCGGCCCTCTTTACCCAGCAGGGCCTCCGTGCGGATATCCTGAAAGGTCGGATAACTCTGGGGATCCACTTCAAAGGTGATCACATCGCTGGTTTTCAGCGCCGTATAGTCGGCCTCCAGGAATATCCCATTTTTCCGGTTGAAATTGAACCGGACAAACAGGCCTCCCGTAAAGGCCACCTGGTAGTGCATATCTTGTGGATACCCCGATACGAATACGGTATCAGTAGCCCCCAGCGCCTGCTTAATCTCCTGGTACCAGTACCGGTTTGACATTACGTAATTCACGTTATTCACATTATCGCGTGTCCCGTTGTAGAAATTAGCGGAGTATTTATTCGGGAAGTAGGCTCCCAGGTTGAGGCCAAAATCCCAGCGCGGGATTGAATCGACCTCCTCTTCAAACTCTGCCCACGGATCGGTTTTGGCCCGTTTTTCCTTATCCCGTTTGGTTTCGGCAGCGACTTTATTCTGACCCGAAACAGGGATGACCGGTAAAAGGGAGAGGAAGAGCATCAGCAAGGGGAAGAGACGCTTCATAACGCAAGGTTTTATCGGATGAATTTGATCATACGGATTTACTCAACAAGTTCTGTCACTTTTACGAGGACCACACCGTGTGATGGAACCCTGGTTACAAACCGGCCTGTAAAAGCACCCAGGTCATGTTGACGCCAGAGATCCCTGAGGGAGACAGTTTTTTCGTACCCCAACGTGACAAGGTTCAGCGTGTATGATGTGGTCTCTTCCCCCAGGTTAAAGATCCCGATTGCTTTGTTCCCGTCGGCCAGCTCCTTCACCCACACCTGGATGTTGCCTTCTTTAAGTACAGGAGATGCCTGTTTGCCCAGCGGATCCTGGTCGAGAGCCAGTACCTCGTTGTTGGTGAGCAGGTTGAGGGTAAATGGATCGAGTCGCTCCAGGTCACATCCGATCAGCAACGGAGCCGAGAGGAGACACCAGAGAGAGATGTGGGTATATTGCTCATCCGGGGTAAGTCGGGTGGGGTGGAGGTTTGGACCCCAGCCCACCCATCCGACGATCAGCATATCGGGATCGTTCCAATGACCGGGTCCGGCGTACCGTGCATTCTCCAGCTGGTTGAATCCGATCTCTTTCAGGCTTTCCCAGGTATCGGTGATGTCGCCGGTGGTTCGCCAGAGGTTCCCGCCAACCTCCTCGCCCCATTCCCACACCTTATTCATGCCATACTGGCAGAGGCTGTAAACGATGTCGCGATCCGTCTCCCGTAAGGCGTCCCGCATCACAAAGTAGGGTTTCTTCCGTTCCGCCCGGGTAGTATCTGTGGCAATGTTCCCGTACGAGCACCAGTCGTATTTCAGGTAATCCACTCCCCAGCCGGCGAAGGTCAGGGCATCCTGCAGTTCATGACCATAGCTTGCCGTATAGCCGCCGCACGTAAGTGGTCCGGGCGAGCTGTAAATGCCGAGCTTCAGCCCCATGGCATGAATGGAATCACCCAGTGCTTTCATGTCCGGAAACTTTTCGTTGGTCAGGATGGTTCCCTTCCGGTCCCGTTTAGGCTCCCGGTCTTTCGGGATCTCCCAGCTATCGTCGATATTGACAAAGGTCCACCCATGGTCGATCAATCCCTTGTTGCGGAATGTGTTGGCTGTGGCCAGCACCTTCTCCTGGTCCACCGCAAGCCCCCAGCAGTTCCAGCTGTTCCATCCCATGGGCGGGGTAAGCGAAATCTGATCCCCGATCACGATCCTCAACATCCCCGTATCAGATCCGTGTGCATTTGTCACTATTATCTGAACATCATATACGCCACCCCCACCACTATCACTTGTCCGCTTGTCCGCCTGTCCGCTTGTCCGCTCGTCCGCCTGTCCGCTGATAATCCCTGTATTCTCATCCACTGTCAATCCCTCCGGAAGTCCGGTCGCGGTAAACGTCAGAGGCCGTTCTCCGGTGGTAGCGACAGCAAACAGAAATGGTTTTCCGGGACGGCAGCCAAAGATGGAGGCTCCGTTGATGCGGGGTGAGGCAGGTGGGGCTGGAGTGCAGAGATAGGGGCTCTCTTCGGAAGCAATAAGGGGTTCCTCTGCTCCGGCATCGAAGTGATAGGTAAACACCGCCGATTGGTCCAGTTGCGGAATGGCGATACCGAAGGTCTGCTCTGCCAGGGGATCCAGTGAGATGGGTTTCTCCTCCCGAAACAATTCCACGCCGGTCAGTTTGTTGACCGATTTGATCTTCAGCTTTCCGCTGATGGTATAGTTTTCAGATCTGTTAGAGAGAGCGATCTCTTTTTTCAGTGAATCGTTACAGAAAGCAAATGGCTCCCGGTTGTAATCGATCTTCAGGTAATCGGTCATCCGGGTCATCCGGGCCTCCTGGTTCCCGGTATAGATACCTCCCTGGCCTCCCTGGTCATAGACCCTGACTGCAAGCACATTTTCCCGGTCCCACCAGATCCGGGGATCTCCTGCAGCCAGCGTATAGTGCCGTTCCAGATCCCAGTAGTTCACCGGTGCATTCAGAAAGCCGGTGTCAATCACCGTTTCGGCCGGTACATTCCGGCCGTTGATCCCGATAATGGTCCCGTTGAGGAAGGTCTGGTCCCAATTGTTGATCTTCCCCAGGAAAAGCAACAGGCTGTCCTGCAAGGAAGCACTGTTCATGACGGATGAAGGAAGGAAAAAACGGAGGCGGTACCAGGCGTATCCATCGTAAGGATCGTAACCGCATTCTTCCCAGATCTTATCTACCGGCATCGAATCCCATGTTGATTCATCCAGTCCCGCATCAGTATAGGCGAGGCTATCACCTGTCTTGAACATCCATCCCTTGTTCAGGGAAACTACCTCCTGATGTTGCCTCACGGAACAGCTTGCCAGGAGCAGGGCGGTCATATAAAGCAGAATTTTTCTCATGATTGGCTGGAAATTAGGAAATTAGGAAATTAGAAATTAGATAATTAAGAGATTCGTTTTCAACAGGTTCATCCTTCATCTGTTCGGTTAACCTTGACCCTCGACCCTTGACCCTTGACCCTCGACCCTTTCACCTTCTCCCTTCCCCCTCGATCCTTCCGACCGGGTACACCATTTTACGCTTATCGGCATAGGGGGTATAATCCAGGAACCAGTTCATCACCTGCCACTGGTTTTTGATCCAGTTAGTGTCCGTTGCCTGTTGCTCCTCAAACGCACGCCGAAGATCGGGATCTTCTCCCAGCATTTGTTTGGCCATGGGTTCCATCACGTACAGTTCAAAATACTCCTTCTGTTCGAACACGGCATCGAAAAAGCCCCAGGAGAGCAGGGAACCATCCCCCTCCGGCTCCAGGAGCTGAATGATCACCCTGGCAGCGGGCTGCGCGGTCCCGACAATAACAGAACCGGCAGGGAATACCCGTTCTTCCGTGAAGGGAGTACACCCAAAGCGGGTCAGCGGATGCCTCCCTTCATAGGGAGAGGAGCGCCACTGGGGATCACTGAATTTGTACGATGTAACCCGGATCGTGGAATCCGTGGGAAGCTCCTTGATCTGAACTCCGTGAAGTTTTAAAATAGCAATCACTGTCTGCCATTCTACCGGGACCACATAGGCTTCCGGCACCTGGATGGTCTCTGCCGGTATAGATTCCGCAAAGAGGGGAATCGTGAATGTTTCAGGGACGGGATGGTATTTATACCAGCGGCCTCCTGTGACTGTACTGAGGATGGTATCGTAACTGAACCCGTTGAATGCTGCCATGATGCTGTCGGTATAGGAGAGTTCAAACCGCAGGACAAAAGGGACCTTCCTGAACACTGGCGATTGAACAAACGCATCAGCTGCCTGATTGAGTTGTCGGAGTTCACGGTATTGATTACGGAGGATCTGAAGGGTTGAAACAAGGCACTGATAGGAAGCTTCCACCCGCTGCTTATAGGGTTTCAGCATATGGGTCTCCACCAGCAGCCCGGGCCTGTTCCGAAGGGCGACATACCCCTGTGAAAGCATGGGAGGTGCAACTTTCCTCACCAGCCCGCTTTTCGGATCATGCCACCGGCGGAATTCCACATAGGGGAAAACCGGATAACCTGTCGAGTCCATCTCATGGATCCAGGCCGGCAGGAAAATTGAATCACACCAATCGGTTAATCCCGGATCCATCTCTCCCAGGGTCTCCATCATGTAGGTGAGTACATACTGGTAATCGGCTCCGTCGGTGGTGTGGATGTCGATGAAGAAATCGGGATCCCAGCGGTTGTACAACTTCAGCCATGCTTTCATCTCCGGGGCATCCGCTTTCAGAAAATCACGGTTGAGGTTCAGGTTGGTGGCGGTGACCCGCCAGCCCATCTCCTCCGGCCCGTTCTGGTTGATCCGGTTGTACGGCCCGAACCGCTCATGGCCGTCGACGTTGAAGATCGGGATAAAGAGGATCGAAACATGATCAAGGAGATCCCGGATCCCGGACCCCGGATCCCGGATTAAATCCCTAATCAGCAGCATTCCCGCATCTTTCCCCTCCGACTCACCGGGATGGATGCAGGCCTCGATCATCAGGATCACCCGCCCGGAGGCTTTCATGGATTCAGGATCCGTTAACCCGTCTCGGTCAACGATCATCACGGGCAGATCACGACCCTGAGGGCTTTTCCCGAACGAAGTCAACTGAACCATCGGGGAGGCATCGGCCAGTTTCCGGCAAAAGTCTATTGTCTCGGCATACCGGGGGGTCCGATTACCGTCCGATTGCTCAAAACAGGTCTGCAAGCCGTTTTGGGCATAGAACCCAGTATGGAAAAGCAGGATCATGATGGTTAGGAAAATAGATTTCATGGAAGGTGGATTCTGGGTTCAAACATACGCTTTTTTTTCTTGTTTTTTGTTGGTATGCATCGTCTTGCATGCTCTCTTATATTCATAGATTTTTTATCTTTGATATCATGAAACACTGGATATTTTTTTCTTTTATTCTTTCCCTGCTGGGGACCAATTGTTCCGGGCCGGTAACGAATGAATCGGGATTTGCCTCTGTCAGCCGCGTCGATTCAGGCAGATCTGTAGCCGTGATGCTTACTGCTTACAGTACGACCCTCCTGGCCGACGGACAAGATCGAACCAGGCTGCGGATCGCGGTGGTCGACAGCCTGAGCCGGGAGATTATCTCTGCCGATGATACCATCCATGTATATGTGAACGGGGACGGGAAGGTGATTATGCCTGACAGTTCGGATCTGATGCTGAAGGTGGATACGGCAGGAGAGGAGTACACCATGTGCCGGCTTCAGAAAGGTGTATGTAGTTTGGTATTCGTTGCCGGAACGAAGCCGGACAAGATCAAGGTTGAGGCCAGATCCGGAAAACTGTGGCCAGGATCCCATGAGATCCACACCCTTCCGGCGGATTTTGTAAAGTTGACACCAACACCGGAGCAGCTTCAACCTGCCAGGAAGCCGGTCGACCGGATGATTGGGGCCGATATCTCGTTCCTGCCGCAGATCGAGGCGCAGGGGAAGAAATTTTATGAAAACGGCCAGGAGAAAGATGCAATCCAACTCTTGGGTGATCATGGATTCAATTATATACGGTTGAGGATCTTTGTCAATCCGGAAAATGAAAAGGGGTATTCACCGGGAGAGGGGTACTGCGGACTGGATCATACCCTTAAGATGGCCAGGCGGGTCAGGGATGCCGGTATGAAAATCCTGCTCGATTTTCACTACAGCGATTACTGGGCCGATCCGCAGCAGCAGAATAAACCCCTTGCCTGGAGCGGAGTTGATTTTGAGACACTGAAAGATTCAGTCAGAAGCTATACCACACGTGTACTCCTGGCCCTGAAGGAGCAGGGAACTCTCCCTGCCATGGCACAGGTGGGCAATGAGATCAATCATGGCATCCTCTGGCCGGATGGTCATATTGCCAATCCAGATAACCTGGCCGGGCTGCTGATGGCCGGTGTCGAGGGCATCCGGGCAGTGGACCCGGAACTACCGGTCATGATGCACATAGCTCTTGGTGGCCAGCACGATGAAGCGGTCTTCTGGCTTGATAACATGATCGCCAGAGGCGTGACATTCGATATCATCGGGATCTCATACTACCCCCGCTGGCATGGAACCCTCGACGATTTGAAGAAGAACCTGGTCGATTTGGTGGAACGCTATCACAAACCAGTCAATGTGGTGGAATACTCCAACTTCAAGAAAGAGGTACATGAAATTGTATTCAATCTCCCCGGGGATAAAGGAAAAGGAACCTGTATCTGGGAGCCGCTGAACTGGTGGAGTGGCCTGTTTACCCGGGAGGGAGAGGTGAAGGGGGAAATTCTTGTGTACGATACGATAAAAAAGAGGTATCTGGAGGAGGAGTGATGCAACCTGCTCACCTGGTTATGGGTCTTTTGGTATTAGGAAATTGGAAATTGGAAATTAGAATTTAACAATATGTGTTACAACTACATCAAGTGCCTGATCTTGCTTTCAGTCATAATTCCGTTCACCGGGATCGCCCAGTACCTGAACGTCATGATCGGCAACCAGTTCTACCCGGAAGAACCTTCGATCATGATCAATCCATACAATACTGATCAGGTAGTCGCCGCGGCCAATATCAACCTGTACTATTATTCCGGCGATGGCGGGATGACCTGGGCTCAGGGGGAGCTTTCTTCCTCTTATGGAGTTTGGGGAGATCCCTGCATCATTGTGGATACTGCCGGCCATTTTTATTTCTTTCACCTCTCCAACCCTCCCGGGGGAAACTGGGTCGACCGGATTGTTTGCCAGAAGACCACTGATGGAGGGCAAACCTGGAACAATGGCAGTTACATGGGACTGAACGGAAGTAAAGTGCAGGATAAGGAGTGGACGGTTGTTGATCCGGCGAATAATTATCTATATACTACCTGGACTCAGTTTGATGCCTATGGCAGCGCCAACCCGATGGACAGCTCAATTATACGGTTTTCACGGTCAACAGATGGTGGAGAGAGCTGGAGTGAGGCTGTCCGGATCAACCGGGTCGCCGGTGACTGTATCGACAGTGATAATACCGTAGAGGGAGCGGTTCCTGCATTGGGACCCAACGGGGAGATTTACACCTCCTGGGCAGGTCCGCTTGGACTGGTCTTTACCAAATCCCTGGATCAGGGCATCACCTGGCCGGCTGAGAATGTATTTGTCGCTGACTTCCCCGGAGGCTGGGATTACGCTATCCCCGGGATTTACCGTGCCAATGGCCTGCCTGTCACCTGCTGCGACCTAAGTGGAGGACCCTACCACGGGAGGATCTATATCAACTGGTCGGATCAGCGCAACGGGTTGAATGATACCGACGTGTGGCTGACGAAATCAGATGATGGAGGGGAAACCTGGAGCTCCATCATCCGGGTGAATGATGATCCTCCCGGGAAACAGCAGTTTTTTACCTGGATGACCATTGACCAGACCACGGGGTACCTTTACTTCGTTTTTTACGACAGGCGGAATTATACCAACAACCTGACCGATGTATACCTGGCAGTGTCAGAAGATGGAGGGGGAACATTTGAGAATATCAAGATCAGTGAGTCTCCGTTCAATCCCATAGCTTCAGTTTTTTTCGGGGATTACACAAATATCTCTGTCCACAGCGAGATTATCCGGCCGATCTGGGCTCGTCTCGATGAAGGGAACTTAAGCGTCTGGACCGCGCTCATCGACTCCCTGCATGTTGGGATCACGCCGGGAAAGGAGATTGCCGGGCCCCTTTCACTGGAGCAAAACTACCCCAATCCCTTTCAGGAATATACCTATTTCCCATATAAGATCCACACTCCTGCGTCGGTTACTTTAAGCGTGTTCGACATGTTTGGGCGACAGGTAGCAGTAGTGGTGCAGGATCGGCTTCATCAGCCGGGGAAATACGTAGAGCAGTTTGATGCCTCTCAGTACAATCTCTCTCCGGGATTTTACTATGTTTCTCTCACCTGCGGAGAACAAACACAGAAGCGGAAAATGATCATTGAATAGCCGGAGTCACAGAAACTTTTTACACCTTTTTTGTTTCGTTAAACCCATTTCTTTTTACCTTTGCCGGGCAAAAGAGATCCGCTATATTTTTATATATGAATGCAGCTGAATCCAGTGCCAACGATATCCTGATAAGGGTACGGGAACTATTTTTTAAATACGGTGTCCGCAGTGTTTCGATGGACGATATCTGCAGGGATCTCGGAATTTCGAAGAAAAAACTATATCAGCATTTCAGGAGTAAACATGAGCTGGTATCTGAACTTCTTGCCCTGGAGCGCCGAAATTTCGAAGTCATTTTTGAGCAACATAATTTCGACGGGGTCAATGCCATTGATGTGTTACTGATTGTCAGCAAGGAGATCAGCGACCGCTTCTGGGATGTGAGTCCGTCGATGACCTTCGACCTGAAGAAGTACTATCCCGAAATCTATACACAACACATCGATGAACGGGTCGAATTTATTTTTGCCCAGATCCAGTTAAATATTAAAAAGGGAATCCGTGACGGAATGTACCGGGACGATCTGAGTACGGAACTGATTGCCCGTCTTTACATCCGTCGCCTGATCGACATCCACAATCCCGAGTATTTTCCCGAAAAATTTTCGTTCCAGATCCTTTTCGATACCATGTTCGATAATTTCGTCAGGGGAATCGGCACGGGGAAAGGGGTCACTTACTATGAACATCAAAAGGGAAAGGTGAAATTTAAAAAGCAGAATCCATGAGCGTATTGAGGCTTTGGCTGACAGACAGTTTGTTTTTCTTTGCATGCTTACCTCTCTGGACCGGTGCACAGGCACCCATGTCATTCACCCTGAAGCAGGCCCAGGAGTATGCCTTTGAACACAATTACGACTTGCAGAATTCCAGGTACGACATTGAAATAGCCAAGAAACTGGTAAAGGAGAACACAGCGATTGGATTGCCCCAGATTAATGGGTCCCTGAGCTATATGGATAACCTTGCCAGACCGACCATGATCATTCCGGCCGAATTCATGGGCGGCCAGGGTGAGGACATTGCCATTCAGATCGGATCTCATTATACCACCACGTTGTCCGGTCAAATTACCCAACTGTTATATAGTGGTCAATATCTGGTAGGATTACAAACAGCCAAAGCATACCTGGAGACAGAAAAGCAAAAAGATGTGAAAAACCGGATGGATATCAGGGATCTGGTAGCAGAAGCTTACATCTCTTATCTGATCGTGGAAGAGAGCATCGGAATTCTGGACTCTACCTTTAAAACCGTAAACCAGATGGTGGAAGAGGCCAGGGAGTTCTATCGTAACGGACTTTTGGAGCAGTTGGATGTTGAGCAAATGGAGTTGAATAAAGCCACCCTGGAAGCAAATCTGATCAATACAAAAAACCAGAAAGTAATTGCCTACAACTACCTGAAGTTTTTACTGGGTCTCGAAGAGAACCAAATAATCGTACTGACCGATAACCTTGATTTTTTTCTGGAGCGGATCAATCATGATTATTTATTGACCAGTCCGTTTGATTACAATTTTAATATTGATTACAAGTTGCTGAAAAAACAGGAATATCTGGTCCAGATGCAATTCAAGCTGGCCAAAACGGCCTATCAGCCCAACCTGGCTGCATTCATGAATCTGAGTACGAGCGCATACCGTGAAACCTGGAGTTTTTTCAGTACGGATGAACGGTGGTTTGGCTCTGCGGCATGGGGACTCTCTCTGAACATACCCATCTGGAGTAGCGGAAGCAGGAAGTATAATATAGATCAGGCCCGGTTGGAAGTTAACAAAATGAAAGTGCTGGATGAAAAGGTGAGAAATTCGTTAAAATTGCAGGTGGAGACTGTACGGAATGATTTTAGCAGGTCCTACATGGTCTTTCTGAATAAGAAGCAAAGTCTCCAGACAGCCACCAAGATCTATGAACAGACCGTTATCAAATACCGCCAGGGAATCTCCTCAAGTACTGATCTGAACCAGAAATACAACCAATTTCTAATTGCCGAAACAGAGTACACCCAGGCGATGTTCGACCTGCTGAAGTCCAACATTGCGCTGGTCAAGTTGCTGGAGAAGGTGTAAAAGGGGACAGGGGCACAGGGGCACAAAGTCACGAGTCACGAGTCACGAGTCTCCTGTGCTGCCGCTTACGCTGCATCCGTAAGCGCATCCTGTGATCAATCAGGTACAGGGCCGGAACGAATATCAGCGTAAGGAAGGTGGCGAAACTCAGACCGAAAATGATAGTCCAGGAAAGCGGACCCCAGAACATCACGTTATCGCCGCCAAAGTAGAGATGAGGATTGAGTTCGGTAAAAAGGGTGACAAAGTTGATGTTCATCCCCATTGCCAGAGGCACCAGGCCCAGTATCGTAGCCGTTGCTGTCAGCACAACGGGGGTGATACGGGTCTTACCGGCTTCCACGATGGCCTGCCGGGTCTTCAGGCCACGCTTCTTCAGCACATCACTGAATTCCACGATGAGGATCCCGTTCCGGACCACAATTCCACCCAGCGCCACGATCCCTAATCCGGTCATGGTGATGATGATCGGCATATTGAAGATGATCACCCCGAGCAGCACCCCGATGATGCTGAAGACTACTTCCGAAAGGATAATCAGGGATTTACTAAGGGATTGAAACTGGGTGATCAGGATGAAAAAGATCAGTCCCAGGGCGATCAGCATGGCTTTCATCAAAAAGGCCATGGTCTCTGCCTGATCCTCCCGCTCTCCGGTTAACGTTATTTCAGTCCCTTTAGGGAGAGTGAACCCGGGGATCGTGTTCTGGATGGATGCGACCACTTCGTTGGGCGTGTATCCCGACAACACCTGTGAAGAGAGGGTGATCACCCGCTTGAGGTTTTTCCGTTTGATCCCACCGTAGGTATCCTTGTATTGAAGAGTCGCGACAGAAGAGATCGGAATTCGCCGCAGCGTACCCGAGTTCATGTCACGGTAGGTGATCTTGGCATTGATGATCTTGTTGATATTGGTTCGTTGCTCAGGAGAATACCTGACCTGGATCGGATATTCGTCTTCATCCTCTTTGTATTTGGAAACCTCCTGGCCATAAATGGCTGTCCGGAGTTCGTTTCCGATCTGGCCTACCGAGATCCCTTCCCGGTTGGCCCGTTCGCGATCGATGTCGATAACGATCTCCGGTTTGTTATTTTCAAAATCCGACTTTAACTGCTCAATGCCGGGGATATCGAGTGAATCAAGATAGTTCTGAAAAGCATTGGCTGTAACGATCAGCTCATCGATATTCTCCGCAGCAATCTCGATGTTGACCGGTTTTCCGGTGGGTGGTCCCATCTTGTTCTTTTCCACTGAGATCTGGACTCCGGGGATGTTCTTCACCCGTTGCCGCATCTGATCCAGGTAAGATCTGGTCAACGGACCGACACGGTATTTACTCTCCACAAAATTCACCGTCACCTTCCCTTTGTTGGAAGATACGCTCCGGTCAAAAAATCCTTCACCAGCGCCAAATCCCACATTGGTGATCACCGATTCCACATCCGGGTTGGTTGGCCCCAGTACATTGGCAATCTCTTTTTCCACCAGTAGTGTAACGGAATCGGTCACCAGCTGATCGGTCCCCTCAGGCATTTTGATGTAGGTAACGATGCTGTTGGGATTATTATCAGGGAAGAACAGAACGGGAGGCTTGACCAAAACGGTTAATACGAAAGTGAATAGCAGCATCACCAGGACGGCCGCGAACAGATAAATGGGATTCCGGCCTCTGAGGAAGAAGGTGAGTTGTCTGTCGTAAAATTTCATGATCCATGGCCAGGCCTGGGTCTGGAACCGGAAGATCAGGTTCTTGATCCACAACCGGTATAGGGCGTTCAGGATCAGGGCGAACACCAAAAAGTTCCCCAGCCAGTATACCCGGGCCAGGTAAAAAATGAGTGCCGGCACCAGCAGGAAAATGCTGGAGATCAGCAGTTTTTTTCGTTTGGTTTTATATTCCGTGATGTCGTATTCATGTTTCATGAATGAGACGGCAAACACCGGGTTGATGATGTAGGCCACAAACAGGGAGGCAAAGAGGGTCAGGATCAGGGTGACCGGAAGGTAGTGCATGAATTTTCCGGTGATTCCCGGCCAGAAAGCCAGCGGGAAGAAAGGAGCCAGCGTGGTCAGGGTCCCCGAGAGGATCGGTGCGAACACCTCCCCGGCTGCATATTTGGCCGCTTTCACAATATCGGGTTCATGCCGGTGGATCCGGTGGGTATTCTCGATCACCACGATGGCGTCGTCCACGATGATCCCCAGGGCAAAGATGAAACCGAACATCACGATCATGTTCATGGTAAAACCCAGCCAGGGAAAGATCAGGTAGGCGACAAACATGGAGAGGGGGACCGACATCGCCACAAAGAAAGCGTTGTTCAGCCCCATGAAGAACATCAGGACCAGGGTTACCAGGATGAACCCGATGATGATGGTGTTGTTCAGCTCTTCCAGAGTGCTCCGGGTAAACCTCGACTGGTCTCCTGTGATGGTGACCGAGAGGTCGGGCGGATAGGATGAGCTTTTGAGTTCGTCCATGATCCCCTTGATCTTGTCGGAGGCCTTGATGAGGTTCAATCCGCTTTTTTTGATCACGTTGAGGGTGATCACATTTTTCCCGTCAAACCGGGCGAAGCTCTCCTGGTCTTTGAACGAATCTTTGACCTCGGCAATGTCTTTGATATAGACTTTAGCCCCGCTTGACGAAGTGATCATGATATTCTCGATTACCTCGGGCGAAGCAAACTGTCCGGCCACCCGGATGGTTCGCTTGGTTCCGTAAGTGGTGATCGTCCCGGCCGAGATGGTTACATTCTCACTGGATATGGCCCGCTGGATATCCCCGAAAGAGACACTGGCGGCCTGCATCTTGTACATATCGACATCCACCTGGATCTCCCGCTCCAGGGCTCCTACAATATCTACCCGCGTGATTTCAGGAAGGGTTTCGATCATATCCTGAGCCTCTTCGGCATATTTTTTTAGCCGTTGCAGATCATAATCCCCTGAAAGGTTAATGTTCATGATCGGGATCTCCGAAATATCCACCTCCTGAATGTTAGGATCACTGGGAAGGTTGTTCGGCAGATTCGACTTGGATTTGTCCACCGCATCCCGTACCCGCTGTTTGGCTTCAGACACTTCTAGTCCTGGATTGAACTCTACCACAATAGTGGAAAAGTCCTGGACTGAATTGCTGGTGATGTTTTTCACATCGGCCAGCGATTTTACCTCTTTTTCAATCGGCCTCGTCACCAGGTTTTCCATATCCTCCGGGGAGGTGCCAGGATAAGGGGTGCTTACGATGATGGTGGGGATCACGATCTCCGGCAACTGCTCTTTCGGGATGCTGAAATAGGAGATCAGCCCCAAGGTAGTGATTATGATGGTCAGAACATAGATACTGGCCCGGTTGTCGATCGCCCAGCTGGTAGCGAAAAACTCCTTGATTTTCTTTTTGTCTGATTTCATAGAGATGAACTGGATCTGGGGATGGATCTTCTGTTAAAAATTGATTGGCTGGCCGTCGTAAAGATCTTTATAGCCTGCGGTAATCAGCAGATCTCCCTTATTCAGGCCTGTTTCAATCTCGGTCAGTCCGTTGTAAGTGATTCCGGTTTTTATATAGGCCTTCCGGGCAATCCGAACGCCCTTATCAACATCAGCTACAAAGACATACTGTCCTTCGTCGCGCGACGACTGGATGAAATTCTGTGGAATAGCGATGGTGGAGGGATTGTGATAATCTTTAATCCGGAGGACTGCAATCATATTAGCCCGGTAAATCATGTGGTCAGTAGGTAATTCCGCTTCCACGACGAAGGTGCGGTTTGTGGGATTGATGTATTTGGAAGAGAAGGTCACCCGCCGGTCGAACTCTTCATCGAGATCGGGCAGGAAAACCTGCACCTGGTCCCCGGTTTTGATCTTGTTGGTATAGGCCTCTCCCACATCTGCCACCGCCTTGGCTTTGGAAAAATTTACGACCCGGAAGGCGGGAAATCCCACAGCAGCCATCTGTCCGACTTTGATGGGGATCTCCTCGATGGTTCCGTCGATCGGAGAGGTGATGTTCGACATTTTGATCTGGTCGTTGATGGTGGCAATCTTGTTCTCCAACGACTCTTTGTTGTTTTGGGCTGTCAGAAACTGAATTTCCGATCCAATCTTCTGATCCCATAACGCTTTTTGTTTATTATACAGTTCAGTGGCAAAATCAAGCTGAGACTCCAGCTCCTTGAGCGTCTGTTTCAGCACCTCGGCGTCCAGTTCGGCCAGCACCTCCCCGTTGGTAACATGATCCCCCTCCTTGACCAGAATCCGGTTAACGACACCCGGAGTACGGGGGCTTACCCCGATGTTTTCATTCCCATCAATACGTCCCTGCACCTCGATATAATGGCTGAATGGCTCCTGATGCAGGGTATCTGTACTGACCCTCACCGATTTGACATTGCCATCCGGATACAGTTCCTTCTCCAGGTTCAGGATCTGGATCGAAAGCTGGTCACGCTCTTTTTTCAGTTGTTCCAGTTTTACTGCTTTGTCTTCGGAACCACTGCAGGAGGCAAGCATTAAGATGATGCCGATGGAATATAACAGGTTTTTCATAATGAGAAATTAAGGGGTACAAAGATAACGTAAAATTCAGGAGCCGTAAAAACTATTTCTACATAAAAAGTTTCCCGTGTTTCTTTTTACCCTATTTTTGTCTTATGGAAGAGCGGGTCAGAAAGATTATCGGCCAGGTTCACAGTCTTTACCAGCGCTACGGAATTAAAAGTGTGACCATGGATGATGTGGCAGGCCACCTGGGCATTTCCAAGAAGACCCTGTATGAGCATTTTGCAGATAAAGAGGATTTGGTAAGGCAGGTACTACTCTGGGATTATGATGTGAAACACGAATTTTTTCTGGAGATCGGCAAAAAGAACTTAAATGCAATCGAAGAGCTGTTCGAGGTCTACAAGATGATCAAGAGGATGTACCGGGATTACAACCCGTCTGTTGAGTACGATATCCGGAAATATTATCCTTCCCTTTATTCCCGATTTCGTGATAGGAAGCGAAAAAGGATCTACGATCTCTCGTTGCAGAACCTGAATAAAGGGAAACGGGAGGGATTGTACCGCAGCGATCTGAATGCCTCTATCCTGGCACGGCTTCATGTATTCCGCGTGGAATATATCCTCGAAAGCGAGCTTTTTACAGTGAAGGAGCTGACCTCCATCAAGGTGTTTCATGAACTCTTTGTCTACCATCTGAATGGTATTTTGAGTGACGAAGGGAGAAACGTACTGCGTACGAATTATAAGAAATTCATTCAACCGGCTTCCTGAATGGACCGGTGAACCAACCTTTTTGATTTTTTTTTAGTCTAGATTAGGAAACTAGTTCTTATATTTACGCTGATAACCTGTTCAGGAAGTGGAGGCTGATAAGCAACTAATTGAACGGTGCCTGAGACACGATCGGGAAGCCCAGGAGGAGTTGTACGGGCGTTATGCAGCACGCATGTACGGCATCTGTCTGCGCTATGCCGGAAACGCCCTGGAAGCCCAGGATATTTTGCAGGAGGGATTTATCCGGGTTTTTCAACGTTTGAACCAGTTCCGGCGTCAGGGGAGATTTGAAAGGTGGCTTCGGAAGATCTTTATCAACACCGCGATCACACTGGCTAACCGGGAACTGAAATTCCTGAACAAGGAACCACTCGATCCGGCTTTTCTTTCCGACGAAGATGAACTAAGCGGATTATCCCGGTTGTGCCAGCAGGAACTGCTGGAATTGATCCAGAGACTCCCTGCCGGATACCGGATGGTATTCAACCTGTATGTGATCGAAGGGTATTCGCACAGGGAAATCGGTACGATGCTGAAAATCTCTACCAATACATCGAAGTCCCAGTTAGCGGGAGCGAAACGAACCCTCCGGGCACAATTAACCAAACCAGGAAATGGCAACGGAAGAGAACAATTCTGACATTCCACATAACGACTGGGAACAGTTCCGTGATTTCGAAGCGGAACCTCCCCCGCAGGTCTGGCAGGCGATCCGGGCCAGGCTGGGTGACGGTCTTCCTGGTTTGGGGTGGAGGTTTACTCCCGATCACCTGGCAGCATGGATCCGTCCCCGTTACCGGCTTTATCCGGCCCTGACGGCCCTCGGTCTGGCACTGATCGCCTTGTTCATCTGGATGAGCGTTTGGCCGGCTCATCAGATCCGGGGAACAGCCTGCGTGAACCAGGATGCCCTTGCCCGCGGAACCGCTTACCTCTTCCGGGTGCATGATCGACACGTCCCTTTTGATTCGGTTCTTTTTTACGGCAAAACGGAACTCGATTCTTCCGGCCGGTTTGAATTCAGGAACATACCGACTGGTTCGTACCTGCTCCGGATTCAGGTGCATCCCGAATCACCGTATTATCCCGCACATCACCATGCCTATTACAGAGACCAGCTTCACTGGAACAGAGCTACTCTGATCCGTACCGATCAGCTCAAGGATTCCTATCCTGTCAGCGTGCCGGAGATTACAGAAAAATAGCGTATTATTCAGCAATCCACTCTGCGTAAGAGGTGGCTGTTTCACGCAGCTTCATGGAATGGAGCCGGACCCCTTCCGGAAGTGCATGACGAATGCGGTCGGCAAAATCAATCAGGAGGTTTTCGCTGGTTGGCTGGTAATCCACAACGATGACTTTGGAAAAGGTCTCCCCCAACCGGGTCAGATCACCGATATCCAGATCGGAAGGCAGAATCAGCGCATGGTCCATCCGATCGATCACCTCATGTTTCATGATTTGTTTCAGTTCACTGAAATCCATGATCATACCCCGTCTCGGGGATCGGGCATCGGTGTCGGGGATTCCGGTAACCGTCACCGAAAGCTGATAGGAATGGCCATGGATGCTCCGGCAGGGACCATCATATCCGTTCAGTGCGTGCGCCGCTTCGAAGGAGAATTCCTTGGTGATACGGATAGAGGGCATATGTCTTGGATCAAACTACAAAGGTACAGGATTTAACTGAAGTTGGCAGTGGGCACTTTTTCTCTCACCACCTTCACCACACTGCCAGATGATCCAGCACAACCTTAATTCCGATCAGGATCAGCATTACGCCTCCGGCCGTTTCAGCCCAGCGGGCGGAGAAGAAGGTGATTTTCTCTCCCAGTTTAGATCCCACGATGGTAACCAGGAAAGTGATCACAAAAATGATCATTCCCGCTTTCAGGATATTTACATGGATCAGACCGAAACTGAGCCCGGTGATCAGGGCATCGATGCTGGTGGCGATAGCCAGGGCGAGTAGTACAGTGAGTTTCAGGTCATGGATACGTGCATCCCGTTGATGCCGGAAAGACTGAAAGATCATTTTCCCACCAATAAAGGCCAGTAAGGCAAAAGCGATCCAGTGGTCGAAGGCTTCAATCGGGTCACGAAGGGACTCTCCGATCAACCAGCCAACCACCGGCATCAGACCCTGAAATAGTCCGAAGAACAGAGCCATGCGCAGGATATTCCGCCACGACTGCCGGTGGCAAGTGCAAATGCCAAGCGCTACGGCGAAACAATCCATGGCCAGCCCGAAAGCAATCAATATTAACTCTATTAGGGTCAAGGGGCGAGGGTCAAGGGTCGGGGTTTAAGGTCAAGGATTGGTATAGATCATTCGGACGATTATTTCCAGATTTTCGGCGTCGACTTCATCGAAGGAGTTGTAAGCGGTGCTGTCGATGTCCAATACCCCCCTAATGATTCCATCCCGATCCCTGACCGGGACCACGATCTCCGAATTGGAGCGGGAATCGCAGGCGATGTGTCCCGGAAACTGATGCACATCCGGTACTACAATCGTTTGTTTCCTGTTGATGCCTGCCCAGCACACCCCGGTATTCTTTTCCAGGATCTGGCAGGCCAACGGGCCCTGATAGGTTTTTACAAGCAGGTCTCCCTCTTTCAGGAAATAGAATCCGGTCCAGAAAAAATAATCGAATTTATAATGAAGGAGCGCCGCGATGGTAGCCATCCGGGCATCTGGATCCGTGGTTCTGGTCAGCAGTTGGCCAAGTTGCTCCCGGATACGCTGATATCGTCGTTCTTTTGAGGTTCGGGTCATTGAAGTGCGTGAAAAGCGTGAATAACGTGAATGACGTGAAGATCGGGGGTGCCTATGATCGTCCCTCGTCCTTCGTCCTTCGTCCTTCGTCTTTCGTCCCTATGCCGGTTCCAGCTCCACCGTGAAATGCCTCATGATAGGGGCTTCATAGATGATCCGGAATCCGGATTTGATATTTTCCCGGCGATCGAATATATTTTTCAAGGCCACGGCCACCACGTCCATGTGGTTGTTGGTATAAACCCGGCGCGGGATGGCCAGCCTCAACATATCCAGGGCGGGGTAACGGTTCTCACGGGTCACCGGGTCCCGGTCAGCCAGAAGCGTCCCGATCTCCACCCCGCGCACTCCGGCTTCGAGGTATAATTGAATCGCCAGCGTTTGTGCAGGGAACTCCTCTTTCGGAAGGTGCGGCAGGAACCGACGGGCATCCACAAAGATGGCATGGCCGCCGATGGGCTGTTGCAGCGGGATATTGAAATCAAGCAACCGGTTTCCCAGGTATTCCACCTGTTTGATACGGGTCTCCAGGAAATCAAAATCAATCCCTTCATATAACCCCTGTGCAATGGCATTCATGTCCCGCCCCGCCAACCCGCCATAGGTGATATACCCTTCAAACATGATATTGAACATGCTGCACTGCCGGTAAAGTTCCTGGTCACGCATGGCTATGAATCCGCCGATGTTCACGATGGCGTCTTTTTTACTGCTCATGGTCATCATATCGGCGCAGGAAAACATCTCCGCAACGATCTCACGGATGGTTTTATTCCGGTAAGCCGGCTCCCGGAGCTTGATAAAATAAGCATTCTCACCAAACCTGGCGGAATCGAAAAGAACCGGTTTGTGGTAGGTGTCTGCCAGTTTTCTGACTTCGTGTATGTTTTCCAGGGAGACGGGCTGGCCACCAGCGGAGTTGTTGGTAAGGGTCAAGATGATAAACGGAACCCTCTCACCGGAGGTTTTCAGCACATCCTCCAGTTTTCTCAGATCCACATTTCCTTTGAAGGGATGAACCAGCGTAGTATCAAAAGCTTCGTCGATGGTGCAGTCAACAGCCGAAGCCTGGCGAAATTCAATATGTCCTTTGGTGGTGTCAAAATGAGAGTTCCCCGGAACGATATGCCCCTCCTTGATCAGTGCGGAAAAGAGCACATTCTCAGCAGCCCGTCCCTGGTGGGTGGGGAGGAAGTAAGGAAACCCGGTAATGTCGGAAATAGAGTCTTTCAGCTTGTAATAGGAGGTAGATCCCGCGTAGCTCTCGTCGCCGGTCATGATCCCTGCCCATTGTTTATCGCTCATGGCGCCGGTCCCCGAATCGGTCAGGAGGTCGATGAAGATCTGCTCGCTCCTCAACTGGAACAGGTTATACCGAGCAGTCCGGATCCATTGTTCCCGTTCCTCCCTGGTGCTCCTTCGGATCACTTCCACCACCTTGAATTTGTAAGATTCGGCGAAGGGTAATTCCATAAAGTTCACATTGATTTGAGTTTTCAAAATTAGGACTTTTTTTTGATTGAATTTCCCCCCGACTGTTTGTACATGTTGCAAAAATCCTGTAGGTTTGTGAATCGAAAAACAAGTAAAAAATAGCTGGAGGAAAACTACATGAACAGAACTGAAGGTGCACCCGGGAAGGTGCTGACGAAACTTGCTGAACTGACCGAACTGGCGAAACGTTCCGGAAAAAAGAAACGCCTGGTAGTAGCTGTGGCCCAGGATGAACATTGCATGGGAGCCATTGCAGCTGT
>Ga0208045_1000018_pt1 | contig 86750 bp, 65 predicted proteins | sample PL_2010_200m_FD_184160 | JGI IMG/M metagenome (GOLD analysis project Ga0208045, IMG submission 184160) | Freshwater microbial communities from Powell Lake, British Columbia, Canada to study Microbial Dark Matter (Phase II) - PL_2010_200m... | ecosystem: Environmental > Aquatic > Freshwater >...
GCTCGACTGTTGTGAGCTGCTCCACCGGATTCTTGTGATGCGCGACCACTGTGATCCCATCGTAGGCTACAAGAACTTCGTTCAGGTCAAACCCTTCAATCACCGGCATCTGCTGCCGCTCCGCTGCTGTCAGGGGGCGAGTCGTGATGATGAATCGAAGGGTGTCCCGGAGCAACCGGCGGATTGCCTGCTCAGAGGAAACCACCTCGTAGGTAATGTTCGCCCCATTCTTGGAGTAGATACTCAGGAACTGATTGACCTGCTCAACCATCGCCGGAGCGGTTGACTCGGCAATGAGGACGTGGAGATTGCCGCGGGTTGCGGTTTCACTTTTCTCGGGAGTGCACCCGGTGGCAAGAAGAATGAAGGTGAGGGCTACTACGCTAATTGTTCTCATGACGTTTTCCTAAGATAATTCAAGTTGACCGTTTTTGGATAGGGGTTGAAACCCATAAATCTGCAAGCTCCTGTTAGGCCACGCTCTAAAGAGCGTGGCAATTGCCCCGACCTTCCCGCCAGACCGACAACGTCTGTCGGGCTGGCAAGCCGGGGCAAACATTCAAAACAAGAAACATCGGGCTTTAGCCCCTTTGTATCGGTCAACTTGAGTAAAATGAAGAAGGGCATCCAAAGATACTGCGGATGCCCTTCAGTTGCAATAAGTTCAGCATGCCGCCCGGAGAGAGCGGCATGCCGAGGATACAGGAAGCGACGCTACTTGATCAGAATCATCTTCTTCGATTGCACGAAATCGCCGGCAACGAGTCGATAGAAGTAGACGCCGGTGGCGACCGATTGACCGAATCTGTTCCTGCCGTCCCACCGCACGATGTACCGGCCAGCGTTCATTGCATTGCTCTGGAGGAGCGTAGCAACTTCGCGTCCCAGGATGTCATAGATCTTGAGATCGACCTCGACTTGCCGTGCGAGCGAAAACTCGATGGTCGTGGTTGGATTGAACGGATTCGGGTAGTTCTGGCTGAGTGCGAACTCCAGCGGGACCTCAGTCTTCACGGCCGTGATCGAAGGCTGCAGCCGGTCAAGTTCACGAAGGACCAATGCATCAGCGAGCAGAGCAAAGGTGTCGCGCCGCGCAAAGTTGGTCGTCGTGCCGTAATATGCGCTCACAGCAGCAGTATCGTTCAAGAGCTGGATGTGGCCAAAGTACGTCTGTCCGCCTACAGCGTCACGCCCACCTCGGAGGAAGTAATGGTTCCCCAGGTTGATCTCAATCAGCGATGAACCGGTGGTGTTCACCGAAGTGTTCTGGTTCACCACTGTGTCTTTTGTGATATTGCCGCCTGTGCTGAAGACCTTGTAGCGGGCGCCGGGGCTGGATTTTGCATATCCCCGCGGAATGGTCAATGCAACATTCATCAGGACGGAGTCACCGGACGCCGGGTCCAGCGGAATTGCCGGATACCATTCGAACGTAGCCTTGGGGTTGAAATAGATCGGCAGCAATCGTCGTGTTTTTCCCCGTCCGATGCTGTCGGGCACGTTTGAAGTCTGAACCTGCCAGTTGGTCATCTTCGTGTTGTCCCAGCGGTCAAGGTAGAGGCCGCCGAACGCCGGGGTCGAAGAAACTTCCTGTGTGGTTCCATCATCGTCGATGTAGTAGACACCTCCAATGCCGTTGCCATCGACTCGCACGAGAAGGACAGAGTCGCGGATGGAGTTCGACAGGACTTCCAGTGTGTCGACGTATCCCGGAGCGATCCGGTCGGGCACGAACGTGATACTCAGCTTCTGCTCACCTGTGAGAGCCCTCAAATAGATCGGTGATGCAGGCGTAGGGGGGGTACCCACAAGGCGGAAGTATCGACCGACGCGGAATCTGATTCCCTTCACAATGACTTGTGACTCACCACGGCTTGCGATTGTGATTTCTTTCTTGTTCGCCTTTCCATCAACGCCTGCAGGATTTCGGAAGCTGACGTCCCCAAACGCAAGGGAAGCACTCTGGGCAACGCTGACACCGATGAGCGCCCCTGTCGGGACCTTGCGAACTCTGAGCAGGTCAACCCGCAACAAGCCGGTACCACCAGCTGCATTCGTTTGGGCATTGACAGCAAACTCCATCGTTATCGGGCCTCCCGGAGCAAGGAAGAACGTCTTCGCGGTTCCACCGATTTGCCGCCAGTTATTCGCCTCGCCCACAGTGTTTCCACTGTAGTACGCACTATCGACTGGCACACCAAACGTATGAGTCACTTTTACAAGTGTATTGGTATATCCATTTGGCGATCCCAGAGGACCACCGTACTCGAGAATATACCTGCCGTCCGTGGGAATCTTGCCAAATGCGATTTCGGGCAGCTGGAACTCATAGTACGCCTGGTGAGGAATCGACGTCGTAATTGAACCGACGTTGACGCGGCTGCTAAGATTTCCGTTATAGATTGGGAAATCATATGGTGAGCGGCCCGAGTTGGCCCATGATCCATTCGCGGTCTCCCGGTAGGTTGGAAGCTTTGGAACATCGGGTGGAGCCGGAGCGCGGAAGTGAGGCTCTGTGTTGCCCGCGCTTGCGTTCATGATGAAGTTGTAATTCAGCCCATCTCCGTAAAGAATATTGTAAGCTCGAGGCTCATTGTCATCGTTGGTGACGATTACAATGGAGTCGCGTGCAGATCCCTCAGTGTACGGAGAGAACGCCAGCTGAAGATCAAAGTACCCGTTCTTTTCCTTCCCATCGGGACCTACGGTCAGCGGTGGCACCTTGACTGTATTACCCGTGGAGAAGTTCTTCGTATAGAACCATGGTACCGGTGTCAAGGTCGGCAGGACCTTGATGTCCGAGATCACGAGGGTGTCACGCCCAAGGTTGTAGAGGCGGTAGTTCCTCACGATTTCATCGCCCAGGGTTATTTGACCGAACTCCTCGGGAACGCGGATCGGCGAGAAATCGATCGTTCGGCGACCGAACTCGAGATCAGCTTTCTGAGTTGACCGGAGGAATCTCACGGCATCATTCCGCAAGAATGTCGTTGAGAGGTTGTCAGCGCCAATGGTGATTGATGCTGCATTCGGGCCGACGCCGCCGATTTCATGAAACATCAGCGGGAACCAGGAACCGCCAGCGTAGTTCGAATAGTTGCTCCTCATCTCATAACGTATACTATCGACAATCCCACCCACACCAAACTTACGCAGGTGTACATAGAAGCCGCCACCCGCATTTTGGCTGCTTTGGACATAATGGTAGATCAAATAGGGAGCTGTCGAGTCGACTCGGAATGTCCAACGCGAAGATGAACCACTTGTTGAACCGGAGAGGTTCGGAGATCTTCTGTGTCCGGTGGCGGTTCCTCCGTAATCCAATGTCGAGGCGTTCGTAAAGAAACCGTTAATCGTTTGCTCCACATAGCTGGAGTCGGGCGCAGAGATCGCGTATCCTTCCAGTCCGCGCACGTTGTCAACAGTGATGTAGTTATTGGGATTGATCAGCGCCTGCGTGCTGCCTGTGCCAGTAAGGACGATTTTTGTTGGATTAACGAGCAGTGGCGCGAAATTGTGCCAGACATATACCGTGTCCCTCGCAAGCCCAACGGTAACCGGTTTGTATCGGATTTGGATTGCAGTGCTGTCCCCGGCAGGTAGTTGCGTCGTCAATGAGTTCGACAAGAGAAAATAGTCCTTGCCCGAATACACTGACACCGAGTCAATTCTGTAAGCGGCTTTTGTTCTGTTGTAGACCTTGATCGTGGAATCCTTGACTACACCGACAGTCAGCGTGCCAAATCCCACAGAGGTCACGGCCGGGAAGTAAACGATTGTTGATGTCACTTTGGCGGTGAGTGGCAACCGCAACGGTGTGGCAGAGAAGTTCGAATACACCAGGACGGTATCCAACATATTTCCAGTTGAGCTTGTCGAGACCGTGTCCAAGGCACTGAACCGAACGGTCACTTTTGCCGTATCCCCACGATTAACGGTAAAGCCAATTGTGGGTGTCACTATGCTATACTTTGGATTATTGCCAAGAAGGCGTATGCTATCGACGCGTAGCGCGATATCCTGGAAATTGTGGATCCGCATGACGCTATCCATAACGACTCCCAGTCCGACAGTGCCGTAATTCAATGCCACATTGGCACCACCTGAGCGGGCATAGATGGCTCGTCTGCTTGCACCCTCGACAAGCAGCTTGATCCGATTCCCCGTCGGTATGTTATCTCGTGTGTAGACCACCAGCGTGTCGCGATGCACCAGACTCAGGTCTTTTGGCTGATAGACGAAGACGATAAGCCGGTCATAGTTGTCTCCCGGTCTGTGAGTAAAGGGTGTCGGGCTGAGGTTCTTGAAGTGAGGACCCGTAAATGTGATGCTATCGACGTCGACCCAGACTGTATCCACGGGATTGACAAGACCGACCGAGGCAATTCGGGCGCTGTCAACCGGGACCTTCGGGTCATAGAGGCCACCGGGAGTGCCAAAGCTTGTGGCCGTAACCCTCAGAGTATCGAAGTTGTCTAAAATTCTACTCCTTGCGGCAGTGTTCGCGACAGCAGTCGTCATGAGGTAAAAGCGTTCGTGCGAAAGCGCACGCGCCGTCATTGCAAGCTTGAGGGGCGAACTCCCTGTTATTGGATGGTTGTGCGTAACGATCAAGGTGTCGCGATCCCGACCCACGGACGTTCCCTGGTAGCTAATGCGGACGCGCTGGCTATCCAGGGGACCAACCGTGAACGGAGCCGCCCTGAGGATGGTGAACTCCGGGTTGAGCACTGTCATTGCTGAAACCGTAAAAGCAGTTGACGTAGAATTTTTGATCGTCACGCTGTCGTAGCGGATATGTGTCGCAAATGTATCAACCATCGACAGTATTGCAAGCGTCGCCCCTGATCGCGGTGACAAGAAGGCTATGCCCGAGAGTCCGCTGCCGCTCAGAGTGACCTTCAGGATGCCACCGGGCGCTGAGTGTGTGATCGTGACTGTGTCCGTGAATGTGCCGACGGCATCGGGTGTAAACGTTACACGGATCTTGATGCTATCGGCGAGGATTCCCGTGGAACCCGTTGCTGTGAACCGGGCGGAGCCGGTCGTGATCCCATTGATGGCGTAACCCAACTGTGTCGAATTCTTCACGTAGAAGCTGTCCGTCTTCGATTGCGACGCAATGACACCTCCAAATGAGATGCTTAATTTCGAGACAGAGAGCTGGGCATATGCGGGCAGTGCTCCAGCGAGGAGGAGCATCACCACCAGCAGGAGAAGAGTTCCAAGGCGTGTCAAATATCTCATCTCAAACCTCCCTTTAATATGGAGTAGATTAGTGAAGCAGAAGCGGACTAGTTTCTTCGAACGATCATATGCAGTACATCTGACGGTTGGCCAACGAAGTTGTTGATGATGCCATTTGGAATGGCCCTGTAGTAGACATCAAGGCTGTCCGTGGTCATAAATGCGCTTTGGAAAGTCGCGCTCGTGTCTGAATAGAATGGAAAACCTGATGCGGGCTTTCGGATGATCTCCAGTGGTACGAAGTTGACAATACTGGTGTCGTTGATACTCCGTGTAATATCCCAGGACCGAATGTTCGGGCTCAGGGTATCGAATTCCCATGTGACGAGAAGCTGCCGCTTCCCCGTAGGGGTGAAGCTGATGTTGCCCTGCAGGTTTAGGACTTTTGGGACTCGGGTGAAATGAGTGGGAGCGATAAGGTCTTCCGGCTCAGTGCAGCCTTCAATCAGAAGGTACGAAAAAATGATAAATAGGCAAGCAGAAACCAGGCCTTGTTTTCTCATAGAATCACCGGTTGGATATTATGTCAGAATCGCTCTAGAGAGCCGGTCGAAAAGTGTCGCCACTAAGTCACCAAGACACCAAGGTGTGTAATGGATTTTGTTTCTTCTCTTCCTTTTCTTTGTGCCTTCGTGCCTTTGTGGCAGCAAACGGGTCTTCGTTCAGGTTCTAGAACTGTATTGTCAAAACTGCATTTACGCCATTCTTTGCGTCTGGAACAAGAGCAAAGGTCGTCCGTTTCCCCGTTTCCAGCGATCCGAACGGTTTCTCCCCTTTGTCGTCGGTGAAAAAGACCATATCGACAATGTTGGCGACCCAGAACGCCACGGTCAATTTGAGAAAGAGATTGCGGCGACTCACCGTTTGGTCCAATAAGGATTTTGTGCTCACCATCTTTGTCCAGAGGGTATCGGACCCGATATAGTTGGTAGCGATTCTGTACTGAGCCGTGAGTTCAGTCAGGCGCTCGTTGCGGCCTATGGCGTTGCTCTCCGAAAGCGTAGTCACAAGGCCGCATGCCAACGTGCCGAGAGTGAAGGCCGCGCCTTTTTCGGCGTGACCCAGGTAGGTCTGACCGCTTCCGGGTATAAGGACCGACAGAACAGTGCTGATGAATCGCCGATTACCCCACAAGGTCTGTTCCGGTGCACCGCGCGAAGCCGAGTCAGCCCGTTGCACCTGGGTCGTGTCCTGAGCGCCGGCCTTCGAATTCTGCGCCGGCGAAGCCACAGTACAGACGATGATCAGGGCGGTTAGTGCTAAGAGTGCTAGAGAGTCGGTCGAACAGTATCGCCACGCCTGCGTGCCAAAACGTCGCACTTTGGCGTGCAGGCACGAAGTCGCGAAGACTCCAAGGTGTGTGAAAACTTCATTTTTTCTCGTCAATTTCTTCGTGCCTTTGAGTCTTTGTGGCCAGTTGTGGGTTTTCAACCAAGCTCCTAGTTGTATTCTCGAATGCATAGGGTACTCAAGATGATATGTTGGTCATTTCACAAGAAGTCCACGATCTTATTGTTCTGGCCTCAGCGATGTCACGGCGTATGTGACGACGTTGGCGCCAAGAATGAACTGCTGAATCTGTGCCGGATCCGGCTGGTCCCAGATCATCGAATACCCTTTCGACGAAACAACTGCGACGAGCTTTTCCTGCCAGAAGAGTCCCTGCAGAAAGTTGCGCTTGTCGGGCATGTTTTCGATATCGTCCCGGCCCTCCGGAGGCCCGGGGAGCCGTCGCCAGATATTGTAGATTTGATGATCGTTCGGCACGGGCATCAAACGAACCTGTCGGCCAAGCCTCGAACCGATATTCTGTAGCAGTGCCACCATGAGATCGAAGTACTGGTAGCCTGAGCTGAACGCCGAGTTATCGATGAAGAGGAATCCACCTCGTCTGATGATACTCGTCATGGACGCGACCTCGGCATCGACGAAGGTGGGCTTCAGGGGACCCACAAACAGAAACGCCACTTTTGCGTTCTGCAGTTCTGGTGAATCGGCCGGTGAAACCTTCAGAGTAGCCCGGACTTTAAGACTATCCTTGAGGAAGCCAATCAGCGACGTCAGTGCATTTGGTTTTGCGTTCCAGTCCTGCTGTGTGGCGGTTCCTTCCTCCGCCTCGCGGCGGTACCGGATCTGATGGAGTTCGAATGACGCGTCGCGAATGGTGCCGGCAATCGTTGCGCCGTCGGATGATGGAGCCGCGCTCTTGCCGGAATCTGCAAATGCGGCTCTCGTGGTGAGGCGCTCTTTCACCAGCGGCACACGCTTGAAGTAGAACTGCAGATCGAGAAACCCGCTCGGCTCATTATTCTCGTCGTACGCGGTGATGAAGTTCTTGATGACGAGCTTCGCCTTTTCGACTGATTCGTCCATTGGGTCGTACGCGCTCAGGCCCTCACGGCTGTCTCCCTGGTAGATGGGCCGGCCGAGGTAGAGAACGGTCTGCCGCACAATGCCCATGCGCCGCTCGAAGACTTCATTATCCACTCCGCTGCTACCCTTTCTTTTCTTGTAGTAGCCCTCAATGCTCTGGCCTCGACTCGATTTCTCTTCCCGCCCGTACCCGGAGAGGATGTCCCCCCGATCGGTGGTCAGGAATGAGAGCTCAGGATCAAAATTGAGCTTCGACGATGTATAGTTGAAGATGCTGATTTTGAATACGGTGAACCGGCTCGGTGTAAAACCGAGCTTGGGATCGACCCAGTTTGCGAAGGTGAATGGGTTAGCAGAACGTTCTCCGTCCTTCGAATCGTCAGGAAATTCGAAGCTGTTCAACTGGTAGTCGGAAAGGACCTTCACCTCGATCTTGAACGTTCTTCGATCGTAGACGATCGAGGAACTGTCGCGGCTGAGATAGTAGCAGGTGTCATTCGCCAGGTGCATCAGGCTCGGATCCGGGGCAAGGGTGTATTCAACCCGTTCCGGTGGAAAGAACATATAGCGATATGCCCGATCACAGCCGCCGAGCGTCAAGAGAACTGCAACAGCGCCGATCATGAAAAGCGACGAGCACAGCGCCCGGGAGCCCGTCGGCACCGTGTCTTCACCAGAAGATTTGCTGAGTATTTCCGTTGGTTGCACGTTATTTCCTTTGAAACTCAGTAGCGACGCGAGCCTTGTTCTGATCAATGATACCACCCTTTGCGGTACTCGCATAGACCATAATGTTGATGCCGAAATGGAGTTGCCGTGTATTGTCGGACGGACCGCCTTGATTGGCCGGGAGAATTGGCCACAACCCCCATGCGTGTGTGTACCCCTTACTTGAGATGAGCACGGCAAGCCTTCCGCCCAGGATAACTCCTTCAAGGTACGGGTAGCGCTCAGGAAACCGCTTCGGGGTTCTTCCATCCCGGTCGATAGGGATGTTGGTATCGTCCAGCCCTGCCGGAGGGCCGCCAAAATCCTCCCAACAATGGAATAGCTGATGGCTCGCGGGGAGGCGCTGGAATTCAGCGTCGTACCCCAGAGCGTCTATCAGCAATGCACGAACGCCTTTGTTGAATCCCCCGCTCATCTGGGCATATCCGTCATCAATGAAAAGAAAACCACCCCCGCGCAACCATTTGCCAAGGTTCTTGGCTTCTTCGCGCGTGTACTGCACCGATCGGACATATCCCATCATGAAAAGGACCGGCACATTCCAGATCTGTCGATCATCAAGGCGGATATTGCCGGCGAGCGTGACCCGGACATCGGTGCTGTCCTGAGCGTATTCTTGCAGTTTGGGCAACGCCTGCGGGAATACGTTCCAACCTTCTTCACCGTTCGGCTCAGCGGTGTTTGAGCGCCACCGCAATTGGTAAAAATTGATAAAACCTTTGATCTTCTTCTTGTTGGTCGGGTCTGTCTCGATGAATCCTTCAAAACGGTCGAGAAGGTTTTCAGCGCCAACCAGCTCGTTGCGCATCGACTGGAGCCCTGTTCCGCCTGTGCGGGCGTTGGTCACCTCTTCGTTGAGTTCGGGTGAAAAATCGACGCCTCCCGTCTGTCCTTCACCCCATCCAAGCCGGCCACCGGTGCCCAGGCTGCGGCCAAATGCGACGGCTCCGCCCGGAATCCCCCAACTTGCTTCTCCGCCGGATCCTCCGGTGAGTGCTCCATAGAAGATGCTTCCCTCGATCTTGTTCGCCCGATCACTGCTCGTACGCGTGGGCGTGGCCTCCACCTTGGTCACCTGCGTCGGCTCAAATTTGATCTCCCTGGGCGTAAACGCCTGGGAGTACGACGGGACTTTTGAAACCGAAAAGGCCTTTGCAAGCTTCGGTGCACGCAGCTCAAACTTCACAGGCGGCTGCACCAGATCGTATTCTCTCTTTTCCACGCTCACGGAGACTTCCGCCGGCAGGCGCTCCGTAGCGACGTAGTAGACCGATGTGATGAGCAAATGCAACAACGCCGCCAGAAGGAACCCGATGGCAAAATACTTCTGGTAGGTCCGCTTCCATAGCCCTTGTTGGCGAAGCCTTGTATGTGCTTTCACTTCCATAGGTTCACCAGGGCACCCGATGGTGAAGTGCCAGCAGATCTCACTTGCCCGCCTCTATCCAGCGCTTGTGCATCTCAGCGAAGAACACGGCCGTTTTCGCAGCCTCGAGATCTTTCCACTCGTTGATAATTTCGTCGAACACCGCAAGGGCCTTTTTCCGTTCTCCGAGTTGCTCATATGCCGAAGCAATATTCGATTTGCAGCCGTAGACGATATCTGTGGTCGGATAGCTTACCATGACTTTTGTCAGCTCTTCGATCGCGATTTTCCAGTTCTTTGCATCGAAGAACGCCAGAGCCGTTTCGTATGCCTTGTAGGCTTCCACCTGGCTCAGATCTTTGATCAGATTCTTTGCTTCTTCAAACCGGGGATCACCTGCAAAGGACGCCACAAAGGTCTGATACGCTGTCAATGCAGAATCGTATGTTTGCTTATTATAGTAGTAATCGCCAATTGTAAACTGCGCATCCGCCGCAACTTTCGCCGACGGATGTTTCTGAATGAGGGTCTTGAACGCCCCGAGCATCCGCTGTTCCTGCTGCAACTGGTAGTAGCACCATCCTTCATTGAACATGGCCAGGGCTGCGTTCTCATCCTGCGGATATTTGCGGTTGAGGAGCTGGTACTCCCTGGCAGCCTCCTCGAATCGCGACGTGTTGAAGTACGCTTCTCCGATCTGCATTTGAGCGGCAGCGGCCCGCTTCGAAGCGGGATATGCGTTCAGGAAGTCATGAAGATCTTTTATTGACTCGTCGGCCTTGCCGGTCTGATAGAGCGAAAAAGCGTAGAAATACTGGGCATTCTCCTTGAATTTGCTGTTCGGGAATCGTTGCAGGTGGCTCTGGAACGTCTCAGCGCTGTTCTTGTAATCACCAGCGTTATAGTAGATCATTCCAAGCTGGTAGAACACCTCTTCGATGGAACTGTTGGCGGGGAATTTCTCTGCCCCTTCTTTCAGGGTCGCGATAGCGTTGTCCTGTTGCTGCAAGTTGCCGTAGCTGTTGCTTATGACAACGTAGGAACGGACGACGGAGGATTCATCCTTCTCTGAAAGAGCCAGTACCTGTTTCCCAATCTCAATGGCTTTTGCATAGTCTCCCGCACGATAGTGAAACTCGCAGAGCATGCCGAGATATTTGCTCTTGTCGGTCTCCGTTGTTGCACTGGTGACCAGCTCGGTCAGCAGCTGCGCTCCCTCTTTTTTCTTTTCGATATTGATGTAGCTGAAGGCGAGTTTCTCTTTTGCCTGGGGCACGAGGGTAGGGAAGACCTGCTGAAAAACGCCAGAGCTGATGCAAGCCTGCAAATCCGCCGCAGCTTCCTTGAACTTCGTCATTTCGAAGAACAAAAGTCCCCGTCCATAGAGAGCCTGAACCCGCGTGTTTTCGGTGAGTTTCTTCTCCTGAATCACCGAATCGAATTCTACGACGGCACGGTCGAACTGTTGCTGCGAGGTGAAAAGCTCCGAGCGCGCCAGACGGACAAACGGAATATAATCCACTGTGTCGTGTTTTGCCGCGCTGAACGCCCCGTCCAGAAATTTCGCTGCCTCGTCAAAACGTTTCTGGGCGGTGTAGGCACGCGTGACGCGGGCAAACGTGAACGGATAGTACGGAGAGGCAGAACCGACACGGACGAGATGCTCGATGGATTTGTCATGCTCTCCGAGTCCGTAGTGGCTGAGGCCGAGAAGATAGTGGATCTCGCTCGAGTCGATTTTTGAATGGTCCTCCGTTAGGAGCTGCTCGAGCGATTCGATCGCCTTCGGATAATTCTTCTCATCGAAGTAGCTCCTGCCGGTCTGCGTCCGAGCGAGAATTGCCTCATTGGAACCCGGAGCCGCCTGGATCACCTGGGCGAAAAACGCACGCGCTGGAACATAGCGTGTCAAGCCAAGGTTCGCGAGTCCTCTGTACATGTTTACTTTTGTGGAGTACTCGCTCCGGGGGATCAGAACGGAAACGGAGTCAGCATAGGCGAGCGTGTTCTTGAAATCTCGTGCGTTGTAGAAATTGCTGATGGCGAGAAAATACGCCTGCTCCACCGGGAACTTGATCGCCTTCGCCTGGGAAGAGTAGGCTTGCACATAGAACAGGTATTCCTGTGCTGCCTTATCGTAGGACTTTGCCTCTTGAAATGTTTTTGCAATCTTGTATTGGAGTTTCGCCTGCAACGGTTTATTGCTGAAGCTCTCGTCGACGGCCCTGCGGTAGATCTGAATGCCTCCGTCGAAGCCTTTGAATTCCGTCGCATACTCGGCCATTTTCATGTAGGTGGCTTCTACGAGGGTCGGCATAAGCGCAAACGTTGCAATAACTTTCCGATACGCCTGCATGGCGTCATCAAACCTGCCCTGGCGCCGATAGACATCGGCGACCTTCACCTGAGCTTTTGCGACGAGTTCCAGTGTGTTGGCATCGACATCCCGTCCCGATTGGGCCTCGAATAGTCGTTGATCCTTGAGGGCTTTCAGTTCAACATTCTGCCACTCTGTGCTCGCAAACGATTCAGGACGATATCGATTGATCACGTCCTCGAAGGCGGCAATCGATTGTTCCCACCGTTCCTGGTCAAAGTAGTTTTGCGCAAGTTGGTACCGGGCGCGGGCATCGAGATCACTCTTGGGGTAGCTCAGAACCAGCGTCTGAAAGGCAAGGTTCGAGCTGTCGGTTATGCCGAGCGCCCGATAGGCCCAGCCGATATCATACCAGGCTCGCGGGACCCGATCGTCCAGCGGATGTCGCACGGTGAGTTGAGTCGCCTCCTCAATGGTGCGACGGTAATCCTTATCGGCATAGAACGCATCGTAGATCTGGAACTGGGCCAGAGCGGAGAGCCTGGGAGAGTCTGGACGCTGTTCGACGATTCTGTAGTTCTCGATGCTCTCCTCTTTCTTCCCCAGGTTGCGAAGAGCGTTCCCCTTCTGATAGTACGCTGCAGTCCGGACGCCGACCACAAGGTCGTTGCCGAGAAGTGCAACGCGAATGCTGTCTGCCTGCAAGAACTTGCTCTTCGCATTGATGATCCAGTCGTACTGCTCAATTGCGCGCGGGTAGTCTTTGGAGGCGTAGTAATCCTGGCCGCTCTTGAAGTGCGACTGCATCTCCTGCGGCGTCGGGATGAAGAACGCCGCGACCGCAGCCGAGATGACGATGAAGATGATCGTCTTTGCGTCCATTCTTAGAAGCCTGCGAAGAGTGTTACGTAGATCAGCGACTCTTTCCGCTCACGCTCGCGGGGGTCCAGCTTATTTGGAAACTCTCGGGTGGTCAACTTGAATCCCATGTCGATCACAACATTGTAACCGCCGTATGCTGTCTTGTTTATGAGTGAAATGGCAAATGTCGAGCGGTTCTCGTCTTCCTCCGGCCTTTGCATGTACCGGATCTGATAACCAAAGGAACTGCCGGTTCCGGGAATGCTGAAGCCCTGAAGTCCAACACGAAGATCGGTTCGGTCTGTCAGCCGGTAGTCGATGCGGAAGATGGGGATGATCTCCTGCTTGTGCGTCTTCACCGAGTTCACGTCCACCGTCCCGTTTGCGGACCGGAACTGCTCCTTCTCAAGGATCTTTTGTGTACGCACTTTGAACTGGGGGATGAGCAGCAGACGGTTGCTAAGGATTCTAACGGTGTATTGAATCTTGTTGACGATTCCGAGTTTCACGATGTGACCATCTGTCTGCTCGTCGGGGTTGACGTAGAGGCCCCGGCTGTCCCGCAAACCTTCACCGATTGCATATTGACTATTGTATTCGTACTTGAGATTGTTCTCGATACGCAAGTTGGGCACTTGTGTGTAGACGGTGCCGAGGTAGAGCTGGCTCGCTAGGCTGTTTTTGTACTCGAGAGGATCAAACACGAACTCCGGGACAGCGGCGCTAACGGTCAAATCACGGACGAATTGGTATCCGTTGTTGGGGATGTTGTCGCGGACGCGCTTCTGGATGAACAGAAGGTTCATCCCCCCGAATCGCGGGGTGCTTGCCTCGTACGACAACCGGACATAGTCACTGGAGGTCTTGCCTCCCCGCGCTGTTGCTTTTTCCCGAATTGTCCCAAAGCGGAGGTTCATCGATCTAATAATTTCAAAACTCCCGAACAGGTGATAGCCGTCCAGATCGGGATTGTAAGCGTAGTCCGGCAGAATATCATTCTCCTGCTCGTCGATGACGCCGTTGTTGTTCCAATCGTCACCGTAATTGAAGAAAGGGTGATCGGTGTCGAACGTCAGGAAGTCCTGCAAATAATCCGGGATTGCATCAGAATTCTTGTCATCATCGGGGATACCATCATGGTCCTTATCTCTTCCAGGGAAGATACCCGCATCAGGCAGGCGGACGATGTCGCCCAGTCCTACGATTTCGTTGGTGTTCTGCCGGTAGCCGAGCAGGAAAGGATCGCCGAATCCGGGAAGCCCTAGGCGATAGTTGTAGTTGAGCACATCTCCGTTGCGGATATCGGGTGTTGGGCGAAGGTTGTAATGGTAAAAACCATCTTCCCAACGGTCGTTGTCATCATTGTCGTCCACAAGTGAATAAGCGGCCCCACCAGCCCGACCGGGGACGTACTGTCCAGGAAGGCTCGCCGCTGGTGAGACAGTCTGCGTCAGATCGGGGCCCATGAAGTCCGGTGAGACCGGTGCATTCTGAGTACCGAAATAACTGTTGTCCATAGCGTAGATATCGAGCATCGACTTGTATTTTGGCTCGATGTTGTACCGTTCAGCGCCCAGAGTAAGCCTCCCAATCTTCTTGGTACCCCGGATGAAGAATCCGCGTCCCACATCATCGATGAGAGCGCCATTCCCAATGGGGTATTTCAAGAACTCGACGCTTCGCACCATTTCGCCTTCGATGTTGAACCCCTGCCAGTTGAATTTAAAGTTCATTCCGTAGACTGTCATGCCCGAGGTGAGACCGTAGGAAAATGAAACAACGCGCTTGTTCGAACCGTCCTTCACATTTCCCTCGGCGCGGGCGACTGTCCGAAACGTTGTGGGAACCGCCAGCGAACCAACAACGATGCTATCGGCATGCGAGCGAAATGCGGGGTTGGAATACTCATCCAGATTGTTGATCCAATCGTGTCCTGCATCGATGCGATAGTCGTTCGCGAGAATGACACTGAAGTCAACGGAGGTGACTCCCGGCGGGATCACGAACGCGTACGTCATGTTGTAGTCGACATCGGGATTACTGCTTTGGAGCTGCACCGGATATTGCGGAATGCGGGTTGGGGCCGACCGTGCACTGTAATGAACATATTCGGTCTGACTGACGGTGTCGCGCTGCGGATAGGTGGCCACGTAGATCGGCTGGAAGTCGCGGATGACCCAGTACTGAATAGGATACCGCAGGTCCACCCGTTGAGGGTCTGGAGTCGCTCCATTAATGTTCACCATCTTCATCGCGCTGCCGTTGACGACGATCTGAGGAGTGGTGAATATGATGGGGCCGGAATTGTCTCCCGGCGAATCATCGTGGACGCGTACAAAAATCACGCGGGGCACAGCATTCGCGGGGACGCCACGAAGAGAATTGTCCGCGCTGCTGACGGAGCTGCGCCGCTGGTGCTGATTCACATACGTCGCACCAATGGTCAGGATGTCTCCGATATCCGTTTCGAAATGGCCTCCGAGTAAGAAGGTAACCCATTCACGCGACCGCTGGACCTGGTCTGCGCCGAGGGAGAAATACCGGGGATCCACTCGAAGAGGATCTGAGACACGGGAGGCGACAACAGTGCCGCGGTATTTGGGGTTTGCGATGTCCCACCGGATGCCATTGAAACGTGCCTTGTCGAGGGTCAACGAGGTAAACTTTGTCCGGATTGCATCGCCGATGATAAGCCTGCTCGTCACGCCGCTGTAGCTGTCGTTGAGGACAACGAGATTCTGGAAGTACGAGCCGAAGTAGCGGGACTTGTTGAGGGCACTGATAGGCAGATCAAGAGAGGAGAGGTTCGCCGGGCGTTCCTCTTCGCTCAGACCGAACAGCGCCATGCCGTCGACCAGAAAATTGCCAAAGTTGTCGAAGATTTTGCGACGTTGAAGAATCGTGCTGTAGTTCTCATAGTTCCGGCCCGAGTAGTTAAGGTAATTCCCCTTGTCCTGGTCGGATGAAATAAACTGAGAGACCGCCCTGTCTGGAATGGACAGGGCAAGAAAGACCAGCATCGAGAATGGTAAAGAGCGCAGTCTCATAGATCGTCTGTGCGATGGTAGAATGTTCAGAATGAGTACCGTAGCGTCAGGTGATGCGTTCCATCGATGTTGAGCAACTCTGTTTGGTACGCGAACGCGTAATCGAACATAAAGCCCGCGACCCGGATTCCCAGACCGCCATTGATATCCGCCTGATGTCCCGAAGCTTGAAGCCCTCCACCGCCGGCACGCAGAGTGAGCTCGACCGGCTCGTCGAGGAGAGAGGTCTTCATGGCAATGAACTCCCCGCCGATGCCGATGCGCCTGGTTTCCCCGGCAACGGTGTAGTGAACGGTGATGGTGTAGTCGTAGACTCTCGAAACATAGGCTGCACCGGCAGCCATTCGGAGATCGAGCTTACCATCCCCCGATCCGTTCTTTGCAATCGAGGGCCTGGTAATATCGCCGAAGAAAATGCCGAACTGGATGTCGTTGTCGGGAACAATATCGCGTATGGTGGATTGGGCTCCCACATCGAAGGAGAGCGTCGCCTGGGAAAGACCGTCCTCCGGTACCGCCAGGAGACCCGCCGGGGGCGGGGTCGACCAATACAGGAGCTTGGCGCTGCCGCCGATGGAAAGGAAATCAAAGAACTGCTGGGCGTATGAGCCCACAAGCTCGCTCTCTTTCCAGGTATTTGAAGAAAACGACCGGACGCCGACGCCGAGATTCCCGGCGAAGCCAAGGTTCGCCACCGCAGCGCCGCTGATGTACGACAGCCGGTCATCGGTAATGCCGGGGAAAAGGCGTGTGTACGATGTGGACAGCGAAAGCGAACGCAGAGGAGCAATGCCGGCCGGATTATAAAACAGGACGTTGGGGTCGTCAGAAAAGCTCACGAGTGATCCACCAAGCGTCACGGCCCGGGCACTGACGGGAAGTTTCGAAAACCCGCCGCCGTGAGCCGTCGTGCCGATGGACACAGCGAGAGCGATGAGAACTAATCCTCGAAGGTTCATAATGTCGTTTCAGTAGGCGATGGAAACAGTCTTTGTGACAACGGCGGGGGAGAGCCCGTCGATGTCGACAAGTATTTGATAGATATACAATCCGGGTGGAAGAAGCCGGTTGTTATCGTTCCGACCGTCCCACCGGATAGCATTCTGCTCGACGAACGCCTGAGCGGTCGTCTTGACGTCCAGCAGCGTCCGAACGAGACGCCCCGACACGTCATAGATCTTGATTGAAGCAGGTCGTTCAACAACAAGATTCGACACGAAGAAGCTGATGAACGTTTCGTCATTCCGCCCGTCGCCGTTGGGCGTGAACGGATTGGGATCGGCTTTCGCTGAAACGATGACCTGTTCCGGCACACCAGAGGCATTCAATGTCCAGCTTGCCAGGTTCCCCGTCACAGTAGTGCCAACGCGTTGCGGATTCAACGGATTGCTCTTCGAAATCACTTCGGAAGGGAAACTGGTCTGGTCAAGGAACGGCGTAAACCTGAAGCGCACTTTAATAGCGGCACTGAAGTTGATTGTGTTGCCGAAACCTATCACGATCCGACCAACCAGGTTCTTGACCCCGAAGGGGATGTTGAGGTCATTGACGCTGACGCCGGTGACAACCAATGGTACGTTCGTGAACAGGACGAGTGTGTCAACTCCCGTGCTGCGGGCATCGGACTCAACGTTAACCTGATAGTCGAATTCGCTTTCCTTCAGTATCGCCGCGTTTTGCGGCAAGATTTTAGCAATCGTTGATTTTGCAACAAGAAGCGTGTCGTAGGAGATTGTCACTTCGTCGAGGCGTGGCGTCTCAACGGAGGAGGTATACAGATTCACCCGGTATTGTATATACCGTCTGGGTTCGTAGACACCAAAGAGGGAATTTCGCGTTGTGACCTCGTTGCTCCAATCACTCCACGAAGAGCTGACGTCACGTGTATCGCCGGACCGTGCCTGTACCCCGATGGATGTGCCGGGAGGAGTTTGTGCACGCCAGGACGCTCGGCCCCAGTTCACAGGGATACCGGCATCGAGAACGCGCGCGCCATACGTTCCCTGCTGAAGATAACCAACTCCATATACCTCAATCTCCCCAAAGGTCGTCGAAAAAGCATTTGTGAGCGAAGGGTCCTGTTTGTCAACCCGGAAAATGACGTACCGCGCTGTCTCAGGATCGAAGAAATCATTCGTGTTCGCATTCGGATTGTCCACAACTTGTTTGACCTTCGTATACGACAGCGTGTCCAAGCCGACAAAAATCGAATATCCCCGTACGCGAAAATTAACACTGTTCGAAGGAAACACCCGGGTCACGACGCGATTGACGACGCGCTTGGCCTGGAGATCAATGAAAATCATCGTGCCTTCCTGACCAGGAGGCAATTCGAAAAACGAAGTCGCGGACACCTTCCCATCGATCATCGTGAAGGGATTCACTGCCGTCGGGTGAGTGGAGATCTTGAGTGGATCGGAAGTTCCATAGCGGACAAAAAGGAACTTGTTCAAGGCAAGATCAACATTTGTGCCTGTCTGAAGGATGACTTTGTTTGGGATCGTTGTGAGGTCAACGTCCCGCGTAATCGAAGTGTCCTGCAAAGCGACAAAACTGGTGTCGCTGAACGTGATTTGTGCGTCCGCCGGGGCGTTGGCGAGGATGAGGGCAAGAATGAGAGCGACAGGATAGTATTTCATAGAGAGTTCAATTGTACCGGTTAAACAGCGGCAGATTTCACGGTCTCTGGCATTGCACGACGGACGATCAACTCTTGCCGGCGGCTTGTTCCACGATCTTCCTGTCCTGCTCCAGGAGAGGCGCAAGGCTGTAGCGCGTGATGTTTGCCAGGTGCAATTCGTCGATGATTCTGACCATGTTGGAATACTTGCTCTTTCGGTCTACCTTGACGAGCGTGATCATCGTCGGGTTTGTGTTGATCCGCTCCTGGAGAAATGCGCGAAGAGTATTCGCATCGAGTGCACGCGGCGCATCGGTCCCCATGTTCCAGAAAATGCGGCCATCTTCCATCAGCCGGACGAGAAGAAGGCTTGCCTCCGTCACTTCGCTCTTTGTTTCGCTCGGCGGGAGCGTAATGTCCATCACCTGGGGAAGGCTGAACGTCGTCGTCAGCATGAAGAACGTCAACAGGAGAAACGCGACGTCCACGAGAGGCGTCATGTCAATGCGAATGCCCAGACGCCGACGTTTCTTTCGTGTCCCCTTCTTGCCGTGCTGACGGCCTCCGCCAAGGTCAACTGCACCCATCGATTAGTCCTTACTGTCCAATTCTGTTACCAATTCAAATCGGGCGATGTTCGCTTTCTGCAATGCGTTCATCACGTCTTCAACAGGGCCATACATGGAATTCTTGTCGCCCTTGATGATGGTGCGCAGTTTCGGATTGGCACTCCGTGCTTGTTGGGCCAGCCCAGGGAGTTCTTCGAGCGACACAGGAATGGAAGGCTTCAATTTGTTCTGTTCTCCGAACAAATGCGCCCGCAACTGCTGGGAGTCAAGGCCGAGGAAGAGCTTTCCATCGGGACTGAACGTGATCGTCATGACGTCCGATTCAGGGATCTTGAACTTGGCATGGGAGGAGGGAAGTGCAATCTGCACCTCCTCCTGGGGCTTGAACTTCGTGGTAAGCATGAAAAAAGTGAGCAACAGGAAGCCGACGTCGACAAGCGGCGTCATGTCCATGCTGATGCCAACACGCTTTTTCTTGAACTTTGGCACGACGCAACGGGCTCCTACTCTTTTTCTTCGTCTTCACCGCCGAGGATAGCAACAATTTCAAAGGCGGTTTCATCAAGCATGTATGTCATGTTGTCAACTTTGTTGACAAAAACATTGTACGCGACGATCGCGGTGATGGCAGCAAACAAGCCGCCAGCGGTGTTCACCAGCGCTTCGGAAATTCCAAGCGACAATTGAATTGCATCCGCTCCCCCGGTCGAGGCAAGGGCTCGAAACGAACGGATCATGCCAAGAGTTGTGCCAAACAATCCTACCATCGTCGCGATCGAAGCGATTGTCGAAATTGCCAGAAGGTTCTTCTCCAACAACGGTGTCTCCAACGCTATCGTTTCCTCGATGATCCTCTTGACTTCAGCAACCTGTTTCTCTGGAGAAAGCCCCCTTCGCTGAACCACGAGATAACGCTCCAATGCGGCCAGAAGGACGTTTGCGCACGATCCTTCCTGACGTTTGCACATCTCAATCGCCTCCGCGTATTTCTTCTCTTTCACCGTCGCAACAACAGTCCGCAGAAACTTCGGAAGCGACCCCTTGCCTTCAGCCCTGCTCAAGGAGAGCATGCGCTCGATGATAAACGTGATGACCATGATGGAAAGTGCAAGCAGGAGAATGACGATGGGACCCCCATCCTGTATATACTTTGGCAACATGTAGAAGTAGATGACCGTCGAGACAGCCATGGCGAGTGTCAGGAGGACTATCGTGAAGACTGATTGTTTCATACGGTGCGACTCCGAGGTAAATGTGTTCGAACAGAGGGCAAGTTATGTGCCGCCAGAGGTATTGTCAATTGTGAGAATGATAAGTGTGACGTGTGCTGGCAGAGGCCGCAGTGCAACAAACAGTACGAAATCAGTACCAATTTCACAAGAACAAACTTAGGAAGACGTTGTGTTCCTCCGTTCGGGTTCCGCTACACCCTGAAGCAAAATCAGACCGGCAAGGAAAAACAAGCTGATAAACAGAACAGCCAACCGCTGATTTGTTAGACGGGCAATGACACCATAGACGAAAGGCCCCACAACTGCGGATGCCTTGCCGCACAGGCCGTCGTAGAATCCGAAGAATTCCGCCTCACGTTCTCTTGGCGTGAGCAACGCCATCAGGCTTCTGCTCGCGGACTGAGATGAACCGATGGCGGCGCCTGCACCGAGGGCGACAACATAAAATGCCGCCACGGTCGTGACGAAATATGCTCCGACGGTAATGGAGAGCCACATAAGAAGTGTAATAGAGATGGTCTTCTTGGGCCCGATTTTATCGGTCAAAAAACCGAACAGGAAGGAACCGATGACAGCACTCGTTTGAACGACGGCGAAGAAGCCGATGGTCTCCTTGTCGCTCATATGGAGCACGCCCTTCGCGAAGATCGCTGCAAAGAAAATGACCGTCAGTATGGCATCGTTGTAGATAAAGAACGCGATCAGAAAACGGGCAATGGATGGGTGTTTCCGTTCGATGAACAGTGCGCGAAATGTCCGGGCGGACTGTTGAAAACCGATTCGGATGACGGCCCGCGGCTTTTCTTTAACGCTCACCGGCTCAGGTACCCAGATGAACATTGGGATCGAGAATACGAGGAAGAAAGCCGCAGCGATGACAAATGAAAAACGGATGTAAAAGAAGTAATCGGGATCAAGAGCGTCCGGGAGCATAAGGCTCACGACAAGAAGAACAGCGAGTGCACCCAGGTAGCCCATCGCAAATCCATATCCGGAGACGCGGCCGTACGAACGCCGCGATGTAATGCCGGGAAGAAATGCATCGTAGAAAACGATCCCTCCCTCGAAACCTACATTGGCGATGATGAAGAGAACCATCCCGGGCAGAATCATCCCTGGCTGAACAAAGAACATCAGAGCCGTGCTGAGAATGCTCACAAGAGTGAAAAGAAGCAGGAAGCGCTTCTTGTTGCGGGAATAGTCGGCCGCTGCGCCGAGGGGCGGTGCGATTGCCGCAGCAAGAATCATGGAGAGACTGACGGTGAGACCCCAAAGCAGTTCATCGCCCCCGGCCACCTGGGTGGTGAAGTAGGTCGAATAGATGACGGTGACGATGATGACAGAGTACGCGGTGTTTGCAAAATCGAAGAGGGTCCAGGCAAAGATCTTACCACGCGAATAACGGGCTGATTGTGGACTGGAGGCCGAGGGAATGGTTGTGGACATCGCGAGCGATTGCCTACGTTGCGGTGTGTTTCTTTGTCGTTGTTTCGAGGAGGCCACGCCCGGATTTTTTCATTCGCCCCGATTTCTTTAAGTCGTCGAGTACGGAATCAAGTACCCCGTTGACAAATTTATCGCTCTTCTCTGTGCTGTAGCGGCGCGCGATCTCAATGGCTTCGTTGATGGATACCTTGGGCGGGATGTCGTCGAAGTAGAGGAGCTCGCAAATGCTGATGCGGAGAACGATCTTGTCGATGACGGCAATTCTACTGAATTCCCAGTTTGCCACGCGCCCCTTGATCAGTGCGTCAACTTCATCCTTCGTCTCGATAACCTTGAGGAAGAGGGCCTTTGCGAGATCGAACACCTCAGGCTCTCTCTTCAAGTCGTTCACGATGGTCTCCAGGATCAGCTCGACCGGTTCTTGAGAGAGTTCGTACGCGTACAATCCCTGCAAGACTTTTTCACGTATTTGTCGGCGACGCGTGGACATGGGTTACTCGATCCCGAAAACAGAATTCCTTTATTGTGGCTTGTCCGATAGCGGCGTCATTCGCCGCTGCGCCTGAGCTCTCTCCGGGAAACCAGAGGGAGCAGTGAAATCCGGATCGTTGAAGATGCCGGAAGTTGATCGACGAGGACGGGGGTCTTGTAGACCTGTTCAATGTTCTGTTCGGTCAGGACGTCCTTTGGTTGACCGAGGGCAAAGATCGTAGATCCGTCGGTGCCCCCCTCTCCAAGGAGAAGCGTTCGTTTGCTGAACGCCGCTGCCAGGTTGAGATCGTGGGAAACCGAAACGATCGTCAGCTTGTGCTGCTCGTTTTGCTCCTGCAGGATCTGAAAGATTTCGACTTGATGACTAATGTCGAGATGTGCGTTCGGCTCATCGAGAAGAAGAATCTCGGGTTGCTGGCTGAGGGCTCGCGCAATCAGGACACGCTGGCGCTCACCGCCGGATATGGCTGTGATGAGTTTATCAGCAAGGTGATCAATATCCGTCAGACGCATCATCTGCCGGGCAATCTCCAGATCATGCTGGTTTTCGAATCCTGACCGCCCTACGTGCGGCGACCGACCCATGAGGACGACTTCGAGAACAGTATACGGAAAAACCCAAAGTGTGTCCTGAGGGACATAGGCTATCCGCCGTGCGAGATCGCGGCGGCTGTATGCCGACAAAGGAAGGCCGTTGAGCGTGATCGATCCCCTCTGGGGGATGAGGATGCGGTCGAGCAAACGAAGGAGCGTTGATTTTCCACATCCGTTTGGTCCAAGCAGGCCAAGGAAATCTCCTGACGGGAGGTCGAAGGAAATGTCGCGGAGAACCGGGACACCCGGGTACTGAAATAGGAGGTTCTCGACGGACAGACTCATAGAAGGAACAATTTGCTCAGGATGATACGACACACGCGTTTACTGGTGCTGAAGAAAATAGACAAAAAATGAGTGGCAGGCAAGGAGTTCGGAGAGATTGAATCAAGCACGCTTGACAAGCTCTCCCACAGCTTGTATATTGCAGTAGTTCTTTTCCATCATTGATATTGGTAATTCCGTTAGGGGTGCATCCCGTTCCGACGAGTCGGAACAGGACGGCTGAGAGCAGACCCTCCGAACCTGAACTGGGTAATACCAGCGAAGGAAAACGGCAAATTGGTTTTGTCCTGAAGCCGTTTTCCAGCGTTGCTCCCGACTGGAATACGGCTTTTTTTGTGTGGAGGATTGTATGCGACACTGCATGGTCCTGATGGTGTCCCTGGCTTTCATCGTGAGCTCGTACGGGCAAGAAACCGGTACCATTCGAGGCAGAGTCTTCGATGGTGAAACGCAGAGGCCGCTCGAGGCGGCGAATGTGATGCTGCAAGGAACGCGCATTGGCGCGAACACGAACAAGGATGGCTCCTTCGTCCTTTCTCAGGTTCCAGCTGGCCCACATCTTCTGAGGATCAGCTATATCGGTTATTCACCGAAGTTGATCCCTGTCGAAGTAATCAGAGGCGAGGTCGCGACCCTCGAAGTGCTTCTTGAACAAACAGTGTTACCGGGACAGACCATCGTTGTCTCGGCAATGCGGGCGAGGGAGCGCGAGAGCCCCGTCGCCTTTGCCACGCTCACAGCGCGGGATCTGTCGGAACGGTACTCAACGCAGGATATCCCGCTGCTCCTGTCCGAGCTTCCGTCGACTACATTTTATTCGGAAAGCGGAAATGGAATTGGCTACAACTACCTGAGCATTCGAGGTTTTGACCAGCGCCGGATTTCTGTCATGGTCAACGGCATTCCGCAAAATGACCCGGAGGATCACGACGTCTACTGGCTTGACTTTCCCGATCTCGCAGCAAATCTCCAGGATATTCAGGTTCAGCGCGGCGCCGGGAGCGCTTTCTATGGCCCTCCGGCCATCGGAGGTTCGGTCAATTTGATCACGTCGAATTTCTCGAAGACACCCGGTCTCAGTTTCACCTCAGGGTACGGAACCTACAACACGCGCAAGTACTCCGTCTCTGTCAACTCCGGGTTTGTCGGAGAGAAATACCAGCTCTATGGGCGACTGTCGCGTATGTTGAGCGACGGATATCGCACAAATTCCTGGACGGATTTCTCGAGCTATTTCCTGGGGGGCATACGCTATGACGAAACGATGACGACGCAATTCAATGTGTACGGCGGCCCGGTGGCAGATCATCTTGCGTACTATGGCATCGCCAGGGACGATGCATACTCTTCAGATTCGCAGCGAAGAAGGCACAATCCCATCAAGCGCCCCGAAGAGATTGAGAACTTCAGTCAGCCACACTATGAGCTCCTGCACGAATGGCGCCTTGCGGACAAGATTACTCTGAACAATGCCCTTTTTCTGGTGACCGGCGATGGATTCTTTGATTACGACGGATCGTGGGCACCGTATTCCTACTACCGTATCACTTCAGGCAATGGATTCTCCGTCGCTGGTGATCAGGATACGTTCTACGTCGCGAATGCTCTGATACGTGCCTCGGTGAGCAACAAGCAATATGGTTGGTTACCGCGGGCCAGCATCCGGCATGAAGGTGGAGAGCTCACGCTGGGAGCGGAGTTCAGAATTCATCGATCGTTGCACTGGGGTGCGTTGCGCATGGGAGAAGACCTGCCGGCGGGTGTTACGCCGGAGCGCCGCTACTATGAGTATCGCGGCGGCAAGGACATTATGTCATTGTATGTCCACGAGCTCTATACGGTCAGGCCCAATCTCACCCTCCAGCTCGATCTTCAGTACGCGTACAACCGGTACAGGCTATATGACGAGAAGTATCTGAACACGGACTTCTCCGTCCCCTATCATTTCCTCAATCCCCGCATAGGGCTGAACTACAATATCAGCGAGCGGATCAATCTCTACACACAGATCTCGCGGACATCGCGGGAGCCGAGGCTCAAGAACCTGTACGATGCGGCGGAGGCGAGCACGCCGGCATCATGGGGTCCGGTCACTCCGCAATTCAAGACCCTGCCGAACGGCAGCTATGATTTCTCGAATCCCCTGGTGAAACCAGAAGCTCTCGTGGATGTCGAGCTGGGAGGAGGATACGTTTCCGATCGTTTCCATGCCACGGTGAACCTCTTCACCATGAGTTTCAAGGACGAGATCATCAAACAGGGACAACTGGATCGATTCGGGATCCCTGTCACGGGTAACGCAGAGCAGACGCTGCACCAGGGAATTGAGTTGACCGCTGTGGCACGCCTGGTTGAAGGGTTCGAAGTGCAGGGCAACGCCACGTGGAGCAGGAACCGATTGGAGAAATTCACGGTGTTCGAAGGGTCGGCTCCGATCTCGCTCGATGGCAACACCATCGCTGGTTTTCCGGATTTCCTTGCGAATGCGCGAGCAACGTACCGGTCGGGCGGATTCAGGGCCTCGGTCTCGCTCCAGCGTGTTGGAGAGTTCTATTCGGACAACTTTCAAAACCCCGGAAAGGGAACACCGGATCGTCAGCGCACGATCAGCGCCTCTACGGTGGTCCATGCCTGGGTTGCTTTGCGGCTCCCGCTTGCTCTGTTCGTGCAGTCTGCGGAGGTCAGCCTTCAGGCGAACAACCTCTTCAACAGGATCTATGCGGGCAACGGCGAAGGGGACGAATTCTATCCTGCAGCAGAACGGAACTTCTTTGCCTCTCTGAGATTTGATTTGTAATTTACTCAAGTTGACCCCTCGTTGGGAAAGGGCTAAAGCCCCTTGGGTGTTGTGGGGTTTTTCTAATCCCCGACCTGCCCGCCTTCGTCCTTCGGACTATGGCGGGTAAAAAGGTCGGGGCAATTGGAGGTTGTCCCTTAGACCATATTTGTCATTTCGAAGGATCCGCCGCAGGCGGAGACTGAGAAATCTGAATAGAAAGAAGGATTTCTCCCTGCGGTCGAAATGACAAAGACACTTTTTGGACAGCCTCACTAATAGCAGCTTATTACATGGAGGGGTTTCAACCCCTTTCTCAAACCGGTCAATTTGAATAACTTTGTTGCAGGCAGGAGTTCCATCACCACACCCATCCATACCCTATGCCGAAACGAGCTCTAGTGATCGCGAACGGCGAGCCGCCGAAGAAACAGCGGCTGCAATCGCTGGCGCGGGAGGCGAACATCATCATCTGCGCCGATGGCGGTGCAAACACCGCCCTCAAAGCAGGGATCGTACCGCACGCCATCGTCGGTGACCTCGACTCCATTCACACGGAGGCGCTCGTAAAGTTTCGCAACGTCCCCACGTTCGAGGACCGGGACGATGAAACGACCGACCTCGAGAAAGCGATTACGTGGACTATCAAATCAAAATACGATCACATCACGGTCGTTGGTGCGTCTGGAAAACGCATCGACCACTCGATCGGAAATCTTGGCGTGATGGCAAAATTCTACCCCGACGCGATCGTTCGGTTCGTTGATGACCTCGGGGAGATATGCTATGTCGGACGCGAACTGAGGTTCGATGCGAAAAAAGGGGATGTTGTTTCCCTTCTTCCATTGAACCGTTGCGAAGGGATTGTTACGGAGGGGCTCAAGTATGCGTTGGAAGGAGAGATTCTTGAACTAGGAGTCCGGGAAGGAACCAGCAACGTCGTCATCTCATCTCCGGTAACTCTCAGAGTCAAAAAAGGGCATCTTCTGCTTTTCAAACTTTTCGTCTGACCACAACACCCATCAGATGGTCCATTTCAGTCTTATCGATTCTCTTCTCATTGTCCTCTATTTCCTCTCCGTAGTCTACATCGGGTTTCGCGCCGTTCGCCGGGAGCGGAAGGGGTCGGAAGATTTCCTGCTGGCAGGACGCAGCCTGACGTTGCCGATGTTCGTCGCCACCCTCGTGTCAACGTGGTATGGCGGCATCCTCGGAGTGGGGGAATTTTCCTATAGATTCGGAATCTCGAATTGGGTTGTCTTCGGCGTCCCGTACTATTGTTTTGCGCTTCTCTTTGCATTGTTTCTCGCAAAACGAATTCGGGCAACAAATCACCTGACAATCCCGGACAAGCTCGAGGCATCGTACGACCGAAGAACCGCTCTTCTGGGAGGCATGCTCACCGTTGGCCTTGTCACGCCAGCCGCCTACGTGCTGATGGTTGGCGTCCTTGTCCAGCTTATCTTTGGTGTGGATCTTGCCACAGGTGTCACGGCGACAACGATTCTTACCATCTGTTACCTGTACTGGGGTGGATTCCGATCGGACGTCTGGGCGAACGCATTCGAGTTCATTATGATGTTTCTTGGATTCGCCATGATTTTGCCGTTCGCATACTTCAAGCTTGGGGGGTGGGAATATATCACGAGTCACGTGCCGCCACTGCATATCACGTGGCACGGCGGCAACTCATGGCAGTACATTGCAGTGTGGTTCTTCATCGCTCTCTGGACGCTTGTCGATCCGGCTTTTCATCAGCGGTGTTCTGCAGCAAAAGATGGGAACACTGCACAACGGGGGATACTCATCTCTATCCCGTTCTGGTTTTTCTTCGATTTCATGACAAGTATGGCCGGACTCTATGCCCGCGCGGCCCTTCCCGACCTACCTAACCCCACACTGTCGTATCCACTGCTCGCGGAATTGACCCTTCCGCCGATCGCGAAAGGGTTGTTCTATATAGGAATGCTTGCCACGATCATGTCGACGCTCAGCAGCCTGATGTTCATTTCGGCGTCGACTATCGGTAGAGATATCGTTGGTCGATTCGTTTCTTCCGTCGATGCAACGGAGCACGAGGCGCTGGTCCATCGATGGACGAAGGGTGGGTTGGTGATCTCCGCTCTCGCCTCCATCATCCTCGCTCTCATTGCACCGTCCGTCGTGAAGATCTGGTACACGATCGGAACAGCGATCGTTCCCGGCCTGCTTGTGCCTCTCATGGCCAGCTACTTTCAGCCGTTACGCATACCGCCACGACACGCGTTTTGGGCGATGCTCCTGGGCTGGAGCGTCTCGACGGTCTGGCTCATCTGTGGCCAGTTTCACCTCGTTGACGGTGCGCCCTCGTACTGGCTGGGCGTTGAGCCGATGGTTCCGGGGCTGGTGATCTCACTTGCGGTGTGGGTGATTGGCAGGATTCAGTACAGAAGGCAGAGGACAGCCTAAAAGCCATTCTGAGTCCCACTTGGGAAACAGTGGGATTCAGAATCTGATACAAAGAACCAGATTCTCCGCCCGCCATCTTCGAACCTCTTTGGCGGGCAGGCGTGTTGTACACGTAAAGTGACCGGCACCCCAACCTAAAACCGTGAAGGTGACGGTCACTCTCGGTTCACTACTTCGTGTCAAGAATGATGGGGAGCCCGTCTTTCCCGCTGCCGATAATTACAACTTTGGCATTGGTCGACTCTGCGATTTTCAGCGTTGCCTCGATGCCTTTCCAGCGGAGCAGTTGTTCGCTGATGCCTGCGGCGACAATCGTCTGGAAGTCGGCGATGCCTTTTGCTTCAATCCGCTTCCTGTCGGCCTCTTGTTTCTCCTTCGTGAGAATGAACTCCATGCGCTGGCTTTCCTGATCTGCGCGCTGCTTCTGCTCGATAGCTTCCGTCAACTGAGAAGGCAGCGCAACATTCCTCAATGGGGTTGCCTCCACGACTATCCCACGCACTCCGATAACCTTTGCAAGTTCGGATTGAACGGATTCGCTCAGACGCTCGCGCTCCGTTGAGTAGAGCGCACTTGCCTGGAAACTTGCGGTGACTGCGCGGCTGATGGAGCGGAACTGCGGAACTAGGATAACGTCCTCATAATCGCCGCCGTAGATCTTTTTGTAGATGCTCGCCGCCGAGTCCGGGTTGAGTCGATACAGGACGCTCAGCTCGAGGCCGATCGTCAATCCCTCGCGTGAGAGTACTTGCATGCTCTCCTTGTGCTCTTTCGTCTGGGCGGAGTACGTGACGACCTTGGCCATCGGATTGACGAGGTTGATCCCGGGCGAAAGAGTCTTGTCCGCCACCGTCCCAAAGAAATCCACGATGCCGACGTGGCCGGCGGGAATAACGGTGAACGCTTGTGACAATGCGATCAAAGCAAAAAGCAACGAAGCAGCTCCGAAGATTGCCGACGATCCGCGGGCAACCGTGTTCGAACCTGCGCTTTTACGGGCCGCCTGCCAAGCAACGAATGCGCCAATCGCGACCAAAATGCTGAGAATGAATAACATGACTGCCTCCTCTATAAGAAAGTGATTTGAGACTGATATGCACTGCAAGTGAATAGCGGGATCGGGCACTTCTATGGCCCCGACAACCTCATCTCATGATACGCAATAATCTCCTGTGCATTTGGCCTTATTTGCGGTTTAGCGGATTGATAACATCATAAACATTCGAATCTGCTGGCTTCTTCCTGCCCCCACCTGTCCACTCTTTTGCAGTTGCTTCCACGGTGCGAAAATCACCAAGCCCTGCCCCGCCATGGTCATCCTGACATCCGACCGCAACTGTATATCTCCATGTCGTGCTCGGCTTGCCAAGAATATCGAGTGGCACTGAAAACGCTATCGCTTTCTGCCGTGCATCGCCCAGAGGATTCTTCTCATCACCGGTGATCGGGATGTACTCAGCCAGCACGGCCCCCTTCGAATCAGAAATTCGTACTCCGGCCCCAATAAAAATAATCGTCTCGTACGCGAATCTGGGATCGATCGAGAAGTTCGAGTTCATACCGACAGCTGTTTGACCAGATCCCGGTTTGTTGTCTTTGTCGATTGCGATTGCCGCGTACGTCAGCTGAAAGCCGTACTCGGGATGCCATCCGGGATTTGACAGATCGCGGAATCGGAGTTTGAAATAAGCATTCTTGTCATCCGACGAAACAGTAACGCGTGTGATGTCAAGGCTGCCCGGTTTCAGCAGTGGCGTGAGGGGATAGGCATAGTTCCCGCTGCCTTTGTCGTCTCCCTCCGGATCCTCGACGTCAAGAAATACATCTGCGAGAGTGTTCTCTCCCTTGACTTCAACATTTGAGAGCAGGCGATGCGATGGACCCTTCAGTGATTTCAACTCAGGGCGGATGACCGGAGTCGCCAGTTTGACTTCATTCAGTTTGACCTGCAATGTTTGTGGGGGCAGTTTGGCCGGCTCGACCTTATGAGTCTCACCGTTCAGTATCCATTCTGATCCCTTCTGCGAGAGGATGATCTTCAACGGGCGACCGGGGGGAAGCGGTGCGGAAATCTGACATCCTGCGCCGTCCAGGATCCCATCAAGGGTGACGGTGAGCGAGTCCGGTGTGTAGTCCGACAGGAGTGTTGCCACCACGCGGTCCTTTGATGCATCGTACGTGACATTGACCTGACCGTGACCAACGGCGATCGTTGATCGTGTTTGGTGCATCGAGCTGGGCAATTGCGGAGAAAGTGTCAGCCTCTTGCCTGGGGCGTCCACGCGAATGCCCAGGTAGTCCTGATAGAAGACGCGCACAAATTCTGCGAGGCTCCAGGCCTGACTAAACGTACCGGAGAGTCGTGGTTCCATTTCACCTGGTCGTGGTGCGGCATCGAGAAGCTCAGAGATTGTTCCAACGGCGCCGCGATCGAGCATTTGATCCACCATCGTGTTCGTCACTTTGAAGGCAAGATCAGACAGTCGGTAGGAGGTGGCGACGTCAATCCAGGCTCCGGCAAGCCATGTCCAGACGATGCCGTTGTGATACGCCGCATCCTGAACGTAGTAGGGTTCATAATGATGATAGGGATGGAAGTTGTCGTCGTCCTGTGAAAGCGAGGCAACTCCGTGGGGATAGACGAGCCGTTCCGTGATCGTCTTGAACAGCCGTGCCTTGGTGCTTTGATTATCGAGAATGTCGAGTGCAAAAAGCTGATTCGGACGGGCCTGGTGATCTTGCGTACCGTCCGCGTTGAGGTGGTCCACGATTGTAGTGCCGGTTGAATCGATGAAGAACCGGTTGAAATTCGCCCGGACCGCTGTGGCAATCTTTCCCCACAACCCTGCATTCTGCTTGTCATTCAGAAGTCCTGCAAGTGTCGCAGAGGATGTAAGCTGGTGAAACCACAATGCCTGAATGTCGTTTGCCCTGTCGCCGCGTGGGCTCCACGGTCCGGCGGGACCCACAGCGTCCATCCACGTTTCGGCGTCGCCATGCTTCAGAAAGCCATACTGATCGACATGATACATCAACGCCCCTTCAATCGAACGTTTCACGACAGGATAGAGCGCCCTGACAAAAGCCGTGTCGTTGGAGTATCTGAAATATTTTTCCAGGGCAACAACAAAGCGTGGGGTGCCGTCCGTTGTGTTGTACGCAATGGAGCCGGTCGTGACAAGGTTGGGTATTCGCCCATAGTTCGGGCTCCTTGGATTTTGTTCCTGCCACTCGGCAAAGGATCTAAGGATTTCCTTGGCCTCAGGGAAGTCGCCAGTAACCAGCGTAGCCCCCGGCAGCGCAATGAAAGAATCCCTTCCCCAGTAATTGTCGAACCATGGCAGGCCCGCAAAAATCCCCTTCCGGGTCTGGTTCATGACAAGTGCGTCCATGGAGAGCAGAGCCCAATGAAACGCCTTGTCAAAGCGCTGGTTGTCTGTTCTGACGAAGGACCGGTTCAGGATGTTCTCCATTCGACGATGACGCTGGGCGAGGTACGTTTCCTGGTTCTTCGATACCGATTGCATGCGAGCAACTGTCTCCTCTTCTGTGTCGCCTGCGACGAACATGATCGTCGCCGCTTTGGCAGATGAGGGCAAGATAATACCAGCGGGTGAGAAGCTTGCGCCCGATGTATCACTCTCTTGCACGAATTGACTCGTGTTGCTTTCCGGGCCGATGGAGGCTCCGATCCAAACCGGATAATTCTCTTCCGGGGTGCGTTTGAGGTGGCGCTGATGCGCCACGAGAAGCACAGCATCCCGGAACTTCACGACATAGTCCTCAGGATGATTGGAATCCCGAAAGAATAGTCGGACTCGGAGATTTGTGCCCTTCAGATTGTCCAGCTGTACCAGGAGAGCGTCCACAGAATCAAGAAGAACGAGCGTCTCCTTTGCGCCTGAACGGTAGATCCTCGTCAATTGGTGGGGCTCGACCGTCGCCCGGGTGACATCCGATTTCCGGAGGATCGTTTCCCCGTCCACGATTTGGTAGTCCTCCAGAATCTCCTTTGCCATCACGTTCCATCCCTGCCAGGAGGACCGATGCTCACCGTTGGTTTCTGTATAGAAGAATCCTGCCTGCTTGTTGGTAAACGACACCTCGCGTGATGAACCGGTGACTTTGATTGCGAGTTCATCGACTGTAATGGGTTTATTGTTTGGAGGGCGGCCGCAACCGGCAAGTAAGACGAGGGAAAAAGAAGCAATAGCGGCGGTGGCGAGAATACGGTTTGGCATCGGGATCTCCATTGAAAGTCAGCGCAACTTACAGATATTTGGATTGTGGAGCAATTTGACTGCAGACCAGCTTGGCGTCTCAAAGATCCGTCGAGGAAGGGGCTGAAGCCCCTCAGAGTTTGTTTTTGATGTTCTTATGAGGCAGTCCTATAAGCCATATTTGTCATTTCGGAATGACAAATTCTTATTGTACTGTCATTTCGAGGAGTGCAGCGACGAGAAATCCTACACAGGTTCTGGCAAGATTTCTCCCTGCCTGCCCGCCGCACATACAACCTGCCAGACTGCTGATGCAGTCTTGCAGGCTGGCGTGCTATGGCAGGCGGGCGGTCGAAATGACAAAGACACTTTTTGGACAGCCTCTAATGGCTATGTTCCCTTGGGTTTGTCGTTGGATGTTTCTTCATTCAACCAAGTCCGTTAGGAGCGGCCTACAAGAGATTCATGGAGCGGTACCTGTATTTTCCGTATCTTTGAATCACGAAAGGAGAATCCAATGATTCAACTCGCAATCGAAGCAGCTCTTGAAACCGGAAAGTACCTGAAGGAAAGTGTCGGGAAAGTTCTCCAGGTAGAAAGCAAGTTTGGGCAGGAAACGAACCTCGTGACCCAGATCGACAAGAACGCCGAAGAGATTATCATCAACAAGATCCGGAAGAAGTACCCGGATCATGACTTTCTTGCGGAGGAATCAGGCAGTCACAACAAGCAATCGGAGTACCGGTGGGTCATCGATCCCCTTGACGGGACACTCAATTTTACGCACGGCATTCCGCTTTTTTCTGTGTCGATTGCGGTGGAAAAGCAGGGAGAAATCGTGGCGGGGGTTGTCTACGAACCCAATTTGGATGAACTTTTCACTGCAGAGAAGGGGAAAGGGGCATTCCTCAACAAGAAGCCTATCCGCGTATCGAAGGTCGACTCACTCATCGAAAGTATGATGGTGACGGGATTTCCTTATACCATCCGCGATAACCCAGATAACGCAATTCAGCATTTCGTGAATCTCTTGATGAAGGTACAGGGTGTGCGTCGGCTTGGATCCGCGGCAGTCGATCTCTGTTACGTGGCGTGTGGCCGATTCGAAGGATTCTGGGAAGTCTCACTCAACGCGTGGGATATGGCGGCGGGCGTCCTGTTTATTGAAGAAGCAGGTGGGCGGTTCACGGACTTCCGCGGGGCTCCATCCTCAATCTATAATAAACAGATCCTGGCGACCAATGGCCTGATACACGATAAAGTTGTCGAGGTTCTTCAGCAAGGATTGTCAGGAAAAGACGTCACATCCAGGTCTTGACTCCGCCTTTTTCGACGTAGCTCAAGATGATAGGCTTTTGCTGCGGGGGGGTGGGTTGAAAGCGGAAGGCCTTTCGAATCCGGTCACGGGCCGGTTCCAGCACCGCCTCCCTGTCCGTGTAGAACACTGCAAGCGTGTCTCCTGCATCGATACTTTCTCCAACCTTCTTCGATAGCACAATCCCGGCTTTCGGGTCAATCATGTCTTCAAGGAGCGCCCTGCCGGCCCCGAGCGTTATGCTTGTGAGTCCGAGCTCGAGCGAATCGATCTCTGCGACGTAGCCGGTTTCCATCGTCTTGACTTCGATGCTGTGCCTGGGCAGGGGGTACCGCTCAAGATTCTCCAGCGCTGAGGCATCTCCTCCTTGCGCCGCAGTAAGCTCAAGAAGCTTCCGGTACGCAGAACCGTCTGCAATACTGGCCCGGGAGAGCTCAATTCCTTCGGCAATGGTCTGCGCTTTCTTCCCGAGCATCAGCATGGCTCCCGCAAGCACGTGCGTGACCTCCATCAGGTCGCTTGATGCATCAGCGTGTCCTCGTTTGCCCTTCAGGCACTCAACAGATTCCACAACCTCGAGCCAATTTCCAATCGTCGTGCCGAGAGGCTGACTCATGTCTGTGATGAAGGCGACAGTTTCCTTTCCGAACCCGGTCCCGATCCGAACGAGGGTTTGAGCAAGCTCCAGAGACCGGGCGTACGATTGCATGAATGCGCCGCGTCCGGTTTTCACATCGAGCACAAGAGCATCAATGCCTTCCGCGAGTTTCTTGCTCATGATGCTTCCTGCGATGAGTGGAATACACTCAACGGTGGCTGTGACATCGCGGAGGGCGTACATCTTCTTGTCGGCTGGGACGATCTCGTTTGTCTGTCCGATGAGTACCGCCCCGACTTTCCGGATCACGGATTTGTATTCGGGGATCGAGAGGGCTGTGCGGAACCCCGGGATGGATTCAAGCTTGTCGAGTGTGCCGCCGGTATGGCCGAGTCCGCGGCCCGAGATCATTGGAACCGGCACGCCGCACGCGGCGACGATCGGGGCGAGAATGAGCGACACCTTGTCTCCGACCCCGCCGGTTGAGTGTTTATCAACCTTGATGCCGGGAATATCCGAGAGGTCGATGACGTCACCTGAATGAAGCATCAACCGCGTAAATGTGAGGGTTTCCTCCTCGCTCATACCCCGAAAAAAGCAGGCCATGAGAAATGCTGACATCTGGTAATCCGGTATCGTGCCGGCGACATATCCCTGGATGAGCCAGCGTAACTCTTCCTCATTCAGCGTGGATCCTTCACGCTTCTTCTTGATCAGCTCGACGGGAGTCATCTGTTCGGTCCGCGGATTTGAACTAGTCCTGCACGTCGCTGGCAGTCAGTCAGCAGTATGCCACAGATTGTTTTGCCGTCAACAATGTCCCCCTGTTCAATCATATTCAGTGCCTCATCAAAGGGGAGCTGTCTGATTGTCAAATCCGACTCGCCCTCCTCCAACTGCTGGCCACGTGAGGATTTCTTCAGTCCGGTCGCCAGGAAAATATGGAGCTGTTCGCTGCAGAATCCCGGACTTGTGTAGATTGCCGTCAGTTTCTTTAGGGATCCGGCCGTATATCCTGTTTCCTCTTCCAGTTCACGTGCGGCACAGACCTGAGGGTCCTCGCCCGGATCGAGCTTTCCGGCGGGGAGCTCGAACAACTCCTTCTTAAGGGGGTAGCGGTATTGATGTACCAGGAGAACGGTACCGTCATCAAGCAGCGGGACAACCACGGCGCCCCCCGGATGCTCAGCAACTTCACGCACTCCGCGAGTACCAGAGATGTATTCAACCTCATCGACAATCAGGTTGAACACCGTTCCGGAATATCGCTTTTCACTCTTGAGGGTTTTGATGTGTGGCATTCGGAGGATTGGAGAGTTGAACAACCCGGTACGGCAGAGCCATCTGTATTCCTTCCTCTGCAAGGGCCTTGTAGACCTGTTCCCGCAACGTCGTTTCGAGGGGAAACTTCTTGCGGTAGTCGTTTGTGCGGCCGTTCAGCTGAAGATTCAGTGACGCTTCGCCGAAGGAAACCAGAAAAACTGCCGGCGCAGGCGTCTTCAATACATCGGGGTGCTGCGAGGCGAGATTCGTGATTATGGTTCTTGCGCGGTCGATGTCGGTGCCGTACGCAAGACTGAAATCCACAAAAATCCGGATCTGTTCGGATGGATAAGAATAGTTGACGATCTTTCCTTTGATCAGATCCGCGTTTGGGCTCACGACAAGATTGTTGTCGAAGTCCAGAATTTTTGTGCTGCGGATCCCGATATCCTGCACGTCACCCATTTCTCCCGTCGGGAGCTTGATGCGGTCCCCGACACGGAATGGCCGGTCGGTCATGATCACAAACCCGCCGATCATGTTCGCGATCGTCTCCTGTGCGGCGAGAGCGATGGCCAGTGAGCCGACACCGAGCGATACAACCAGACTGCTGACGTCCTGTCCGAAATGATGCAGGATGATGATGAGAGCTATGAGTGCGATGAGGACATTGATGATCCTGTTGACGAGAGGGAACAGCGCCTCGTTGAGTTTCGACGACGTTCTTCTCGCGTGACGCTCCATCGTGTGTTTTACGGACGAGTCGGCTATCCGTATGAGTACGACGGTCACAACCGCGACGAAACAGACGAAAATAATGCCCTGTGCATACCCCAGCCATTGACGTGCAACCACATCTGCGGCCTCGGTTCCCCGTATCAGTTCTTCTGTAGCAAGGTAGGAACCCGCAACGACGGCCATCCATTTGATCCGGTCGACGATGATCTCGATGATGATATCATCCAGGTCACTGTTCGTCTTGGAGGCAAGCCGCCGGCCGATGGTGGTCAGGAATCGCTTCGCGACCCATCCGAGAACCATCGCCCCAAGAAACATAATGGCGCCCATGACGAGGTGGGAGAGGAGCGCGGTGCCGAGATATGTGCGAAGGGCTTCCAAAAGATGTTGGTTCGATTATTGGCTCATTCGTTAATTGGTTAAATGGTTAATTCCGGGCTAGTAGTTGCCCCGGCTCCCGGGTTTTATTGCCGTGCCCCCTTCTTTACACAACGGACATTCCTCGGGTTTGTAGGTCACAACGTCCATTTGAAGGACGGAAAAGTGCTTTGCCTCGAAGAGGATCTTTCCGTTACTCCGGTCAACAACATATCCCACACCTGCCAGCCGGGCATCGGCTTTCTTCACCAGATCGACGATCTCGAAGACTGATCCGCCGGTGGTCACAACGTCTTCGACGACGAGGACCCGTTCGCCGGGATGAATCTCGAAGCCGCGCCGTAGCTGCATTTTTCCATCAATCCGCTCGGCAAAGATCGTCCGGACACGGAGCATCCTGCCGACTTCGGTGCCGACAACGACACCACCGATAGCGGGGGATATCACAAGTTCCACGTCTGCGTATTCGAAGTGCTTCGCGATCTCACCGCAGAGCAGGTGAAGGTATTTGGGGTACTGCAGGACCTTTGCGCACTGAAAGTACTGCGCGCTATGGAGTCCGGACGTGAGTTGAAAATGCCCCTCCAGGAGGGCCTTCGTCTCGCGAAAGACGTCAAGAACCTGTTCTTTGGGAAGTTTCACGGCGAGTGGATATTGGTGGTGGATGGGTGAACGTTAGACAGAACTGAAAAAAGATAGCAAGAAGTCACTTGAGGTGCAACGAGAAGAAGGCGAGGAGCACATGTGGCTGGAAAGAGTCAGGATTCCATATCATCAAGCGCGTCCTGCATCTCGCTGCGTGCATGATGGTCGTCTTGCTGTGTGGCGGTCTCCATTCCCCGCCTGAAGGCGGAGACCGCTTCTTCGCGACGGCCGAGTTTCTGATAGAGATAACCCAATTGCTGATAGGCAGGCACGTACGACGGATCACGTTGCACGAGGTCTTCCAACAACGCCAAAGCCTGAGCGGGTTCGTTGGCGCCTGCATATTCAAGTGCCAGGGCATAGCGGCTGAAGCTGTCGTTTGACTCCCGTTCGAGGAGTGCCTTGAGCTTGGCGATTCGATCTTCCCTCATAGTTCGTCGATGGCCTTTGCAAGCTTGAAATCAAGTTCCGTGAGGCCGCCGGCACTGTGCGTTGAGAGTGCAAGACGTACTTTGTTCCATCGGATGTCGATATCGGGATGGTGGTTGGACTTCTCCGCCAGCAGCGCCACCGAATTGACAAATGCCATGGCGCGCACGAAGTCTGCAAACTCAATGAGCCTTCGTATCTCTTTGCCATCCCGCGACCAGCCCTTGAGCTGTTCAAGCTGGCTCAGAATCTTGTCTTCATTCAAGAGACCTGGTGCCATCGCATGCTCCTTCGATTTTCTAGAACCCGTCTCGAAAACACTTCATAAAGAATAGTTGTCATTCCCGCATGTCTTTAGCGGGAATCCAGACAGCGCTATCTGGACTCCCTGCCCGCCGCATTTGGTTCACGAGGGCGGGCCGGCCGATAAAGACATCCCCGAACAGAGAATTCGGGGGAAGTCGGGAGTGACAGTGGCGTTTGTGATGGTTCTAGATCATCAGAGACGTATAGGTCGAGCCGTCGGGTGGGACAGGAAACATTCCCGTGGCCCACATGAAGATAGCTGCCGCGATCGCCACAACCATGAACACAAGGGCTACTATCAATAGCCAGAACATCAGGGTGTAAAGTTTCCAAAGAGAGCTGAGGGCGCTCATCAGATGCGGAATGTCGTGCCCTCGGGTGTCAACAACAAGCTTGAAGGAATTGGCTGCGTTGATCGTCCAGATACCGATGAGGAGCTGCGGCGTGAGCAGGATGATATAGAGTACTCCGATCAGCGGCGCGAAGAACAGTGCGACGAGTCCGGCAAGCCCGATGAGGACGCTGGCGACAACGTAAAAGATGCCAACAAATGTCATCCTCCTAGACAGGACGCGAATACTTTCGTTTTGCGTTGTCGTGAATTCATATCCGACGGGCTGGGATTCCGGCTGAGTCTGAGGTTGTCCTTGCCGAGGAGGTTGAGAAGGGGCTTGAGGGCCAATTTCAGAGGGCTGAGTCACGAACGTGCCTCCATGTTGTTATCTGCTCGCAGGCAGAGGGATCTTGCCCCCGGCACAGTATCGCTGTTCCGGTGAGTCGGATGTGACCGAGTTACAGCGCCATAGGTGTCTTGTGAGAGAGCTTTTCGTGCTCGCTGCGCAAAACGATGTGTTTCGAATCGATAGCCCGATCAATTGCCAGGATGCCGCTCAGGTGGTCGATCTCGTGTTGGAGCAGTTCTGAGAGAGCACCTCGTGCGCGCAGCTTCTTCCGTTTACCCTGCTCGTCCAGGAATTCAACTTCGATTGAGTAGTTTCTCTGTACATGGGCGAGGAGATCAGGGAAGGAGAAACAATCATCCCACAGATGGAATTTCTTCCTGCTTCTCCTTACGATCTTCGGATTGATCAGCGGGCCGGTATACTCGTAGTCAATGAAGATAATCTTCTGCGAGGACCCAATTTGCGGTGCCGCGATGCCGCGGCCGAAACCCTTCTGCAACCGGAACTGGGCCAGAGTATCACGCAAATCCTCAATGATAGATCGGGTGTCATCGGTCTGAGTCGATTTCACGGGGGTGCATTGCTGGCGGAGCATTGGATTGCCGAGGAGAAGAATCTCTCGTGCGGGCATGGGTCCTCCTGAGGTGATGAGGCAATGTAATCAAAACCCGATGGCGATGCAATGCGGGTTGGAGGAAAGGTGTTCTTTCTGCCAGCCCTGCAACCAGTTCAAGCAACAGCCGGCGTTTTTTTGGTTTTCAACGCTGAGTCGTCCCGCCCAAGGCGGGCGGCATACACTGCGAACGCAGAGAAACGCGGAGGATGACTCTGTAAACTCTGCGGTCCTCAGCGCACTCCGCGTCTCTGCGATGAGAACAATTACAGCCAGAAAACGAAGCAGGTCCTTGGTCTCGATGCTAGGCGGCGAATCCTGCAACTCTGTGCACTCTTCCGAGTTTCTGTCCGAGGAATCGTTCTCCTACTTCGGTGAACCTGTGCGGGACGTCGCTGACGTTGAACTGCAGGTTCGGCTTCAGCTTGCTTGCGTTGCGCATGTTCTTTTCGTCGAGCAGGCGCTTCACGGCTACTGCGGTGGCTTCTCCTGAATCGATGAGGGTAACAGACTGATGAAGTACTTTACCGATGATGGTAGCCAAGAGCGGGTAGTGAGTGCACCCCAGAATAAGTGTGTCGATTTTCTCAAGCGTGAGCGGGAACAAATACTCCTTCGCTATCAACTCAGTGGCCTTGTGATCTGTCCAACCTTCTTCTGCCAGCGGGACAAACAACGGACACGCCTGGCTGAACGCTTGAATGCCCGGTTCAATTTGCCGCAACGCGTTCACATATGCATTGCTGTTGACGGTCCCGATCGTGCCGATAATCCCGACACGTTTCCTGGTCGTTGCCCGGGCGGCCGCTTCAGCGCCCGGCTGAATCACACCGACAACCGGAACCTTGGCTCGTTTTTGGACAACATCCAGGGCCACGGCGGAGACGGTGTTGCAGGCGATCACGATCATCTTGACGTCGTGCTCGAGAAGCACGTCAGTATCCTGTGCCGCGTACTCGCGCACAACCTGGGACGATTTCGGACCATACGGCACCCGGGCTGTATCGCCAAAGTACACGATGTTCTCGTGCGGAAGATGATGGGTGAGTGCCCGGACGACAGTCAGTCCGCCAATGCCGGAATCAAACACCCCAATAGGTCTGGAATTACTCATACTGATGCCACTTCCAAATGGTAGTATTGCGGCTTCGTTAGTTATTGGTTCTCAACGCGGAGTCGCAGAGGCCGCGAAGGAACGCAGAGGTATTGATAACTTCCCTCTGCGGTTCTCCCCGCCAGACCAAGTCGTTCGGGCGGGCCGCATGGCGGGCTGGTGCGCTCTCCGCGTCTCCGCGATAGAAACTACAAGATGATCTATCAGAGATGGCACTGGCTCCTGCCCGATGATCATTTCATCACCAGTTCAGATTCAGTCAAATCGTTGATGATCTTCAAGATCTCAGAACGAACATATGACCGCCGCTCGACGTCGTCGACTTTCTTTCCGCTCAAATCAAGGATGTAGAATGAGTCGACAATCCCATCGATCCGCGTCGCGATCTTGGCGAACGAAATATTCAAACCGAGCATCGACATGGTGCCGGTAATCCTGTACAGGAATCCCAGCATGTCCGGAGCATAGACGTCGATGATCGTATACCGGGAATGACTTTCAAATTCGACATCGATCCGGGTATTCGGATTGGCGATCCTGCTGCGCCGCTTCCATTTCATCTTATGACGGCTCAGCAGTTTTTCGATGTCTGCACTATCCTCAAAAACGTGATTGAGCTCCTGGTGAATTTTGTCGCATTGACGGGTACTGAGGGCTTCCTTTGAGACGAAGTCGGCCACACGGAACCGGTCGATGATCATCCCGTCATTGCGTGTAAAGATCTGAGCATCGAGGATGTTCGCATCATTGGCGGATAAGACGCCGCAGAATCGCGAGAGAGCAAAGGGAGCATCGCGTGCAATGATGGTCACCTCGGTATAGTCTTCCTTTTTCCCAAAGATCGTGCTCACCGTTTCGTCTGTCCCGATTCGGTGAATATGTTCAGCGATCTCCGCGGCATCGAATGTCGAGAGATAGGCAGGACTTTCGACGGCGTCGAGGTGGTCGCGGGCCTGGTCTTCGGGTACCGTTGACGCAAGTTCGCTCACCAGCTCATGGACGGCCGTCTGATGCCTGTCTGCTTCTGCCAGCACATATTCGTCCCTCGTGAGGTTTCGCTCGAGAATGTCACGTGAGCGCTGATAGAGCTCGTACAGCAACATCGCTTTCCAATCGGTCCAAACGTTTTTGTTGACGGCGCTCAGATCTGCGTACGTGAGGAGGTAGAGCAAGTCGAGCTGCTGAGCTCCCTTTATTTTCGAGGCGAAGTCGACAATAGTCTGTGGATCACTCAGGTTTCGGCGAAAAGCGACCTGTTCCATCAACAAGTGATTGCGTACGAGAAAGAGCACATCGTCCACGACGTCGCTGTACCGGAGTCGATTGAGTATGGTGCGGCTGACATCGACACCGATGATCTCGTGATCGCCAATTCTGATGGGCTTGGCGACATCGTGGAAGAGAGCTGCGAGGTACAGTATCTCGCGCCTCGGGAGCGTACGAAAAATCTCGCCGAAGGTTGACGGGTGTCCGTTGAGGGCCTCGGCATTCGCGAGGACGATGAGCGTATGCTCATCCGCGGTATAGAAGTGGTATTGATTGTGCTGAAAAAACGCCACCAGTCCTTTCCATTCGGGGATCCATCGGGGTAGAAGTCCGAGGTCGTTCATTCGTTGAACTGAGTGACCGACACCAGAGGGCTTGCTGAGCAACTCGCGAAAGAGCGATGTTTCTCGTTTGCTATGCAAGGGTCGGTACTTCGTGGCGTTTCGGGCGAGACCATCTTCCAGTTCGTACGAAAAAGGGACGTTGTGCTCAATGCAGAGGAGAAACCCGCGGAGAGCCTCTTCACTGGAGAGCCTCGAAGTCTTGCGGTCGAGATGGAGTCTGTTGTGTTTGATGACAAACGGTGAGTCCAGCCGTCGTGTGACTGTTTGACCAGCTTCACCGAGGTATCGATCGTGCGCCCAGTTTGTCATCCTTCGGGCGAGCTGAGAGACGAGCCGTGCGGCGACGTAATAGTCTTTCATGAATCGCTCGACGCTTGTCCGAGTCGCTGAATCACGATACTTCAGCGCCTTGGCAACCTGTCGCTGAAGATTGAATTCGAGAGTATCATGCAGCGCCTGAGCCTGCAGGTGCATTTCGTTTCTGGTCCGTAGCAGGAAGTCGAGGCCGTGACGGGCTTCGTGAAGGAAGCGGGTGCCGAAATGTTTCCGGAGCAACGGGCCGCGTAGCATCTCCGTGAGGGCCGTCTGATTCGGGTCGGGACGCAAAGACAGTCTTGCCAGTCCAGTCCCGCGTCCAAGCCACATCACCGAGTGCAGATCCCTTAGACTTCCGGCGCTGTTCTTGACGTTGGGCTCCAGCAGTTTTGTCGAGTGACCGTACTTCCGATGGCGGAGTTCAATTGCCACAATAAGGTTCCGGACATACTGCGGGCAATCCAGTGACCCGATTTGACGTTGGAGGCGCGCGTGCAGCGCGGAAAAGGCCGAACGACTGCCGCAGATAAATCGGGATTCCAGGAGTGAATGCCAGATCTCGAAGTCTGAATCGGAAGAATCGATACATTCCTGGACCGTCCGGAAACTGTGGCCGATGTCAAGGCCGAAATTCAGCAGCCCATGAAGGAGGTCTCCGGCGAGCGGGGCGGCGTCGGGTTTGTGAGACTCATCCTCGATAAGGAACATGATGTCCACATCGGAGGAAAAGCAGAGTTCTCTTCGACCGTAACCGCCTAGTGCGACAACCGCGACAAGCTTCTTCCTGGGATCTGACAGAGAGTGGTAGACAGCGTTGATGAGAGAGTCGATGCGCTTCGTCAGAGCGAGCGCTACCCGCACTCCCCCTGCGCCGCGGCGATGAAGCGTGATGATCGATTCAAATTGCAGAGCGAGATCTTGTTTGGTCGGAATGGGGACGCCCATGTGGCCTTGCTGGTTCGACTGAACAGGTTGTGCACAAAATATACTGAAAGCAGCGCTGGTTTCAAAACAGAGAATGGCACCTCGCACTGTGTTTCCCCAGCCCCACGCAAGGCAACCATGGTTCAAGGAACCATGAACCTGTTCATTCCCTTGCCGACTGCGAATACCTTCTGTTGCCCACGATGCTCGATCTTCAGTATGAAGGCCCCGTCTGAATCGACCGTGATCGTTACGCCGCCGTTCCCTTCTAACGGTTGAGCAACCAGAGTTACAACGCGGCTGTTGAACCGGTACTGCGTGCACCCGACCCGCCGTGTGGACTCAATTCTCCATGTGAGTTCATTCCGTGCAGCGTTCGGTTTAAGTCCGACGCCATACTCCAGGAAGTAGAGAATCGGTCCAATACCGCTCCATCCTACAAAATCTTTCGCGACAAGTGAACTATCTGTGTTCCGTCCCGGCTCCTTCGAATCGGGGGCATAGTTCTCCCAAATTGTTCCCGTCCTCTCAAATACACCGGCAACAACCTGCAGGTGCTTCAGAGCGATCGTGCGGGCCAGATCATTGTATCCATAGTTTTCCAATCCCCGAATCACCATCGTGTTTGTCGGTGCCCAAACGGCGCCTCGCCAGTACCCTCCTGTGGAATAGTATCCCGGCTCGTTCGCGGCGCACGTCGGCACAGGGTGAAGTCTGCCAAACGTCTGCGGGCTCTGGAGTTCGTTTGCCAAAAAACCGGCCTGTTCCGGCGTCGCAACTCGAGCCAGGAGAGCCCAAAAGGCCGCGATGGTTCTGACGTACACACGCCCGCCATCCAGCGTCAGGTCGTAGTAGAATCTGTCCTTCTGATCCCACATCAGTTTGTTGATGCGGATTGTGAGCTCGTCTGCTTCTGTCGTGAATGTCTTTGCGTCCTGTTGCCTGCCCAGGAGCTGTGCAATTTCCGCAAGATTCCTGGCGAAGAGAACCATTTCAGAAGAGATATCGATGCCAGTCCCTCCCTGGTTCAGGGAGGGATTGCGCGGAGAATTGTCCATGCTTGCCCAGTCGGTGATGTAAAGCCCGTTCCCCTGTCGGAGGTACGTTTGAAAAGCGCGGTAGAAACGAACAAGGGGTTCCCAAACAAGCCGGAGGCGAGCGGCATCACCCGTCATGTGATAACTCTCCAACTCGGCCCATGCCAGGATAGGATGGTTTGTTGCATCGAGCGTAAGGTGGGGATTCGGCGTTGGTGCGGTTCGGTCTCTGTAGAGTACCGGTGTTTGTCGTGCCGGAGGAAATATCCATCCCCACCGACTGAAGAGCGTGCTGTCTTCGGCGTTTACCCAGTAGACGAAGTCGAGACCGCTGCTCCTTTGTATCTCTCTGCAGATTTCTCCGGTAGGATGCTGCTTGATGTAAAAGTTGTCCAGAGAAGCGATGCCTGGCACCAGCGGGTGGGCAACGGTACAGAACATAGTCATGAACGCGGTGTCCCAGAGGAAGATGTTGTCATTGAACGCTGCGTCGATGAAGTGTGAGACAAATCCGCTGTTGGCTGCAGGCTCGTGGAAATTCCTGAACGCTAACTCCCAGGCCTTCCAATAGAGCTTCACCAGGAGCTGGTTCTCATCGAAAATCGGGGAGGGGAGTTGTTGCCGTGTCTCCTCGAACTTGGGCAGCTGAGCGGGGGCATAGCTCTTCTTCTCGAAGTATTTCCCCCGTTCCGCCTGGCGGGGATCGTGAGAGCCGCGGTCTTGCGCCATCATCAGTGAGCCTGCGATAGCGAGCAAAAGGACCGAGAGAGAGAATCTGCCGGGGCTGTGGTATTGTCTCATAATCAAACCATTGCGAGAAAGGGGAGTGGGATGGATCGCCTAATATAGTCAGCTTTGTGGCTGCAGTCCATTCCCCCTTGCGCTGGCGTTGCTCGCATTCATCGAGAGCCTTCGCATGGGGAGGATTTTAAAGCTTCGTGGCCACAACGGCAACCGCCTTCGCTGTCGCCAGGACCCCACCCAGGCCGTCGATGGATTCGACAAAAACCACGTACGGCCCGATGCGTACACGCTGCTTCAAGTTGTCGAGTCCATCCCAAACCACCTCACCCTGAGGTCCGCTGAGCTCACCATTGGCGAGCATCCGCAGCAATCTTCCCCTGATGTCGAAGATCGAAATGCGGATGAGCGATGTCGTGAGCGGAAGGTTGAAACGAATGATGCAGAAGTCTTCAAATCCATCACCATCAGGAGAAAAGGGATTCGGATGAATCGAGATTGAGGCATTGGACGGCAGACTGGTTGTGTAGATGCCATTCGATTTGCCGGGCGTGCCGCCCGATGCCGCCGGTGACGTACTCCAATTCCGACGGTCATTTGAACCGATCTCGGGATTGACGCGCTCAAGTGATCGTCCTTTGGCCTCGGCGAAGTCGGGGTGATGCCAGGCAGAAGAGTACGACACGCTGTCGATCGCTTTTCCCCGGGCGTCACGCAGGATCACGTCGTCCCCATCATTGTTCAGTCCGAAGCCGTTTGAGCGATTCAGAATGAAGAGATGAACTCCGGGAATCGGCGACGCCAGATATGAAAACTGGGATAGGATCGTGGAATCTGCTGCGACGAGGACAAATTGCTGCGGTTGGATGACGACAGATCCACTGGTGATGGTGAATGTATTGGACCCGCTTGCGGTTGGACGGTCTGAGAATTTCCAGCGTGCAATTTCGACGGGCGATGATCCCCTGTGAAAAAACTCTATCCATTCGTTCTGGCCAAGAAGGGGATCACACATGATTTCGTTTATGACAAGCGCTCTCGGCTCTGTGACGGGGGTTTCGGCAACTGCAGTGATTGAGAAATCGTCCAGACGAAAGGTCCCGGTTGTGCCTCCGGCCGGTGCTGCGATCAGTCGCCATCGGATTCGGACGCGTGCTTGATTTGAACATGACGGTGGCAGCTGAAGTGAAGTCAGGACGTAGCTCGAAGTCCCGGGGTTGCGAATGGTGTCACTGAGGGCGAGGGAGAATGTCGTGCCGTCATCGAGTGACGCTTCGACGAGCAGCGCCGCAGTGTGAGAGCTGGAGCGGGCGCTGTAGAACTCCAGTCTCTCGGGTTTGCTGTCCGTGAAGTCAATGGCGGGAGAGACGAGTGATTGCGAGACGGTCGCGTTTGTGGAAAGAATGGTATTCGGGGGCGAATGGACATTCGATGTCGTCGAGACGAAATCGCCGGGACCAGAACGATTCGACGTCGCGATCCATCCGCGTGGCAGCAACGGAACTGAAACTGAATCGAAGGACTCAACGTACAGAGGGACTACCTCTTGTGCGTCTGCAAGGGATGCGATGAGGGGCCAGACGATGAGAAGTCTTTTCATGGTTCGGCAAAATGCTGCGGGGTTTTTAGAACGAGGGGGCGACGAACTAATGCGTCGCCCCCGGAGAAAAGCGGCGTTAGCGGACGGGCAAGTCTATTCGGGTTTTGCCCGCATTGTGTCCCAAAGCATATAGACCAGCAGCAGGAAGAACATCACATAGGCGAGAATGTGAGCCGACGAAGTCTCCTGCCAGGCCGTGTTGAGCCAATTGAGGCCGCTGAATCGGAGGAATGCGCCAAAGACTCCAAACAACGATCCTCCAGCAAGAAAACCGGAGGCGATGAGGGTTCCGCGGGAGAACCGCGCGTTGTTCACTTTCTCGTCCTTGCTGCGGCTTGTGACGAACCATGAAACCAGCCCGCCGATCAGTAAGGGCGTGTTCAACTCAAGCGGAAGATACAAGCCCAAAGCGAACGCCAGCGGCGGTATCTTCAACACGACGCACAAGAGCGCGATAATGGCCCCTACGAAGTAGAGAATCCAGGGGACAGGGGCATTCGACATCAACGGCTGGATGACAGCTGCCATAGCGTTTGCTTGCGGTGCAGCGAGGGCATTGGGTCCTTTGAATCCATCCGTCTGATTGAGAACCATGATCACGAGACCAACCGTAGCCGCCGAGAGGAGGGAACCGAGGAATTTCCAGTTCTCCTGCTTCTTGGGTGTCGATCCAAGCCAGTAGCCGATCTTCAGGTCCGTGATGAACGAGCCGGCAACAGAGAGAGCTGTGCAAACTACGCCGCCGATGATCAATGCGCTGACCATACCATCAGAGCCTGTTAATCCGATCTGCGTCAGCACGAGAGAGGCAAGAATCAGCGTCATCAGCGTCATGCCGGAGACCGGATTCGTTCCGACGATGGCGATGGCGTTCGCGGCGACGGTGGTGAAGAGGAACGAGATGACGACGACGACCAGAAGTGCCACAATGGACTGCAGCAGGGTCGGCACAACGCCAAGATAGAAGAACACAAAGAGAGCGAGCGTTGTCAGAAGGATCAGGAGAACGATGTGGAGCATTCGCATATCTGTCTGCCAGCGCACCTCGGCGGTGGCATCAACTTTCTTCGCCTGGAAGATCTCGCGGTACGCAAGTGAGAATGCGCCGCCGATAATCTTCGATGACCGGATGATGCCGATGATCCCCCCCATCGCAATTCCCCCGATGCCGATGTGTCGCACGTAGGTTCGGAAGATTTCTTCTGCGCTCATATCGGCGATGAGCTTCGTCGCCGTCGCGCCGAGCGGTACTCCGAGATGGTGGCCTATCTCGTAGAACATCGGTACAAAAACAAACCACGAGAGAAACGACCCCGCACAGATGATGGCGGAATACTTCAGACCGATAATATATCCCAACCCCACAACGATCGAGAGAATGTTCAGGCGAAAAACGACCCTGATCCTGTCCGCGATGTCTGCGCCGAAGCCGACGACTCGTGACGTAACGACCTCGGACCACCACCCGAGCGACGTGACCATGAAATCATAGACACCTCCGATCAAGCCGCTCACGACGAGCACCAATGCTTGTTTTCCCCCTCGTTCGCCGGCCATCAGGATTTCCGTTGTGGCGGTCGCTTCGGGGAAGGGGAGCTTTCCATGCATGTCCTTCACGAAGTACTTACGGAGCGGGATCAGGAACAGGATTCCCAGGAAGGCACCGAACGTGGCTGCGAGAAAAAGCCGGAAGAAGCTCGTGGGGAGGTCAAGGATATAGAGTGCCGGAATAGTGAAAATTGATCCTGCCACGACGGCGCCGGATGTCGAGCCGATGGATTGAATGATCACATTCTGACCGAGCGCCCCTTTGCGTCGCGAGAGCGCGGAAATTCCAACGGCCAGGATCGCAATCGGGATGGCGGCTTCCATCACCTGGCCGATTTTCAATCCCGAGTATGCAGCAGCAGCGGAAAAAAGGATTGCCATTGCAAGTCCGAGCCCGACTGAGTAGGGCGTTACCTCCGGAACGGCGGCACCAGGATCCATGACAGGTCGATAGACTTCGCCCTCTTTCAACTCTTTGTAGGCGTTTTCCGGGAGAACCCGTGGCGCTGATTGTTGTTCCATAGAACCAGTCCTTTTCGTTACTGAACGGTGCGGAAGGGATGAGGAGTTTGATGTTGAGAGTTTCAGGTTTTGAGTTTCAAGAGTGCAAGAGCAGGTTGCCCGTCTGCCTGGACGCGAGGTTGTCCTTTAAGCCATATTTGTCATTTCGAAGGAGCGCCCGCCTGACCGACGTAGTCGGGCAGGAAGCGACTGAGAAATCTGAATAAAAAAAAGAAGGATTTCTCCCTGCCTGCCCGCCGCACATACAACCTGCCAGACTGCTGATGCAGTCATGCAGGCGGGCGGTCGAAATGACAAAGACACTTTTTGGACGGCCTCTATTGCTAATACTCACTACTTACTACTCCATACTTCATTTACTCTTCTCCACCCATACCTGGGCGAGGTTGACTACCGTCTCTGCTGCCTTTTCCATTCCCCACAATGATGCCCACTCGGTCTTTCCATGGTAGTTGTGGCCGCCGGTAAACAGGTTGGGTGTCGGCAAACCATTGGCAGTCAGCTTTGACCCGTCGGTGCCGCCGCGGATGGGAACCCACGTAGGCTCCAGGCCCGCACGCTTGGTCGCCTCCGAGAGGCAGTCCAGAACCCGTTGGTCTTTCTCCAATCCCTCGCGCATGTTACGATAGGATTCAATGATTTGAAGCTCGATCTTCGCTTTGGGGTGCAGTGGCTGCACTTCTGCGATGATCTTTTCAAGTCGCTGTTTCAGAACATTGAGCCCTTCTGTACGGAAATCACGCAGAAGGATCTTCACGGTCGATTTCGCTTCCTCTCCCTGGAGAACATGCGGATGGATATATGGCTCGTAGCCTTCGGTCGTCTCCGGAGCCATGTCCCTCGGCATTCGGGCAATGATATCTGCGATGGCCCGGATGGAGTTGACCATGATGCCCTTTGCTGTGCCAGGGTGGATGTTCCGCCCATGGACGGTGATGATGGCCGAATTCGCGCTGAACGTTTCCTTGTTGAGTTCGCCTGTCGTGTCGCCATCCACCGTGTACGCGCACGTTGCACCGAACTTCTTGATGTCGAAATACTTCGTCCCATTCCCCACTTCCTCATCAGGGGTGAATCCAATCTTGATGTCCCCGTGAAGAAGATCCGGATTCCCGATCAGGTGCTGCATCGCGGTCATGATGATGGCAATGCCGGCCTTGTCATCTGCGCCGAGGAGTGTTGTTCCGTCGCTGGTAATGACGGTCCTTCCGATCTCTTTCTTCAGTTCCGGATTCTCTGCCTCGCGAATGACAATGGATGGATCGCCGGGGAGTACAATGTCTCCTCCCTGGTAATTCTTGATGATCTGTGGTTTCACATTCGCGCCGGAAGTCGACGGTGATGTGTCCACATGTGCGATCAATCCAAATGCCGGCACTCTTCCGTACGCGGGATTTGTCTGCGGCACATTGCTTGGCAGCGTTGCCATCACGTAGCCGTATTTGTCGATGGCGACATCCTTCAATCCAAGATCCTGAAGCTCCTGGACCATCAGGTTCAGCAGATCGAATTGCTTTGCTGTGCTCGGGTATGCCTCGGCGTCATCCTGTGACTGTGTGTCGATCTTCACATAGCGGAGAAGTCTGTCGAGAACTGTTTCTTTCATAAGAGATTCCTCTGGTAGAGTAGTGTAGGCCTGTACCTGTCATGACAAATGGCGCCCGTTGAACAGTCTGTCGCCGGACGACAACGCAACCCCGGGTTCGTCGTTACCTCCAGCGCGCGGTCTTCCAGTACTGAGGGTCAAACAGCTTTGGATCAAGCCGGGGGTTCGCCCTGAGATCCTGATATTCTTCGGTCATGAGGACCTTGTTGTCGACCATGAAGACCACCTCGGGTGCAATCCATCCATTCGCCAGGCGAATGTACTTGTTGAATTGCGTCTCCCGCGTCTGTGTGCCATCTGCCCCGGCCGGCTCAAAAAGCCTGACGAAATACAATCGCTCCTTATCGATCCAGAATTGCCGTGTGTGAAGGTCGCCTTTCTGCGCCCCTACAACAAAGACGGGCCTTCCCTGCAAAGTATCTTCGTGGAATACGGAGACATCGAAACCCAGTTCCCTTAGCTTCGCGACTGTTTCCTGGGGGGGCAGGAAATAGACATCAAACCCGAGAAGCAACAGGGAATGGACATAGTACCGTGTCGACGAGAGGTTCCCGTCGCGGAAGACATACAATGAATCCCTCACCAGCAGCATCCCGCCCGCACCCATGGAGTCCCTGTCGATTCGCATTGTTCCAGGGAAAGAGAACGCTTCGTACCAGGTGGCGCTCGTTGTGTCTGCGCGGTATTGCGTTGTTGTTTGAACAAACGTGAGGGTCTTGTACCACTTTTTAGCGTACCGATCATTCATCGACTTGATCAGCTGTTCAGAGTTCTGAATACCCTGGGCAGACAGAACATGAAAGACGATGAACGGGAGCAAGAAAAACTTCTTCATCGGAATGGCTAGAGGGATTCGTTCGTTGGTGCGACCAATTAAAGGGAAAATAAAGAGAATTCAAAGCGGAAATTGATGGCATTTCAACAGTCACGTCGCAGGACTAGTTAGAAAATTCAGTACAACATCGGCAAACCGGTCGGGAGACTCGGCGTGGACCCAATGACCGGCATCGATCAACTCGATTCTTGCCTTCGGGAACAGTCTGTGTATCAAAGGAGCGTCAGATTCGACGATGTAGTCCGATCGTTTTCCCTTGACGAATAGCGTCGGATTCGGAAACGGTGCAGATGCGACTATTTCAGTCGAAAGTTCTTCGTCGTTTTTTGAAATCGTCGCAAGATTCGCTTTCCAATGAAACAAGCCGGATTCGTCACGGGCAAGGTTTTTCATCAGGAATTGCCGGATCGCCCTGTCTGGTATTTTTCTGGCCAACTCCTCGTCGATCTGGTGTCGTGATTGGAAAAGAGCGAGATTGACAGACATCAGTGCGGCGAGTAATTCGTCGTGCAACCGACGATATGACCTCGGTGCAATGTCGACGACGATGAGTTTGCTGACTCTTGTGGGGTTTGCAAGAGCCAGCGTCATTGCCACTTTTCCTCCCATCGAGTGCCCGAGGATGTGAGAGGAACCCATGTGCTGACTGTCCATGAGTTCAAGCACGTCCTCAGCCATTGTCTCGTACGACAGGCTGTCCGAATGAGGTGATCGTCCGTGATTGCGCAAGTCGACTGCAATCACTCTGAATGACGTGGCGAATGTCTTGCTGAGCGTGTGCCAGTTGTCGAGAGAGCCGAGGAGTCCGTGGAGGATGAGGAGTGGCTCGCCGCTGCCGTATTGTTGAAAGAAAAGCTTCATAGGGATTGGATGGGAGCGGCTCGATGGACGTTAGTTCCCCATCGCCCGGAGTGTGAATGTTGGAATGGCGACACGGAAGTTCTCTCCGTTCTCACGCTTCATGAGATACGTCCCCTCCATAGCACCTTCCATCGTCTCGAGGACGCAATAACTGTTGTATTCGTGGGAGCTTCCGGGGCGGATGGTCGGCTGTTTTCCCACGACACCTTCCCCCTCAACTTCTTCGATCCGCCCGCTTGAATGTCTGATGAACCAATGGCGGCGCATCAATTGCACCGTCTGAGAGCTGCCGTTCTCTATCCGGATGAAATATGCGAATACGAATTTCCGCTGTAAAACATCAGACTGACCGTCCAGGTAGACAGGCTGCACGGTTATCCGAATGCCCTCAGTCGTTGCAGTGTAGGTCGTCATCACTCTTCCTTCCCAAGGTACGGGCAAAGGGATAGAACCTCAATAGAACCCTAGAAGCGCGGACGAAAACCCATCATTTGCCACAAAGGCACGAAGGAGAAGATTTGAATTCTTTCAGTTTTTGAGGTGCTTTGTGTCTTCGCGTCTTCGTGGCAAGACTTTTCGACCGCGTCTCTAGGGGACCTCACAGTTGAAGCGTTTCTCCGTTCTTCAGGATGCGGATCTTGTCCTCTATGCCGCATCGTTTCGCCTCGGCAAGCAGCATCCGCGGCGGCTCTGCCATCGGCTCGTCGCTGATCCAGAACGTCCCCCAGTGAATCGGGACGAGTTGTCTGGCCCGCAAATCCCGGAAGGCTTGGAGCGCCGTCATTGGATGCAGGTGGAGGTTCTTGAACCATTTTTCCGGTTTGTAAGCGCCGATGGGGAGCAAGGCGACATCGATCTCATATCGGGATCCAATTTCCTTGAAGAAGTCTGCATAGGCGGTATCCCCCGCAAAGTAAACTGCCCGGTTGTTCGCCCGAATGACGTACCCGCAACAAGCTGCAGCGCTCAGATCCCCCGGCTTTCTCTTGCTGACGTGCTTTGCCGGCACACACGTAATCCTCAAACCATCGCGCTCGAATTCCTCCCACGAGCTCATCTCAACGATCTCCGGGAAACCGGCTTTGTTTCCATACGATCCAAGCCCCTTCGGGAGAACTATTGTTGAAGTCCCTCTTCGTTGCAGACGTCTCAATGTCTTCATGTTGAGGTGGTCGTAGTCGCTATGCGAGAGGAGGATATGATCGATTGAGGGGAGCTCTTTGAAGGGAATACCCGGCTTTTGCATGCGCGGGAAGAGATACGAAACCGTCAGTGAATAGATCGGATCGGTCAGGAAGCTGATCCCGCCAAGCCGTATCAGCACGGTCGCGTGATTGATGAGTGTGATCGAGTCGGTCATACGATGTGTAGAAATGTTAACGAATACTCGTGAGGTATGCAATCCCATCCCCCTGCGCCATTTCCAATCTGGTGAATTGAAGGTGATGGGAAATTGTTTGATATTCTTCGTGGAGATGTCATCTGGGACAATCACCGGTGCCGGTCTCGCTTCGCCGACTGACAGAAATGTCTGTCGGATCAAAGACTTTTTAGGAGCACACCCCTGGACACGTTCAACGTCATCATCATCGGAGCCGGCGCAGCAGGATTGATGTGTGCCATCGAAGCCGGTAAACGCGGACGTTCAGTGCTCGTCCTCGAACACAACGACAAGATCGGTGAGAAAATTCTTATCTCCGGTGGCGGCCGCTGCAATTTTACAAACCTGAACTCGGGATCCGACAACTTCCTTTCGCAGAACCCTCATTTCTCCAAGTCAGCCCTGGCGCGCTTTTCGTCTTCAGATTTCATCGCTCTCGTGGAAAAGCACAATATTGCCTACCACGAGAAGAAACTGGGGCAACTCTTCTGTAATGGAAGCTCTCAGCTGATTGTCGATATGTTGCTCCGGGAGTGCGACAACGCACATGTGTCCATACGGCCTGGCTGCGAAGTGAAGGAGGTACGCAAAGGAAATCGATTCGAGCTTTTCACATCCCTCGGTATTCTCGAATGCGAATCACTCGTTGTTGCCACCGGGGGGCTCTCGATCCCCCAGTTGGGCGCCTCGAACTTTGCGTTCTCACTTGCCCATCAATTCGAATTCGGAGTCACAAGGCTGAGCCCTGGACTCGTACCTTTAACGGTCAAGCCGGAAGACCTGAGGTTTTTCGGGGCGTTGGCCGGAATTTCAGTTGACGCCAACGTCACCTGCCGGAATGCCTCTTTCCGGGAAAATATCCTCTTCACTCATCGGGGACTGAGCGGCCCCGGCATTCTCCAGGCGTCATCCTATTGGGAAGAAGGCGACAAAATCTCTGTCGATCTGCTCCCGGACGAGGACGCCGCAATTTTTCTGGTCACCCATCATCAGACCACGAAAGAGCTGGCAACGGTTCTGGATCAGCACCTTCCGCGTCGGTTCGTTCTCGAGTGGTGCGGACGACTTGGAGGATCGAAACCGATGCAGCGCTATGCACGGAAGGACCTGGAGGAAATTGCCCGCGGACTTCACAATTGGGAGATTCTGCCCAGCGGCACGGAAGGATTCGGTAAGGCGGAAGTGACCGTCGGGGGCGTCGACACAGACGAGCTTTCGTCCAAGACCATGGAAGCCCGCAAGGTTGCCGGACTTTATTATATCGGCGAGTGTGTGGATGTCACCGGCTGGCTTGGTGGATACAACTTCCAGTGGGCGTGGTCATCCGGCTGGGCCGCGGGTCAGTATGTGTGAACTTGTGAGAAGACCGACAACATGTTAAGAAGACCGACTTCTACCCGGTATTTCATTGTAGAAGTCGGTCTTCTACCTGGTTACTTCGGCGTTATCCCCAGATTGTAGAAGATGAACGAGTAGATATCCGCGGTCTCTTCTATCGCTTTTGTCGTGCTGCTTGCGCCGTGGCCTGATCGGGTCTGTATTCTGATCAGGGCCGGATTACTTCCCTGATACTTCTCCTGCAGCGTAGCCGCATACTTGAACGAATGCGCCGGCACAACTCGGTCATCGTGATCCGCTGTGGTGATCATGGTGGCAGGGTAGTTCATGCCTTCCCTGATGTTGTGCAATGGAGAGTACTTGTAGATCGCCTGGAACTCCTCTTCAGTATCGCTTGAGCCGTAGTCTGGGATCCAATTCCAGCCGATCGTGAATTTGTGGAACCGCAGCATGTCCATCACGCCGACCTGTGGAATGGCGACTCTGAACAGGTCGGGCCGCTGATTCATCACCGCACCGACCAACAATCCACCGTTTGAGCCCCCCTGCACAACGAGCCTTGACGGTGAGGTGTACATGTTCACGATCAGGTATTCAGCCGCAGCGATGAAGTCATCAAACACGTTCTGCTTCCTGACCTTGATCCCCGCCTTGTGCCACTTCTCTCCGTATTCCCCGCCCCCACGCATATTGGCTGAAGCGTAGACGAATCCCTGTTCCAACAACGCAAGCCGAAGAGGATTAAATCCCGGCGTCGTTGAAATATTGAATCCGCCGTACCCGTACAGAACCGTCGGGTTCTTTCCGTTGAGTGCCACTCCCTTCTTGTGAACGATGAACATCGGCACCTTTGTGCCGTCTTTGCTCTTGTAGAACACCTGTTTCGTCACATAGTTAGAGGGATTGAAATTGGCAATCTCCGGTATGCGGAACACGGTGCTTTTCTTCGTCGCAAGATCGTACCTGTAGATGGTTGGAGGGAACGTGAAGGAAGTGAACGTGTAGAAAACAAACTTGTCGTCTTTTTCGCCTCCAAAACCACCGGCGATTCCCAGTGCCGGCAGCTTGATTTCATTTTCCAGTTTTCCATTGAGGTTGTACACGTACACCCGTGTCGAGACATCTTTGAGATATGTGGCGATCAACTTCCCGCCGGCAGTGCTTGTGCCCTGCAGGGGCTCGGACTTTTCCGGAAGCACATCCTTCCAGTTCTTCTCCTCAAGGTTCTTGGGATCGACGAGAACGACTTTCGCATTCGGAGCATTTTTGTTGGTGCGGATAAGGAGTCTATCGCCGATGTTATCGATGACGCCAAAGCTGAATTCCCCGATTTCTGAGATGATGGGCTGAAACGACTTCTCTCCTTTGCTCAGGTCGCGATAGAAGAGGGCATTTCCTTCTTTTCCCTTTCCCCGCTCTGAGATCGAGAGAAACGCAAAACGCTGGTCCTGCGTTGTGCTGACGGAATTGAAGCGTTCAGGATTAGCGCTGTCCTCATAGATGAGTTCGTCCGCCGATTGCTGTGTGCCGACCGTATGGAAGTACACTTTTTGGTTCACATTCTTCGATGACAGCTCTTTCCCTTTTTCCGGGGCGTCATAGCGGCTGTAGAAGAACCCGTTCCCGAGCCACGCAGCGCCTGAGGCTTTGATCCACTGTAGCGTGTCAGGGAAGTACTTCTTCGTGGCGATCTCCATCACGAAATAGTCCTGCCAATCAGAACCGCTGCGCGAGATCCCGACAACCGCCAGCTTGCCGTCATTGGTGAGACTGAAGGCTCCGAGGCGTGCCGTGCCATCTGTGGAAAGTTTATTGGGGTCGATCAGCACTTCGGGCGTCCCGTCGAGGCCTTTCTGGAAGTAAAGGACGCTCTGGTTTTGCAACCCGTCGTTCTTATAGAAAAAGTAGTTGTCGCCTCTATGGAAGGGAGGCGTGTACTTCGGGTAGTTGTACAGATTCTCCAGCCGCTGCTTCACCTGCTGGCGATAGGGGATTTTTTCCAGGTATCCGAATGTCACCTTGTTCTCGGCCTCAACCCATTGAGCCGTCTCGGCTGAGTTGTCATCTTCCAGCCAGCGGTATGGATCGGGCACCTTGACGCCGAAATAGGTGTCGACATGATCCACTTTCTTTGTCTGCGGGTATTGAAGCTTCTGTCCTATCGCTGTTGATTGACCGAGGTAAAGGAGGGCCGCCGATGCGACGAACGAAATCAAAAGGGTTCGGATGGGTTTCATGATGGATCCTTGAGATATTGAGGTTGAGTGGCGATTCAGTTCGAGAAGGATTTTATGAGTTGATCGAAGGCCAAAGGAAGGTCTCGCAGGGGGAGTTTTGTCAGTCTGGTTGATCGTTCTTTGGGATGGAATGAGACGGTGCCGACAAGTTTTTCAACGTCATGTTCGCCGAGTGTATAATCGAGAAGGAGAAACCCGATATGGCTAACGATTTTGTCATCAAAATGGCTCGCATCTCCAAGAAAAAGGGAAACGCCGATACGTGTACCTTCCCGCTCAAGGGTTACGAGTACATCGTCTGATGCGAATTCCAGATCCCCGATGCCGATGAAACACGGTTCAGTACGGCGGGGACGGAATTTCACGATGCGCCAGCGCGGCAATGTGGGGGCAGCTTCGGCAAGTCTGATGACGGCCGGGAACGCCTCACGCTTTCCATCCGCGCTGATGATGAATTCCCTTATCCCCTTATTCTCTGACCCGATTTCGAATGTCATTGAGTGATGGATTCTGTGCAATTCCCGCAATAAATCACTCAAGTTCCGCTCCTGGTTCCCTTCGAAGCTGAACATGCGCGATTCGTTTTTTCCGAACCAGTGCCAGAACTGAGCCTCAGGAGATTTCTTCGAGATGAGCGACATGATAACCTGCCGATGAAGTGCGGATGGGTAGTGGAACAGCACTGCCGTGAATATATCCAAAATGATTGGGAAGGGCAATCGATAGGATCGGTGAGTAGTGTCTCTTCTTGATCGTAGTTCTTAAACGCTGAGGTTTTACAATATCAAAGTTTCTCCGCGTTTCTCTGCGGACGGAGTTTATCCCGCCCGCCCTTGGCGGGACGTCTCCGCGTTGAAATCTACCACCAAATTAGGACAGTACCAATCGGTGAGACGGAACTGCAAATAGATTGGCGAAAAGAGGTGGGGCAGATGAGTGGCTTTGCCGACGAATTCTGGGAGAGAAGAATGGGGCTGAATTATTCGTACCGCAGCGATTCGACCGGATCTACGCTCGCTGCCTTGCGGGCAGGAAAGAAGCCAGCGACCAGACCAATGCCCGCGAGCACGCCGGTTGTCATGAACATCGTGGCGGCGGAAAGAACAGGCCGACCGAGGAATTGCATGGCGCTCATGCCGTCACCCATTGGGATCATCCGAACGGCAGAGATAACGCCATAGGAAAACAACATGCCGACGCTTCCACCTATGAATGCAAGGAACAGAGCTTCAAAAATGAACTGCGAGAGAATGTACGATCGCCTGGCTCCCACGGCCATCTTGATTCCTATTTCCTTTGTCCGCTCTTTTACCACCACGTACATCACATTGGCGACGCCGACACCGGCGATCAAGAGGGTCAAAAAGCCGATGGAGAAAAGGAAGATTGTAACTCCCAAACCGATTTTGCGGCTGATTTTTTCGGCCTCGATGAAGTCCCACATTCCAATGGCACGTTCATCGGTGGGGTCGAATTTGTATTTTCTGCCGAGCACCCTGAAGATCTCGCTCTTGACCCGTGCCTGCTGGCTGGGGTCCGAGGGACGCACGAGAAGCGAGTTCACATAGATGTTCCCGTAGGAAGTCTTGAACGTCGTGTAGGGCATGATGGCCCGGCGTACATCGGGTCCGTTGTTCATCGCAGTCTGGATCTTTTTCTGCATGACTCCGACGACCGTGAAAGGAACGTCATCGACCATGAGCGTCTTCCCGACGGGGTCCTCCTCCTTGAAAATATCTTTGGCGATTTCCGGTCCAAGGAACAACACCCGCCGCTGGTCAAGGACATCGACCTCATTCAGGAACCGCCCCGCTGCACTGGGGAACATCCGGCGCATTTCTTCAAAGAAGGGATTGACCCCCTCGCATTCGGTTGTGACGGAGAACTTCCCGTAGTTCAATGTGACATTCCTTCGGTATTGCGGCGAGATCATGTCGATAGCCGGAATTGCGCGGGCCAGAAGATCGGCATCATCTTCCACCATCCGTATTCGTCGTCCTTTTGGAAGTCCATCGAACACCAGGCCTGTTTCCCCGCTGTAGACGATCATGATTCTGTCACCGGCATTGAGCATCCCCTTCATCATCTGATCGCCAAGCCCCTCACCGAAGGAGAGGAGGAGCACAACGGCGACGGTGCCCCAGGTGATCGCAATAAGAGTCAGGATCGCACGTGTCCGGTGCGCTTTGAGGTCCTGTAGGAAGTCTCTGAGAAGCTCGAGGTACATTTCGAATCTCGAATTGATAATTGCGAATTTATGAAACTACGTTGATTGTCTTTGCTCCCGATCTTGATTGTAGTGCTCCGCATTTCGCAATTGGCATTTCGCAATTCGTATTGCAGCGGAATTTTCTAGGTTCGCAAGCACTCCACCACATCGAGATTGGCTGCCCGTCGTGCCGGCATGAGTCCGGCAAACAATCCGATAACGCACAGTATCGTCACTGTGGCGATGGCCACCTCGAGCGATAGTTCTGGTGTGCCCACGTATTCCTTGATGGGAACATACTGGAGAACCTGGATGATCCCGAATGCGATCAGGAATCCAAGCGCTGATCCCAGTCCGACAATGAAGAACGTTTCCATGAAGAACTGGAAAAGAATGTTCGAGCGCTTTGCCCCGACAGCCCGTTTCACACCGATTTCCTTGATTCGCTCCTGCACAACGATGAACATGATGTTCGCAACGCCGATTCCGGCAACGCCCAGCGTGAAGCTCCCGATCAAACCCATGAAAATGTTGAAACCCAGGAAGAAGTAGAAAATGAATTTGTCGAACGACGTCGTATCCCAGATCCAAACCGCATCCTTGTCCGTGGGATCGAACTTGTAACGTTTCGCAAGCACCTGTCGTACCTGTTCGCTTACAGCTTCACCCTCCCGCGGGTCTTTGACCTGGTAGATAATGTTGTTCAGGTAGATGGACCCGTAGATCGATGAGTGCGTCGACGCCGGGATGAAGATACGATCCTGGTCGCGGGAATTGTAGGATGAGCTCTGCGTCTTCTTCTGCATCACGCCGATGACCATGAAAGGGACTTCTCCAACATAGATGATCTTTCCAAGAGCATTACTCTGACCAAACAAGAACTCCTTGACCTTATCCCCGATGACTGTAACGCGTCTGCGTTGCTTCATATCGAGATCGTTAATGAACCGCCCCCCCTGTTCGGGGATGATGTTGCGCATATCGGCATAGATCGGGTAGATCCCGGAGACTAGAGGCGTAAGGATGTTCTGTCCAACGCGGGTTGGCGTCCGTCGCCCAAACTCCGGACTGATTGCCTTGATCCCCGGTACCTGGCTTCCGACAAGCCTTGCATCCTCTTCCCTGAAGCTCATAGGCCGGCCGATGCCAAATCCTTCCCATGCTTTGGTCGTTTTGCCGGGGAACATGATCGCGATGCTCTCACCAATGCCATGCATGTTGATCGACATCTGTTTCTTGAACCCGACGCCAAACGCAATAAGGACAATGATGGCCACGGTGCCCCAGACGATTCCGAACATCGTCAGGAACGCACGCAATTTCTGCGCCCGCAGGTCAAGAACAAACTCTGATATGATTGTGCCGAGGTGGTTCACGATGATTTCGAATAGCGGATTGTCAATTTCGGATTATGGATTATCTATTTCTAATTGGGAATTTCGGATTGGTTGATTCACCTGTTGTGTTTTGCCGTTTTGCCGGAAGCGGTGAAAATCGCGGTAAGTTCTTTTGCCTCCTCAATCAACGCAACGATTTCGGTTTGGTTTGCCCTACCAAGATCCATTAGCAGCTCCAACCAATACTGAGTCTCGTCTGCCTCTTCTTCTACGGTCCTTTTCTTTAATACCTCAGCGTCCATGACAAGCGTTCTTTCGAATCAATTCGCAATTCCACAATCCGAAATCCGCAATCAATCTATCTTCTTCACCGGTTTCTCCACCACTTCATCTCCCTCTTTCAAGCCCGATACAACCTCGATACTGATCGCATCGCTCAGACCGGTCTTGATGTGCTTTTCTTCGTCTTTCCCGGGAGCCGTAGGGACCTTCACAAAGGAAGAATCGTTTCTGAATGTGACGACCCGTTCGGGGATGGTCAGCACATTGTTCTTCTTCTGGATAATGATGTTCGCGTTCGCTGAATATCCCGCACGCAGGGTGGAGTTCCTGGCGCCCGGGATCAGGATCTCGATCGGAAACACAGTAGCATTGTCTTTCTTCTGAGCCTTCAGCCAGATCTTTCTGAGAAATCCTCTTACTGTGTCTGTTGGCAATGCGCCAACCTTTATCTCAACTTCCATTCCTTCTTTCATCTTGCCGACATCGATTTCATCCACAGTCCCCTTGAACAGCAACCGTTCCATGTTTGCCATCTTCATGAGGACCGTTCCTTCCATATAGGAGGTCTGCGGGGTAACCTGATCGCCGACTTCAATAGCCCGATTGAGCACGAACCCATCGATTGGAGCTTTGACAATCGATTCGATCTCCGTGTCGCCGATTGTCACCTTGCCGCTCTCCATCAGCGCGACGTGCTCATTCGCCATTTTGAGGCGAAGCTCAGCGCCGTCAAACAATCTCTGGAAGTCCTCATACTCTTTGTCCGAGATGAGCTTATTCTTGATCATAATTTCCTGACGCGATCGGTCCTTTTTCAGGTTGTCGACATCAACCTGCGCGAGTTGCACCTGTCGCTTGGCGTCGGCAAGCTCGAGCGGTGTTGGATCGGGCCTGACCTCGAGCAATGGCTGACCAGCCTTGATGAATTGCCCGACGTCGACAAAGAGGCGTTTTACAACCCCCGAGACCTTCGATTTGACCGCAATTTCGATTTCGGGCTCGATCGTTCCCACAGCCAGTGCCTTGTCGACGATCGTCCCCGTTTTCACTTTCACGCGGGGCAGCTGCTCATCGGTCGAGGACTTCGAGTTTCCGAAAAACAGTATCGCCGCAACTGCAAGAATAACTACGGCGAAAGAAGAAATGATGATTTTCTTTTTCATAAACGCCTCGATAAGGATTCGGAGAACTTGTGGGGGGTGAAACCTGCTGTCACTCCTTCTGATACGCCTTCTTGTGGCAAAGGTTACGGGAGAGGCCGTCAAATAAGGGCCGTTTCAAATAAGCGGGAAGGGACGTTGGTTAGACTTCGGTTGGCGGAGAAAGGTTACAGGGCTGGCGGAGCTAGCGGGAGCGCCTGCTAGTTGTCGCGAGGGCTTTGGTCACGAACCGGTCAATGCGGTTGAAATACTCCTCGCCGCCAACAAAAAATGTGTCGTTATGGTCGGCTCCGGGGATTTCGTAGAATTCCTTGGGCTCGTTTGCGGCGTTAAAAAGTTTTCGGCCCAAACCAATGGGAATAATGGAATCATGCTCACCGTGGATGACGAGCGTCGGAATGTTGAGAGTCCTGATCTTCTCAATCGAATTGAACTTGCTGCGCAGGAAGAAATGTACGGGAAGAAATGGATAGAGAACGCGTGCCACGTCCTTCGCTGATGTGAACGTTGATTCGAGAATCAATCCCGCCGCCGGACGCTGAGCGGCAACGTCGATCGCTACTGCACCGCCGAGACTTGTTCCCCAGAGGATGATTCGCTGCGGATCGACCTCAGGGAGATTCAACGCGTAGTCGAAGAATGCGCGCCCGTCTTCGTAGACTCCCTCTTCAGTAGGAGTTCCTTCGCTTCGTCCATACCCGCGGTAATCGTACATCAACACATTGAACTTGTGACGCACCAGCGAGCGCATCAGGAGATAGCGGTGGGAGATATTGCCCGCATTGCCGTGCGATATCACAAGCGTGGCTTTAGCGCTCTCTGCCGGAGCAAACCAGCCGTGGAGCTTCACCCCGTCTTCTGCTGTAACCCAGCAATCGCGCAGGTTCGGGATGGAGCTGGCCTGGTCGTAGGCCCCCTTCGGGTATTTGTCAGGGAAATAGATGAATCTGTTTTCGAAGGACATAAGAACGATCGTCCAGAAAATGAGCGCGGCTGCAACGGCAACGCCGATCATCTGCAGCCATTGCATTCCACGCTGAGTGAGGCGGTTCACATGCGCCTCTAAGAAAAGTACAGTGTGCAGAAAAGGAATGACCAGGGATGACGCGGATTTTCGCGGATAAAACATCTGTGGGCATCCGTGTCTTTTCCGTGGAATCCGTAGGTAAGTTCGAACCTCGTCTCACGTCTACCGTCTTACATCTTACTTTCTACTCGTATACTTCATACTCATATACTTACTACGCCAAAACTAACTACTCACATACTCCAATACTTCTCTACTTCGTATAATACTCGATCATCCTCTCGATTGCGGCACGGCAGACGGGATCGAAGTCGACAAGACTCAAAGAGAACATCCTGCAATCGATAGCGGGCCGGTAGACGCCTTTGGAGACGTACCCGGCACCTTCGAATGCGCCGACCTTTCCGGCATAGGAAGAATTCCTCATGAGCTCTTGCGTCTGGCGATAGAGGGGCTCTCGCTTTGCGTAATAGTCCGGTGCAAGCCGGTCTAGTTTCGCACGGGCGGCCTCAAGGCTGTCGAATTTCGCTTTGTCCCACGGAGTTGGAAGGGGAGTCCCCGCGGAAACGAGATTCTTCCACTTCAGGTTGGCAGGGTCATTGAGCGCTGTGAGGTTGGGTTCCCATGGCTCGATCCCCTTCGAGTAGAAGTCAACGTACGAAACCTGCGACGTGTAGTACTCATCGCCAAGTCCGGCAAACGAGTGCCCGAACTCGTGGACATACATATAGTCCATCTGCCATTCCATCCCTTTTGCATCGGTGCGCGTGAAGGTGGTCAGATAAAGGTTGTAGATGCCTCCTCCGCCATACCGGGTGTCGTTGACGAGAATCGTAATCGCATCGTACGGAACGGCAGAAGCGATGTCACGCAGCGTGCGGTTTTCTTCTGTAAGGACGTACCGGGCACTTCCGAATGTGTCGTACATCGTTCCAAGGGCGTTGTCTTTCCATGCGTCCCTGCCGGGAATATCAATCCCCGACTGGTTCGATTCGACATCGATGATCCAGACGTTGAAATCCTTCTTGTGTTCTTTGAATGGACTTGTACCGACCAAGACTTCAGCAAAGTGCTTTGCGTCAGCGTGAAATTTCTCCATCTCGGCACTCGTGTAGCCATCGGGGAGAATGAGGAGATCGACCTTATTCTGCGGTCCGCCATTATCGATGATCTTCGCGAACTTGTACGGACGAGTGTGCGTTTCCTTGTGCACCTGAGAAGGGGCGTTCGGATCGATCGTCGTTGAGAAGACCTCGTGGAATACCATCTGCTTGTCGCGGCGGGAGATTGTCACCTGTACCGGGCTCTTCGGGTACGGGAACCGGACGGTCTCGTGGAATGTGCGGTAGGTGCCTCCCAGCGCCTCGTCTGTTGTCTGCCATTCGTTGAAGTATGTTGAATATCCCCTGCTGAAGATCAGCTGTGCTGAAGCGAGATCGTAGACTCGCACAATGTACTCCCCGAGATTCAAAGGATCGATCAACTGCGTCCGCGTCCCCGGCCACTCACCTTCCTGATAGACCTTGTCGAGACTGATCGTCTCCTGTCCCTTCGTGCCGGTGTGGTAGAAATCGACACGCATCGTCTTGTCCAGGAAATGGAGGGCGTATTGGGCTGCGGCGATTGTGGTAGCCGCGAGTATGAGCGTGAGAAGAATAATGGGGCGTTTCATTGAAAATTCCTCCGATAGCACCCTGATGTGAACAGCAAACCGTGAACAGTGAACAGAGGCTCGATCCATTATCAATTAACAGTTGACCGTTCCCCATCCACAATTGATTCACTTTCTTTTCACCGAGATGATGATGACCGGATCGACAGGAACGTCCTTCATCGGGCCGCGAGTTTCAGTTTTGACGGCCACAATTTTGTCGACGACATCCATACCTTCAATGACTTTTCCGAACACGGCATAGCCCCACCCCCGTGCACTGATATCGAGGCTGGCGTTGTCGGCCACACTGATAAAGAACTGCGATGTGGCGCTGTGTGGGTCGGAAGTCCGTGCCATCGAGAGGGTTCCCCGTTCGTTCTTCATTCCATTGTCCGATTCATTCTTGATCGGGGGGAGGATCGTTTGTCGCTTCGTCAGGTTCTTCATGAATCCGCCTCCCTGCACCATGAAGCCCGGAATCACACGGTGAAAAGTCAGTCCGCTGTAGAATCCGCTATCGACGTACGCGAGAAAGTTCTTCACGGAAATTGGCGCTTCCTTCTCGAAAAGGAGGATCGTAATTGCCCCAAGGTTCGTCGCCATCACCACTTTGGTTGTATCTTCTTTCGACTGTGGGTTCGGGAATGCCATCGTTGTCATTGTGATTATGAGGATAGCGAGCGTGAGAAGAGATGTGAGTTTCATGGTTGTCACCGTGGCTCCTTATAGTTGGTGATATCCGTGTAGAAGTCCGACTTCTTACCGGCTATTTGTTATTGACGATTGGCAAAGCGATATGCGATGGATATTGACTCGTTCGAAAAACGCGCTGCGTTGCTGATTGAAAATCAGATTCCTTTGCCAGGAAGATGTTGTCCACATACTTCTGCGGGTTCCGGTCGATGATGGGAAACCAGGTGCTTTGCACTTGGACCATGATCTTGTGTCCCTTGAGAAACGTGTGGTCATTGTTTCGGAGGTCGATCGCGTATTCATTGACCTCGCCCGACTTAATCGGCTCGGGTTTTTCAAAGCTCTTCCTAAACCTCCCCCGGAAAACCTCATCTGCGATCATCAATTGGTACCCGCCCATCCTCGGATCCTTCCGATAGTCTTCAGGATAGACGTCGATCAATTTCACGATCCAATCGCTGTCTGTCCCGGTTGTTGAGGCGTACAGATGAGCAACAATGCTGCCGGTGACCGTGACATCATCCTTCAAAGGCTCGGTTTCCCAGCTCAGCACATCGGGGCGCTGGTGGACGAAGCGTTGGTCCTCCGTGAGCCATGTGTACCAGCGTGAGCTGGATCCGTACGTTTCCTCGATCGGTCGTGACCGATAGGGGACAGGGTGAGCCGGATCCGAGACGTAACTGTCGAAAGCGGAGGAACTCGTCGTCTGCGGCGGTTCGAAGGAGAGCTTTCCGTCTGTGTGGAAATAGAGCCTGCCAGGAAAAACATTCTTCCTGGGCGGCCACTCATCGTACGATTTCCAAACATTCGATCCTGTCTGGAACGTCACTGCTTCGGGGAAGTTACCCTTTCCTTTTCCCTTCAGCCAGTATGCGAACCAGGGAGCCTGAATCGTTTCCCTGTACGTCACAGAGGTCGCTGTATCGAAGCTGATTCTTCCAAGCGTCCTGCCGTCTCCCCGACCCCAGCCGCCGTGATTCCAGGGGCCCGCGACGAAGTAGTTGAGGCGCTTCGTGTCCTTCTTTTCGAGGACTTCGTACGTCTTCATCGGCCCATAGAAATCTTCTTGGTCCCACCACCCGGCGACGTGCATGATCGGCACTGTCGGTGCATCCAAACGATATGGCAATGACTGTTTCAGCCAGAACTCATCGTAGTTTGGATGATTCACAAAATCATTCCAGGTCGGCAGCGTTCCGTGGAAATACTTTTCGTTGACGTTCGAAAGCGGGCCAAGCCGCAGATACCACTCGTAAGTATCATAGACGCCAAAGGGAAACAGCGTGTCCACCTTCGACGCTTCCTCCATGAATGCGTACTCGAATCCATAACTCAGCCGAAAGGCGCCGTTGTGATGAAAATCGTCGCCCAGATACATATCAGCAGGTGTTGCCTGTTCCGAAGCAGCTTTCAGAGCCGGGTGTGGCTCGAGCGTTGCCATGACCGTCAGCCACCCGCCGTACGAAATTCCGAGCATTCCAACCTTCTGGTTATTCTGCGGAACATTCTTGAGCAGCCAATCGATCGTATCGTACGTGTCCGTGCTTTCGTCGATCGATTTTGGATTGCGCTTATCCCGGGAGAAGCGCTGCATCTCAAACGTCCCTTCAGATTTGTATCGCCCCCGGATATCCTGGAACACAAAGATGTAACCTTCGGCTGCGAGGTCTTTAAGGTAGATCGATTTCTCGGGCGGAATGGTTTGGTCGACACCGTAGGGAGTTCTGAGCAAGAGGAAGGGAAGAGGCCCTTGCTGGTTTCCTGGGGCAAAGATCACGATGTGGAGTTGAACACCATCGCGCGCTGCAATCATCGCTTCACTGCGCTGGTAGATGGACGGGCTGTCGCCTGCACCTTGTGCAGATGCCTGCAGGAGCGGGATGAGCAAAGCGACGATGACAACAAGAGGAATCCGTATCTTCCAGCGTGCGTGAGCAGCCATTCGATTCACCTTTCAAAGTCCAATTATCTTATCCATTTTTTGATTGTTTGTCAATCTGCCGAAAGAAAAAGGCGTTCCGTTTCAAGGGAACGCCTTTGTACATCGAGCAACAGATACGGGCTCGATGGTGCGCTTAGCAGGCCAGGGAGGATGTGTTCCCCGGATGTGGCTACGTTGGATTCGAGTCGCTGATCTTCATGCCGTAACCTGCCCAGCCGGAGCGAAGTACTTCTTCTGAAACCAGAGCGACACGTTGACCAGGCTGATCAGGACTGGCACTTCCACGAGGGGTCCGATCACTGTCGCAAATGCGACACCGGAGCCGATGCCGAACACCGCGATCGCGACAGCGATAGCAAGTTCAAAATTGTTGCTCGCAGCGGTGAAGGAGAGCGTTGCTGATTTCGCGTAGTCAGCTCCGACTTTCCTTGCGAGGTAGAAGGATATCAGGAACATCACGACGAAATAGATTACGAGCGGTATCGCGATGCGGATGACATCGAGCGGAATCTTCACGATGTACTCGCCTTTCAGCGAGAACATGACAATGATGGTGAAAAGGAGGGCGATGAGGGTGATCGGAGAGATCTTCGGAATGAACTCCCGTTCATACCACTGCTTTCCCTTGATCTTCAGCATTGTGAATCTCGTAATCACGCCGGCAAGGAAGGGAATACCGAGATAGACGAAAACACTTTCCGCTATCTGTCCGATCGTAATATCGACGGCAAAAGTTTGCAACCCAAGCCAGGACGGAAAGACGGTCAGAAAGAGGTAGGCGTACACTGAGAAGAATAGCACCTGAAAGATGGAATTGAAAGCGACCAGTCCCGCTGCGTATTCAGTGTCTCCTTTGGCCAGTTCGTTCCAGACAATCACCATCGCGATGCACCGCGCAAGACCGATGATGATGAGACCAGCCATGTACTCCGGGTAGCCGCGGAGGAAAATGATTGCGAGGACAAACATGAACACGGGGCCAATGAGCCAGTTCTGGACGAGGGATAACACAAGCACTTTCGTGTTTCTGAAGACATCCCCCAGCTCCTCGTATTTCACCTTCGCGAGCGGCGGATACATCATGAGTATCAGGCCTATCGCAATCGGGACATTTGTCGTTCCGCTTTGGAATGAGTTCCAGAAGCCCACCACGCCCGGGAAAAAATATCCGGCGAGAACGCCGCAAGCCATTGCGAGGAAAATCCACAGCGTGAGATATCGATCAAGAAACGAGAGACGCTTTCCGATGGCTTCCATTGGATTATTCCTGCTTAAGAATGTTTGCGTGGAATGTGTTGAATCCCTTTCTGATCTCATCCCGAACGCGTCGGAATTCTGCGTTAACCTCTTCGTCGGTGCCGAACGCATCGCCGGGATCATCGAATCCAATGTGCAAACGGTGCTTTACGGTTCCCAGGAACACGGGACATTGTTCTTTGGCGTTGTCGCAGACGGTCACGACATAGTCGAAGGGGAGTGAGAGGAATTGATCTACGGATTTAGGAGAATGAGAGCCGATGTCAATCCCAGCTTCCTTCATGACTGCAATTGCGCGGGGATGGACACGGGTTGCAGGAGAGGTCCCGGCTGAGAATACCTCAAGATCAGAATCGAACGTCTTGAGGAACCCCTCTGCCATCTGACTCCGGCATGAGTTGCCGGTGCAAAGGATGAGAATTCTTTTGCTCATAGAGGTATTCCTTACCAGGAGTCATCCGCGAAACAATCTTGAAGGAGCGACTGTCATTCCCGCTCGTTGTAAGCGGGAATCCAGACAGCGCGTTCTGGGCTCGCGATTGAAATATCCCCGAAGCGGGAATCCCTGCTTGCGGGAGGCAAACATCGCCTTTCTGGACTCCCGACAAAGACATTCGGGAGTGACAGAGGGTTCTGATGAGTTCTAGTGCCGGTCCCAGAAAGTAATCTTGCATATTCATTGTTATTGGTTCTTAACGCGGAGACGCGGAGATCGCGGAGCAACGCAGAGTCTAATGCCCCTTCTCTCTGCGATCCTCTGCGTCCTCGGCGTCTCTGCGTTGAAAGATACAATATCTCTTTTCGGTGGCGGCACTAGATATCCAGTTTCATGGACACCGCCGAGATCGGACACGCTCCGGTGAATTCAGACAAGTCTTTCATTGCCTGATTGACGATGGACGAGCGATCCACCACGGTGAATCCTTTTCGCTCAAAGAACTTCTGGGCAGTCTCGGTGAGCAGAACAATCTTCCTGATTTCGCGCTCCTTTGCGAGGGAGATCATCCAATCGACGAGTTGCGACCCGATTCCTTTGCTCTGAAGCTCAGGCTGTATGGCAACGGAGCGCAGCAGTGCATCATCGCCGTAGAACTCAAAGCCGGCAATCCCCAGCAATTTGTTAAAAGATTCGGCAACGAAGAATTCTGTCGTGTTTGTTCCGAGCGACTCCGTCGGAAGCTCCGATTTCTCAAGCAGAGATCGAATGGCATCGGTCTCAGTTGGTTTGGCCTTGCGATACGAGATTTCCATGGTCGCACCGAGATGGTACGCGTCAAGCCTTTGGCCGGTCCGCGTACACGGTCACGCTGAATATGCCAACATGATTCTTCTTGAATTCACGCAATTGCTCGAGTGTCATGTAGTGGATGAGAATTTCGTTCGGTATCTCGACCTTGCGATCCTTTTGAACCGAGATGTTTGTAAACCCGGCTCCCCTAATGATATCAAGGTATTCCTCTTTCTGCACAGCCCCGGAGATACAGCCTGCATAGAGGACTGCTTCCTTTTTCAATTCATCCGAGAGCTCGCCCTGGAGTACGATGTCTGAAATGCTGAAGTGCCCTCCCGGTTTCAGGATGCGGAAGGTTTCGGAGAACGCTTTCTTCTTATCAGGCACAAGATTCATGACGCAATTGCTGACGACGACATCCGCAGTATGCTCTTCGATCGGCATCGTGTCAATATCGCCGAGGCGGAACTCCACGTTTGTGAATCCAAGCCTCGAGGCGTTTGAGCGTGCTTTCTCGATCATCGCTTCGGTCATGTCGAGACCGATCACACGCCCCTGGTCGCCGACAATCGAGCGCGCAATAAAGCAGTCGTTGCCCGCGCCGGCGCCAAGATCCACAACCGTGTCTCCAGGTTTGATCTGAGCGAATTCGGTCGGTAATCCGCAGCCTAATGCAAGATCGGCGTCAGGGACGTAGCCGGGGAGAGTCTTGTAGTCCTCGGCCATGACGGAGAAATCGACATCAGAACATCCGCATGTGCTTCCGCAGCACGACGATTGGTTCTGTTCCTTCGATTGTCGGGCGATCGCGCCGTACTTCTCTTTCACCATCTCTTTGATTTCCTGTTCGTTGGTCATTGCTATCCTCCGTATCTGTTTAATTGCACAAGAAATTCGGTCGAAAAGTGGTGCCACGAAGGCACAAAGTCACAAAGGTTTTTGAAAGTGAAGCGAACTTCAATTTGTCTCCTCCTTCACTTTGTGCCTTGCCAGCCCGCTACGCGTTCTGGCGGGCAGCCTTTGTGGCTAATGAAAGGCTTTCGTCTGTGCTTCTAGTACGATGAAATGGGCGAAAACATTCAACAACACTTCTTCACGTCGCTCAGGAATTGCGAAAGCAACTGCTTTGCTTCATCCCAGGCCTTCTTATCGATGCAGTAGCAGACCCGCGGTCCTTCAATCTCGCCCTTGATGAGCCCGATGCGCTTCAATTCTGCAAGATGCTGGGAGACCGTGGCTTGTGAGAGCGGGAGTTCTTCGACGATGTCGCCACAGACGCACGCGTCCTGGCCGGCAAGGAATTCCAGGATTGCAACGCGCGCGGGATGCGCCAGCGCTTTCGCAACCTCGGCGATCCGGTTTTGTTTCGCTGTGAACGATTCTGTCTTTGAGAGTCCCATAGACGTCTTATCGTAATATTACGATAAAAGTTTCATCCGGTCAAGGGAAAAGTAAAAAAGGGCTGTCCGGGAAGTCATTCTGAGTGCCGACGTGTCTCCGTCGGCCGAAGAATCTGAACGAGGTGAGCAGATTCTTCGCTTCCTGCCCGACTGACGTCGGTCAGGCGGGCGCTCAGAATGACGTTCGCTTATGTGGACAGCCCTTGAAAAATGCTTGCAGTGAAGAATCTGTTATGTACCCGAGGAGTAGTCGTTCATGTATTTCTCCTGCGCCGACGTCAGCTTGTCGATCTTGAGGCCCATCGTTGCAAGCTTGACGGTTGCGATTTCCTGATCCTGCTCCTTTGAGATGTCGTAGACCTTGTTCTCCAGGAGTTTTCCCTTTTTGTGCGACTCCGCCAGGCGCAGCTGGGACATGAACTGATTTGCGAATGACATGTCCATGACTTCAGACGGATGCCCTTCGGCTGCCGCCAAATTAACCAGCCGGCCTTGAGCGAGCAGATAGATACGTCGACCATTTTTCAGCAAATACTCCTCGTTGTCAGCGCGAACTACCCGCACGCTCTTCTTCAACTTGTTCAGATCGACGATATTCACTTCGCAATCGTAGTGACCGGTGTTGCAGACGATCGCTCCATCTTTCATTGCTTTGAAATGGCGCTCAACGATGACGTCCTTGACGCCGGTGGCCGTGACGAAGATGTCCCCGACTTTCGCCGCCTCGTCCATTTTCATGACACGGAACCCCTCGAGCGTCGCTTTCAGCGCGGTTGTCGGACTTACTTCGGTGATGATGACATTCGCGCCGAAGCCCTTGGCCCGGGTCGCAACGCCGCGTCCGCAGTGTCCGAATCCGGCGACCACGAAGTTCTTTCCGGCGATCAATACACTTGTCGCACGAAGAATACCGTCGAGGGTTGACTGACCGGTGCCGTACACGTTGTCGAAGTCCCACTTCGTCTCAGCGTCGTTCACGGCGATGACGGGATACTTGAGCGCGCCGGCATCTGCCATTGAGCGGAGCCGGTGGACGCCTGTTGTGGTCTCCTCGGTTCCGCCAATGATCGTCGGGATCAGCTCTGTGTGTTTATTGTGGATGGTGAAGATCAGGTCCGCGCCGTCATCGAGCGTGAGGTTGGGTTTGAAGCGAAGGGACTCTTCGATGCACCAGTAGAACTCCTCCACGTTCATTCCATGCCACGCGTAGATCGAGATGCCGTCTGCCGCGAGGGCGGCAGCCACGTCATCCTGCGTCGAAAGAGGATTGCAGCCACTCCAGCTCACTTCTGCACCTGCGGCTACGAAGGTCTTCACGAGCACCGCCGTTTCCTTGGTCACGTGGAGGCATCCGGCAATCCGGTATCCTTTGAGCGGCTTGGTCTTTCTGTATTTTTCCTGAAGCGCCATAAGGACCGGCATCCGGGATTCTGCCCATTCGATGCGAAGCTTGCCGGACTTGGCGAGCGAGAGGTCCTTGACTTTGTACAGCCCATTTTTTTCGTTCATTCTTTATTCCAGTCTCGAGTTTAGAGTTTGTGATTGTACATTTCTATAAAGAAACCGTCGGGATTTACTTGACTGCTTTGAGAAGCGTCTGTACGAGGTCAAGCCGTTCCCACGTGAATTCCTTTTCGGTTCTGCCGAAATGACCGTACGCAGCGGTCTTGCTGTAGATGGGCCGAAGGAGGTCGAGGCGTTTGATGATGCCCCGGGGCGTCATGTCAACCTCCTTGATGATGATCTTCGCAATTTCCTGGTCCGGTACAATCCCGGTTCCAAACGTTTGAACGTTGATGGATATCGGCTCTCTCACACCGATGGCGTATGCAACCTGGATCTGACATTCGCTTGAAAATCCGGCGGCAACGATGTTCTTTGCGAGATGACGAGCCGCGTATGCGCCGCTTCGGTCGACCTTCGTCGGATCTTTGCCGGAGAATGCGCCGCCGCCGTGCGGTGCGCGTCCGCCGTAGGTATCAACGATAATCTTGCGTCCCGTAAGTCCCGTGTCGCCATGCGGTCCGCCTATTTCGAATCGTCCGGTTGGATTGACGAGATAGCGGGTCTTTTTGTCCAGCAAATGCCCGGGGATGACATGCCTGACAACGTGTTCGATGACATCTTCACGGATCCGCTTCTGGCTCGCATTGGGGTCGTGTTGAGTGGAGACAAGTACGGTATCGATCCGTTTCACGCGTCTCCCATCGTACTCGACCGTCACCTGGGTCTTCCCGTCCGGCCGGAGGTAGGGCATGAGCTTCAGCTGCTTCTTGCGGATGTCTGCGAGACGGCGTGCGAGTTTGTGGGCGTACATGATGGGCATCGGCATTAACTCGGGAGTTTCGCTGCAAGCGTACCCGAACATCATTCCCTGGTCGCCGGCACCGCCGGTATCGACACCCCTGGCAATATCCGGTGACTGTGAATGAATCGCGGAGAGGACGGAACAGGATTCTGCATCAAAACGGTATTCGGCTTTCGTGTAGCCGATGTCACGGATCACTCGCCGGACAATTTCCTGCACTTCGATATAGCCGTTCGTCGTGATTTCCCCGCCGACAAGTGCCAGGCCTGTGGTCACGAATGACTCGCAGGCGACGCGAGAGTTCTTGTCCTGGGCGAGGAGGGCGTCAAGGACCGCGTCGGATATCTGGTCACAGACCTTGTCCGGGTGCCCCTCGGATACAGACTCCGATGTAAACAGGTAGTTCATGAAATCTTCCTTCATAGGTTTTTAGGGTTCAGTCGAATTCGTGGTCAGAAGAGTCGTCGATCAATCGACCAAGGATGTGACCAACAATGGGTTTGCCCCCGACGTTCAGGAGTACTTTGGGAACGGTATGAGCATGGGGACGTAATCGGCTGCTAACGCCCGCAACGGGGATGATCGCTCGCATAGAAGAAAATGAGCACATCAAATGGACGTGCAACAAAGATAGGAAAGTATTGACTCAAAGAAAAGAGGTATGTTCCCGCCCGTGTTGTCTCCACGCGGCCCGGTCGGGTGAGGCGTCCACGTTACCTTGATTCTGGCAGTGCATTTCAGTATTATGCCTGCAAATCTCGTGCGGCATGAAACCTCCTCGAATATCCTCACGCAAGCAAGAACATGTTGAGCTTACCATAGAGCGGGACGTCTCGTTCCAAACGAAGACACCTGGCTTTGAGCGGTGGGAGTTTCAGCACAACGCACTTCCGGAACTGGATTTCTCCGATGTCGATCCCTCGACGCGATTCCTGGGGAAGACGCTCGCCTTGCCGTTCGTGATATCCAGCATGACGGGCGGATATGAAGATGCGATTCGGATCAATCGTCAGCTGGCTGAAGTATGCGCCGAGAAACAACTTGCGATGGGAGTTGGAAGCCAGCGGCAGGCGATGGAAGAAACAAGATTTCACCGCTCGTTCAGCGTTGTTCGGGAGATCGCACCCAATATCCCGATTTTTGGCAACATCGGTGCCGCGGAAGTAGCGAAGCTCACGGATATCTCCAAGATCAAGCGACTGGCGGATCTCATCAAGGCTGACGGCTTCGCTGTTCATCTTAATCCGCTTCAGGAGTTCTTGCAGCCGGAAGGGAATCCAGAGTTCCGCGGTGCGCTGAAGGGAATTGAGATGCTCGTGAAAGAGCTCCCGATTCCTGTCATCGTAAAAGAAATCGGCGCCGGAATTTCGCTCTCGGTGGCGAAGCGGCTCCTTGATGTCGGTGTGACAATCATCGACGTCGCCGGTGCCGGAGGAACAAGCTGGGCAGGTGTGGAGATTCTCCGCCGCGCGAAGGGGAAAGGAAAACGGTCGAAGACGCCAGGTGATTCAAAACGGTCCGCGCATGCATTCTGGGACTGGGGAATCCCGACCGTCGATGCGCTTCGTCAGGTTTGCAGTTTGAAAACACAGTCTCCCCATCTGACTGTGATAGCGTCGGGCGGCGTATCGAACGGAATTGACGTAGCCAAAGCCATTGCGTTTGGGGCGGACATGGCCGGCGCAGCCCGGCTGATACTCAAAGAACTGGAAGCGGGAGGCACGAAAGCTCTGCTTGCAAAAATCTCGGCGTGGGAAATGGAACTCAAGGGAGCGATGTTCCTGACGGGCTCCCGGACGATTACAGATCTGAAAGCGCAGCAACTGGTACTCAAGGCGTGAATCGGCCATGAACAGTGCAGTAACGCACGCACAACAATACGATCGATACAAAAGGCTTGTTGACAAAGCCCTGGATGGGCTTGTCAAGGAGCAGGTACCCCGATTGCTGTACGAACCGCTGAGGTACGTGCTCGATGCGGGAGGAAAAAGAATTCGTCCGGTGGTCTTGCTCCTCTCTTGTGAGGCGGCCGGTGGGGATGCAAAGAACGCGCTGCACGCGGGGGTGGCCATCGAGATCCTGCACAACTTCACGCTTGTGCACGATGACATCATGGACAATGCCGGGTCGCGACGCGGGAGGAAAACAGTACATACCAGGTGGGATACGAATGTCGCCATTCTCGTCGGCGACGAACTTCTCGCGATGGCGTATCGCGCACTCCTGAAAACGAAGTCTCCCCAGATCCAAGAGATTGCCAAGATTTTCACGGAGGGAGTTGTAGAGGTTTGCGAGGGGCAGGCGTACGACAAGGAATTCGAGACGCGATCTGCGGTGAGCGTCAGCGAGTATCTCCTGATGATCGAAAAGAAAACCGCGAAGATGGTTGCAGTCTCAGCAGAAATTGGCGGCCTGGTGGGAAACGGCGATCGACAGGCGATCAAGGCACTTCGACGGTACGGCGAGCACGTCGGCCGCGCGTTTCAGATTCAAGACGATTTGCTGGACATCGTTGCCGATGAAAAAGAACTCGGAAAGGCAGTCGGAGGCGATTTGGTGGAAGGGAAGAAGACGTTCCTGTTGCTTGAAGCCCTGCGAACGGCCGGCGGCCGGGACAAGAAACTGCTCAACGACATCGTGAGGAACAAGGGAGGGAAGGCCGATCTCATTCCCGAGTACAGAAGGATTTATTTCGAGACAGGAGCTATTGCCTCGGCCCGCCGCCGGATTGGGCAGGACATCGCCCGGGCGAAGCGGGAGCTTCACCGGCTTCCTGTATCCCGCGCCCAGACAATGCTTGGGTGGTTTGCGGACATGTTGCTTAACCGGACATACTGAGGAAGAGGGCTCGGGGACGCATGATTCAATGCGAAGTGACGATTAAGAACAGAGCCGGACTCCACACGCGCCCGGCGGCCTTGCTCGTGAAGCTTGCTGCAAAGTACAAGGCAGAGTTCTTCATCGAGAAGGATGGAATTGAGATCAACGGAAAGAGCATCATCGGGGTCATGACGCTGGCTGCGGAACAGGGATCGAAACTTCTGCTCCGGTTTTCGGGAGAAGGGGAGGAAGAAGCATGTCAGGCCCTCGTGGATCTTTTCGGCCGTGGCTTTGACGAGAAATAAGGGGAAGTGGTCGCACTCGTTTGGTTGACCAAGACGAAGCAGGTGGGAACAGCGGAGTCAAGTGAAAACAGAAAGTCCACATAAGGAAGAGACGGTCCTCAAGGGCATCCCGGCATCCCCGGGTATTGCCATAGGTCCGGTCTTTGTTTTTCTTAAGCACGCCCCCGTTATTGAGGAACGCTCCATTCTGCCGGAAGAGGTCGAGCGCGAGCTCGGTCGGTTGGAGCAGGCCATTACCCGTTCTCACAAGGAGCTGCGGAAGATCCTTGAATTTGCCGAGAAGAAACTCGGTGAAGACAAGGTCAAAATCTTCGAAGCGCAGTTGATGTTCCTTGAAGATGCCGTCCTGTTTGATGCCATCTACGCGCGCATCCGTTCTGAGCTGAAGAACCCCGAGTTTGTCGTTCATGATGAAATTGGGAAGTACCACAGGATCATGCTCGCTTCGAAGGATGAGTACACGCGCGAGCGTGCAAACGACGTGGAGGATGTACGAAATAGAATCCTGAGGAACCTCCAGGAGCAAAGAGCCATCTCACGTCTGGAGGGATCATCCGTCATCGTGTCACAGAATCTCACTGCTCCCGATACGGTGATCCTCAGTCGGAATGAGGTCCTTGGGTATGCGACCGATATCGGGGGCATCACATCCCACACCGCTCTTCTTTCCAGAGCGTTGAAGATCCCGGCCGTCGTCGGTCTCAAGACGATCTCCCATACGGCGCATGACGCCGAGCGAATGGTGCTCGACGGCTACAGCGGCGTTGTCGTCCTCAACCCGACAGAAGAGACTGTGAAGCGGTATGAGGCCAAGCGGGCGCGTTATCAGGAGTTTGAAGCCCGTCTCACCGGACTCCGTGATCTGCCAGCCGAGACGCTGGATCACCATCGGGTGGAACTGTCGGTCAATGTGGAGTTTGAGCAGGAGCTGGAATTCATCAAGCTCCAGGGCGCCGATGGAATCGGTCTCTACCGATCGGAGTACCTCATCGTCGGAAAAGAAATCTTCCCCTCAGAAGAAGAACAGTTTAATCAGTACAAGCTTCTTGCGGAGACGATGTATCCAAAGCGGGTCATCATCCGCACGTTCGATATTGGCGGAGACAAGCTGATGATCGACTCCGTCAAGGAGAGCAACCCCTTCCTGGGATGGCGCGGGATCAGAGTCATGCTCGACAAACCGGATTTGTTCCTCGAACAACTCCGCGCGATTCTTCGGGCAAGCACCCGAAAAAACGTCGCGCTGATGTTTCCCATGGTCTCGAACCTCAAAGAAGTCCGGCGCGCGAGAAAGCTTCTCGACGAAGCAAAGCACCAGCTCCGCAAAGAGGGTATCCCATATGATTCGCGGATCAAGGTGGGCGTGATGGTGGAAGTTCCGTCCGCCGCGGTTATCGCAGAGGACCTTGCCGAGGAAGTGGACTTCCTGTCGATCGGTACCAACGATCTCATCCAGTATCTTCTTGCTGTCGATCGCGGCAACGATGTCGTATCAAATCTTTATCAGGAGTTCAATCCGGCTGTTGTCCGGTTCCTGCGTCGCATCATCGATCGGGGAAAGAAGAAAGGGGTATGGGTTGGGATGTGCGGTGAAATGGCCGGTGACCCTCTTGCCACGATTCTGCTTCTGGGGCTCGGGCTTGATGAGTTCAGCGTTGTGCCGAACATGCTGCCGGAAATCAAGAAGATCATCAGGGGTGTGAAATACTCCGAAGCACAGAAGATCGCCCAACACGTGCTGAGGATGAAGACCGAGGATGAGATCAAAGACCATCTCAAATCGATGATGAAGAAGAAATTCCCGGACATCCCGATCGGCTGAGAATCCTCCCGTTCCACAAGACAGCCTATCCACATCAACCTATCAGGCAATAGAGAACCTTGAAGCTCACACTCAATGATATCAGGCGGATCGATCCGACCGCAATGTACAGCTGGCTTTCCGATTTCCCGGGACAAGTGGAACAAGCCGTCCGGATCGGCACCCAATCACCCCTTACGCTCAACACCAAAGGGGTCAAATCCATCGTGGTAACGGGGATGGGAGGATCGGCAATTGGTGGCGATCTGGTCCGTTCGTATCTCTCCAGCGAACTCAAGGTTCCCTTTTCTGTCAGCCGTTCCTATGCTCTCCCCGCCTATGTCAACCGACATACTCTTGTCGTTGTATCCAGCTATTCCGGCGACACGGAGGAAACTCTCTCTTCGTATCGCGATGCGATCCGCCGGGGAACAAAAGTGCTCTGCATAACTACTGGCGGCGAGGTGGAACGTCTCGCCGGCAAACACGGACACCCGTGCATCAAGGTTCCACCTGGATTGCAGCCGCGGGCCGCGCTGGGCTATTCCTTTTTTCCACTCCTGATCGCGCTCTCAAGATTGGGATTCATCAAGCCACAACAACGTGAAATCAAAGAAACGGTTGGCGCTCTCAAATCCCGGTCCATCCTCTATAGAAATCCGAAAGGTCCCGGGAATCTTCCTCTTGAGATTGCAGAGCGTCTGCACGGAAGGCTCCCGATTCTCTATTCAGCCTCCGACCATCTCGATGCTGTCAATGTACGGTGGCGGGGCCAGATCAGTGAAAACGCCAAACAACTCGCATACGGCCATGTTCTACCTGAAATGAATCACAACGAGATCGTTGGGTGGAACATGAATCGCTCACTCATGAAGAGGATGACGGTGGTGTTCCTCCGGGATCGCGGAACGCACCCCCGCGTTCAGTTGCGTGAAGAGATCACCAAAAAGATCATCAAATCATATGCCTCGGATGTCCTGGAGGTGCGGAGCGAAGGCCGATCGTTGCTTGCGAGAATCATGTCGCTCGTCTATCTTGGTGACTGGGTCAGCTTTTACCTGGCGATCCTCAACAAACAAAACCCTACCCCCGTGAAGGCGATTGAGTATTTGAAGGGTGAACTGGCAAAAACGTGAATGGTAACACCGAGTGGTTAATTGGTGAATGGTCATGTGGTGGGAGGTCCCCAAACGAATTAACCAATTAACCGATTAACCATCTCTTCCAACAAACGAATTCTCCAATTACGAAACTCACCTCTCAACTTCCACGTTTCACTAATTGTGATCGCCCGGCTTCTCAAATATTCCCTTCTCCTCGTTGTTCTCGTTCACACGGCTTCGGCCCAATTCTACTACTTCGGGCGGAACAAAGTCCAATACACGCGTTTCGAGTGGAAGGTGTTGCGCACTGAACACTTCGACATCTATTACTACACCGAGATGAAGGAGTTGGCTGAGCGTGGAGCGTACTTGGCGGAAGAAAGCTACAAGATCCACGAGCAGCGGTTCAATCACAATATCGGCCATCGGATTCCACTGGTGTTCTACAGCTCCCATCTCCATTTCGAGCAAACGAACATCACGTCGGGGTTCATCCCGGAAGGTGTCGGTGGATTCTTCGAATTCGTGAAAGGGCGTGTCGTTATTCCCTATGACGGTTCGATCCAACGATTCGAACATGTGATCCGCCACGAACTGGTGCACGTTTTCATGCACAGCAAGGTCAACCGCATCCTGCTGGATCACCGGATCTCGCTGGACCGGGAGCCTCCTCTCTGGTTTACGGAAGGATTGGCTGAGTTTTGGTCGAGCACGTGGGATACGCAGGCCGAGATGGTGATGCGCGACGCGGTTTTGAGCAACTATGTAGTTCCTGTCAACGAGATGGAGCGGATCTACGGCTCCTACCTGATGTACAAGGAGGGGCAGAGTATTTTGGAATTCATCGCCCAGCGCTTTGGTCCGGAGAAGATCCTGCTGCTGATGGAGAATTTCTGGAAAGCGAATTCGTTCACCGAGGTGATGAAGCTGACGATCGGCAAGACATACAAGGAGTTCGATGAAGAGTGGATCTACGCTCTCAAAAAGCGCTACTATCCCGTCCTTGCCGAAGATGATCTGCCGAGCGGTGTGGCAAAAAGCATCATCGACGTGGGGTTTAATTCGAAACCCCTGTTCTTCAAACGTGAAGGAAAGAGGGAGCTGTATTTCATCGGCAACCACACCGGTTACAGCAGCATCTACCGTGTCGATCTCGACCAGGAGAAACCCGAGCCCGAGATGGTGGTGGAGGGCGAAAATACCCACGAGTTTGAAGCGTTTCATCTCCTGCAGAACAAGCTGGATATTTCCAGAGACGGATTGATGGCTTTTGTCACCAAGAGCGGCGAGACGGACGTGCTTCATCTGTACGATCTGAAGAGCGACCACCTTCGGGAAACCCTCCGGTTCCTCGACCTTGTAGTCCTGGGTTCGCCGTCCTGGTCGCCGGACGGAAAACGCATTGCCTTCTCGTCCATCGATAAGGCGGGGAGAAGCGATCTCTACATTCTTGATATGACAACCCGCTCGCTTGCACGTCTGACGAATGACTTCTATGAAGACCGGGATCCAGCGTGGTCGCCGGACGGTACGACGATCGTCTTCAGCTCCGATCGCGATCCGTATGGAAAGCAAGGCTTTCTGAATCTCTTCACGTATGACCTGACGAGCGCCGACATTGAATATCTCACAATCGGCCAGGCGAATTTTACGGCGCCCGCGTGGTCGCCGGATGGAAAACTCCTGACCTTTACATCCGATATTGACGGTGCCCGGAATGTCTGGGTGATGGAGATGGACCGGCTGAAGCTCGGGCGAACCATGAAGAAGCTTACGCACTTTTCAACTGCTGCATTCGATCCGGGCTGGACCGATAACGACGAGATGGTGTTTGCAGCATTTGAAAACTTCAGCTTCCAGATCAAGAGAATCAAGGAAGTTTCATCCCTTCTGAATTCGGCGAAGATCACTCACGGCTTCCGGTATGATGTGACCAAAGAGCCGTGGGATGCCCCGAAAGTGGAGGCATCTTCCGTTGTGGGCGACTTCCGCTATACCGGTGAGTACAGGCTCGATCTCGCTCAGAGTCAGATCTCGACGGATCCCGTCTTTGGAACCACCGGCGGAGCCGCCGTTGCGATGAGCGACGTTCTTGGCAATGACCAGTACTACTTCTTGCTCTACAACTCGGCCCAGGCGCGATCGGAATTCCTTTCGAGCTTCAACCTTGCGATGTCCCACATTTCTCTCGGCAGACGGACCAACTATAACTACGGTATCTTTCACTTCGCCGGAGACCGGTACGATCTTACGGATCCGAATCTCTTCTATTATGAGCGCTCCTTTGGCGGGTACTTCGTCCTGAGTTACCCGCTCTCACAGCTGCGCCGCATTGAAGCCGGACTGACGATCAGCAATTCCGACAAGGACATCTACATCCAAACCGTCCCTCGTAAAGCGGTGCTCGTGTCGAGCTCGTTCTCATTCACTTCGGACAACTCGCTCTGGGGTCCCACGGGACCGATGGATGGAAGTCGTGCACGCCTGACGCTGGCCTACACGACGGATATTCGCTACTCGAATGTGAACTATTACACCATCCTCGCTGATTACCGAAACTACTGGAGGCTCTCCACAAGAAGCTCGCTGGCCTCGCGTATGAATCTCTGGTACAATGATGGCAAGGAAGCCCGCCGGTTCTTCATGGGGGGGAGCTGGGATCTTCGGGGCTGGCCGAGATGGGAAATCCGCGGGCAAAAAATCTGGTTCACAAGCCACGAACTCAGGTTCCCCTTCGTCGATCAACTCGGCATCCGATTTCCTTTCGGCGGGCTCGCGTTCAATTCCATCCGGGGAGCTGTTTACGCGGATCTTGGTGGGGCATGGGACACAAAGTACACCGAGACGAAAGGGAGTGTAGGGGTCGGAATCCGGTTCAACCTCGGCGGGATCCTTGTATTGCGGTATGACATCGGCAAACGCATCGAGAACAATCTCTCCAATTTCCAGCAGGGCTTGTTCTATCAGTTCTTCTTCGGATGGGACTTTTGAGCGCAACCAGGAACATGCATTCGACAAACGTAAGACGTTTTCTTTCTCAGGCTCGCTCCTTGCACAGTGGATTGCTCATTGTACTCTCAGTACTCTTCCTGATCCTCGCCGGGTGTGCCACGGGGATTGACCTGAAACGGAACCTTGTGACGGGGCCTTTCGATTGGCTCACGTATGGAGGGACGCCGGGCCGCACGAACCAGAGTAAATCTGTCGTCTCGCCTCCGCTCAAGCCAGTCTGGGAATATGATGCGGTCTCCGGAATAGCAGGAACACCTCTCGTCAAGGACAGCGTCGTATTCGTCGGGACGCTCAAGGGTGAGTTGCACGCGATCAGGTTGTCAGATGGAGAAGGGTACGGGACTACGGTTCTCGAATCTGCCGTAGTCGGCACGCCTGTCGTGGATGGAAACTGCGCGTATGTCGCAAGCGCTCTGGGAAAGGAAACACTGACGTGCGTGTTTCTCCGGGACGGGAAGCGGCAATGGAGGGCGCAATACGGCGCCATCGAGACTTCGCCGCTTCTGATCGGGGAGTTTCTCTATATTACGACTCTCGATGGAACGCTCGTTTCTCTCAAGAAGGCAGATGGTGTGCAGTTCTGGAAGTACGAAACAGCGGCGAAGGAACGGCGGAAGCCGATTCGGTCGTCACCTGCCTCAGACGGAGAGGTCATTGTCTTTGGCTCGGATGACGGTGTGATCTATGCAGTTGAGCGTCTGACCGGAACACCGCGTTGGAAGTACCAGACAGGTGCAAGCGTCTTCGCCACACCCGTTCTTCAAGAGGGCCTCTGCATCGTCGGATCTCTCGACAGCGTGCTCTACGCGATTGACGCGCGGACGGGCAGGCTCCGGTGGAAGTACGAAATGGGATCGCGGATCTATGCCCCCGCATCGGCTTCTCAGAGCCTGGTCTTTATCGGGAGCTCCGATGGCACAGTCACTGCGTTGAGCATGGATTCAGGCAAGAAGGTCTGGAGTTTTTCGGCGAAGAGCGTCGTCAGTTGCGCTCCTCTCATCGCAGGCGATGTCCTGTATGTCGGCTCACAGGATCGCACGCTGTACGCTCTGCGTCTCCAAACCGGAGAAAAGATCTGGGAGTATGCGGTGGAGGGGCGTATCAGAGTCTCACCCGTTATCTGGGGGGATGTTTTGTTGCTCACTTCAGAAGACAAATACATTACCGCCCTGCGGCCAGGTGTGAAATGATGAAAGCATTCGTCATCGCAGGCGTCTTCCTGTGTTCCGGCCTTCTCGGTCAGTCCAAACCAACGGCTGATTCGGTCGGCACGGCGAGTATCATCACCGAGCCTTCCGGAGCCGATCTGTACATCGATTCGCTGTTTGTGGGAAAATCGCCACTTCAGAGTATTGCCCTCGCGCGTGGGCCACACACCATCCGAGCTTTCTACCCTTCCGTTTTTGCGTGGAATGCGGTCGTGACCCACGAGCCTCTCGACATCTCCGGCGGAAACCATTTGGAGAAACGGTTGAATGTGGGTCAAGTGATGCGCATTCAGTCGGACCCTCCGGGCGGGATTGTTCACTTTGACGGTTCTGTGATTGGCATGACCCCGCTGTATGCGCGTTCGCCGCACCCCGGTGCATCGGACCTGATGATTCAGAAAGAAGGATTCGATTCTCTTCGCATTCCGTTGAGCGAGATCAGGGCAGGATTCGTCCGCGTCCAGCTCTCTCCGAAGTCCGGGCTCGGTGGGTCGGTGCGTCCGGGAGATATTCTCGTTGGGAATGGAGCCGCTGCGACGGATCATTGGCTCACGTATGCTTCCGGCGCAACCATGATAGTCTCCGGTGTTGCCTCAGCGTACCTGAAGGATAGAGCCAACCGGAATTTCGACTCATACCTTCGAACGAACAGCCCTGCCGATCTTTCCTCGACGAGAAGACTGGACCGCGAAGCGGCCGCCACCCTTATTGTCAGCCAGATCAGTTTCGCAATCCTCGCGTATTTTCTCCTCTCGGAGTAGCAGTGTAGTACCCCTCTTCATTGGATATTGAAACACAGAAATCGACCACCCCATCATCGCCGGTAGACGGCCGATTTTCCACCGCAACTCATCGTCACACCAACAGATACAGGAAAAAGTGCGAAAATCCAAAATTACCGAGTTTACGGTATTGTGCTCCCCGTAACATGATAGTAACCTGTCCTCGCACAGCAAATGCGATGAAGCGTATTTTGCAAATCTGTTTAGCTTGACACTAGCTGGCGCAAAGTGTAAGTTGCATCGCAGTTGATTGCGACTGCCCCCCCCCGTACCGTTTGACTGAACGAGGTACAGTATGTCAATCCTCCCCAACCGTCGGCTCCTGAGAGCAATCATCGCGTTGAGTTTTCTCACGCCCCTCATCTCTTTCTCCCAGGTGACGATCAAAGAGAAGGTGAAGATAAGACCGAGAGCTCAGACACCCAGAGTGAGCGATGCTTCAGTTTGTGATTTCTTCTCCCCCTCGCTGTTCATTGATCGCTATGGCATGATCGTGCTCCCGCTTCCCAGCTACCTCACAATGAGTGGCTCAATAACATTCTCGGGCGATCTGGTGGCCTACCAGGGGGCGGTCGTCACCTACCAGATGAATCCTTATCAAGACTTTCCACTCGCCTGGAAAGGCAGGTCGTCTTGGTCCGAGGGCGGACAAATGTATGAGGGGGACACTACCTGGATTGGAGCGTTGGACAGGGCATCGGAAGTAAACCTTCAGCTCTATTTGTTTGATGGAAGTGGGTGGCATGATGGCGCTCGGCAAATGACAGTAGGCTCCGATAGGCTGATCTTCAACTTCTCCGGCACCATCGAGCCGGGTCCAGGTTTTCCAGGTGTCCCAGCTGTCCCAGTCACGGGCTCGGGACTCGTCGTGGGCAGTCCTTTTACATCAGCGATGTTCCGCAGATGGGCTGTCTCCGCCGATCAACCAATTCTCTACTGCGATGGATCGACCAAGATCTCTTTTACACCATTGGATGCTAGCGGTGGGGAGTATAATCCAGTGGGGAAGGAACTCATGAGTGGAACGATCTCGCTCACCGTGGATTGCCGCGGCGAGTATGCTTATCTGACGTGTGGCTCAGACAGAGGAAAACGCATTAGAGTAAATCAGCCGTGGCAAAACGAATGTCACCTGTATCTTGACACGGAGCGGGGGGGGGAGATTCCGGACGGTGTGGATACTGCGGTTGTGAGGGTGATGGGGGGTGGCGACACTGCGACCGTGAGTGTTCTTCTACAATGTCGTCAGAAATTCGATCACTTTGTTCTCACGGCAACTCCAGACACGATTTTATTTGGTGATTGGTCCTGGATCTCTGGTGTCGCAGTCGATAAGGATGGGATTGAAGTACCAATAGATGGCAATACACCCATCTCCTTGACCTCGGGACCGAGCAGTATCGGTAGATTCTATTCGGATGTTACAACCTATGACCAGCTCAAGTCGGGATATGTGTGCTACACAGCTGATCTATCAGAACCAGCCACAATTCAAGATGTGGACATTACTGCCTCCTTCCACGGCAAAAGCGGGAGGGTAAATGTGGTTGTGAAGCCCACGCCGTGCCTCGTGCTGCAGCTTTCGAGAAGTTCTGTTGCTACCCGGGGGACCGTTGCTGTGACGTTTCTCCAAAGGCAGTTTGATGGCACGCTGGCCCCGTATCCATCCGATCAAATGTTCAATGTCTGGATGAATACCGATGAATCGTATGGCACACTGCAATCGGGGTGGGGGTATCAGGGCTCATGGCTCATTGGTCCACAACCATTCACGTTCATTGCAGCCGACAGCATCGCCGCGGACTCCGCGATCGTTCAAATCGAAGCTGAGGCGAGTAGCGGTGGAGTGTCAACAGCGATCAGAAACGGAGCAAAGGATGAACTGCAGAAGCAGCAGAAGCTTTCCGTTTCGAAGCTGATGAAGATCCTGAGCGGCAATAAGAGCGATGGAATGATTGCA
>Ga0208045_1000019_pt1 | contig 84596 bp, 65 predicted proteins | sample PL_2010_200m_FD_184160 | JGI IMG/M metagenome (GOLD analysis project Ga0208045, IMG submission 184160) | Freshwater microbial communities from Powell Lake, British Columbia, Canada to study Microbial Dark Matter (Phase II) - PL_2010_200m... | ecosystem: Environmental > Aquatic > Freshwater >...
CCTGACCTGGGGGCCTTTGAAAGTGGTCCGTTGACGGTGATCGGTGAACACCGGGAGGTGGCTCCGGCGTTCAGACTCGAACAGAATTATCCGAACCCGTTCTCCGCCGGAGGCGGATCCGCCTTTGGCGGAAACCCAAGAACAGTTATCAGCTATCAGGTGCCTGCCCCGAGCGCCCGCCAGACCGCCAACGGGCTGGGAGTCGAGGGGTCAGCGGTCAGCGTTGTGACGCTGAAGGTCTATGATGCTCTCGGGAGGGAAGTTGCCAGGATTGTAGACAGTGAACAACCGACCGGATCATATCGGATCGATTTCAATGCTAACACGCTGCCGAGTGGAGTTTATTTTGCACGTTTGCAGGCAGGACAGTTTTCGAAAACCATCAAGTTGATCTTGACGAAATAGACTATCAGGGAGAATACACGATGAGTTCAGAGAATTCATTAACGCGGCGGGAGTTCGTTGTTTCGACGGCGAAAGCTGCGGCAGGTGCCGTGCTTCTGAACCAGATGCCAGGAATTGTAACTTCAAAAACGCACTCGCCAAAACGCAGGCTTGCAATGGTCGGAACCGGACACCGGGGAACGGGTATGTGGGGGACGAGTGTCCTGAAGGACTATGGTGACATCGTCGAGTTTGTAGGTCTCTGCGATATCAACCCGGGGCGTGCTGAGACCGCGAAGAAAATGCTCAACGCCTCCTGCCCCACATTCACGAACTTTGAGGAAATGATCACGAAGACAAAGCCCGAAACGGTCATCGTGACGACGGTTGACGGGACGCACCACACGTTCATCGCAAAAGCTCTTGAAATGGGCTGTGATGTAATCACTGAGAAGCCGATGACGACGAATGAGCAAAAGCTCAAGGTCATCCTGGACGCGGCGAGGAAATCGCAGAACAAACTGATCATGGCGCACAACTATCGATACCCGCCGACGGCAGCAAAAATCAAAGACATGCTGATGCAGGAACGGGTCGGACGGGTGACATCAGTGGATTTTCACTGGTACCTGGATGTCTATCATGGCGCTGATTACTTCCGCCGCTGGCACCGTCTGCGGGAGAGTTCCGGGACACTTCTGAATCACAAGGCTTCGCATCATTTCGATCTCCTGAACTGGTGGATCGACTCCGATCCGGAGGAAGTGCATGCATTTGGCGCGCTTGAATTTTACGGTAAGAACCATGAATTCCGACACACACATTGCCGTCCGTGTCCCCACAAGGACAAATGTAAGTTCTTTTTTGACCTCACAAAGGACAATCGGCTGATGCAGCTCTACGCCGACAACGAGAAGTATGACGGTTACACCCGCGATGGATGCGTGTGGAAGGAAGACATCGACATCGTCGACAAGATGGCAGTGCAGATCCGATACGCAAACAAAGTCCAGGTGAGCTATTCCCTCACCACCTATTCGCCGTACGAGGGGTTTCGCATCGCATTCAACGGCACCAAGGGAAGGATGGACTTCTGGATGCACGAGCGGCAGCCGTGGCCGATGGAAGACTTTGACGAGATCCATGTGACCGATAACTTCGGGAAAGCGGAATTCATCAAACTCCCCCGTATTGAGGAAAATCATTACGGAGGGGATCCGCTGATGAAAGACAAGATATTCCGCAATCCAGCAGCGCTGGACACTTTCCAGCAGGCTGCAAATGTCCGTGACGGGGCAATGTCTGTCCTCATCGGAGTTGCGGCTCGCAACAGCATCGATTCCGGGAAACCGGTCCGCATTGCTGATCTGTCGGATCTCGTTCCGCAGGTCAAGAAACAAGGATAAAGAGCGTAAGGAACCAAATGAACCGCATCGTTCCAATTTTCGCCCTATTCCTGTTCTGTTCCTCGGGCAGCATTGCCGGAGAACGCGCTCAGATTATTGTTGCTGCAGACGGGAGCGGAATGTTCCGGACGATTCAGGAAGCGCTGAACTCAATTCCAAAGAACAATGCAAGCCCTGTGATCATTCTGGTGAAGAAAGGGACCTATCACGAAAAGGTGTTCATCGAAAGAAGTTTTGTGATTCTCGTCGGCGAGGATCGTGACAGCACGCGGATTGTGTATGCGGAGCTTCGCGAAAACTGGACAAAGTCTCACAATGGTAGTGACTGGGGCTCCGGAGTCGTGAATATCGATTCCCTTTCCACCGACATCGTCCTGGCGAACCTGACGATCCACAATAACTATGGCTCTCTCTACCACACAGCCGCACATCAGTTTGCCATCAGGGGAAATGGAACGCGTGTGATGATCCTGTACTGCAATGTCATCGCCGATGGAAATGATACCGTCAGCTTGTGGAACCGTGCCAACGGACTGTACTATCACGCCAATTGCTACTTCGAAGGTCACGTCGATTATGTCTGTCCGAGAGGCTGGTGCTACATCACCGACAGCAAATTCTACGGCCATAACCTGAGCGCCAGCATCTGGCACGATGGGAGATTCGACAAGGACCAGAAGTTTGTCATCCGGTATTCGAGCTTCGATGGTGTTCCGAATTTCCCGCTGGGGAGACATCATCGCGATGCGCAGATCTACTTGCTTGATTGCCTCTTCTCACGCACGATGGCTGATAAACCCATCTATCTGCCGGTGTCTCCGAATGCAGAAGCATGGAAGTGGGGAGCACGTCACTACTTCTACAACTGTCATCGTGAGGGGGGAGACTACGACTGGTTCGCTGACAACCTGAGTGAGGCTAATGGATCGCCGAAGGCGGAGCAAATATCGGCAGCGTGGACCTTTGCAGGCAGATGGGATCCTGAGGGGGCGATGCCATCGGTGCTGCCGTTCGTCTCGCAGCCCTCTCCTCGCAACGCTTCCTACCGCGTCCCAACAAAACAGGTCGAAATAACCTGGGTCCCATCTCGGAATGCGGATGCCAGCATTGCCTATTTCAGCAAGGATGCGAATCCTGAGAGAGTGTCTATACAATCGGAGCGGAGCTTCAAAGTCGGTGCCCTGGAGGCGAACACACGATACTACTGGCGCATTGATGAGCTCGTGGATCGGGATACCATCAAAGGACCGGTCTGGCACTTCACCACTCGCTAACAACACAAAATTATCAATTCTCCATTGGCCGTTGACAATTCACAATTAGCAGGATCTCTCAACATTCATCACACAACCAAAAGAACCTCGTGAACCTCACACACTATGGTGTACTCGCCCTCGTGTTTTGTCTCGCGATTTCTCGCAGCTCGGCTCAGCAAACGATCAACCTCTGGCCGCAGCTGGCAGACAAAGCGGACAAGGACAACCCGACGCTAACCCTGTATCTCCCGGATTCGTCAAAACTAAACGGTGCTGCAATCATTATCTGTCCGGGAGGAGCGTACAGAGGCCTTGCAAAGCATGAAGGAGAAGACTATGCGCGGTTCCTGGCATCGTACGGGATCACGTCATTTGTCTTGAAGTACCGGCACGGTGGAGGAGGATACAAATATCCCGATATCACTTCAGATGCCGCACGGGCAATCCGGATGGTCCGTTCCCAGGCGCGTGCATGGAAACTCGACCCAAAGAAGATCGGTATCATGGGGTCTTCTGCAGGCGGACATCTCGCATCAACGATGATGACACACTTCGATGATGGCGACCGAAGCACCCCCGATTCCGTTGAACGCGTCAGCTCGCGTCCCGATTTTGGTATTCTCTGCTATCCGGTGATTTCCATGGGGCCGATCGGCCATAGGGTCTCGCGTGAGCAATTTCTTGGACTCACTCCGTCAAAGGAGCTGGTGAAGCTGTACTCAAACGAACTCCAGGTCACCGCCGCTACTCCCCCGTGTTTCTTGTGGCATACGTACGAGGACAGCTCGGTCAGTGTGAAGAACAGCCTTGAGTTCGCGAAGGCGTTGGAGGAGAACAAAGTCCCATTCGATTTGCATGTGTACGAGCATGGAAGGCATGGTCTCGGACTGGGTGACAAGCCTCCTTTTACCAATACGCTTCCGTGGACAAAAGATCTTATCGTGTGGCTCAGAATTCGCGGTCTAATCAATTGAGAGAAAAATGACCACGGATCGGGATGAATCAGTACGGATTGTTACGGATGATTTAGAGCGACAAGAGCATATCAATTCAACTGATCCGTGGTTTTCTGTGCAAATCCGTGGTTGCTGTTGAAAAGAAATTCACCACGGATTGACGCGGATCAGTACAGATCGCTACGGATGGTTGGGATCAACAAGAATAATCCATCATACCAATGCACACACAGGCGCACATGAACTCCTCACGCAGTAACTTCACCGTCGGACTATGCCTTTTCTTCTTTTGTCTTGCATCATTGCACGCAGGGCAGGACGCTCGTGGCAGCCTGGGCTGGGGTGCCGTACCATCGATTCTGAAACGCATCACTCCGCCAACATTCCCGGCTAAAGATTTCGAGATAACACAATTCGGCGCCGTCGGCGACGGGAAAACCGATTGCAGCAGGGCATTTGCTGATGCTATCAACAATTGCAGCAAAGCGGGCGGAGGCAGAGTTGTGGTGCCCGCCGGCGTATTCCTCACAGGTGCGATCCACCTGAAGAGCAACGTCAACCTGTATGTCTCGAAAGAGGCGACCATTCGATTCAGCACCGACCCCGGAAAATACCTTCCTGCGGTTTTCACGCGGTGGGAGGGGACGGAGTGCATGAATTACTCCGCGCTCATCTACGCCTTCGAGCAGACCAACATCGCGGTGACAGGGGAAGGGATTCTCGATGGTCAGGGTTCCGATGAGAATTGGTGGTCCTGGAAAGGGAACCGGGAGAACAGCGCCGGGAAGCCAAATCAAAATGAAGCCAGGAAAAAGCTCCTCGACATGGGAGAAAAGAACGTACCGGTGAAAGACCGCATCTTCGGAGAAGGATCCTATCTGCGTCCGAATTTCTTCCAGCCGTACCGGTGCAAGAATGTGCTCGTTCAAGGCGTCACCTTCAGGAATTCCCCGATGTGGTTCCTCCATCCTGTGCGGTCGAAGAACGTTTCCGTCATCGGCGTTACGACCGAAGGGCAGGGACCAAACAACGATGGCTGCGATCCCGAATCCTGCACAGATGTGCTGATCAGGAATTGCTTCTTCGATACCGGTGACGATTGTATCGCGATCAAGTCGGGGAGAAATGGTGATGGCCGGCGTGTCAACGTGCCGAGCGAAAACATTGTCGTGCAAGGATGCACGATGAGGAACGGCCACGGCGGTGTGGTGATCGGAAGCGAAGTGAGCGGGAGCGTGAGAAACGTGTACGCCGAGGAGTGCACCATGGACAGCCCGAACCTTGACAGGGCACTGAGAATCAAAACGAATGCTGTCCGGGGTGGAGCGATTGAGAATGTCTTCATGCGCAATGTGAAAGTAGGACAAGTAGCAGAAGCCGTCGTGAAAATCGACTTCTATTATGAGGAGGGAGACAAGGGGAGTTTTACACCCATAGTGCGGAACGTGGATGTCAGAAACGTGGAATGCAATAAGAGTCAGTTTGGTGTGTGGATCCGGGCGTATGATCGATCACCTGCGACGGGAATTCATATCGAAAACTGTACGTTCAGAAACGTGGCCGAAGCAGATGTGCTCGACAATGTCAAGAATCTCAGCTTGATAAATGTGAAGAGGACATTTCGGACAACACCCGTCAAAACAGAGTAAGCAGTCGGGATTGGGATCACGCCGTTTCGCTGATTCCAAGAAGAGATATCATGTTCATGGATGTAATGATTCTCAACTCGGCGTCTCCGCGATGAAGATTACAGAACGACTTTCTTGTATTGATATGAGTATTGACTGCGGAACCGATACAGATCACTAAATGAAAGGGATCTCACATGATACATAGCACTTCCTCATGTACGCTGGGCGGCAGGAACCTCGCTGGACAGGGGTTGAAATGGAGAGATGATCATCCTTTGAGACAAATAGTGCGCCTTGCTTTCAGCATCATTGTCCTGATGCTGTTGGCGACAGGCTCGCTTTCGGCCCAGAGTGGTGGAAAGATATCGGGAAAGGTGACGGACGATGCGACTGGTGAACCGTTGCCCGGCTGTAACGTCGTCATCGTCGGAACTGCGATGGGCGCCTCGGCGGAAACCGATGGGACCTACTTCATCCTCAATGTCCCGCCGGGGAAATACGATGTGCAGACATCGGTGATGGGCTATAAAAGGATCATGCAAGGCGGCGTCATCGTGAACTCCGGAAAAACGACGGTCGTTGATTTCAAGCTGAAGCTGACCGAGTTGATCCAGAACGAAGTGGTCATTGAAGCCACCCGTCCGGATGTGCAGCCGGAGAAAACGTCCACGAGCACGGTGATTCGCCCCGAAGATATCCAGAGTCTGGCCGGCATGCGAGACATCGGTGACGTCATTGGGCTGGCTGCCGATGTGACAGATGGGCACTTCCGCGGGGGCCGTGCCAATGAAGAATACTACATGCTGCAAGGTATGGGCATCACGAATCCTTACGACGCCACAGCGGCGTTCAGGCCTATCCTTAGCGCAGTCGAAGAAGTCGAGGTAATCACCAGCGGATTCGGTGCTCAATATGGAAACGCCCAGTCAGGCGTGGTGAATATCACGATGAAAGAAGGGAAACCAGACAAGTGGAGCACGAGGTTTCAAGTGCGGGCACGCGCTCCCGGGTTGAAGTATTTCGGTCCGAGTGTGTATGATCAGAGCGCTCAGCCATATCTTCAGAAGCTTGCCGATCCAAACTTCTGGAAGTACGGCGATGCGACGACAGGCAATAAGCCGATCGTCGGCTGGACGCCGACGAACTACGGTGGCGATTCAACATTGATGTCGCAGTTCTCGAAGTTGCTATGGCAGAGTGCAACGTCGAGAGATCTGAACAAGAATTATTGGACATCGCAGATCGACTACAGCGTCGAAGGTGCCGCCGGTGGACCTCTTGCTCAGGGAGTGACGATGTTCCTCGCCCTTCGGTCCAACATTGAGAATGCTATCGTCCCCACCGAAGAGCCCAACAAGCAATATCAGCTGATGGGGAATGTCGCATTCGATCTCGGCTCCGGTGCGACGCTCAGGTTAAGCGGAGGGTATCAGTTTGACTTCGCGAACATCCTGGGGGGTGGAACGGGGTTCTATCAGTGGATATGGGACAGGATTCTGGGAATATCGTACCAGGAAAAGAGCAACGCGCAGTTCGGCGCCCGGTTCACTCAGACAATAAGTCCAAGGACGTTCTATGAAATCAAGCTCAACGGCCTGCATACAGCAAACAGACTTGGAACTTCTCCCTACTACGACGTGATCACGGATGCAGTACGGAATATGGAGACCGGCACAGCCATCATTTCGCGGGCTATGAACTTCATGTTCTATCAGAACATGACCGGGAAGACGTTCTTTTACCTCGGGAACAACCTCAGCACCTTCAATGACCAGAAAACCACCACAGCCTCACTGGATGCTTCAATGACGAGCCAGATTACGAACTCACATCTCGTCAATGGCGGGCTACAGGTCAACTACTATGATCTTGCCGTCAATGATATTGCTCAGATAGCTTCGAAGGGAAGCATCAGGCTTACGAAGTTCTCGGGCAATCCATACGAAGCGGCATTATATCTGCAGGACAAGATGGAATTCCAGGGAATGATCGCAAACGTTGGATTGCGATGGGACGTGTGGAATTCGAACACTGAATACTATTCGAATCAGTTCGATCCCTTTGTAATCCCGGATTCACTCGGCAACCCGACGCTGAACTATAATGCCGATGGTGCCCCGAAAACATCGGCGAAGCCGATTGCACGGTTGCAGCCACGCGTCGGCGTTTCATTTCCTGTTTCAACCTCGACGGTGTTCCATTTGAATTATGGAACATTCATGCAGCGACCGTCATTCCAGAACGTGCTCGGGACGAATCAAAAAATGCCACCGCCTCCGTCCAATCCTGCGGTGTACAGCTTGGGCAACCCCCGGCTCATGCCGCAGGTAACAGCCCAGTATGACATCGGCGTGATGCAGGGACTGGGCCGGGGATTCACGCTAGATGTGAGCGGATACTACAAGGACATTAAGGACCTGATCGACCAAGCGGTCTTCACGAACCTCTCCACCGGTACGAGCTATTTCTCGTACTTCAACCGGGACTATGCCGATGTGCGCGGGTTCCGTGTTCAGCTCTCCAACAGGAGAGGAGCTCTCACGGGATCCCTGAACTATCAGTTCAGCGTTGCAACAGGGAAGAGCTCGTCTGCCTCGAATGCTCCAGTCTCAATCACCAAAGATCTCTCAGGCAAGATCTCGACGGATGCTGTCTCGAAGGTTCCGATCAAGGACGTTCTGCTCAACTTCGACCGAACGCACAACCTGATTCTCAATCTCGCGTATGTCACGCGGGACCAATTTGGACCGCAGCTCTGGGGGATCTATCCGCTCGATAATTTCGTGGTATCGCTCAATTCGTTTGCCCGCAGCGGCAGGCCGTACACATCGGCAAACAACGCAAATGAAGTGAACGGGCTCCGGTCGCCGGCTGAATACAATACCAACGTGCGGGTGTCGAAGGCTCTCAAAAACTTCTTTGGAATGCCTGCCACGTTCTATGTTGAGATCTTCAATGTCTTCAACGATAAGATCTACAACTACAACTATCTTTTCAGCACGGCGAACAAGATTGACCAGAACGATGCGACGAGACGATACACGCAGTATGCATTCAATGATCCGGCTCAGGGAGTCCTGTACTGGGATGATCAGAATTTCGGCAGCGCCTTCGCCGAGGATCACTCGTTCATGTTGTATGACAATTCACCGCGGGCATTCTATGTCGGCATTTCCCTTGAATTTTGAAAACCATCAAACCATTAGCGAGAATCCAACATGAAACACACAACAGTTTTCCTTCTCATGGTGATTGTATTCTCGTCTGTAGCGCTGTCGCAGCGTGATTTCAAGACGCACACGCGCAGTATGCTCCGCCAGACGATCTACAACACCGGTGAAACGGGGAGGGCCCTGGAAGCAAGTAATTCGACCACCATCGGGTTGCCCGAAGGGACGTCGTCACTGGAATGGCCCCCCAATTCGAGGCAGACATTGAACCAGATTGTGTATTGGGGACATCAAAATGGATTTGGCGGGGGAATTCTCTTCCAGGCCAAGATCAACGGAACCTACGTTGCGAAAGCCTGCGGCGGAATCACGGACGGATCCGGCAATGCCACGACGATCGCCGGCATCTACGTCATTCCCGGCAGCATTACGCGGACGGAGAATTTTCCGGTACTGGCGGACGGATCGCTGAACTCCACCTACAATCCAAATGAAGCCGAGGAGATCATCGTCACAAAATACCGGACGACCGACCCGATGAAGCTTACGATCACGCAAACAAGCAGAGCATGGAGTTTCCCCGGGTACGATGCGTTCATTATCATCGAGTACGATATCGTCAACGACGACGTGGTGGATTATACTGATGGAATGGTGATGTTTGAGAATGCGATCGCTCCGTCTGCCTTCAGCCTCCAGAGGCGTTATGGCGTGTGGAACGAATCTTCTGTTACGACTCGTGCACGTGAAGTATACGCCCGTTACAACTTCACCCGCTACCTGAGCTATGTGCACGGCAGAGATGGATTCGCTGATCCGCAATACTTCAACGCCTGGTCCGCCGACGGAAATCGGGGAGGACTGAACGGGCCGCAAGCTGTCGGTGTCATGATGCTCCACTACGACTACGACCATCTGCAGGCCAAGAACTTGACGTCATACACGTTGACTGATACCGCCCGTGTTTGGGATGCAAACGGCAAGTTTCTGCAGCCGTATGTAGCTCAACAAATTCCCAACAGAAATGTCGATCTCAGTGCCTCCCGGGCGATATCCTATGGATTAACCCTTTCGTCGCGTCCATACTCCGCCTTCGATTTCAAGTCCACCACCTCGACCGCAAAAACAGACTCGACCTACTGGGCCACATATAATTTTCCAACAAAAGCATCGGATCCGGTAACGAATAAGGCGCTTATGGACTACTGGCAAGGACGTGCGAGACCGAGAGCACTTAGCAACGGGAACTACTCACAGACGACCTTGCACTATTCATCGTACGGACCCTACGTGTTCGCGAAGGGTCAGCATCTTAAGTTCACGATTGCACAACTCGTCGGCTACGGTCCGGGAACGCCGGCAGACACCGTCTATCGGGATGCAGGCGGGGCATTCAGTTCCTCCCGTCAGTACTACGAACCCGTGGTCAGCTGGTATGATTCGTTGACGTATCCGGGGCTCTCAGGGATTGCCGGTATCAGCTACATGGGAAGTGCGTATCTGAAAACGCACAAACTTCCCTGGTATGTCACAGGAAAGATCTCAAGCACCGATCCTTCCCCGGTCATCTCGCTGCGTGATGTGGCAGATCGGGCGATTCAAATGTACGTCGGGGGTGACCTCGTCAACTACAACAAAGTGCAGTTCAAGCCCGAGAGCTCTCCGGAGACTGGGGCCTATGGGACAACGAGAACGTACATTCCTATTCCTGCCCCCGCGCTCTTTGTCTATGACGCGGCGGACGTGAAGAATAAGATCGTATGGGGTCCGCAGGTTGAAGGATTCACGTCGCTGCCGGCTGTTCAATCCGCGAAAGCCGCAGGGCGCATCAAAGCCGGTATGAGCCATTACATCGTCCTGAAATCCCCTGAGGGATTGGGACCGTGGACCCGCCTGGACAGTGTGGGAATCAGGGATCCGCGCTACTTCAATAAGGACGCCGTGTATCCCAATCAGTATGTGTACCGCGATGCGGCGAGCTTATTAAGTGAAAACTACTACTACGCAGTGATCTCGGTTGACTCGCTCGGTGGAAAGAGTGGAATGACCAACATAACCTACCATCCTACTCAAAAGGGAGCCGTTTTCGCTCTGGGTGGCAGTCTCTACGTCGCCCCTAACCCACTCATTTTGTCCAGCAGTTTTGGGGGATCGACAAGAGAAGGGGACATCAAAGACAAGGTCGGGTTCTACGGTTTGCCGAAGAACGCCACGATCAGAGTATTCTCCTATAGCGGTCAGCTCATCGGGACGGTTGAACACAACTCGAATACGTACTCGCACGAGTGGTTCCAGATTTCGCGCAATAGCCAGCGTATCGCCTCGGGAGTGTATTTCTACATCGTGGAAGACAACGACACTGGTGTTCGGGCTACCGGAAAATTCGTCATTATACATTAAGGACATGAGAACAATGAAAAAAATCACAACATACCTGTTGCCGTTTCTTGCGATTTTGTTGTTCTCGCCGAACGCATGGTCGCAGAAAGTCGGCAGTACATCGATGCAATTCCTCAAGGTTATGCCCTGTGCCCGCGCAACAGCGATGGGTGATGCCTACAGCGTACTGGCATCCGGCGCTGAGGCAGTGTTCTGGAATCCCGCGGGAGTGGCAAACATCGAGAAACGCGAACTCTCGATGACATATTTGAAGTGGATTTTTGATACGAAGCAGGGGGCGCTTTCCTTTGCAATGCCAGTGGCGAGCTTTGGAGCTGTTGGGCTGCAACTCCAGTACGTCGATTTTGGAGAAATCCCCGAGGCGCTCTGGGTATCCCCGTACAAAGATGATATCGGTACACCGGGGCTTACCGGAAACACATTTCACCCGTTCACGTACCTCATCGGATTGACCTACGCGAGCCAGATCACCGACAAGTTCTCGACGGGCCTTTCAGTGAAATACGCCCGTGAATCGCTCTATAATGGAGCGGCGGCGGTCGCAATCTCGAGCTCCGGTGACACGTCAACTGTGAACACTTGGGGAAATGGTCTCATCTTTGATTTCGGACTGAATTACAGTACCGGATTCCGTACTGTGCGGATTGCTGCATCGATGCAAAACTTCGGCGCAAATGTCCGGTATGCATCAGAAGCATCACCGGTTCCCATGGCGCTGCGGGTTGGAATTGCGGGAGATCTGATCGGTAACAATGCTCTTCTGGTTGAAAGTGAAGAAAGTCGGCTGGGAATCGCGTTCGATCTGTTTCAACCGAATGACTATGCACAGCAGGCTCACGTCGGCGTGGAGTATGTGTACGCCGCCAGTGTTGCACTCCGCGCCGGTTATAAATTCAACTATGACGCGGACGGATTCACTGCCGGGGTTGGTTTTCAACAGGCTGTCGCTCAATTGAAGATGTCGTTCGACTATAGCTACGGAGCCCTCAACTACAACCTTGGAAATGTTCATCGCATAAGCTTAGGAGTGGGATTCTAATGAAACACACAGACAACACATTCGCATATGTGATGCTCCTCTGTCTCTGCCTGCTTTGTGCACAGCAGGTGGTTGCGCAAGGGTATGGCAATCCGTTGACCTTCCAGGGATTGAGCCAGACAACCACCCAGTCTGCAGCGGCGCGTGGCGCAGGGGGTATCGCCTTCGGTATCAGAAACGACGTTTCATTGATGTTCACAAACCCCGCATCCTTGAGTTCTCTTCAGGGGATTCAATTCTCAATCGGGGGTCTGCAGAGGTCTGGCAGCTCTTACCAGGAGCAGCATTATTCCGGCGTGCAGGGCACATCAGCTCTTGCTCCTCTTCTGGAAGGAACGACGGGCTTGATCAGTGATCCAGACACCAACGCATACTACGCCGGAACCAAAGTTATTCTCAGAACTCAAGCTGATTCCGTGCAGCGCCCGTTCGACTCGATCGGACCGAACTGGAGCCGGTCGAAAGCCAAAAGCGTCCCTATTCAGTTTCACATTGCGGTTCCGTTTTCGATTGGAGGAATCCGCATCGTGGGTGGCATCGGCGCAGTGGAGTATGCAAATCTTAACTGGTACTACCAGAACAACAATGTCATGTCCCCCTCTGTTCTTTCGGTTCTGAACGGGACGATTGCCACCGCCGGCCTGGACCGGAATCCCTACGTTTCCTATTGGTATCAATCGTACCAGCAGCGGGATGGATCGATTTACGGATATGGCGGCGCACTCTCTGCGTCCATCTCTGAGAGACTATCCGTCGGTGTCAGCGGCATGATCCTCAAGGGAAGCACGGATGACATCGAGGTGCAGGCTGGTCGCGGCAGACTGCTCTTCTTCACCAGTTCCATGCGACTCGACCGGCCGGGCACGACCAGCTATACGAAAACCGGAACCTCCGACTATAGTGGTGCCGAGTTTGCGCTCAGCGCTGAGTACACCAGCCGGTATTTCAATTTCGGGTTCTCGATCAAGCCGCCAACAACGATCACGCGGGATTTTACCATGACATTCTCGCAGGATTCGGTTGCGGCTTCAAAAAGGTTCCTCTCCAAGATAGATTCGATCACTGTGCACACATCAGGGTCAATCAGCGGCCAGGACAAGATTACGCTTCCGTGGCGTGGTTCTTTTGGGATTGGCCTGTGGATCAAAGACAATCTGAAGCTTGGTATCAGCTACGAGATTCGTCCATATGCATCCGCGGATTATACCGGTGCGAATGGATCGGTGACAAACCCATGGCTCTCCTGCTCGATTCTGCATGTGGGGGGTGAGTTACAGGCGAATCCGTGGCTCACCATCCGCGGCGGTGTCAGCAACTACCAGGAAGTCTATCAACCGCTTACCGCAGGCATTCGCGGTGAGCCGGTGAATTATCCTGTTTATGGATTCGGCTGCGGCGTCAAAGTGGCGAACGGCATGTTGAATGTCGCGTACGAGTACGCGGACATGAAATATGTCGACACCTGGTCCAATGCGGTGAGCATTAACAGGCAATTCACAAGCAGCATCGTTGCGAGTTTTTCCTATGTGATTCCAGGGATGAACTAGCCGTCAGTTACTTTTCCGTTTTTTGGATCCCGCTTCGCGGGACTCTTTGCTACTCATTTTCAATTGTTCTCTTTCGTCAGCCCGCCTGCTGTTCTTCGACAGTTATACTGTCGAAGAAGGCCCACGCTGGAGTTAGACTCCAGGAGTCTTGACGAATTTGTCGAGGGGCTCTGCCTGCCGCAATCTCGGGCACAGGTGCATTGCTCGAAAAGATCAACGCCTTGAGCAAGGTCCGAGAGTGAAACTCTCGCATGAGTTCAGTCCGACAGTCCCGCCATTCCGAGTCGTTCGGGCGGGCCGCATGGCGGGCTGGTTGGGCAAGCAAAAAGAAAAGGGGCTACATGCAATTGAACTCTGTCCGATCGAGTGGATGAGGCCTTCCGAAGGGGTGGCGACCAGGGCTATCGAAAAGAATGAACCATAACCCTCGCCCGCTCTGGCAAATCCTGCTCTCTCGGGATTCCAGCCGCGGGCATGGTTTTTTGTGGGCAAGTCGTGAACGTGTTCAGGAGATACGATGATACCTGTTGTGTTGTCGAGGAGGAAAAGAGCTCCCGAAGAAATCTGGGGCTCTGTCCTCGCGACCCTTGTGCTTGTTTTCATCTTTCTCTCAACCAGCCCTGCCCAGAGTACGAAGAGCATACACTGGTGGGCTTGTCTCGCCCAGAAGGAACAATGGTACGGAAGCGCGGAGGCAATCAGGATTGCGGACAATGTGCTGCTGTATCAATTCCTGTCGGGTGGCTGGCCAAAGAACATAGACATGGCGGAGGAGTTGAACGCATCTCAGAAGCAGCAACTGAAAGCTCAAAACCATTTAGATAGTTCCACCATAGACAACACTGCCACCTATACACAGCTTCGGTATCTCGCAAAGGTCTACAACTCATTCAAACTGGAACGATTCAGGGAATCTTTCCTTAGGGGCCTGGACTATTTGCTTGCAGCTCAGTACCCTAACGGGGGCTGGCCGCAGTTCTATCCGTTGCGCGAGGGATACTACTCGCACATTACCTTCAACGATGATGCGATGATCGGTGTGATGAAGCTGCTGAAGGATATTGCCGGGAAGAAATCAGCTTTCGCGTTCGTTGACCCTCAGCGCCGGGCAAAGGCAGAGCTCGCTGTGGCCAAGGGGCTGCAATGCATCTTGAAGTGTCAGATACGGGTCGATGGCACGCTCACAGTATGGTGTGCCCAGCATGATGAACATGACTTCACTCCGGCGAAGGCGCGTACATACGAATTACCCTCCCTGAGCGGCAATGAGAGTGTTGGAGTCGTTGAATTCCTGATGGGCGTCGAGAATCCATCCGATGAAATCAAGAGCTCGATTCAATCCGCTGTTGCCTGGTTCAACAAAGTCAGGATCAAAGGCATCACCGTGATTGAGGTGAACGATTCGCTCGGACCCGCAGGAAAGGACAGAGTTGTTATCAAAGACCCCTCGGCTCCCCACATGTGGGCTCGTTTCTATGAAATCGGCACGAACAAACCGTTCTATTGCAGCAGAGATGGAATCAAGCGCGACAACCTGTTTGAGATCTCTTATGAAAGAAGAAATCATTACAACTGGCTCGATTACTGGCCGCAACGGTTGTTGGAAAAAGAGTATCCCGCTTGGGCGAGAGAGCACTCTCTAAACAGTGTCCTGAAATAGGCGAATGTGTCTGGAGAATACATGAATACAAAAACACTCTTGTTGCTGGCCGTTGCGCTTATGACGACTTCTCTTGACGCTCAACAGAAGGCGGCAGAGATTCCGCGCGATACCTCGTTCACGATCAACAATACCGCGACGAAAGTCCTCAATCAATACCCGCATGCAAGAGTTGTCGTTGCGAGAGTCCCTGCAGGAGTCGTTGCTCTCGAAAATGTGATCTACGCGAAAGACGGTGACAGGGAACTTCACCTCGATCTCTTCGCGCCAATGAAGAAAAGTGCAAACGGGTATCCAGGCGTAATCCTGATTCACGGTGGCGGCTGGCGGTCCGGCTACCGTCAGATGGAATGGCCGATGGCTCAGCACCTGGCCGCGGAAGGATACGTGACCGCGACGGCAGAGTATCGGTTGTCGACCGAAGCCCTTTACCCGGTTGGTGTCTATGATCTCAAAGCTGCGGTCCGGTGGATGCGGGAACATGCGTCGAAGTACAACATTGACTCAAGAAAGATCGCAGTGTATGGCTGCTCCGCCGGTGGCGAGCTTGCTGCCTTTCTTGGGACGACAGGCGAAGTGAAAAAGTTCGAGGGGACGATGGGGAATTTGAAGTTCTCAAGCCGCGTGCAAGCTGTCGTTGACATTGATGGAGTGCTGGATTTCACTGATCCGGCCGAGAGTGCAAAGGACACGATTCCTCAGAAACCTTCGGCGGGGAAATCGTGGTTCGGTGCTTCATTCAAAGAGAAGCCTGATCTCTGGCGGGAAGCTTCCCCGATCAACTATGTAAACGAGAACACCGCTCCGATGCTCTTTGTGAATAGCTCCCTGCCCAGGTATCACGCCGGACGGGATGAAACGATAGAGAAAATGAAGAGGCTTAACATCTACTCTGAGGTTCATACAATTCCGGACACACCGCATCCGTTCTGGCTCTTTCATCCCTGGTTCGATGAAGCGTTTGGGTACATCGTGACGTTTCTCGACAAAAATCTGAAAAACAAGTAACACCGTTCAAGGTGGTGTCGCAGTTTGATTGGGGTTTTCAACGCGGAGAGCTATCAAGATTATGGACCCTCTGCGATCCTCCCCGCCAGACCCGCCCGACCAAGTCGTTCGGGCGGGCCGCATGGCGGGCTGGTGCGTGCTCCGCGTCTCTGCGATGAAAAATTTCTATTGAAGAAAACCACCACTCGGCTGCAAAGGGAGAAGAACCTTTATCAGGAGAATCAGCATTTATGGGACGCACACGATTGATCGCATTGCTGCTGTTCGGCTTGCTGGTCGGATTCCGCCAGATCGCGGACAAGAGAATCGTCAGGGTCTTCCTGATCGGGGACTCAACGGTAGCAGACTATACGATCTATGATGATTACAAAACCAAAAGGTACCCAATCACCGGCTGGGGACAAGTGTTTCAGGCGTTCATGAGCTCTGACAGCCTGATCAAAGTCCGAAACATCATCAAAGCCGACAGCGTCCTCGTGATCGATAGCGCACGCGGCGGACGAAGTACGCGGACGTTTTTCGAGGAGGGGCGATGGGCATCGGTGTATCAATCGCTCAAGCCCAACGACGTGATTCTGATTCAATTTGGTCACAATGATGCAGCAAAAGACAAACCCGAGCGCTATGTCACTGTGCAGGGGTACAAAGAATATCTTCGTCTCTACGTGAATCAAGCTCGTGAGAAAGGGGCCATACCAATTCTCCTCACACCCGTGAACCGTAACTATCCCTGGGCTGACGGAAAGCTTACGAGCGTGCATGGAGAGTATCCGGATGCGGTGAAACAAGTGGCGAAAGAGCTTAATGTCCGTCTCATCGACCTGACGCAACTCTCGTGTGACTTTTTCACATCCAAAGGTCAGGAATACGTTACCGGCCATTATTTCATGAACCTCCCCGCGGGTGCTTTTGAAGCCTATCCCAATGGTCAGAAAGACAACACGCATTTTCAACCGGAAGGGGCGATCGAGGTTGCGCGTCTTGTCTTTGGCGCGTTGCAGGGAATCTGACCTGACGAGAGTTCTCTCTCTGCCGACCACCAAAGGAAGCCCGATACAGCACTCTGAGATCGGGCTTCTCTCTTTTCCGGTGTGTTCGTATATTAAAGGACAATTGCCGAGAGTCGTGAACGAATTGCCGATACATCGTGTTTAGTCACAGATAGACGGCAAACGACCTCTCAACCAGATGAAAGAAAGAGATTTGAATGAATACTGTCATCGTCATCTTTGGAGCCACGGGAGATCTGACTGCGCGGAAACTCATCCCCGCGCTCTATAACAACTTCCGAAAGAAGCGACTCCCGGAGCACGTCCATGTCATAGGCTATGGCCGCAAACCCTTTACCTCAGAAACGTTTCGTGTCAAGATGAAGGAAGCAGTGAAAGCATTTGCCGCTGAGGAATATCGCGAGGAGGAGTGGAGCGCATTTGCATCTCATCTGTTCTATCAGCAGGGGGAGCTCGAAGGTGCCCAACACTATCAGTCTCTGGCGCAGCGGATCACGGGGGTCGCGGGCACACCCAATAATTGTCTCTACTACCTTGCTACCGCACCTGAATTCTCTACAACAATTGTCAGACAGCTGGCCGAAGCGGACTTACTCGCAGAGACGATCCGGAGCGGTTATCGCCGCATCATCGTCGAAAAACCGTTTGGACGTGACCTTCCCTCGGCGCTCGATTTGAATCAAGAACTGCACAACGTTCTCAACGAGAACCAGATCTATCGCATCGATCATTATCTTGGAAAAGAGACCGTGCAGAATATGATCGTCTTCCGGTTCGGCAACGCTATCTTTGAGCCGCTCTGGAACAGGAACTACGTCGATCATGTCCAGATCACGGTGTCGGAAACAGTCGGCGTCGAATACCGGGCAGGGTACTATGACACAGCGGGTGTGCTCCGGGACATGTTCCAGAATCATCTCCTTCAGCTCCTGACGCTTGTCGCGATGGAACCGCCGGTCGCGTTTGAGGCAAATGCCCTCAGGAATGAAAAGGTGAAGGTACTAAGCGCCCTCAGGGAGATCTCGCCTGAGCACTCTGCTGACGCGACCGTTCGTGCACAATACGAGGGATATACGCGTGAGGAAGGAGTCGCATCGAATTCGCAAACGGAGACATTTGTAGCGCTGAGGCTCTTCGTTGACAACTGGCGTTGGCAGGGAGTGCCCTTCTATCTCCGGTCGGGAAAGATGATGAAGGACAAGGCTTCGGAGATCACGGTACAGTTTCGCCGCCCGCCGACACAGATCCTTGATACGCAAGCAGGAAAAACGGAGCTGTTCACGAACCGTTTGACGATCTGCATACAACCGGACGAGGGAATCCACCTGCGTTTCATCGCTAAAGTTCCGGATCAGGGCATGGAAACGAGACCGGTGGAAATGGACTTCGATTTCCGTAACTCGTTCGGGTCAAAAGCGCTACCTGAAGCTTATGAACGGCTCCTGCTCGATGCGCTGAACGGAGATGCTTCACTGTTTGCACGCAGCGACGAGATCGAGCTTGCCTGGAACCTGATTGATGGAATCCGCGCCGGGTGGGAGAGCGAACATGCCTCGCCGTTGCTGATGTACAAGCCTCAGTCGTTGGGACCGGCGGCTGCCGACGATCTCCTGGGGCGTGACGGCCGATGGTGGATACACAACAGCGAGCTTCAACGTGGTGACCATCCAAAACCGGGGATGTGACCATGGACGATCGTTCACTCATCACAGTGTATCGATCCGCCGCTGACCTCGAGCAACGTGCTGCAGAAGAAATTGTCCGGGTGATGAATGCGGCGATCAACGATCGGGGAATGTGCTTCGTAGCGCTGGCCGGAGGAGAAACCCCCCGTCATTGCTACCGGCACCTCGGCATGGATCCCCTCAAAGATCGGGTGGACTGGAGCCGTGTTCATCTCTTCTTCACGGACGAACGTCCGGTCCCGCCAAATGATTCTCAGAGCAATTTTGGAATGGTCGAGAGATCGCTAATTCTCTTGATCGACATCCCGCAGCACAATGTCCATAGAATAAAGGGAGAAATTGCCATTGCGGCGGCGGCGCAGGAGTACGAGAGGGAACTCCGGACAGCCTTCGGCAAACAGCCGCTGCGGTTTGACCTGGTCCTGCTTGGAATCGGAGAGGATGGTCACACGGCTTCGATCTTCCCTGGTACCGATGTCGTTGAGGAAAAAACGGCGCTCGTGCGTCCCGTGGTCGATCCGGATCAAAACATCCGGCGTGTGACCTTGACATTTGCGATCATCAACAGCGCCCGGGAAATTCTCTTCCTCGCCTCGGGTAAGAGAAAAGCTTCAATTGTGCAACGCGTTTTCGGCACAACAGAATCCGCAAAGGATTTGCCTGCGACCATGGTTCGACCGGTCGATGGAAGGCTCCGTTGGATGCTCGATGAAGAGGCAGCGTCGCAGATCGAACCGACCATCGGCTTGTCATCTCACCCATCATTCTGACTTCAATTCGCATCGTTTGCCTTCCCAGTTCTCTTTTCTGATAAAACGATAGCAGTTCTCCATGCGTGAAACCATTCCGCTTTACTCACGTAAAGTAACACAAGAGCCACAACGCATTGACAGAACAACCAGGGAGGACGCGATGAAACGGCTCATACTGATTCTTGCACTTGGGACAATTGCCTGCGGGACGCTGTTCGCATTTCAGACCGGTGAACAGCAACTCTTCTCACAGGCACAAATCGAACGGCTCGAGAAAAGCATCGCGAGATCATTGGAAAGCGATATCCCGGACTTGCAGATCAACGGTGCGTTGACGCTCCATCGGTTCCGGGAGATTGCACCGGAATACGGCTGGGATCGCTGCATCATTCCGCTGATGCGTATCCTCAATGGTGAGGAGAACAATCCTTCCGCACGCCTGATCGCGGCCATGGCTTTGCATGAACTCGGGTCGTCGCGCGGCGATTTCGCCATTTCGCGCAATGCTCAATTCACCGACAATCCACGCGTGAAACGCTACTGCGTCATTCTTACCAGGACGCGGCTTCTGGAGCGAGGTAAACTCGCGAGCCCGCTACCCTCCCTGAATCCTTGAAGGCAACAATTAACGTCCGCAAGCAACCTCCGCCTTTCTCGACAAGCTCTCTCCGGATTCTCTTCCCGGGCTCGAAGGGCGCATTCGCCTGAACTTGAACGCCACCCTTCGTGTGTCGGATTTCCTTCTCTGAATGCCGCATTCTGTCGTCGTCAACTCTTGTGGAACAATGAAATGTTTCTTGTTGAGATTGAGCCACTTTTACGTGACATTTGCATGCCCGAGGGACAGGCACCTGTTTCGAAGGGGCTGATGCCAGGTTCAACTGGCTGGATTCATACCAAGCTGTGATTGGCCGAAGATCTCTGGAAGAGGAGCCTCACATGCGAGAAATCTTGATTGTCGAAGACGAAGAAGACCTCATCAATATCCTCGGCATCGTGTTGGAGGACGAAGGTTACAAGGTGACGAAAGCCTCCTCCGCCGAAGAAGCGCTTCTGCTGTGTCAAACCCAGCCCCCGGATCTGATTATTTCGGATGTCAAGATGGGGGGTATGGATGGATTTGCCCTCCTGGAGAAAATCAAAGCTACGGTATCGCTGAAGAATATTCCGTTCATTTTTCTGACATCGTTCGACGAAGAACAAGCGAGGAAAAAGGGACTGAGACTCGGCGCCATTGCCTATGTCACGAAGCCGTTCGATGTGGATCCACTCCTCGAGATAGTGCTCAAGCTTTCGCCCCCTGCGTGAACTCCCGCAGGTCCCCCCTGTGCTGAAACCTGAGGGGTCTAATCCGTGTACCAAACAGAAAGAGCTCTTCGATGCCAAACCCCGCACAGATCAGACCAGATCCATCCGAATATTTCTCGTATTATCACAAGTACGTTCAACTCGTCCCTGAGAACGACATCGTGCAGGCCATGGCTATTCAACTGAAACTGACGCTGGCGTTTCTCAGCTCTCTGCCCGCTTCCGCGGGGAATAAACGATATGCCCCTGATAAATGGAGCATCAACGAAGTCGTAGGGCATACTATTGACATTGAGCGCGTCTTCGGTCAACGGGCACTCTTCTTTGCACGCAAAACTCCGGGTCCGCTTCCGGGAATCGAACAGGACGATTGGATGAAGTTCGCAACGTTCGGGTCCCGGCGCCTGGAAGACCTGGCGGACGAGTTCGAGTCAGTCCGTCTATCAACGCTGTTTCTGTTCCGGCATCTTGATGCGGAGGCGTGGATGCGAAAGGGGGTAGCGAGCGAACGGGAATTCACGGTGCGCGCTATTGCATATATTATCCTTGGACACGAACGGCATCATCTCGAGATTCTGAAAACACGTTATGCCTGAAAGAGTCTGATCCAGGTTCTTTTCGTTTTGCTCGTCAATCCGCACGCGGGACCAGGTCGTCTACCTAAAAAGAAAATACGCGATCACGATCCTCTCACTAACCAAGCGAGATAGTATGCTTAAGAAGAAAGCTCAATGGAAAAAGGGGCGGGGTAAATTAGGATTGTTGGCTCCCCTTATCGGTGCATGGAAGGCCGAGGGCAAGTTACCGGTTGGAATTGGCACTGTGCGATGCACTCGCACGTTCACATCCATGCTGAATGGCTCATATGTTCAACTGAACGCGCGATGGGAGTTTGGAAAAGGCGTCTATGAGGAATTGGCGATCTTCGGATTCCAGGAAGGAAAGATCTCGTTCTGGTCCTTCACGTCGGACGGCAAACGATCTCAAGGAACGATTTCCGACGCACGTGAAGTCCACCCGGAAGCAATCGCGTTCGAAGCACAGATGCCTGCCGGGTTGGCACGTATGATCTACTGGCCGAACGAGGATGGAGGATTCAATTGGGCGGTCGAATCAAAAACGAAAAAAGGTTGGAATCGCTTCACCGAGCATCACTATGTACCCGCTTAGAGATTCGCTTATGAAACCTGCACGATCAAAGTAAATCTCACACCTGCCCGATCCAGTTGTTGTCATGACTATGGAACGCGGTCCGCAGCTCGTCTATCATGGACTGGGGGAGCTTCCCCTTGTTGATGGATTCGATGTTCTGCTGAAGGTGATCAAGGCTCGTGGTACCGACGATGCAGGAATCCACGCCCCACGTAAATGCAGTGAATCTGAGTGCAAGTTCCTGCCATGGCATCCCATATTCCAGGTTCATCGCTTTCCAGCGTTTCCAGTATTCCTCAGCGTAGCGCCCCACCGGACACTCTGCATAGCGCCAAGGCGCGTTTGCCACCGGTCGTTTTGCGATCATTCCCATTCCTCGTTCCTTCGCACGCGGGAGCAACCCATCGAGCACCCGTTGGTCGCAAATGTTGATTGAACACTGCAGGCTCCGGAATCGGCTGGACTCGAGTGCAACATGCAGGTGTTCATTTTCCCCCGAATACGCGGCTACGCGCACGGTTCCTTGCTCAACACTTCGCTGTAACGCATCTCCGACGGCTCCCTGACGCAAGACTTCCGCCGGGCACGAGTGGAGGTGTACGATATCCAGATAGTCGGTCTTCATCAACTGCATCGCCTGGCGCACGCCGGCCAGAACGCAATCGTATGTCCAGTCGGCGAATCCGGGGATGCCGTATCCGACTTTCGTTGAAATCACCACCTCGGTTCGACGATGCGACAGGAATTTCCCGATCCTCTCCTCCGACCGCTCATAGCCACGTGCAGTGTCAAATAACATGATTCCCATATCGACAGCGCGGTTCAGAAGATGGTCTGCTTCCTTGTCTGACAATGAACCGTCGCCAAGGTGACCGGCTCCCAATCCCAGTGCGGAGACTTTGATTCCCGTTGTTCCGAAGTCACGTATTTCCATCGGGTCATCTCTCCTTTGGATCATCTGGCCATCGGGCGATCGCACCATTTGTCCATCTCGCCATCTCAACAATACTCAGATACTCATCTACTCCACCACTCCACTACTCCACTACTCCACTACTTTCTACTCGCTTCCTTCTCATCTCTATCGAAATGCTGCATCTCTTTCGGTATCGGCAGCGAGAGCTCGACGAGTCCAGCGAACTTGCCGTCTTCGTACCAGGGAGATTGGTAAATCAGCTTCTTGATTCCACCTTTCTCGATAGTATAGACGTTTGATGTTCCAGACTTCAATAGCTCCGCGACTTTCGAGCGGGCAGGTTCCGGGTGGCACTCAAGCATGTTTGTCCCGAGAAGATCTGCTCCCCCGTCCCCGACGAATGTGAGGCAAGATTTGTCGTTGAGCGCAAGGATGATCCCATCCGGATCGCATACTGTAATCGCCGCAGGAAATTCACGTATCCAACCTCCCTCTTTCATCAATAAGTCCTTTCTACGTCCAGGGATTGAAGTACCTGGCTACTCCTAGTGTCTTGTCTCAGAAAATTGTTCAATATGTCCTGCGGGTGAAACAGCCTTTTTCTGCTTGCTTCCGTGCATTGGACAGACTGCGTGCGAGTCTTTCAAGACACACGAACGACTGAGAAAAGCACACACCCCTCTGCTCCCCTCTCACTTCCCACTACCCAGCGCTCGAGAGGGGACGTGTTGTTCTTGGGTACCGGCTTTAGCAGTCCCCTCTGTGTGCTGGATTGCGTTGAGGGGAGAGGGGATGTAAGGGGTGTGTGCCTTCTTCCTGAACTTGAGCTCGTGCGCCATGTCCTTCAATTCCTCCCGCCCGTCTTTGCGGCATTCAATCATGCTAAAAGTAACAAACAAAACGGGAACAACAAACAGGCACGCCGCGCCTTGAACAGTCCCCCCCTCTGCCAGCACGGCGACAGAATCGGAACGGAGTATTCCTCCGTATCCAACAGAGGCTGTTTTAAGGCTTCGGTGCACCGAGGGAAAGATGGATTGATTCTTTGGCAATGCTGCAGTATGTTCACAAGCGAGACTTTTTGGCGACATATTCGTTTATCTACCTGAGTACGGGGTCATTCACGTATGCGCATCACGCTCTGAACCGATGCTTAGGCTCCCCAGTCACCATTCCTGGTCTTAAGAAATAACGATAAGCTGGACACTATGGCAAAACTATCACGGTTTGTACTCCCTCTGACAGTCTTCGGCTGTTCATTGATCCTTTCGTCATGCAGTTCGAAGAGTAATGATCCCGCACCACGGTCGGGCGGGCGACCTCCCGCAATGTCGGTGAACGGCATTGTGGCGGCGCTGCAGCCGCTGGATAATATCGTGAACTCCTCGGGGACAGTCCTCGCATCTGAATCGGTGGATCTCGCTGCAGAAGCCTCCGGCACCATTCAGTCCATTTCATTTAAAGAAGGCGCTCACGTCAGGAAGAACGACTTGCTGGTGAAGATCAATGACGAAGACCTGCGGGCACAGCTGAAGAAAACGGAGCTTCAGATCCAGCTTGCAGCCGACCAGGCGGACAGGCAGAAGCGGCTCTTCGAGACCAACAATTCCAGCAAAGAGCAATACGACGTCGCCGTCAGCACGTTGGCCACGCTCAAAGCTGATCGTGAGAATCTTGTCGCTTCCATTCGCAAAAGGGAAATCCGTGCTCCGTTTGACGGCATCGTCGGTCTTCGGTACGTAAGCGAAGGGAGCTACATTTCTCCGACGACGCGTATCGCGAGTATACAAAAGATTAACCCGCTGAAAGTTGACTTTGCGATCCCGGAGAAATATGCCGGCAAAGTGCATGTTGGTGATCTGGTAAAATTCCACAGCGACGAGACGAGCCTGGAATTCACGGGAAAAGTTTACGCCGTTGAGCCGGAAATCGAGCCCAGCACGCGGACGGTGCAGCTACGCGCACTGTGTGACAACAAAGGAGAGACAATATTCCCGGGCGGCTACGTACACGTCGAATTGCGGCTGAAACAGGCTGGCGGCGCCCTCATGATCCCAACCCAAGCCATCATTCCTGTTCTGAAAGGACAGACGGTCCTCGTACGGAAAAATGGAGTCGTGGTCAGTGTGCCTGTCAAGACAGGAGTCCGCACGCCCTCTGTCATACAAATCACTGATGGGCTCTCCGCAGGCGATACCGTCCTCACGACAGGAATTCTGCAGTTGCGTCCGGGAATGCCGGTCAACGTGACTGTCAGATGATAATCTGTCCTTTGGCACAATCTGAGAAGATCCTCCTATGAGTCTAGCTTCCGTTTGTATCAAACGCCCTGTGCTGGCCATTGTCATGTCGCTGATCATCCTGCTGTTTGGCATCATCAGCTTCACGTTTCTTGGTATACGCGAGTACCCTGCCATCGATCCGCCCATCATCAGCGTGCGAACGAGTTACGCGGGTGCGAACGCCAGCGTTATTGAGTCACAGATAACGGAACCGCTTGAAAAAGCGATCAACGGCATCGCCGGCGTACGCAACATATCGTCGAGCAGCAGTCAGGGCAGCAGTAACATCACCGTGGAATTCAATCTTGATTCTGACCTTGAAGCTGCGGCAAACGATGTGCGTGACAAAGTATCCGGCGCATCTCGATCACTGCCCCAGGATATTGACAACCCGCCGGTGGTGACCAAAGCCGACGCAAATTCTGATGATATCATTTCCCTTACACTCCAGAGCGACACAAAGAACCAGCTTGAGGTCAGCGACTATGCGGAGAATGTTATTGCGCAAAACCTCCAAACGATTCCCGGTGTGAGTTCGGTGCAAATTCGCGGTCAGAAGCGCTACTCGATGCGAATGTGGATGGATCCAAAGAAGCTTGTCGCATACGGCCTGACTCCACTCGACGTGCGAACCGCATTGTCCCGGGAGAACGTCGACCTTCCTTCCGGAAAGCTCTCAGGAGATCAGACCGAACTCATCGTCAATACAAAGGGACGGATGAGAACGGAAGAGGAGTTCAACAACCTCATTCTGAAGACTGACGCAAACAGAAGGGTTCGCTTCAACGATGTCGGTTACGCAGTGCTCGGCCCCGAGAACGAGGAATTCATCCTGCGGCAATCGGGCGTCCCGATGGTGGCCGTTGGCGTCATTCCCCAACCTGGAAGCAACTACATCGAAATATCCGACGAATTCTACAGGCGTTTTGAGCAGATCCAGAAGGAACTGCCCGCTGACTACAAAATGGACATCTCCATCGATAACACCCGTTTCATCAAGCGGTCGGTGAAGGAAGTCCAGGAAACGATCCTCATTGCAGTCGTCCTCGTCATTCTTATCATCTATATCTTCTTCCGTGACTGGCTCATTGCCTTTCGCCCGTTGATCGATATTCCGGTCTCGTTGATCGGTTCGTTCTTCATCATGTACGTGATGGGATTCTCGATCAACATCCTCACCCTTCTTGCGATTGTCCTCGCAACGGGCCTTGTGGTGGACGACGGCATCGTCGTTACCGAGAATATCTTCAAGAAAGTTGAACAGGGGATGACTCCGCTCGAGGCGGCATTCGCCGGCTCGAAGGAGATTCTCTTTGTTGTTATTTCCACATCGATCACGCTTGCCGCAGTATTCCTCCCGATCATTTTCCTGCAAGGATTCGTCGGACGGTTGTTCCGCGAATTTGGTCTCATCATTGCGGGATCGGTGCTCATTTCGGCGTTCGTCTCCCTTTCGTTGACCCCGATGCTGAATGCCCGGATGATCCGGAAAAAGCGAGCCCACACACGCTTCTACGAGGTGACCGAACGGTATTTTGAAGCATTGAACAGGTTCTATGAGAACCTGCTCACCAGGTTCATGAAACACCGATGGATAGCGATCGCGATCATCATTGCCTCGCTTCTGCTCATTGTGCTCATCGGATCGGGCCTGCAATCTGAGCTGGCACCCCTCGATGACAGAAGTTATTTGCGTATTTCGGCTCTGGCTCCGGAAGGTGCGTCGTTCGAATACACTGACGCTGTCGTAGACCGCCTCGTGACGATGATCAATGATTCGATTCCAGAAAAGAGAATCTGCCTGAGCTTCATTGGAGGCTTCAGTTCTCTGAACAATGGGAACATCCGCGTGATGTTCTCGGAACCGTCCGAGCGCAAGCGTTCGCAGCAGGAGATCGCAGATTATCTCACTGCCCGGACACGCCGCATCACGGAGGCGCGCATCTTTGTATCGCAGGAACAAACCATCAGCGCGAGCGGCGGCGGTATGCGTAGCGGCCAGCCGGTGGCATACGTGATCCAGAACCAGGATTTTGAAAAGATCCGCAAGGCGCTCCCGCAATTTATGGATGAGGTCAACAAAAGCAGTATTCTCCAGAATGCTGACGTCAACCTCAAATTCAACAAGCCGCAGATCGACATCACCATCGATCGTGATCGCGCCCGGAGTCTCGGTGTTTCGATTGTGGACATCGCCCAAACGCTTCAGCTCGCGTTCAGTGGACAGCGTTTCTCGTACTTCGAGATGAATGGATTTCAATACTCGGTGATCGGGCAGGTCGATCGTGACAACCGTGATGAGCCGCTTGATCTGCGTTCGCTTTACGTCCGGAATAATCAGGGGAAACTGATCCAGATGGACAACCTCGTCATGGTGAAGGAGGAAAGCGCTCCGCCACAGTTGTATCACTTTAATCGATTCAAGGCTGCGACGGTTTCTGCTGCATTGGCGCGGGGGAAGACGATCGGCGACGGCATTGCTGAAATGGATCGCATCGCAAAAGAGGTTTTGGATGATTCGTTCAGGACGGCGCTCGCGGGAGCTTCGCGCGACTATGCAGAAAGCACTTCAAACATCGTGTTCGCATTCTTGATGGCACTGGCGTTGATCTATCTGGTGCTCGCGGCGCAGTTTGAGAGCTTCATTGACCCATTCACGATCATGCTCACTGTTCCGCTTGCCATGGCTGGAGCGATGCTGTCTCTCTGGATTACCGGAAAGACCCTCAACATCTTCAGCGAGATCGGCATCATCATGCTTATCGGATTGGTGACGAAGAACGGCATCCTGATTGTCGAGTTTGCCAACCAGAACAAGGAAAAAGGGAAAAGACTGGTCGAAGCTGCACAAATTGCGGCTGCTTCCCGTTTCCGTCCGATTCTTATGACATCACTTGCAACAATGCTTGGTGCTCTGCCGATTGCGCTCGCACTCGGGGGCAGCGCAAAGAGCCGCGTATCGATGGGCATTGTTGTCATCGGCGGATTGTTCTTCTCGCTGGTGCTGACGCTCTTCGTGATCCCGGCGATGTATACGTTTTTCTCGAAAGAGAGGAAGGTAGAAACTCCAGAAGTGCACGGTTCGTAAAGGAAGAATGCACGACGCGATCTTGGATCGCGGTCACTTGTCAAAGGCTGTTTCCGTGAAGAGTCACCTGACACATCAAAGGCTCAGCATTCGCTGGGCCTTTTGTTGTTAAGGCGTCATTGCCACCAGGTGGCTGGCGAGGAGCGCGGCGAATTAGCGGGGAGGTAGAATTGCAGAGGTTGGTTGTAGCCCGAAATTCATTTCGGGGCTGGTGAGAACTGGTAACAGTAGGGACGTGGGAAGTAGGCAGAGGGCAGTAGGCAGATTGCAGACAAGAGACGGGAGACACTTTGCGGATTGAATTTCCAGACATCCTTCCTTATGTTAATCTTCGAGACTTGGTTTCAAACGACATGAAGGTGTATAGTGCTTGAATGGTTTTTTGGACCGGAGGTGAGGGAAAAGCGCGGCGTACTTCGACAGAATGTTGTGGCAAATATTGTCGATGGGGGGATGTATGCGTTTGGGATCAGTTTTGTGTCGCTCCAGACGGTGGTCCCTGTTATGGTCAAGCACATCAGCGACAGTGATTTTGCAGTTGGTCTGGTACCGGTGCTTTGGACGGCCGGCTTCAATTTCCCACAGATTTTCATCGCTAATCACGCCCAGCGTTTTCCCTACAAGATGCGGCTGTTCCTGCAGACGGCATTTCTCCAGCGTGTGCCCTGGCTGTTGCTTGCGCTCCTGTCGTTCTTCATGCTTGGCCGGCTGAGTCCAACATCCGGCACATTCTTTTTCTTCTTCTTGTTCACACTCGCAGCTGTCACAGGCAGTCTTTGCTTTCCAATTTGGTTCGACCTGATCGCCAAGCTTACACCGGTTGATCTTCGGGGGCGGCTTTTCGCCGCTCGAAATCTAGTGGGTGGCATACTTGGTGTTCTTGCGGGGTTGGTCGTGGAGAGGGTGCTTGCGGAGATCGCGTATCCGCTAAGCTATGGAGTGTTGTTCACGCTCGCCTGCCTCTTCATGTGGGTATCATATTGGGCATTGACAAGGTTGAAGGAAGAGGCACCGTCGGCTGTTGCCGAAGAAGTCCACATTCTTGAGTACTATCGCAACCTGCCCCGGATTCTGAAGGGGCAGAAGAATTTTCGCAATTTCCTGATCTCGGACGCGTTACTGATCGCGGCAACGATGGCAGGTGCATTCTATGCCGTTCACGCCATTCAGAAGTTCTCCTTGAATGATTCCTCGGCCGGCCTCTTCACAGTCATGATCATGTGCAGTACGATCATCGGGAACATGTTCTTCGGCACCATCGCTGATCGGTATGGGCACAAGGTAAACCTGGTGCTTGCTGCTGCATCGACGGCGCTGTCGTGCTTCGCGGCGGTTCTGGCGGCTGACCAGCGGTTGTATCTCATCGTCTTTGTCGGGATGGCGTTCCAGATAGGTTTGAGCGGCATCTCACGACTTTCAATCGTTGCCGAGTTGTGTTCCGAGGAGGAGCGCCCAACGTATATTGCGCTCACGAACCTTGTGACCTCCCCATTCGTTCTCTTTGGTCTCGTTGCCGGTGGTATTGCGGGCCGGTTTGGATACGACGCCGTGTTTCTGATCGCAGGTCTGCTGGCAGTCGCTTCGGCGCTGTGGATGGCATTCAAAGTAGAGGAGCCGCGGGAAACCGTGGGAAGGCCATTCGTTCAATCTGCGCAATACGAGTAAGCGAAATCATCCACGCATCGTTTCGAGGCTCGAGTAGAAGCTGGGCTTTGGGGTCTTCGCCGGTAAGACGGGAGATGACCAGGCGAGGAAAGAGCTAAAATAGTGAGAAGTGAGGGCGTGGGAAGAGCTGGGTCTTGATGCTGGTGGACGAGAATGGGATAACGGATATCTGAGCGATCTGGATGTCCCGCGTCAGCGAATGAAGCAATACCACATGGCAGTGGACATCATATCTTCCGCGGCTCCCTGGATTGCCTTCGTCACTTCCGAAAGCGAGGCGACCCTCTTGTTGAATGCATCGTAGATTTCCGAGCCGCGAACACTCATCATTTTTCTGTCTTCCGGGTCAAAAAGGATGTTCCCCCTGATAAAACCTACTCGTTGATTGTCGCAATCAAAGAGACTTTCGCCCTTTGCCTTCGCAACAAGCTGATGGTGTACATTGTAAAGTCCTGAACCCGACAATCTGTAACTCATTGCTTATCCTCGCGCTCCTCCGGACTCGCACAATAGGAGACCGGCTCTATTTTCAATGTAGACCCCAATCACCTCAATAGCAAACTTTCGGGGCTTTTGGTGTTGAATGCTTGATCCCAGGACGGTGAACGTTCACATTCAGAACATCGTCCGATCATCAAGAGCACAGAAGCTGGTTCCTGCCGATTCGAAGCAAAGCAATGCAGCGTGATGCTGTTCTTTCGGCGCATCGTTGGTTGATGAATCTTATTCGACAAAGAAGCCCAGTGGTTGACTGGACTTTGGTTGATGTGACCCTCTACTGTCCGCTAAAAATTCCGATGTCTTATTGCAGGATGTTAGTCCTGGACGCAACGAAAACCGTCGGCGCGGTAGCGGGCGTTCGGGTTGCCGCTGCTGCGACCGGCAACACGGCAGTTGCTGTCGTAGTCGAGAAACGAGCCGCCACGCAGCACACGGTATGAGCCGGACGTCGGACCTCCCGGGTCTCGCTCAGCAGAACGACCGTAGTCATCCTTCCAATCCGAACACCACTCCCACACGTTTCCGCTCATATCATAGATGTCCAACTCATTGGGTCGTTTGCTTCCAACCGGTTTTGTTTCTCCTCCAGCGTTTTCACTATGCACGGCAACGTCAGCCACATTACTGCTCCCTGCGAACTTGAAACCGTGACTTTGTGTGCCACCCCTTGCCGCAAATTCCCACTCCGCCTCCGTTGGTAGGCGGTATTTCGTAGTTCCCTCCTTCACATTCAGCTTTCGAATGAAATCCTGCACATCGTCCCAGCTTACACTCTCCACCGGACGGTTATCTCCTCGATACCTGCTCGGATTTGTTCCCATGATGTCGCGCCATTGCTTCTGTGTTACTTCGTACTTCCCAATGGTGAACGGCTTGCTTATGGTTACCGGGTGTATCGGCTTTTCATCTGCATCGCCATCGACGCTGCCCATTTGAAATGTGCCCGGTTGAATCAGCACAAATTCCATGCCGATGGAATTGCTTCTGGATGTTTTTGATTGCACGTCGCGGTTCTGAGCAAGCAGAAGAAGAGGCATCACGATGAGGAACAGTAGACAGAGATTTGGGGATTTCACATCCGTTTTCCTTTTGTCGATGTTACGGAGACTCCAGGTGAGTGTCAAGCCGCCGTTGAACCACCGATCTGCAATTCGAAAGGCCTCTCGGTTACAATGAAGCGATGTTCGCTGATACTGCCAAGAGGCGGGATGAGCTGGATCAAATCGTCGAAGTGTCGCGAATGTGTCAACGACAATGGAAGAAATGGGACGAAAGTATGGGCACATTAAGCTCTTATGAATCGCGGAGTTGACCTTCAAGCGAGAACAATTCCGAGTGCATTCCGACCATAAGTGTCGATGTTCGATCAACAAACAGAAGGCTAGGGACCGGAAGTCCCGTGAAATCCCGCTCCGCAACGCTAGTTGGCCCTGCAGGCATGGCATTTCGGTTGAATACGGCTTGTTATTCGTGTAGATTAGCAGTGACTCCCTTCTGCCGATATCGCAACTCTCAAGATCCTGGATGCATGATATTCAAACAAAGACTCGGGAAAGCACAAATGGAGCATCGACATGAAATCCTTTGAACACGATTACTATGTTCATCAGCCGATATCGCAGGGGTTGCTGATGTCCGTCCGTTCGCTGGGTGAATTCCGTGGCAGACAGGCGCTCTATCGCGACCAATTCCCTGAAGTACTGGAAACACTACGTCGCGTTGCTGTTGTGCAAAGCACGGAGTCGAGCAACCGCATCGAAGGTATCACCGTGCCCGTAGACAGGCTGGACGCAATCGTTGCGAAGAAGTCGAAACCGAAAAACCGCTCTGAGCAAGAAGTTGCCGGATACAGGGATGTTCTCGCGGACATCCACGCAAATGCTTCCAAGCTGAAGCTCTCGACAACGCTCATCCTACAGTGGCATAAGCAGTTGTTTCGCTACACAGCGGAAGAGGGGGGCATTTGGAAACAGGAAGAGAATGTGATTTTCGAAATCCTTGATGGTGAAAGGAAGGCCGTTCGTTTTCGCCCGCTTCCTATGGCTGCGACACCGAACGCAATGGAACGATTGTGTGGCCTGTTCAACGAGCGAATCGCCGAAGGAAACGCTGAACCGCTTCTGTCGATCGCTTCCTTCGTGTTCGACTTCGAATGCATCCATCCTTTCAAGGATGGGAACGGTCGAATGGGAAGACTGCTGACGCTCTTTCTTCTGTATCGGGCGGGATATGAAGTCGGGCGGTTCATCAGTCTTGAACGAGTGATTGAGGAGAGCAAAGAGACCTACTATGAAGCTCTCTTCAACAGCTCACAAAAATGGCATGAAGGGGAACACGATTTGTTGCCTTGGTGGAGCTACTTCCTTGGTGCAATCACGGCGGCATATAAGGAATTCGAGAGTCGCATTGGCACGATCACCTCTGCCCGCGGGGCGAAACGCGAAATGGTCTATGCAGCCATTCACCGGCTTCCGGAAGAATTCTCTTTTTCCGACATCCAGCGGGTTTGTCCCGGTGTGAGCTTTGCGACATTGAAGCGAGCATTGCAGGATTTGAAGCGGAAAAAGCAGATTGTATCCCTTGGCAAGGGGCGTGATGCCCGATGGAAGCGAATAGTGTCACTGAGCCATTAATAGGCTCACCAAATGCTTCTGTGAGCCTATTTTCGAACCAATGGCCCATTGAGCCTTTTGACGCCGAATTGGCATCATATCGATGCTGACAATTGATTTCACTCGCCCCGTTATTCGTGTAGATTGGCGGTGACCCATCGAGAAAAACCTCTGTTCCAGCGCCGTGTTGGACACACATCAAGATCGGACCACGAATGCAACAAGCCTTCCAAGCCATCAAACGCCTTGTCGCTGATTTCAAAGCGCAGGAGGCTGCATATCTTTCGCCACATTACCAGGAACAACAGGTCCGTGAGGACTTCATTAACAAGTTTTTTGCTGCTCTTGGATGGGATGTCACGCACGAGCGCCAGAAGAATCCTTATGAACAGGAAGTCCACATCGAAAACAGAGTCAAGATGGCAGGCTCGTCGCAACGCCGTGCTGACTATGCGTTTTTCCTTTCTCCCAACTTCCGCGATCCAAAATTCTTTGTTGAGGCAAAGAAACCGTCCCGCAATCTCGCCAACGCCGATGACTACTTTCAGGCGATCCGTTACGGATGGAATGCGAAAACTCCGCTTGTCGTTCTGACCGATTTCGAAGAATTTCACATCCTGGATTGCCGCTTCAAGCCAAACATCAACGAGGCGTTGAGCCGCAAGGTCGAATCATTCCATTATTCCGACTTCGTTGTCGAGGACAAATTTGCACACGTCTACTATCTGTTTTCACGCGAAGCAGTTGCCGGCGGTTCGATTGAGAAGCGCGCGGCTGAGTTGCCAAAGCCGCGTGGCAAGGGTGGCCAGAGAGGATTGTTCAAAGGAGAATTGAAGGCAGTTGATGAAGCATTCCTGGAGGAACTCGATGAATATCGCATCACGCTCGCGAAAGCTTTCAAGAAGGCGAACGAAAAGCTGGAAGGAGAAGAATTAACCGAAGCCGTTCAACGGGTAATTGACAGGCTCGTGTTCATCCGATTCCTCGAAGACAAAGGTATCGAAGAGAAGGCGATCGTCGGTCTGAAAGGACAGAAGTCTGCATGGAGAGCATTTGTCTCTCTCTGTAAGCGATACGAGCCCAAATACAACGGACTTGTTTTCAAGTCGAATCGCATACTGGATAACAACGTTTTTGAACCATCCGAAGACAAGTTGTTTGCGGAGATCTGTGAGGAGCTTGCCGACCCGGCATCGCCGTATGATTTCAACCAGATCCCGATTTCAATTCTTGGCAGTATTTACGAACGCTTCCTTGGCAAAGTAGTGCACTGCACCGACAAGCGGGTCAAGGTCGAGGAGAAACCAGAGGTGCGGAAAGCGGGAGGCGTTTACTACACGCCGGAATACATCGTTCGTTACATCGTCAAAGAGACTGTGGGGAAGCTCATCGAAGGCAAGACTCCTGCCGAAATTGCGCCGATGGCTTTCGCGGACATTGCATGCGGATCGGGCTCATTTCTAATCGAAGTATATGCTCAACTGCTGGACCATCACGTTCGATACTACCAGGCGAACCCGGAGAAGGTGAAGATTGAAGACGTATTTGAGCGTGATGGGAAGTTGCAGCTAACGTTGAAGAAGAAAAAGGAGATCCTCCTCAACAACATCTACGGGGTGGACATTGATTTCCAGGCAACGGAGGTAACGCAGCTGTCGCTGTATTTGAAGTTACTCGAAGATGCAACAATGAATGATGCACATCAGTTTGGTCTTTTCAAGGAGACCATTCTTCCAGATCTGAAGCAAAACATTGTTTGTGGCAATTCGCTTATCGGGCGTGATCTCACTGAGGGCTCACTTTTTTCGGATGTGGATGAGACTAAGCTGAAGCCGATGAACTTCGAGGAGGTATTCCCGAAAGTTATGAAGCGAGGAGGATTTGACGCGGTAGTGGGGAATCCACCGTATGTGAGGCAGGAATTACTGAGTGACCTTAAAACATATTTTGAATTGCGTTTTAAAGTATACAAAGGAACCGCTGATCTCTATATCTATTTTATCGAAAAAGGAATTTCTCTTCTTCGATCTGGAGGTCTCTTCTCTTACATCGTTGCAAATAAATGGATGCGTGCTAATTACGGTGAGTCTCTACGTAAATGGTTGACGAGCCAATGTATTCTTCAATTGATTGATTTTGGAGATTTGCCGGTATTTCAGGGTGTGACAACTTATCCGTGTATCATCGTCGTTAAAAAAGGCCTTCCGGAAGAACGCATTAGTATCACAAAAGTAGATTCATTGGAGAATCTAGATTTATCCACCTACATAAAGGGCATGGCATTTACAGTTCAGCGATCACAGCTAAAAGATGATGGATGGACACTGTCTGACGATACATCGACATCTTTGTTGGAGAAATTGAGATCCTGCGGCATTCCGCTTGGTGAATATGTAAAGGGAAACATATATCGTGGTGTAGTGACTGGATTTAATGAAGCATTTGTGATTGATGAGGCGATCAAAAATAGACTTATATCCGACGACCCCAAATGTAAAGAGCTGATAAAGCCTTTTTTAGCCGGTAGAGAAATTAAGCGATACGATTCACCTAAAGCAAAACGATACCTTATTTTTACACGACGAGGTGTAGATATTAAGAAGTATCCATCGATTGAAAAGTATCTATCTGGATTCAAAGAATGCCTTATGCCAGAACCTTCTAACTTTAAAGGCTCTGTGTGGAAAGGAAGAAAACCGGGAAGTTATAAATGGTTTGAGATACAAGATTCCGTTGATTATTTCTCAGAGTTTGAAAAGCCAAAGATTATTGTTCCTTCGATAGTCCAAACCGCTTCTTATGCATATGATACAAAGTCGATATATTCAAACGATAAAACCTCCATCATTCCTACGGCTGATTTCTATCTACTTGGTTTATTGAATTCCAAGGTATGTGATTTTGTTATGCACAAAATTTCTTCGACCAAGCAGGGCGGGTATTATGAATATAAACCGATGTATCTTGAACAACTACCCATCCGCACCATCAACTTCTCTGATCCCATAGACAAAGCAAAACACGATCACGTCGCAAGACTCGTAGATCAAATGCTTCAATCGAAGGAAAAGCTCGCTGCGGCGAAAACGGATGCCGAAGTGAACAGGCTGGAGTTGCAGTGTGAAAGCCTGGACCGTCAGATTGATGAGGCGGTGTATGAGCTATACGGGTTGACAGAGGAAGAGATAAAGACTGTGGAGGGGAAGGAGTGAAGACCGGATGAAGGCGTCCTTCGGACCTGGCACCGGCCCTGGCAGGATTTCTCCCTTCGGTCGAAATGACAACTTCCTAGAAGCGCAGTCGAAAACATCAGCTCTGCCACGAAGTCACCAAGACACGAAGAGGATCTTTGAATTTTCTTCACTTTCAAGAACCTTTGTGACTTTGTGCCTTGGTGGCGGCACTTTTCGACCGGCTCTGGTAAGATCTCTCCCTTTGGTCGAAATGACAGTGATCATCTCTGTCGGCTACCCTGTCAAATCCAAACGTGGTACGCAGTTCCGCATCTGGGCAACAAGCGTCCTCCCAGCCACACTCAGCCGCTTTCCCTCACAGTCGTTGAATGAATAGAAAAGCAGCCAGCAACATCGGCTGCATTACTGTTTCAAGCCAACCCCTTCCGCTGTACTTAGAGGAACAAAAACTGCTATCATGTTGCAACGATGATTGAATCCTCTCAGTTTTCGCTCTCCAAGTGGTACCTTGACTGCACAGCTGACAACGGCGATGTGTTGCTGGGGTATGCTGCCTCTCTTCGCTGGAGAATGTTATCGTTGGAGTATTCCAGCATACTTGTAAGGCGTTCAACCGGAGAAATTCAAACGAAATCAACTCTTCACAATGGCAAAACCCCGGTGAGCACAGACGGCTCTGTACATTGGCAGTGTGCCGCTCTGGGACTCAAAGGAACATGGATCGCCAAAGAGCAGCCCATCAATAGGCGAGTTTTTGAAGCTTCAAAGACACCGCTCCTCTGGTCGTGTGTGCAGCCTCGTGCCTGGGCGGACATCACTGTTGATGGTGTAGGCACCTTCCGGGGATTGGGTTATGTCGACCACCTTGACCTTTCGACGAAGCCGTGGCGGCTACCACTGGAGGAACTCCGATGGGGGAGATACCTTTCAGATGACGATTCCATTATTTGGATGGACTTCAAAGGCTCCGCACCGGAGACTTTCGTATTCCACAATGGCCTTCTCTGCAAGGGCGCACAGGTGTCAGATCAGAACATAGTGATCGGGGAGGAGGGAATAACGCTTGGGTTCGAGGATACGTGTGTCCTTCGCGAGGGCGCCCTTGTCTCAACGGCACTATCCGTTATCCCCGGCGTCAGCAAGTTCTTGCCGGCCAGAATGCTGCAAACGTATGAATGTAAGTGGAAAAGCCGGGGAGTCCTGAGGAACGCAAAATCGACTCTCGGTACCGGATGGACAATCCACGAAGTTGTACGCTGGCCTTCCTCGAAATGAGCTCACCAACGGTGGAGCGTGCCAATGCCGATGATCTCAGATCGTCTCGATAAAATCCTGTACGGGATGCTGTTTGTGATTGTGTTGCCTGCCTTTCTTGTCGCCTGGGCGATGTTGAGCGAACCCAAAGTCCGTCTCCCTGTCGCTGGCTCGCCAGAATTCGGGTTACTCGTTGAGTTGTGTGGAGGAGCGATCATGGCCGCAGGTGTTCTCGCTCTCTGGATTTATGGACAAGGCTTGCCGATGAGCCCGTTTCCGCCGAAGTATTTTGTCGCGAAGGGAATCTATCGCTATATCGGACACCCAATCTATGTCGGGTTTTCAATCCTTTGCATTGGAGTATCCATCGCGGTGCATTCGGCCAGCGGCCTCTGGCTCGTGTCCCCCATTGTGGTCCTTGGATGCGTCGCACTCGTGTTCGGATATGAGAAGCATGATTTGGCCAAGAGATTTGGCTCATTTCGATCGAGTCCTTTGCTGCGTATTCCAGCGCAGAACGATGAGCCGGCAGGGACCTGGGACAGGCTTTCAGTATATCTTCTCGTCCTACTACCATGGGTGATCCTCTATGAGGCTGTGAAAGCACTTGGTGTGCCAAACGATGCGTTCAGTCTCTCTTTTTCCTTTGAGGCGACTCTGCCGGTTTGGGAATGGACCGAGGCAATCTATGTGAGCACCTACCTCTTTGTTTTCCTTGCTCCTCTCGTCGCGCGTTCAAAGAGCGATCTCCATCAATTCTCGGTCTCAGGGTTGATCTCAACGTCTGCTATTCTTCTGTTGTTTCTCTCTGTTCCAGTAGTGGCTTTTCCGCGCCCGTTTGAATCACATTCCGTCCTCGGCAATCTGCTGCTTCTTGAGAGGTCAAAAGATACACCAGCTGCAGCCTTTCCGTCATTCCATGTGCTATGGGCACTGCTCGCCGCACAAGTCTATCGAAGACACTGGCCATCGACGAAGCTGCTTTGGTGGGGGTGGGCGGTTCTGATTTCAGTCAGCTGCATCACGACTGGCATGCATACAATCGGAGACGTGATCAGTGCGCTTCTCGTGTTCTTTTTCGTCAATCGAATTTCCGATGTGTGGAAGCGCATAAGGTCCTTCTCCGAGCGTGTCGCGAATTCGTGGAAGGAGTGGCAGGTCGGTTCGATCCGGATCATCAACCACGGAGCCTTTGCTGGTGTGGGAACATTCATAGGTCTGACAATCGCCGGCTCACTCGTTGGCCCGGAACACATTGCGTCAGTTCTGATCGTTGCCTTTTCGGGATTGATCATTTCGGCACTGTGGGCCCAATTCATTGAGGGTTCTCCAAAGCTGCTTCGTCCCTATGGTTATTATGGAGGAGTTGTCGGAGTCGTCATCGGAGCGATTATTGCCGGCGCTCTCGGCACGAGCGTTTGGTTGATGCTCGGGTCATTTTGCATCGCCGGTCCATGGATTCAATCATTTGGACGGTTGCGATGTCTTACCCAGGGCTGTTGTCACGGTCGTGAGACTACTCTGCTCGTGGGGATTCGCTACAATCATCCGCGTTCACGCGTTTGCAGGCTCACAGGCCTGACTGGCGTGCCTCTTCATCCTACTCCTGTCTACTCGATCCTTTGGAATGTCGTCATCGCTTTCGTCGTGACACGTCTTTGGTTTCTCGGGTCTTCGCTTGTCCTGATAGCCGGAATGTATCTCATATTGGCCGGGCTCGGGCGATTTGTGGAAGAGGCTCTCCGCGGTGAACCTCAGACTCCCATCGTTGGTGGACTTCGTCTCTACCAGTGGATCGCGATCCTCAGCGTCGTTGTGGGAGCTGTTTTCACATTACTCCCTTCGATGGGAGAAGCCCAACCGCCACAATTTTCATGGCTCGCCCCGATTACAGGTTTTGGATTTGGAGTATTCACCTGGATCGCTCTCGGAGTGGATTTCCCGAACTCGAATAAGAGGTTTGCGCGGTTGGTATAGGGTATTGCATGAAGTGTCGCATAGGGCTGAGCAGTGTTTCTCAGACAATCGCATAAGCCGTTCCCAAATCCGGGCTGTTGATAAGCGATCTGTGAATTGCAGTCAGATAGGAATTTACGTATATTGCATTCGAGCGAGAGCGACTGTGTAGTAATTGAACTCGCTGGATTTCTTCGGGGTGTAGCGCAGTCCGGTTAGCGCACCTGCCTTGGGCGCAGGGGGTCGCAGGTTCGAATCCTGTCACCCCGACGAAAAACAACTTCATTATTGGTTATTCGGTGTTCGATATTGGACATTCACCTAGCCCGCTCCGTTTGCTGAATTTGGGCGTCCCGTTCAGAGAGCGAACGGGATTCTGAAATTGTCATCGGCTCGCGAGAAGCGCTCGCGGGACAATTTCGAACAGGGGGTCGTCCGCCAAAGGCGGATCACCCCGACGAACGAATGCAGATTGTAGATTGTAGATTGACGAATTGAAAGTCCGTTCCGTTTTGGATGGTTTGTGGTGAGCCTCTATCCTCGAAAGTCTCCTACTCAATGTTCGCAAAGTTTAGGCGTCCCGCCTGAAAAACAGAGGGGGTCCTGAAATCTACCATCCGCTTGCTCACTTTGTTCGCTCATGGGGTGATTTGGGACGACCAGAATCCCTGAGCTTCTACAAGAATCCACCCCATATTGCCTCCATATATCGTTCGCGGAGGATGCATTTCTGATCCCGCCAGAGGCCGTTCGATCCGTGTTCACCAGATCCCCATGGACGTGCCTGCAGTTGCCCATACCGTCTCTTGAGGTCTTCTCACTGCTGATAATAGCAGAAATCACAGCGTTGTGTTGTTTTTCGGCAAAGTAATTGATAAGTTTCCCGTCAGCGTGACAAACCCGCTACCGTCGGGATACCCACCCACGAGAACTCAACGGATGTATCGAAGAGTAGGAGTTTAGAATCCAGTGAAACCAAGAGTGCTCATCGTCGACGATGAGGAATTCCTCCGCAAGATGATTGTGATGGGGTTTGAGCGGGACGGGTTCACCGTATTCCAGGCAGACAATGGAGAAGACGGAGTCAAAATCGCGCGACAGGAACTCCCCGAACTCATTCTCCTCGACCTCGTGATGCCCCGATTGCTCGGCTTCGAGGTCTGCCAGATTCTCCGGAATGACGAACAGTTCTCGAAGACGGCCGTCATCATCATGTCGGCAAAGTCGTACAAGCCCGATATGGACAAGGCCGCCGAGCTCGGAGCGGATGCCTATGTTGTGAAGCCCTTTGAGATGGCCGAAATGCTGAAGACGGCACGCGAACACATGGACAAACGTCAGAATTCCAAATGATGAAGGTCCGTTTCTGGGGAACACGGGGTTCCATTGCCACCCCGGGACCTTCGACGATGCGTTATGGAGGGAATACCTCCTGCGTTGAGTTGCGCACTGGTAATCACATCATCATCTTGGATGCCGGCACCGGGATGCGTGAGCTCGGCAACAGTCTTTTGAAGGAATTTCCTTCCCAGCCGCTGACCATTCACGTTTTCATCAGTCACACGCACTGGGACCACATTCAGGGATTTCCTTTTTTCCTTCCAGCATACCAACCTCAGAATACCATTCATCTCTACGGTCCGCCCGGTCGTGACAAGTCCCTGGACAAGATTCTTACCATTCAGATGGATTCGGACTACTTTCCCGTCGAACTGGGAGCGATGAGCCCCAATATCCACATCCACGAGATGCGTGAAGATATCACCATCGACGATTTGACGGTCCGACATTTCTATCTCAATCATCCCGCACTCTGTCTTGCATACCGCGTCTCTGACGGCCGCACCAACGTCGTGTATGCGACAGATAACGAGCCGTATCAAGGCACACTCTTCCGGCAAGCACAGAATCCGTCAACAGCCTCGGATTTTCCGACTTACCTCGACGAGAAATTCATCGAATTCCTTTCTCAAGCAGATCTCCTCATCGGCGAGGCGCAATACACAACCGAGGAATACAAAGAGAAGCGGGGTTGGGGGCATTCTCCTCTCGAGTCCGTCGTTCGCTTTGCCGTCCAGGCGAACGTAAAGAAATTTGCTCTCTTTCATCATGATCCCGTGCACGATGACGACTTCGTGGATGGAATGGTCCAGGAAGCCAAACAACTCACAGGGCTGTACAACGGAACTACTGAGTGTGTCGGCGCTCGGGAAGGCCTCGAAATCGTCGTCCCGTAGTGCGTGCGCAACACCCTCCTTCCAACTGCATCAGACGTTCTCAACTCCTCGTTCATCGTAACTACTCAGCCACGAAGACACAAAAGCACTAGATAGAAATATCGTCATGCAAGATGTGATGATACTACAAAGTATGCCGGGTTTAAACCTACACACACTACATCTTAGTAATGGACGTGCTTTCCTTAGTGTCTTAGGGACTTTGTGGCAATCACGCTGAGCAACTACCTTTCATCTTCTTAAGCAACCAATCACAATGATTCGCTCTATTCCTATGAAGGCACTTCTTGTGTTCCTGGCGATGACGTGGCCGGCTTTCGCCCAGCTCAAGTTGTCGGATCGCTCGCAGCTCAAGAATGCCGAGTACCTCGAACACCAAATAAAGACCATCAGCGATGGCGATCTCTTCCAAGCGCTCGTGCTTGATCAACCCGGCTTGAAGGATGTTGAACAAGCAGCCGGACGCGGAGATTTCGCTCAGGCATATCAGGCCTGGGGGGCATGGTGGGATGCAAGACAACAGCCGCGCTATGCAACGCAGACCGACAAGCTTCTGATCGATACAGAAATGCTGAAAGGGTATGATGAAATCCGGGCGTACGCGACACAATACCCGGCGGCACGCGACACAGTGCTTGGCCGGGCAGCACTCCTCTTGAAGAACATCTTTCGGCCATGGGGAGACGTCGTTGTTGACTTTGGGCTCAAGGTAGATTTCAACCGTGAGATCGGCCAGTCAGGAAAGTACGGTTTCCACTATTGGGGCTGGTCAAGAGTATTGACGAGTGCCTACCTCATGACCGGTGAACAGAAGTACCTTGCAAAATTCGATGAGCTATTTCACCAATGGTATGGCCAACGAAACAGCATCACTCGCGGCTTTCCGGAATTCGATGTGGTGTACTATGAACTCGGCCTCGGTGTCCGAAACCGGATGTTCATTGAGTACTATTTCCTTCCGTTCCAGGAACGCTCCTGGCGGACGCATGAACGGATGTTGAAAACAATGCTGGGTGCGGGGCGGTGGTTGTACGAGCTCGAACAGTGGGAGGGATATCGCTCGGGGAACTGGCAGATCCACGGCTCATACATGCTTGCACAACTTGCGATGGTTTTCCCCGAGTTCAGGGAATCATCCGCGTGGTTGAACCTTGCATTGCAGCGTCTGGATGAACACCTGCGGCAGGATTTCTTCGAGGACGGCGGCCATTCAGAACGGGCGCCGAGGAACTATACCCAGGCGACGTATCTCACCTATCGCAATCTCTACTACCTGCTTTCAACGTACCATGTGCGGGAGGATCTTGCACAGGCAATCCGTCAACGGATGGGGAACACGATCGACTGGTGGATCGCCATGCTGGCGCCGACGGGTGAAATTCCCGCGATCAATGACAGCCACCGTGGACTGTTTCCCACTTTCATTCTCGAGGATGGAGCAGAGTTCTATAAAAAGCCGTACGTCTATGGTGTCCTCAAAAACCTGTCAGACGTCGCCCCGAAGGCCGCACCGCTGACATTTCCACCGTTTTTGTCGCGCCATATGCCCGCCTCCGGATTCACGGTTATGAGAAGCGACTGGACTCGGGACGCCCTCTACATGAATATCAACTACGGCAAATGGAGTGGCTCTCATACGCATAGTGACATGCTCGACTTTGAGATATACGCGTACGGAAAGGCTCTGGCCGTCGATGCAGGACTTGGCTTGACGTATGATGACCCTCTCTATATCCCGTGGTACAAATCCTCGCGGGCGCACAACATGGTCACAGTCAATGATCGGAACATGGAGCGCGAGTTCATTGAAGGGGAGAGTATCAAGTGGAGTTCAAGTCCATTGCTCGAGTATTTCTCGGGAGAACACCGCGGATATGAAACCCTGGGAGTGCGTCATCGCCGCCAGGTTCTTTTTGTGAACCACCGCTACTGGCTCATCCTCGACGATGTGAAGTGTGAGAAGGGGGGAGACACACTCTCGTGGTACTTCCACACTCCGACAACCCTTGTGCGTCATGGGCGGGAGTATCATAGCACCAGTCAACCGGGCATGTTTGTTTGTCCACTCACAGGCGGAGAGAGTCCGCGTACCGGCACCTCGATGGCCTCCAGCACAAGTGACCTCACGCCGGGAAAGACCGAGCAGATCAATTGGATTGCATTCGACCAGATCTCAAAAGCCGCCGGCACGATGCAGTACAACGTTCTTCTGTTTCCCTACCGCGACCAGCGCACTCTGGTTGAGCATGCTGCAATATCGGAGACGCACTTTCGAATCAAGTCGCCTGAGGGAGTCGATGATTTGTATGTTTCATCCGGGTTGACCAGAGACGGAGAGATTGAGACGGATGCGCCGGTGCTGCTCCTTCATCGTGAAGGAAATCAGACTGTCCGCTATAGCCTTGTCGATGGGACGTACCTGCGAGTTCGCGGAAAGCAGGTTTGGAGTTCAACAACGCGCGTTGCTGCAGAAGGATTTGTGCCGAACTAACATGCGCGTGAGGTGCCACGCACCTCACGGTAGAAGTCCGACTTCTTCCGGATTTCGCCGGGTAGAAGTCGGACTTCTCAACGGGGTGCGTGGCACCTTGCTAGAGTCCTGTGAGTTGTGCGCTCACCTCCCACATTCTTTTGCGGAGGGCGATGTCATGTGTGATCGGTGACGAGGGGGTTTCCTGCTTCTCTTGAAAGTACTTTCCGGTCACTCCGTCGGTCTCAGGAGAAGTCGCGAGGTAGATGAGTGTTTCCGCTCCGTCCGACGTGTTCGCACCGGTGATGTTGAAGCCCGCGCGAAGAAGTTTCGTCCCGATAACGCCCGGGTGGAGACAATTTGACGTGATGCCGGTTCCCGCAAGCAACTCTCCAAGTTCGTAGGTAAACAGCACGTTCGCGAGCTTCGAAAGCGCGTACGAGCTGTACCCCCCAAAGTTTTTTTCTGCCTGAAGATTCTCAAAATCCAGCTTTCCCCGCGTATGAGCCACGGAGCTGACGGTGATGATTCGTGCCGGTGCGCTTTTCTTCAGGAGGTCCAGCAGGAGATTCGTCAGAAGGAACGGGGCGAGATGGTTGACAGCGAACGTCGTTTCCAACCCATCCACCGTCAGCCGTCGTTCGTTCATGAAGACACCCGCATTGTTGATCAGGACATGAAGAGCGCTGCAGTGGTTCGTGATATCCGCGGCAAGCTGGCGAACCTGCTGCCGCGAGGAAAGATCCGCGATGAACAGATCAACCTTGGGATTTCCCGTTGCAGTGCGGATTTCCTCGACGACGTTTCTGCCGCGCGCGGCATCACGGCCGTGAACAAGGACCGTCGCGCCCAGGGCGGCAAGCTCAAGCGCTGCCTGCCTGCCAATGCCATCAGTGGATCCGGTAATGAGAACAACTTTGTCCGTCATGGGGCATATTCTTTCTTCCGCAAGAAAAGAGAGCTTTTCATAGAGCTATTCTGGCACAAGGAGATCGCGCAAGAGGAGGTGACATCCGCCCGAAAGGCCTGGCACTTTGAGGATTAATATACTGGAGGGTGACTGAAACAGCAAGGGGCAACACAAGCCCGGGGAATTGCCCGCGCCAGATGTTGCCCCTGCGATATCGTTTGTGTATCCGGATCAGTTGTTGCGTGGGCGCTGCATCCGCTGTGGTTGCGCCTTCAAAATTTCTTCGTACTTCGTCGCCTGCTCCTTTGTCAACAGAGCCATAACATCCTTGGTGACCTTCTCCCGGATTTCCGTCATGGCGCTTCGCATTGCATCCATGTCGCCTTGAAGCTCGGTTCTCTTGTCTGCCATGACCTTCTGAGACTTTTCGTAGATCGCCGCGATCTTAGCTACGGTCGCCGAATCAAGCGAGAGTTGTTTTCCGAGCGTGTCAGCACGCTGTTTCGGCGACATCATCTGCCTACCCTGTGGTTGAGCTAAGGCAACCTGCAGCAAGCCGGCGACAAGGACCATCGCGGTGAGAATGAGGAGGCGGTGTGTAAGTGATTTCATAAGTGTGCTCCGTGATGATGAATGATGGAAATTGTGAATTGAGTGTGTGAATTCACTTGGAAAAAAATATTCCTCGTATTTGCTCGCATAGTCGGGAGAGTGGCCTTTTCTAATTCGGGACTGTGAGGTGCACAATGAGCCAGTGTTTGAGCGGCTCAGGCGTGTCGCTCCCCATCCCGCCGGCACTCTGTCCGCCGCCGCGCCCACCTCTACCACCACCAGATCCACCTGCTGGTCGGCCTGATCCGCTAAGCTGAGCCCTCATCGCGTCCGAGTAATCTCCGGTCTCCAGTCCAATGGTTAGTAGTTTGGAAGGATCCGCGCCGACTGCGTAGGCATGTTCGGGAGTTTTGTGAAGCGGAATCTTCAGTTCGTACGTAAGGGTTCCGTCCGCGAAGCCGAGATGCACATCAAGCCCCTTCTCTTGCTTGTCAGCAATCCGGCGACGTTCGTCTTTCCCGGGGCCCAGAATTTCGAACTGTCGTTGTGCAGCGTCAATGAGACGTCGGAGTTCTTCCGGATTTTGTTGAGATGGGAACCGGCGTCCCTGGATGAGTCCGGATACAGGAAACTGGATCCCGAAAGTTTTGTTCTTCTTTCCTTCGGTGTCGATCCAGACGGTGGTTCCGAGAGCGAGCATTTGGACCTGCGTTATTCGGTTTGACGTTCGTAAACAAACGTACAGATTCTCCCTGTCGTTCTTGATTCCAACGAGGACCTGGGGTCCGGGGATAAGAGTGGTTGCATCGTTCCACTCCGTACCGGTACCATCAACCTTGAGCTCATGATTGGTCCAACGGCTGGTGAGTTCGAGTGTGCTGCTGCAGCCAGAGAGTGCAACGACAGCAAGAAGAACAATGGCGGAAAGAAGAGTGCATGCGAGAAACGAGCTGTTATGACAACCAACAATTGCGCGGTGGGGTCGGGCCATGTGGTGCACCTTCATACTCGGTTTCCTCCCGGGATGTATCTTAGAGATAGAGCAAACTGCTCCATCATCAAGATAAGACAACCTTGCTATCATAGTAAGACGGACAAGACTGCATTTTGTCTCACCTGGAACTATGATTCCCTGCAAGACGCCGGGTCAGTGGGGCCGGAGAAAAGTGGAAAAGGGAGCCCCAATTCGAGCTGGTGAAGTTCCGGGCTCCCTTTCCTAAGAGTGGGAAATCCTCAAAGGTTACGGGGTCTAATACCACTTACGCCGGTTTGATTTCTTCGTCAGTATCCCCAATGCGTGCAAAGAACAGCGATACCTTGTTCGTCCACTGGTCAAGCAACGAATAGACTGTCGGGACGATGACCAGCGTCAGGAAAGTGGAGACCGTCAAACCGAAAATGATGGTCACTGCGAGTGGGCGCCAGAATTCGGCGCTCTCTGCACCGATAATGAAATGAATTTCCCGCCAGTCAAAGTCGATCCCCGTTGCCAAGGGCAACACACCGAGTACTGTTGCCGCTGCTGTCAAGACCACCGGGCGGAGACGAATCCTCCCCGCTTCGAGAAGTGCATCTTCCAGCGGGAGTCCCTCTTCATCATGTTTGTGCTTCACGAAGTCCAGAAGAACAATGCCGTTTCGCACGACGATTCCAGCAAGAGCCACAACCCCGACACCCGTCATTACAACACTCACCGGTGTCCGTGTGATGACTAATCCAAGCATGACCCCAATCAGCGAGAGAACAACAGAAATTAGGATGACAAACGGTACCTTTAGTGAATTGAATTCAGCTACCATGATAAGGAAGACAAGGAGCAGCGTGATGACAAACGCTTTGCCGAGAAAATCCGCAGCCTTCTGCTGTTCTTCCTGTGATCCGGTAAGTTTGATGGCGTAGCCGACCGGAAGTGACAACTCTGCAACCTTCGCCCGGACGTCTTTGATTACATCCGACTGGACGCGGCCCTCGACTTCGCCGGAAACCGTAACGACGCGCTTCTGGTCTTTCCGTTTGATATCCGACACAGCCGTCGTGCGCTTGAGTTCGGCAACGGACGTCAACGGGATGGAAAGCAGCTGTCCCCGCCGATTCATGAACGTGATGCGAAGGTTTTCAAGATCGGCCGGGGAGACGCGCTGGTCTTCCTTTAGTCGGACACGAATGTTGTACTGATCTTCTCCGACCCGGTACTTCGATGCATCGACACCGGCGATGGCAGCACGGACCGTCGATGCAATCTGACCGGTGCTCGTGTAGTACATGCCGGCTTTCTCGCGGTCAATTCTAATTTCAACCTCAGGGCGACCCGTGTTGTAGTCGTCTTTCAGGTCAACAAGACCGGGAACATCCTTGATCTTCTCGCGCACGAGCTTACTGAGAGATGCCAGCTGTTCGTAATCCTCGCCCGAGATTTCGATGTTCACGGGCGCGCCAACGGGAGGGCCCATCTGCTGTTTCGCCACGCGAATCTCGGCCCCGGAAATACCACCGGTGGTTTTCCGCACTTCCTCAAGAGTCTGAAATGTACTCTGTTGCCGGAGCTTCTTCTCGTAAAAACTGATCGCAATCTGTGACTTGTTGGGAGTACCCTGACCGCCGAAATCGAACGCGTTATCCGAAGTGCCAGCGCTCGCAGCGACGAACTCGGCATCTTTTCTGCCGGGGATCTGGTTGATGCGGTCCTCCATAATTTCCGCAATATGATTCGTGACATTAAGCGATGTGCCAGCCGGCGTCTCGATATTTACTGTCACTTGCGATGGCTGGGTGTTCGGGAAGAAATCGACCCCCTTGTTGAACAGTCCAAACAACACAATGATAAAGAACAGCAGGCCGAAGGACACTGCCATTGTCAGACCCTTGTGATCGAGCGTCCATTTCAGCGTTTTCACGTATTCGTTCTGAAGCCACGGAAACGCCACTCTGTCAACCTCATGATACAAGAACGTGAATGGGTTGTATTTCTTGTACCAGTGTGGATGTTCAAGATTCTCCTTCGCCTTTCGTATATCGCGCTTGTAATTGATCCACCGCGCAGCCTGCACAGGGCTGATGACATACGCGACGAAGAGGGATGCTGTCAGTGTGATAATCAGTGTGTACGGAAAGAACTTCATGAAGTCTCCAACAATCCCCGGCCAGAACGCCAGGGGGAGAAATGCCGACAGGGTCGTCACCGTTGAGGTGAGGACGGGCACGAACACCTCACCGGCCGCCTTTTTCGCGGCGACTTCAGGGCTTTCCCCGTATTCCTGCTGATGCCGGTACGTGTTTTCAATAACGACGATGGCATCATCAACCAGGATGCCGAGTACCAACACCATGGAGAACAACACAACCATGTTCAGGGTGATCCCAAGAGCGGAAAGGACGACGAATCCCACAAACATTGAGAGCGGGATCGCCGTCGAGATCAATAGGGAGTTCTTGAACCCGAAGAACATGAACAGAGACATCACAACCAGGAACATGCCGGTCAAGACGCTGTTTTCGAGCTCTTTGACCATCCTTGTCACAAACTTCGACTGGTCATTTGAGATATCAATAAAGATGCCCTGCGGGAGCGAGGTTCGCTTTTCGGCGACGATTCGTTTCACTTCGTCCGATATGCGGATAAGGTTCTCACCAGCGCGTTTGCGCACATGAACTGATACCACCTCTTTCAAGTTCAGGCGAGCGAAGGTCTTTCGGTCTTCAAAAGAGTAATCGACCTTTGCCACATCGCGCAGATAGATGGGCTTGCCGTTCTGCATCTTGAGCACGATATCTTCCAGCGGGCGTACTTCCTTGAACTCGCCCGGGATGCGAATCGTCAGGTTCTTTTCCTTTGTGTCGATGGAGCCGCCGGGGATGGAGAGATTCTCGGCACGTATGGCGTTTGCGATATCGTCAAAGCTGATCTGGTAAGCATTCATCCGGTAGACATCGGCGTTGACCTGCACTTCCGGCTCCAGTCCGCCCGTAATGTCCGCTCCGATAACGCCGGGAATCGCCTCGATCTCATCACCCAAATCATCTGCAATCTTCTTCAATCGTGCCAAACCGACCTGCCCGCTCACGTTGATGTAAATGATGGGGAATTCGCTGATATTGATCTCATTGATCACGGGATCAAGAATGTCGCTGGGAAGCTGCGATCGTGCCGAACTGACCTTGTCCCGGACACGCCGTAGTCCTTCATCAATATCAATGCCGGTATTGAATTCCACTTGAATGGTGGAGAGCCCCTCTTTGGAAACGGAAGTAATGTGTTTGATGTCCTTGAGTCCCTTGAGCTCCTTTTCGAGCGGTTGCGAGATCAATCCCTCGATGTCGACGGGAGACACACCGATGTACGGAGTCGCCACGATGATGAGCGGGATCTTTATATCGGGGGCAGCTTCGCGTGGAAGACCCTGGTACTCGGTCCACCCGAAGAACACAATCAAAACCATAAGAATGTACACGGGTGTCTTGTGATCGACTGCTATACTCCAGATTTTCATGGTCTGTCTCCGCTATTGGGTCACGATGACGGGTGTACCGTTGATGACTTTCTGATACCCGGAGACGATGAGGTGGTCACCGACATTCAATCCCTCGAGCACCTCGACCATGATTCCCTGGCGTCCACCGAGTTTCAGCCGTCGTTCTTCCGCCTTACCATTGTTTTCGACGTAGGCGATGATGCGGTCCCGATCCACAAGCTGCAAAATGTTCTCGCTCACGAGAATTGCATTTGGCTTTGTCTCGCGGAGCATCTTCACCTTTGCTACCATCTCCGATTTGATCTTCCGGTATGGGTTGGCTATGATGATTTCCGCCTGCATAGCACGATTGGCGGACGAAACAGTCGACCCAACGAAGCTAACCCTGCCCCTGAGCGTGTCGCCAGGTAAAGCATCGAACGTAATAATGGCTGATGAGCCGACAGAAACCGAGCCGGACTGCAGTTCCGGGATGTCTGCCTGAATCTTGATCGTGGACGTGTTGACGACGCGGGCAACGGGAACACCCGGGGGTGCAAAATCGCCTTCATTGGGAATTGTGTTGTCCACGACACCGTCGAACGGACTCCGGATCTGTGTTCGCTCCCAACGGGCTTTCATCAGGTCCGCGTTTGCTTTGGCAGCGTCACGCCCGTACTCAAGGTTCTTCATCTGAAGCTCGCTGATGCCTTGCTCGTCGTAGACCTTGCGCTGTTTTTCGAGGTTCAGTTGTGCCATGTTGTACTGCGCTGCAGCCGCATCATAGCCTGCCTTCAAAACCTCGTCTTTGAGCAGGACGATCAAATCGCCTTTCTTGACGCTCTGCCCTTTTTTGGCTTTCCATTCCTTCACGACGCCTCCTTCTTCCGGGCTCAGATTCGCATCTTCCGAGGCCTTGACCGTACCGGAGACTAGTATGCCGTCGACCAGTCGGGATGGTTTCAGAAGCTCAATCCGTACGTTGACCGGCTGGACCTTGCCGCCATTGTTGGTTGTCCCCGGCTTGCCGCAAGAGGACAAAAGAAGGGCGCAGAGAATCACCAGAAACGCAACAAAAACTCGTGTTATGCTGTTCATGGATGTGTTCCTTTGATAGTTTACTTTGCTTCAGTTTCGAGGAGGTAGCTTGGAAGGCGTCCGATCAATTGATCCAGATCTGCGGAAGCCACCAGATAATCATAGATGGCCTGTACGCGGTTGACTTTTGCCTGCGTTAGTGCAAGCTGAGCGTCATTCACTTCCAGTTGGGTCGCCGCGCTGCTGAGAAATCGCGCCGTGACAATTTTGTACCCTCGCTCGGCCATCTCGGCAGTCTTGCCTTGCGCTTCGACCCGCTTGCGCGCTTGTTTGATGTTGCCGATAATGGAATGTAATCCAGTCTGGAGAGTTCTCTCAAGGCTCACCCGCTGCTCCTCGCTCTTGCGTTGCTCGAGCTGGGCCTGCTCCACTCGGGCACGGGTCTGCAAACCCTGGAACAGGCTTAGCGAGAGCGATAAGCCGACAGTCGAGCCCTTGTAGAAGTCATTGGTGGAAAAATTGAATTCATTCTTCGCTGCCTGATATTGATATGACCCAAATGCGGCAATCGTTGGCAAGTAACTCGAGCGTTCGGCACTGACCACAGCGCCATTAAGGTCGATCTGGCGCCTGATGGCACTCAGCCCGGGATTCAATTCAAGCACAAGCGCTTCCGCCCGTGAAAGGATTGCCTCGTCAATGGCCTGGAACGAGAGGCTGTCTGTGAGGGTGAATTCGTCCTTGTCTGTAACTCCGATCGTGTTTCGGAGGTTGTCCATGGCGAGGCTGAAATTGGTCTCGCTCTGGATCACCATCGGCCGGAGATTTTCAACGCCCACCGAGGCACGCAGTTCATCATACTCTGATACGATGCCTTGCTTCAGCATCACCCGGACGTTTTTGAGATTGTCTTCCGCGTTTCGAAGACTGGAACGCATCAAGTCCAGAGCCTCGTGCGCCAGGAGCGCGCTGTGGTATGCTTTTCGCACCTTTGTCACCGTCTCGACCTGTTTCGCCTGATAGAGATCTCGTGCGAGCTCGGAATAGATATGGGCTGCGCCCACGCCGATGAAGACCGCTCCGTTGAAAAGTATCTGTCTGACGTTCAATGAAGCGCTTGCGGAAAAACCCGGCGCAAAGGAAACCGGAACCAACTTGCCCGTCGGCTTTGATATCGTAGAATCGATATCCTTCATGAAGCTATACAGGAAGACATCAGGAAAGAACGTGACCGGCTTATCGATCATGTGGACGTATTGTGCAGACAGGTCGACTGCCGGCAAGGCATTTCCCCAGGCCTCGAGGACCCGCGCGTCAGAGCGTTTGACTTCAAGCCGGGCTGATGAGAGATCCGGGTTTCGCTTCATCGCCAACTGCACAGCGTCCCGAAGCGAGAGACGTTGCGGGGAGGCATCTTGGGACAGTGCAGACGACACCAGGAGTGCTGCCGCGAGCGGCAAGGTGAAAACAATCAAGTATGGTTTCCGTTGTAGATTCATGTATTCCTCAGTATTGTGTTCAGGCGTTCGCAATCGCTGCTAGTGCTCTTCTTCCTTCTTCCGTACAAATTGCGTCGAACAACAAAGTATTTGAAAGTTTCAGGGTCTTGGCGAGATCGATGTGAAAGGTCTCTTTCCAGATTAGGCGCTCACTGTCAATTCGAAGCATCAACGCTGTGGCGCTTGACCAAAGAATAATTCCCACTTCGACCGGATTCAGATCGTTGCGAAGGATTCCCTCGTCGATGCCCCGCTGGAGAATTCCGTTCACCAGATCCCACACACGTCGATTCAGCGTCCCGCAGTTCCTTCTCATCTCGTCGTCGACCTGCGTGTGGAATTGCGGGGTCTGCAAGAAATGCATCATACGGAAATAGTCTCTGTGATTGTTGAAGTAAGCGGTGTAGGCATCCCTAAGCCGGATCAACATCTTCGGAACGGAGTCATTGCTCCTAACCACCTCAGCGAGCATCTCAAGGAGAATCTCCATCCCGCGCATCATCACTGCGAGATACAAATCTTCCTTGCTCTTGTAATAGAGATACAAAGTGCCCTTGCTGAGCTCTGCTGTCTCTGCGATCTCATCCATGGTCGCAGTGGACAATCCCTTCTCAAAGAACACACGCTGAGCTGCATCAAGAATCTCCTCCCTGCGTTGTTCCTTCTCCCTCTCCTTCCGTTCATGAATTCCCACTTTTGACTCCAGTGCAATGAATGACTGATGGTCATTTTATACGGGGAAGTTTAGGCAAAAGTTGTGCTTCCATCAAACTTTTTTTCAAAAATCTGCTCGGAGGCTTTCCAAGCGGATAGAATTAATGGCTGCCAGGCCTTGTCAATGCCGGAAGTCCTTGGAAATTAAGGCCTTCTGAGGTTTTGCCTTTCGGCCGAAAATTGAATACTATTCACTCAAATGAGCAGCCTTCGGTACAAAATAGGCATCAGCTATTTTCTGCTGGTCTGCGTGAGCCTCGCTTCGAGCGTTGTGGCTCTCTATAACTTTCTGGAGTTCCAGAGTTCTGTCGGCCAGATGATGCGGGAAAACTATCAAGGCGTTCTCTCGGCAGAGCACATGTCGAAGGCCCTGGATCAGCAGCAGCAGGCCCAGGAAGCATTGATCTACGTCAGCGTCCCGATCGGTGGAGAGCCTGTACAGACAAGCTGGAAAGATGAGCTGAACCTAACCAAAGGGGTCTTCCAAAAAAACCGTGATGATTTCATCCTCTGGTATCGCACTGCGACGGAGAGTGTTCTGGTTGCCACGAAGCCTCCTGTCCTCGACAGCATCTTTGTCGCCGATTCAACCTACCTGGCAAATTCCGATTCACTGTTCAAGACCCTCGAAGTGAGGAGCAAGCGGAGTGTGGCGCGCACGTTTTACGAGAGAAGCCTGAAGCCTCTTGTGCAGACCCTGAAAGGGCAGTGTTCGCGCTTCCTGCAATTCAATCAGGCGGCAATCGTCTCCGCCGACCAGAGGGCCAAGGAGGCATCGAACAACGCCGCGTTTGCCGTGCTCTTTACCTCGGTCTTCGCCATCGTGCTTATTCTCTTCGCAAGCGTTCAAGTCTCCAGAACGATCATCAGGCCTGCTGAGAAGCTGACGGAGGCCGCGCGCCGGATCGGCCAGGGGCATTTGAATCAGAAAATCGACATCACAACAAACGACGAAATCGGTGAACTCGGGAGCGAGTTCAATAAGATGACAGAGCGGTTGAGAATGTATGAAGAGATGAATGTCTCTCAACTCATCGTGGAGAAGAAGAAATCTGAAGCGATTGTCGCCAGTATTCCTGATCCGGTCATCATGGCGGACGAAGAGAACAAGGTCATGCTCATGAACCAGGCAGCGAAAAGATTGCTACAGATCGACGGCACCGATTGGCAGGGGAAGTCCCTCGGCCAGATCGTCAGCGATGAACGCTGGCTGAAGCTGCTGAGCGGTGGCGGCGTCAGTGCGGAAGAGTTGGCGAAGCGGGATACGCTGCTTTCCATCCAACAGCCTGGGGAGCAAGCACTCTATTTCCGTCCGCGGCAAACGACCATCGTCGATGAATCGAAAAACATCCTCGGCGTTGTCACGCTCCTTCAGGACGTCACGCGCTTCAAGAATCTCGATCGTATGAAGTCTGAATTCATTGCAACGGTTTCGCACGAACTTCGGACTCCCCTCACGTCCATCAACATGGCTGTGGATATTATTTCTCAGGAGGTCCTTGGGAAGGTCAATGAACGCCAGCGGGACATGCTCACCACGGCGAAGGACGACTGCGAGAGGCTTACCAAGCTGGTAAAAGAATTGCTGGATATGTCCCGGCTTGAGTCTGGAAAATACGAGTTGAAGAGGGAACGGATCAACCTCCGCCTGCTGGTTGAGGAAGCGTTGAAGCCTTTGAGGCTTCAGTTCCGGGAGAAGGGCATCCGCCTGGAAACGGAGATTCCGGCGGATACGCCCGAAGTTCCGGGCGACCAGCGTCAACTCTCATGGGTTGTGGCGAATCTTGTCAGTAACGCGCTGCGCTACACGCCGGCCGATGGCACTGTGACGGTTCATTCCGATCTCCTCAGTGACTCCGTACGGGTATCCGTGAAGGATTCAGGGCGGGGCATACCACCGGATGCTGTCGAGGTGATTTTTGACAAATTTGTCCAGATCAAGCAGTCGACCGACGCAACGCCCGGAAGTGTGGGGCTGGGTTTGGCAATTGCCAAGGAGGTGGTGGAGGCTCATGGGGGAAAGATCTGGGTTGAGAGCAGTGTAGGACGGGGGAGTACGTTCTTCTTCACAATTCCGCGATCGGAGAGAAGTTCCTGATGACACAACCGGTACCAAAAGTCCTTGTCGTTGACGACGAGCCAAACATCCTGAAGACTATAGGGGTCTGCTTCAACGCCATCGGCTACGAAACACAGCTGTTCGCGAAACCGCAGGATGCGTTGGAGATTCTCCACAAAGAGAAATTCGATCTCGCGTTTGTGGATCTGAAGATGGCGCCGATTGACGGGATGGAATTGCTGGGTGAGATCAAAAAATTCTCTCCCGACACAACAGTCATCATTATTACCGCCCACGGCTCCATCGACACGGCCATCGAAGCAGTGAAACGGGGTGCCTACCATTATCTGCAGAAACCATTCGATTTCAAAGAACTCCAGCTCTTTGCTCAGAAGGCCTGGGAATACCATCGACTCGCACAGGAAGTGCAAGATCTTCGAAATCAACTCAGTCTCGCCCAGGGAACGGGTGAGTTGATCACACGAAACCGTGAGATGCTCGCGCAGATTGATCTCGCGGCGCGTGTTGCTGACAGCACGATTTCTGTCCTGATCGAGGGAGAAAGCGGTACCGGAAAAGAGCTCTTCGCTCACTTCATCCATGAGAAAAGCTCTCGCTCTCAACAGGCATTCGTGAAGGTGAACTGTGCTGCGATCCCGGAGCAACTTCTGGAGAGCGAGCTCTTCGGTCACGTCCGGGGTGCCTATACAGGTGCTGTGAAGGACAGGCAAGGAAGGTTCGAGCTCGCGAATGGCGGGACGATCTTCCTCGATGAGATTGCGGACCTTTCGCTGGGGATCCAGGGAAAACTTCTTCGGGTGCTTCAAAGCAAAGAGTTCGAGCGCCTCGGCGAAAGTGTGTCACAGAAAGTTGATGTGCGCGTCATCGCTGCGACGAACAGGAACCTTGAAGAAGCAATGAAAGAGGGCGCTTTCCGCGAAGACCTCTTCTATAGACTCAACGCCGTTCGTCTGAAACTTGTCCCGTTGCGTGAACGCCCGGAAGACCTTTCCATTCTTATCCCGCACTTCCTCCAAATGTTTGCGAAAGCCTCAGTAGTCGACCTGACACCGGAAGCAATGAAGGCTCTTCGATCCTATCGGTGGAGCGGCAATGTCCGGGAGCTTGAACACGTCATCGAACGGTCGGTCTTGCTTGCTCAAAACGGCATGATTGAGCTTGCGCATCTGCCTGAGGAAGTTCGAATAGCCCTGGAGCAGCCTGGTGTCACCCGATCGTTGGAAGAGATGGAAAAACTCCACATCAAGCGGGTATTGCAGCAAGCGAAGGACTATGACGAGGCGGCGAGAATTCTGGGCATCGACCCGGCGACGCTCTGGCGAAAGAGGAAGAAATTTGGGCTTTGACCCGCCGATGTGATCGTGCAATCTGCAATACCCTCCAATCCCCTCTAATTCAACAACTTGCAGTGAAACCACCTTCATTATCTGGAATGGTAGTGCAGAATTCAAATACCAGCGCACAAGAAGAGATCCATGTGGTCGAATAGCGCCGTTTTCCCTGCATTTTTTGCTAACTGCATGGCATAGCGATTGCCTATGCCCGGGTGAACAATCAACGAGAGCCCGGCACCGAGCCGGGTGGTCACCCCTAACGCAAATAGTTGGAGGAGGCATGACAATAAAAGTCACCACCATGAATAATCTGGAAATCGCCGTCATTGAACCGCGTGGGTCATTGATTGGCGGTGAGGAAACGGACGAGCTCAAGGCCAAAGCTCGTGATCTGCTTGATCAGGGGAATCGGAAGTTGGTATTGGATTTGGGCGGTGTGTCGTACATCAACAGCTCTGGCATTGGTGCCTTGGTTGGGATCCACACGATGTACACAAAAGCAGGCGGGAAGATCAAGCTGTGCGAGATGGGCAAGGGAGTTCAAAATGTTTTTGTCATCACGCGTCTTGCCAGTGTCTTCGATTTGGAAGAAACTCGCGATGCGGCAGTCAAGAAGTTCTAGCGTTCCTTATCTGTTGGCAGTAGTTCAATCACCACATAATTAAAGGAGTACCTATGAAACAATCTGTCTTCATTTCGGCTGTTTTGGTTTTCGCGTTGGTCGCGTCCTATTTCATCTACGAGTACGGACTTCCAGATTACATCAAGGACGGTGGTCCACTGGTCGTTGGTTTGATCGCGATGACAATCATGGTTGTTACATTCATTTTTGAGCGTATTTTCTCTCTCCGCAAAGCTCAGGGGCGCGGTTCGCTCGCGGTGTTCTTGAAAAACGTCACACAGGAAATCAACAAGGGCAACATCGAAGGTGGAATCGCCGCGTGTGACAAGCAGCGTGGATCCTGCGCCAACATCATCCGCACCGGACTGGACAAGTACAAACAAATCATGCACGAAGGTGATGCGAAAGGCCAGAAGGAAGTCATGGCAGAAGTTCAACGCGCAATCGAAGAGGCAATGCTGCTTGAAGTTCCTCTGCTCGAGAAGAACCTTGTCGCCCTGTCGACGATTGCGTCCGTCGCCACGATGTGGGGTCTACTTGGTACAGTGTTAGGCATGATCAAGTCATTCCGCGCCATGTCCAAAGGCACTCCGGATGCCATTCAGCTCGCGTTGGGTATCTCCGAAGCGCTCGTCAATACCGCCGGTGGTCTTATTGCGGCGATCCTTGGTATCCTTGCGTACAATTTCTTCACGACCAAGGTCGACAATTTCACCTACATGATTGACGAAGCCAGCTATTCGATCGTTCAATCGCTGGCAGAGAAAGCTCCTGCTGGAAAATCCAAATAACGTGAGGGTCAGCCATGCCGAAAATCAAGAAAAAACGCGTCGGGTTCAGGATTGATATGACCCCGATGGTGGACGTGGCAATGCTGCTGCTCACGTTCTTTATGATGACGACGCAGTTTCGACCCGAAGAGGCGACAGCGATCGATCTCCCGGCTTCAAACGCCCCGTTCAAGATGCCCGAAACGGACATCATGGTTGTTACCGTGAACAAAGAAGGACGCGTGTTTCTGGGAGTCGATTCTCAAGTGCTTCGCGCACAGCTTTTTGGCGAAGCAAACAAGCTGCGCCCGTCGATGGAGGTTGATCGAAAATCGCTTCACGATTTGCTCATCCAGGCGAGAATTTCGAACCCCAAACTGCGAACGCTCGTCAAGGGAGACAAGGAAGCGCCCTACGGTCCTTTGGAGGACATCCTTGACATCCTGCGGCAAGTGAAAATCACACGATTCAATCTCGTCACTGAACTTGAAAAAGCCTAACTAATGGAGCCCATCTATGTCAGCAGTTGAAAGTGGTGGTGATGCCAAAAGTCATGGTCGTGGTGGGAAGAAGCACAAGAAAAAACGCCGCCTGAGTATACGCATCGATATGACGCCTATGGTGGACGTTGCTTTTCTGTTGCTGACGTTCTTCATGCTCACGACATACTTCAGCAAGCCTCAGACGATGGAACTGAACCTTCCACCGGATGAAAAATCACAGGTTGAGGTTGCGGAATCAAACCTTCTGACGTTGCGCGTTGCTCCCGATGGTTTTGTATTTTGGAATGTCGGAACTGAGCCTGCGCATTACATCGAAATGAAGGAGCTGAAAAAGTTTCTGGAGGACAAGAATAAGGAGAATCCGAAGCTGATCACGCTCTTGAAGATCGATCGGGAGGGCAAGTATAGAATGATGATCAAGATGATGGACGTAATCAATATCGCGAAGGTCACCCGTTTTAGTCTGGCGCCGATGAATGAGTATGACAAGCGCCAGATCCAAAAAGCTAGGGCAGCGTAAGGGAAGGAGCATGCCGATGGAACAACTCAACATAAAATATAAAACCGACTACGGTGCGTTTGAGCTCAAAAAGATCTACCAGAAGTACCTGACGATGGCTCTTGTGATCGGACTGGCCTTTCATTTTCTGGGGGTTGGTGCTTACTGGGGTGCGGTCTATCTTTCGAAGGAAACCGATCCGAAAGGGACCATCAGGCTTATCCTCAAGTACAGCGATCTGGGTCCACCTCCGTCAATGACGGATGCGATGGCTGCATCGGTCACCGCGGCAAACGCCGGTGTAAAGCCGAGCGTGGGTATCCCGGTTCCTGTACCGGATGCTGAAGTGAGTCCCGATCAGACGATCGCGACCCAAACGGAAATGAGTGCGCAGACGGCGCCGATTGACCAGGGTCCTGGTGGAGGAGACAGGGAAATCAAGATCGAGGAAGACGAAGCTCCGCCTGCTGACTACGTCCCATACGAAAAAGCGCCAGAAGCGGTGAAGCAGATTCAGCCGAAGTATCCTGATCTTGCAACGCGTGCCGGTCTGGAAGGCACCGTGTGGGTAAAAATCTGGGTCGACAAGGAAGGAAGGCCGAAGAAGGCCGTGGTTCAGAAGAGTGACGCCGAAATCTTCAACCAGCCGTCTACAGATGCTGCGATGCAATGGGTGTTCACACCTGCAATGATGAAGAACGGCCCGGTCTCGGTGTGGGTTTCCATACCATTCCGGTTCAAGCTGCAAGGGAAGTAACCGTTGAAATTGTCAGCTGTTTCGACGTTCGTTGGGTATGGCATATCCGGGATGATGTGTATCGTCGGGATTCTTGTGCTGAGCGGCGTCCTGGTGAAAGAAGGTATGCCGGTGGAGCTACGTATGCTCTTTGGAGTTGTGCTCGTCCTGTACAGTGTCTATCGTTTTATGATGACGCGGACCCGAGCACAACAAACTGAAAGCTCAGATGAATGAAATCCGCGATCCTGTTCTCGGTCGTCGTTGTTCTGAGCGTCGCAGGCTGTACGAAGCGGCAGGGGTCAGATCTTCGTCACGGGACATTGAGCGTCCTTGCGACGGAATCACACCTGCCGCTCCTACAGCAACTGGCGGTTGATTATCGCAGCATGTACCCGGAAGTGGAGATATCACTCGGTGGAACCACAACGCGGGGTGCGATCGTGGAGATGGTCAATGACAGCGTACACTGTGTCATTGTGGATCGCCGGCTCAATGATGAAGAACGAGAGGCGGCTCAGAACGCCAAACTCAATGTTGTAGAATCTGAAATTGCCCGCGACGCATTGGTTCTTCTCGTCCATCCGAAGAACAAGCTGGCAATGGTCACGATGGCCGAGTTCGGCTCGATTCTGTCAGGGGAAACGCCACTGTGGAGCACGCTGCCCGGTTCGAAACTGAACGGCGCAATCGAACTCTGCCTGACGGGCAGGAATTCGGGTTTGTACGAGTTGGTGACGCGTGGATTCTTCAAGCTCCAGAAGGACCTGTCGCTCGCGGCAGTCGCAGCGTCACAAGAGAGTGTGATTGTCTACGTTGCCACTCACCCCGAAGCGCTCGGGGTTGTCTCGTTTGTCGCCTGGAAGGATACGACGCAATCCGCATCTCAACTCTGGAAAAAGAATGTTCGTGTAGTGGATCTTTTGGCGAAGGATGCAGAGGGAGTGCTCACGGCAATACGAGCGACTCAAAGAAGTATTTACGACCGGGTTTACCCGTTGACATATTCTCTCTATATCTACACATCGGAGAAAACGCCGGGCACGGCACAGGGATTCAGCGCGTTTGTTGAGGGAGATGTTGGACAAAGAGTTTTTTTGTACGCTGGACTCGTTCCCAAAACCATGCCGTATCGGACTATCCAACTCACTCAGGACTAGGTGTAGAATGAAAAAGCTCGTAACGATGGTGATTGTAGCCTGCGTCGTGTTTGTGTCGGGGCTCATGGCGCAGCCACAGATCGAAAATGCGAAAGAGTTGCTGAAACAGGGCAAGGCAAAAGAAGCCGTTTCGCTCATTCGCCAGGTGCTTGAAACTGCGCCCAAGAACATTGACGGGTGGCAGAACCTCGGTCAGGCATATTGGAAGCTCTCCAACTTTGATTCCGCAAAAATTGCAGGTCAGCGAGTGATCTCGCTCGATGAGAAGAATGTCCAAGGGTACCTCCTCGTCTCGAAAATCGAAGAGGCCCAGAAGGATATGAAGGCAGCGTACGGTACGTTGACGACCGGCCTCGTCGAAAAGAAGGGGGATGGGCAGTTGTTGATTGCTCTCGGGGGACTGTTGCTCCGGGCAGATTCGACCGATCGGGCGATTGTCGTTTTCTCGCAGGCAAAAGAAGCGAATCCGGGGTCGGCAGTGATCTATGACGGCCTTGGGGATGCCTATAACAAGCAGGGAGTTCCGACATTCGCCATCACGCAGTATGAGAAATCGGTCGAGTTGGATTCGATGAACACCGACGTTTACATCAAGCTTGGAAAACTGTATTACAAAGAGCGACGGTACAATGATGCCGCCCGGGCCTATGCTCGTGTTGTTGTACTCGACCCGAACAACAAAGATATCCTGTTGGAGTTGTGCCGGATGTATATGGCATCCAGGCCAAGGCAATATGAAAACGCTTCGACGTACCTGAAATTGTACGTCCAACGCTTCCCCAAATCGGATGAAGCATGGGGGATGTACGCCGAGGCTCTCTTTAATCTGCGCAAGTACCCTGAGGCCCTGGACGCCGCGCAGCGTGTTCTGAAGAATGATCCGAAGAACGGGAAGGCGCTGCGATATGAGGCCACTTCGCAGTTTGTCATGAAGAAATACAAGGAGAGCATCGAAGCCTTCAAAAAGCTGCAGGCAGCCGACACCATGAGAGTCGATGACTTCATGAGGCTCGGCGATGCGAACATGGAGCTCAAGCAGACGCAAGCTGCGGTCACCGCATATGAGGAGATCTTGAAGATCGATCCGAACAAGAAGGATGTATTCAACAAGGCCGCGCAGGCCTTTATGACGGAATCCAAGTATGCTCTGGCAGCGGCGTTGTTTCAGAGAAGGTTCACCCTGGATTCCTCATCGGCGGCGCTCGCCTCGTACCTGAATTATGCTGGTTGCAAGATCCAATTGAAGGAATACGACTCGGCACGCATCGCTTACCGCACATTTATCAGCAAGAGGGCAGACTACCCATCGGCCTGGCTCGGATTTGCGCGGTCTTTGCTCCTCCTGTCATCAGATTCTCTTCAGGCGGCACGGAAAGCGTACGAGGAATGGCTGAAGCTTATTCCTGCGGCCGATGAAGCGAAGTACAAGAAGGAACTCGCAGAAGCCTACAAGAATATCGGTATCGCATTTCTTGTGGATAAGAAATACGATCAGGCTATTGCACCGCTGAAGAAATCGCTGCAATTCGCTGACGCTGATGACGAAACGCACCTCCGACTCGGTCAGGCGTATGCGCTCACAAGCAACAAGGAGGAGGCCATCAAGGAATACCAGAAAGCATTGAAATTGAACCCGAAGAACAAGGATGCCAAAAAGGGACTCGAGATGCTCGGTATTCCTGTCGATTAATTCAAAAGGATTTCTAAAGAAGGGAATTTGTATATGGCAGATCAGGGTGGACAGAAGAAGGAAGACCGTCCGATGACGGGGTATTACATCTTTATGGGATTGGTTGTCGTGACACTGCTGATTATCGCAGGATACGCTGTTCAATTGTATTTTACTCGTTGACAGAATAAACGAACCGCTCATCTCACAAAGAAAGGGTGCAAACGATGAAGCACAGAATGCTCGGCATCGTGTTGATCGTGATTCTTGGGCTGACAGGATGTTCCAAGAAAGAACCACTGCCACCGATCAAGGAATGGGACAGGAACCAGGATCCGTACTTCAAGGTTCAGTTCAACTATCCGAAAGGGTGGTTCAAGGGGGGTGAGTCTGGAAAGATTACCTTTACATCCTCCGACGCCGCTGTTGGGAAGTTCTTCGATCCTACCTCCAAGGAGGCACCAGATGGTGCTCAGATTCTTGTGAGCTATGAAAAGCAAGATACGTTGAAGACGCTTGACGGTTTTGTTCAGGACGAGCGAACGGATCTGAGTGCTTCCGGATTCGATCTGAAGCCTGTGGAGCCTGCAACAGTCGATGGTACTCCCGCTCTCAAGTTCACCTATAGCGGGCGATACAACAATAAGACGGTGATCGAAGCGACCCGGGTGTATATCCTGAAGGATTCTGTTCTCTTCAAGGCAACCTTCTGGGCCTTCAACGACTACTTCGAGCCTTACAAGGCTGTGATCGATACGTTTGCCTCAACAGCGCAACTTCCGAAGGCAAAAGGGGTCAAGGTGGACGAATCCATCCCGTCCTCGACTTATGAAACCCTCAAGAACGATATCATCGAAATCTCATATCCAAGCAATTTCAACCCGGTGCAGCCCGCGCCAAAGGGTGAAGTGTCATTCACGCTGATGCTTCAGGGATATCGCAACGATTCGAACGTCCTTGTCGATGTGCGTCCGGCGCAGAAGCTTGCTCTCGAGAAAGTCGTTGAGCAGAATTCCAAGTTCTACAAGCCGACATCAACCGGCCAGGCCACCATTGATGGCAACAAGGCTTCATACCTGAACTACTCAACGACAAAAGATGTTGCGAGCAGGGCTTATTTCATTGTTAAGAACGATAAGATCTACCGGGTCATTATCAACTACTACAAGCCCTCCGAGAAGGATTTCCTCCCAGCCTTCGAAAAATCCGTTGCGTCGCTCCGCATAAAGTAGTATCATATGCCGGATTTGATTGGGAAAGCCGGGGTAGTGATTGCCCCGGCTTCCCTTTTTTCTAGAAGAACGGTCGAAAACATGAATTCTGCCACAAAGTCTCGAAGACACCAAGAGAAACGTTTGGTTTTCTTTCTCTATCAGATACCTTTGAGCCTTCTGCGCCAGAGGCGCATGAGCCTTTGGCTCAGTGTCTTCGTGCCTGCACGCCAAAGTGCGGCGTTTCGGCACGCAGGCGTGGCACCACTTTTCGACTGAACCCAGGCTCAAACGTTGCCTCAAGACTCCTCAGAAATCTCACACTCTCATCAGGGGGTTACCCGACTAGCAACCAGCCGACCTCGTGTCTTAGGCTGGATGCGCAGCGCCGCTATCCTGGATGGCGATTGGGGTACCAGCGTCGCTTATGTCATGGGCATTGGTTTCGCCCTGGCCGGATACAGCAGTTTCTGGCACCTCTCTGCGATGATGGGGCTGACCTCTCTCGTCGCCATCAATTACATCACGATCTGCCGGTTGTACCCCAACGGTGGAGGCGTGTATGGATCAGTCTACCATCGATCACAGCTCCTCGCCGTTGTCGGTGCGCTCCTTCTGGCAGCGGATTACATCGTTACGATGGCCTTGTCGATTCTGGATGCGTGCCATTATTTCGGCGTCGAAAACCCCGTACTGTGGGCAATCGTCATTATCTGTGTCATTGCTGCTCTCAACTGGTTTGGCCCGAAGCACTCCGGGGGACTCGCGTTACTGATTACAGCCATCACCGTCCTCACGCTCCTCGTCATAGTTGTCATGTCGGCCCCCGCGGCGCTTTCCTCTCCGAGAATCGATCTGCCGAAAGGGGGTTTCCTTCATAATTGGGGAATTTTCACGGGATTCATCCTCAGCCTTTCAGGCATTGAGGCAATCTCGAATATGACGGGATTGATGAAGGATCCGACGAAAGACTCGCGAAGAGCCATTCTTTCGGTCCTCATGAAGGTTCTAATTGTGAATGGCTTCCTCGGGCTTGCGATGCTTGCCGTTCAGGGCTTGAAGCCGGGCGATCATCTTGAGGACATGATCCGGTTTCTGGGTGAACACTACGTCGGAGAGTGGTTTGGATGGGTTGTAGCACTCTCTCTCGGCGTCCTCCTTGTGTCCGCAGGAAATACGGCGCTGAACGGACTCATTTCAGTGCAATTCCTTATGTCGGTCGACAGCGAGCTGCCTCCATCGCTCAGAATTCTGAACCGGCACGGTGTTCCCATCGTCCCGCTTCTCCTTTCGACCGCAATCCCAATCGTGGTATTGCTCCTGGTAGGAAATGTTGAAACCTTGTCCCACCTCTATGCAATCGGGCTGGTTGGGGCGATGACAATCAACCTCGGGTCGACAGCCACTGACAAATCCATCAAGATCCGTACTGTGGTACGGTTGTTTATGGCGATTTCTGCAATCGTGCTTCTGCTCATCGAAATCTCGATCGCAGTCAACAAGGTCCAGGCAGCGTTGTTTGCCTCTGCCATTCTTATCGCCGGTTTGAGCGCCCGAGCGATAGTGAAGGCTCGTGCGAAAGTGCCGGTGCCGGCCGTGGAAGCAGTTCCAGAGGCTGCAGCACCTACGCGGCGTCGACGTCGATCCATTCCCAGCAGAAAATACCTGCTGGCGCTGAAGGATGTCAATGAAAAACTGATCAAGTTCGCGATCGACGAGGCCAAGGCGCGTAATGCGTTCTTGTTCATCCTCCGCGTGAAGGAAATAGCTGTTGGCGCTTTGCCTGCACAGTTGGAGATGCCGACGAACGGACAGGAAATGTTGATCGACCGTATCTGCTCGGACGCCGGGCTCGATTATCAATCGGTCCAGATCCCAAGTTATGATGTTGGGTATACCATTGCCGAGCAGGCGGCGACCTTCGGTGTAGAACGAGTTATCATCGGTGCGCAGCAGCGGAGCCGGCTTGAGTATGTGCTGAAGGGAAGTGTCATGCGCGCATTGAACAGCCTTCTACCCGAGGATGTACAGCTCGTTATCTATGGCGGTTAGAAGCGCGGACGAAAACCCACTACTTGCCACAAGGACACAAAGGCACGAAGAAAAAAAGGAGAGAAAAATGAAATTTTCACACACTTTGGTGTCTTCTGCGCCAGAGGCGCATGAGCCTTTGGCTCAGTGACTTCGTGCCTGCACGCCGAAGTGCGGCGTTTCGGCACGCAGGCGTGGCACAACTTTTCGACTGGACCTAGTCAAGTCACGCCGCTCCTGCTCGCCTCGAAAAGTCCGACCGTATTTCATTCAATAGCAAATAGGCCCACAATAGAGGTTGTCCTTCAAGCCATATTTGTCATTTCGAAATGACAAAGACACTTTTTGGACAGCCTCCGCGACGTGGGGTTTTCGTCTTTGTCTCTGGTTGTCTCTCCGAAACCGTTGAATCTGAGTGAAATATTATTGACGAAATCTCCAAACTGCCAGATTTGGTGAATTAAGGCGCTTGAAATGGCGGCTTTCCGCCAGTTTCTCAAGTATCTATTGCGGAAAACCAGATAATAATGTAAGATAGTCCCGCCTCAGGAAGGAAGGCCGCGGTAGCAAAACCCCGGCTTTCCTATTTTTGTAGTATTGAATATTGACGTTGTCCTCTGCAAGTTCTGACATCTCATCGACTCCACACGGGGTCACCCGTCTAGCAACCAGCCGTCCGCGTGTTCTCGGCTGGCTCCGCAGCGCCGCCATTCTTGATGGAGATTGGGGTACCAGCGTCGCCTACGTCATGGGCATCGGGTTTGCCCTGGCTGGGTACAGCAGCTTCTGGCATCTCTCTGCCATGATGGCACTGACGTCTCTCGTCGCCATCAACTACATAACCATATGTCGGCTATATCCCAACGGCGGAGGTGTTTATAGTTCCGTCTACCACCGATCCAAACTCCTTGCTGTCGTCGGGGCCCTTCTTCTCGCCGCAGACTACATAGTAACGATGGCACTCTCGGTGCTCGATGCGTGCCACTACTTTGGGCTTCAAAACCCGGTCTTTTGGGCGATCGTTGTCATCCTCGCTATCGGGGCGCTGAACTGGTTTGGCCCCAAGCACTCCGGCGGGTTGGCGCTCCTCATCACCGCGTTCACCCTCGTAACCCTTTTTGTGGTTATCGTCGCATCTGCGCCCACTGCAATCACGTCCGCCAGAATCGATCTTCCCCAGGGGGGCCTGCTTCACAATTGGGGGATTTTCACGGGATTCATCCTGAGCCTCTCCGGCATCGAAGCGATTTCGAACATGACCGGTCTCATGAAAGACCCTACCAGGGACTCCCGTAAGGCGATTTTGGCGATCCTAGCAAAGGTGTTGATCGTCAACGCGTTTCTGGGGCTGGCGATGCTTGCCATTCAGGGATTGAAACCTGGCGATTACATGGAAGACATGATCAGGTTTCTCGCAGAACACTATGTTGGGAAGTGGTTCGGTCTGGTTATCGCCTCTTCACTCGGAGTTTTGCTGATCTCGGCAGGCAATACTGCGCTCAATGATCTGATCTCCATTCAGTTCCTGATGTCGGTCGACAAGGAATTGCCTTCCTCGCTGCGGCTCCTCAACCGCCATGGTGTCCCGATTGTACCGCTGGCTGTCGCGACGCTGGTACCGATCGTTGTTTTGCTTCTGATTGGTAATGTCGAAATGCTCTCCCACCTGTATGCGATCGGCCTGGTGGGGGCGATGACGATCAATCTCGGTTCGACAGCCACTGACAAGACCGTAAAGCTGAAATCGGTGGTTCGTGGATTCATGATGGTTTCGGCAATTGTGCTTCTCCTCATCGAATTTTCCATAGCCATCAACAAGACGCAAGCTGTGATTTTCGCTTCGTCCATTCTTGTCGTCGGACTGGGTGCACGCTCTATCGCCAGGCGCCGTTACCGTGAATTGCCGCCTGTACCGGAGGTCGCCGAAGTTTCCGCTCCACGACCGATGCGCAAGCCGCGGGCAATGCCGAGTACCCGGTATCTCCTTGCGATGAAAGATTTGAACGAGAAGCTTCTGCGATTTGCTATCGAAGAAGCGGAATCACGCAAAGCGTTTTTGTTTGTACTCAGGGTGAAAGAAATCGCCGTCGGTGCATTGCCGGCACAATTGGAGATGCCAACGAACGGTCAGGAACAGACTATCGAGCGTATTTGCTCCGAATCAGGCATCGACTATCGATCTGTCAAGATACCCAGTTACGATGTCGGGTATACCATAGCCGAGCAGGCGGCGACGTTTGGCGTCGAACGGGTCATTATTGGTGCGGAACAACGGAGTCGGCTTGAATATGCCTTGAAGGGAAGCGTGATGAGATCGTTGAGCCATCTCCTGCCCGAGGACGTTCAGCTTGTCATCTTCGGTGGCTAGGAGTTCCTCATCGGATGCTTATTGTTGCAAGTGAGGAGGGGAGTTGAAATGAGAGAGCGGGTTTATCTGTCATGAAGAGATGTCAGGGCGTCGATGGTAGGCGCAATAGTTCAGGCGCTAGAGCCGCAGATCATGAGTCTGCTGCTCTAACCAACTGAGCTAAGGGCCCAAAAGCAAAAACAAAGAACCACTCGTTTGCCGATTTGCTGAAAGTGTTGAAAAACTTGCTCAGGTTCAACAATTTACTCAACACGAGTTTTCAGCTACTGTGGTAAGTCAAAGATACGGTGATTAGTGAGAAAAAACAACTGGACTTTCTAGGCATCAGAGACCGGATGTAGCTGATCTTTCCTGTCGTAGCGGTCGTTCGTATGCGGTCGTTCGTACGCTGGAGACTTGAACTTGAAAAAACAATTCGCTACCGTGCCGAAGATGTTCATATCGAAGCACCGTCGAACGCAGTATTTGGAGTCTGGTTCACATCATTCAATATGTGTTCGTTCAAAGAAACTTCTACCAATTTGGACAGCATCAGTCAATTCACAAGGCCCGATATCGGGTATAAAGAGCCTAACTACATCAGGAACCGCGAGCCATGAACTTCTCTCCAGCTCAGAACCGACCCATCATGGTGTTCTTGTTTTTGCTCTGTTTCGTTTCTGTTTCATGCGACATCCTTGACCCCAAAGGAGAGTTTGATGATTATGCGAAAATTGATTTGCCCGGTCGTGACACACTAAGAACAATCCCAGATAAGTTCTATTTTGAGGTACACTTCACGACCCATGGTGGCGGCGGCGATGCTGCGATCGCATTTCGAGATTCCTCTGTTTGGGAATATCGCACTGCTTCAGGAGATGGTTCAAATATTCTTACGATTAGCTACACGTCGCTCACGACTGACAATGTTTCAACAAGATTCTTGATCGGATTCAAAAAGAATGTCGTCTATAATTTTTCATTTGGCAATTCCGGCAGTCATGTGAATGTGGGTCAGTTTTACTTTCGAAAGACAGATAAGAGGTATCAAGAAGCGACATACAAACCACAAAATTGGTAGAAACTGCTACACCGACGGGGCTGAACGGAGTTTGACAAACCGTCTCTGATTCTCGGTCGTCTGCCGTAGAGTTGATGTCAGACTCACCCCTCAGCACCGACTCGCCTATTCAGCAGGAGTCTTTTTCCCTGGTTTTTCTTAGACACCGAAGCGATTTTCTGCTCGTCTCAAGTGTTCAGACCTTGACACCTCATTCGAGGCCCGTTACCATCCAACCGTTGTTTCGAACTCATTTGCCACTCTCCCGTCATTCACTCCGCCGTCAGGACTTTCTTATCCGCCATGCTTTCTTGACCGCCGTCTTTCGCGCTCTTTGCGTCCGCCGTTATTCTGTGGCGGAGTGGTGGTTTGGCGGACGTCCTGACGGAACCAATGCCCTGTGAGTGTCAGGAGCAAACTCCTGACACCGGGGGAAATGGTTGTCACTCCCGAATGCTTCAATCGGGAGTCCAGAATGCGCTTTCTGGATTCCCCGCCAGACCGCCGGCGGGCTGGCCGCTTAACACGTGCCTGCACGCCAAAGTGCGGCGTTTCGGCACGCAGGCGTGCGGGAATGACAGTTGCTCCTTCAAAGTGTCTTTATCATCCTACCGTTGTTTCCAACGCATTCAGTTCGCCGTCAGGACTTTTTTATCCGCCATGTCTTTTGGCGGACGTCGTGACGGAACTAATGCCATGCGAGTGTCAGGAGCAAATGCTGCTTCACGGCATCCCGTACAGCGGGACTCCTGACACCGGGGGAAATTGCCCCTGGCTGCTCGCTGTGATGTACCCTCACACCTGGCGATCGGTGTGGGGCTAATTGCCATTCGCCCTGAGGAGCACAACAATGCTGGTCGAAGGCGTCCTTCTTCCAGACATTCACAGGATGAAGGACGCCTTCTCACACAGTCGCGACGCGATTGATGAAACCTGGAAAACTTGCCGTCCACTCCAAGCGCTTGGCGCATTTCACTGTAACTGATATGGCGTTTTTGCTGGATTTGTCATAGCTTGCTTACAAGTTACCGGGTCAATTCAGCGGAAGGAAAACGATTATGAACAATACGCGGCAATTCACAGCGATTATTGAACGCGAGGATGATTCCTACGTTGCCCTCTGCCCTGAAATCGATATCGCCAGTCAAGGGAAGACCGTCGAGGAAGCCCGCCTGAATTTGAAAGAAGCCATCGAGCTGTTTTTTGAGACAGCTTCCCGCCAGGAGATCCAACATCGCCTGCATACCGAGGTCTTCATCACCCAGCTAGAGGTAGCCGTTGGGTAAGCTCCGCATCTTGTCCGGCAACGAGGTTTGCGCTATTCTCACAAATCACGGATTCAAGTCCATCATCCGTCAATCTCAGGTCCCCACCAGCATTTTCGAAGTGTGATCTGCGCAGATTCGCAGCCATTCCACGTTGACACCTCTGCTCGAATTTCTGCTTGGACATTCGCACAATAATTGCTATCGTTCGCAGAGTTTTGGTTCCGCATCCAACACATAGCTTCCTAAGCTGATCCTGATGCTGCTCAGTCCTTGGGCAGAAGAATTCACATTCGCTCCATAGATTTCGAATCAATCTTTTCCCACCATTTTAGCAAAACACGCAATGGCGATTCATATCTTTCGCAGAAAAACCCTCGACCTCATTGCTGAAGATGCAGAGCGTTCGACGGATACTCATCTGAAGCGCACCCTCGGCGCCCTCGATCTTGTCTCGCTCGGTATCGGTGCGATCATCGGCACCGGAATCTTCGCAGTCATCGGTACTGCCGCGGCCGGAGGTCCAAGTCACCTTGGGGCAGGTCCCGGAGTGATGCTCTCGTTCATCATCACCGCCATTGCGTGCGGGTTCTGCGCCCTTTGTTATGCCGAGTTTGCCGCCCTCGTGCCTATCTCGGGGAGCGCGTATACATACTCCTATGCGACACTCGGCGAAATTGTTGCCTGGATCATCGGGTGGGACCTGATCATCGAATATGCCGTCGGCAACGTTGCGGTGGCGATCGCATGGGCAGCATACTTCCATCAGCTCTTTGATGGACTGGGGGTTCACATCCCCGCCTGGCTCGCAGTCGATTACCGTTCCGCCCATCAAGCAGCGGCCGCGGTGGCCGCTGCCGGGGGTTCAGTCGCGCTCGATCTCACACTTCCGTTCGAGGCATGGCAGACTCACCCGACGATCGTGGGCATACCAGTGATTTTCAATTTCCTTGCGATTGGAATCGTCGCCGCAGTAACCTGGCTCCTGGTGAGAGGTATCAAAGAATCTTCCCGTGCAAACAACATCATGGTTGCGCTGAAACTCGTCATCCTCCTGTTCTTCATCGGTGTCGGAGCTTTTTACGTGAAGCCCGTAAACTGGACGCCCTTCATGCCAAACGGCTTCGCGGGAGTGTGGACGGGGGCAAGCCTCATCTTTTTCGCCTTTATCGGTTTCGATGCAATATCTACTGCTGCGGAGGAGTGCAAGAATCCCGGACGCGATATGCCGATTGGAATTATCGGCTCGCTGGTGGTCTGCACGATCATCTACATTGCAACAGCCGCGGTGCTAACCGGTATCGAGCCGTGGAACCAACTCGGGGTTGCGGATCCGCTCGCTGCGGTCTTTGCGCGTCTCGGCCTGAATTGGGCAGCAGGCATTGTCTCCCTCGGAGCCGTGATATCCATGACAGCCGTGTTGCTCGTCTTTCAACTTGGGCAACCGAGAATATTCTTCTCAATGTCGCGCGATGGCTTGCTGCCAAAGTACTTTTCGAGAGTGCATCCAAAATATCAGACACCGCATGTAACAACGATCTGGACGGGGGTCGCAGTTGCCGCGGTCGCGTCTGTCGCGAATATCAATGAAATCGTGGAGCTCACAAACATTGGAACGCTGTTCGCATTTATCCTCGTGTGTGCCGGCATCATCATCTTGCGTCGCACCGACCCGGACCGCCCGAGAGTGTTCAAAACACCTCTTGTGCCATGGGTGCCGTTGATGGGCATCGCTATGTGCCTCTATCTGATGATGGGTCTTCCGCTAATCACATGGATCCGGTTTGGTGTGTGGCTCGTCGCGGGAATGGTGCTCTACTTTACGTACGGATTCTGGAAGAGTCATATGCGGACTCGTGAGAAGGGAAGTTCAACATGAGCGCGCCTCCGACGGTTGAACCACAAGCATCCGGTGAGCCCCAGTTGTTGCGTGTTCTGGGGCTTCGCGAAGGTATTGCGATTCATATGGGGGTCATCATCGGATCTGGCATCTTTATCGTGCCGGCGACGATCGCGGGCTCTCTTCATGCAATGGGTCCAATTCTCCTGGTCTGGGTGGTAGCGGGCCTCCTGACTCTTTTTGGCGCGTTGACACTCGCGGAGCTTAGCTCCGTGCTCCCGCAGGCCGGTGGTCCGTATGTCTACCTCAAGCACAGCTTCGGCCGTGTCTGGGGCTTCCTCTTCAGCTGGAACGACTATTTCATAAACAAAGCCGGCTCGGCTGCGGCGATCGCGGTTGCGTTTGCCACCTATCTTGGCTACTTCATTCCCGCATTGGATCCAGCACATCCGATGATCAGCGGCGAATGGTCGTTCTTCGGTCATCCGATGGAGTTCTCGTTCGGCTGGATTCAGATTGTCGCGATAGCCACGATCGCTCTTGTGACATTCATCAATGTCCGGGGTGTGAAATTTGGCGGATGGGTGATGAACATTTTTACGACGGCGAAAGTTGTTGCACTCGTTGGACTGATCCTGGCTGTCATTTTTTCGGGAAAAGGGAGTACATCAAATTTCCTTCCGTGGTGGCCTGAACACTGGACAAGTGAGCTGCCCGCAGCGTTCGGCCTGGCGATGATTTCAGCCCTCTGGGCGTATGACGGATGGATCGACGTGACGCTCACAGCCGGGGAATTCAAGAATCCTGAGCGGAATGTACCATTGTCATTGGTGTTTGGGTCACTTGCCGTCATCGTGTTGTACATCGCTGCGAACCTGGCGTTTGCCTATGCCATACCGGTGCATGCAATGGCGGGCTCTCCGCGCATCGCAGCGGAAGTTGCGCAAACCGTCCTCGGGCCGATTGGAGCATCGCTGATAGTCGTTGGTATTCTGTGCTCGACATTTGGAACGACGAACGGCATGCTCCTGGGTGGGCCACGGTCGATCTATGCAGCCGGAGCGGATGGAACATTTTCGAAATCGTTCGGCAAAGTACACCCTCAGTATCATAGTCCATATATTGCCATCATCTCGCTCGGTGTCTGGGGTTCGCTCCTGACATTTAGCGGAACGTACGACCAAATCACGGCATACGTTGTCTTTGGATCATGGGCGTTCTACGCGATGACGGCGGTCAGCGTTATCGTCTTGCGACGGAAAATGCCGAACGCGAAGCGACCCTACAAAGCCTGGGGATATCCTTACGCGACATTGCTGTTTGTTGCAATCGCTTCGTGGTTCATCTACAACACGCTGGTCGAAGCTACCAGGAACGCAATGATCGGGATCGTCCTGCTTCTCGTCTCTCTTCCATTCTACTACTATTGGACACGTACGTCAAAAGAATGAAAATCCCAAAGCTATCACTGACACAATGGATCTTTGTCGGAATGGGAGTTGGCCTGCTCGTCGGTTGGCTCGCTCCCGAGTTTGCTGTCAATCTGCGCCCCTTCAGCACCGTTTTTCTACGGCTCATCAAATCGATAGTCGCTCCCCTCATTTTCGCTACACTGGTGGTCGGCATAGCCGGGCACGGCGACTTGAAACAGGTTGGGAGGATGGGAGTGAAGGCAATCGTCTATTTTGAAGTTGTGACAACGATTGCCCTTGTCATCGGCCTTGTCGTCGTTAATGTCATCAAGCCGGGGGTGGGGGCGACACTCCATGCCGCGGAAGGCATGGGTGATCTTGTTGCGAAGAAACAAACGTTTGGCGACGTTCTCACGCATGTGTTCCCGCAGAGCTTTTTCGAGGCGGCGGCGAATGGGGAAGTATTGCAGGTTGTGGTCTTCACGCTAATTTTCAGCATTGCTCTCGCCATGGTTGCGAAGGAGAAACGGGAGATCATCCTGCAGTTCTGTGATTCACTGGCTGAAACGATGTTCAAGTTCACGAACATCGTGATGAAGTATGCGCCGGTCGGAGTCGCAGCTGCGATTGCTGTGACGGTGGGGAACAAAGGACTATCGGTTCTCATCAACCTCGGCCTCCTGGTGGTGTCGCTGTACGTCGCATTGGCCATCTTTGTTGTCTTTGTATTCGGCGGTGTGGCCCTGATGGCGAGGATTCCCATCCGACGATTCCTCAACGCGGTGAAAGAACCGGCCCTCATCGCGTTCTCAACGTCGAGTTCCGAAGCAGCTCTTCCGAAAGCGATGCTGGCGATGGAAGCGTTTGGTGTTCCCCGGCGCATCGTTTCCTTCGTTATACCTACCGGGTACAGTTTCAACCTTGACGGATCGTCGCTCTATCTTTCGCTGGCGGCGATGTTCGTCGCTCAGGCAGCAGGCATCGATCTCTCCATTGGCCAACAATGTGTCATTGTCGTGACGCTGATGCTGACAAGCAAAGGTGTCGCCGGCGTTTCCCGGGCGGCGCTCGTCGTGCTCGCCGGCACACTGTCCAGCTTCGGATTGCCCCTGGAGGGAGTAGCGGTTCTCCTGGGCGTCGATCAGCTGATGGATATGGGACGCACGATGGTGAACGTCGTGGGCAACTGTCTGGCGACGGTTGTCGTAGCCCGATGGGAAGGGGAATTCAAACCGGCCGCGTAGAAGGAGAGGATGGGAGAGGTCCCTCAGAACATTCTCAATTTTGAGATATCGTGTTGGCAAAGTATTTTGTAAATTGTAATAATCTTCTTCCAGCGTAACCTCCCGCAGTACACCAGCAGAAAAAAAGAATCACAGAGGGATCTATGGAATTGTATCTCATCTTTGGCATTAGTGTTCTCGGGCTTCTGTTCGCGCTCTATCTCATGCGCGACGTTTTGCGACGTGACGTCGGAACTGAGCGAATGAGAGAAATCTCCGATGCAATCAAGTTGGGTGCGGAGGCTTTTCTGAGGCGACAGAACCGCACGATTGCAGTACTCGCGATAGCGCTCGCGGCGCTCATCTATATTCTCTACGCGTTTGTACGAACTCCAACCGTACACGATCCAGCCGGTCCGGCTGCTTTAGCATTCTGGACGACCCTTTCCTTTCTTCTTGGAGCGGGCTGTTCCGTCGCTGCCGGATACATGGGGATGTGGATATCGATTCGCAGCAACATCCGAACGGCATCCGAGGCGGTGAAGGGAATGAATGGGGCGCTCCAGACAGCTCTGCGTGGCGGAGCGGTGTCAGGATTCTTTGTCGTTGCCATGAGTCTGCTCGGCGTCGCCGGGCTCTTTGCGATCGTTGATTACTTCGGGGTAACGAAGGACCTTGCCAAAATTCCTCTTCTCATCGTGGGATACGGGTTTGGTGCCAGCTTCGTCGCGTTGTTTGCTCAACTCGGCGGTGGGATCTATACCAAGGCCGCTGATGTGGGGGCGGATCTTGTCGGCAAAGTTGAAGCGGGTATTCCGGAAGATGATCCTCGCAATCCTGCTGTCATTGCAGACCTTGTCGGTGACAACGTAGGAGATTGTGCGGGCCGGGGTGCGGATCTCTTTGAGTCAACAGCGGCCGAAAACATCGGTGCGATGATTCTGGCCGCTGGACTATACGTCTCCAACGCCAGCTACTTCGAGAGTCACAACATGTCATTGGTGAGTGTCCTGTTATTCCCGCTTGTCGCCCGCGCGTTTGGAATTATTGCTTCTGCAGTCGGTATCATGGTCGTCAAGACGACCGAAGAAGAGGATCCGATGAAAGCGCTGAATCGCGGCTACTATGTTGCCGCGGGCCTTGCCATGATCGGTTTCTACTTTGCATCGCGCTGGCTGCTCGGGAGCGAATACTATTTCAACTTCTTCCTGTGCGGGGTCATCGGTGTGCTGACGTCCATTGCGTTCGTCTACATCACTCAATACTACACGGATTATACACATCGTCCCGCGATCTTCATCGCAGAAGCTTCTCAAACAGGTCCGGCCACCACGATCATAGCAGGACTTGCCGTTGGAATGGAGTCGACCGGATTGCCAGTGCTGGTTATCGGAACCGCAATCGTTTCGACGTATTTTCTCGGCCAGTTTTCCGGATTGATGCACGCGGGCTTGTTCGGAACGGCGGTGGGCACGATGGGCATGCTCGGAACCGCTGCCTACATACTTGCGATGGACACGTTCGGACCTATTACAGACAACGCAGGCGGCATCGTGGAAATGAGCCAGCAATCGGAAGAAGTCCGCAAGAAGACAGATCGGCTCGATGCTGTGGGCAACACGACAAAAGCGCTTACGAAAGGATATGCAGTCGGCTCGGCCGGACTCGCTGCCTTCCTTTTGTTTAGCGCCTTTTTCGACGAAGTGCGCAACTACGGTTTCGACCTGCGCGCTATCGACTTGTCGAAGCCGGCGGTGTTCGTTGGTGCGATGTTGGGTGCAATGCTCGTCATGGTTTTCTCGTCTCTCGCAATTCGAGCGGTGGGTCGGGCAGCTTACGCGGTAATCAACAACGTCCGTGAGCAGTTCAGGAACAATCCGGGAATCATGCTGGGGACTTCGAAACCGGATTACGGCCAGTGTGTTGATATCGTGACGAAATCTGCTCTCAGGGAAATGGTGCTTCCGGGCCTTCTTGTCGTCTTCATGACGCTCGCTGTCGGAATTGGATTCCGTTGGCTGTATGTTCTCACCGGCAGTCCGGCTGATGGTGCCACCGGTGCGGAGGTTATCGGAGGCTACCTGATGGTTGCCACCATCACGGGGATCCTGATGGCGTTGTTCATGAATAACGGTGGCGGCGCATGGGACAACGCGAAAAAGCTCATTGAAACCGGAACGTTCGGTGGAAAACGATCGGAAGCTCATAAGGCGGCAGTCGTGGGAGATACGGTTGGTGATCCCTTCAAGGATACCGCGGGTCCGTCCCTGCACGTCCTTATCAAATTGCTCAGTACTATCACCCTGGTTCTTGCGCCGCTCTTCATTTGATCGCTTGTTTCCGAATGCAAAAACAAGTAGAATTGAAAGCATATCAGGCCCTGTTCCCGCAATTCCCTCACTCCACCAACATTGGAGGTCCATCGCATGAGTAATCAGGATTCTGCGTTGTCTCGACTCTTGGTCACGAAGCCGCTCGACGTCTTGCTTCGTGAGTCACAGGAAAGTGGTGAGCACTCACTGAAGCGAGTCCTTGGCCCTGTCAACCTCATCACGCTCGGCATCGGAGCCATCATCGGCGCTGGTATTTTTGTCCTAACGGGCTCCGCGGCCGCGAATTATGCAGGGCCCGCAATCGTTCTCTCATTTGTGTTAGCAGGCATAGCCTGCGTCTTTGCGGGTCTCTGCTATGCAGAATTCGCCTCGCTCATACCGATTGCCGGATCAGCGTACACCTATGGGTATGCAACTCTCGGAGAGTTCTTTGCTTGGATTATCGGCTGGGACCTCATACTGGAGTATGCTTTCGGTGCAGCTACCGTTGCGTCGGGTTGGAGCGGCTACCTCCTCAGTCTCTTGAATGACTTCGGTATTCACATTCCGCCGCAGCTCACCGGTGCACCGGGTACCGCCTTGGTATGGTATCATGACAACTGGCAGCACTATGATCGCATCAAAGCTACGCTGGAAACATCAATGACCGCGGACCAAATTGCCCAACTCCCACATATGGTAGCATCGTTCAATCTTGTGGCGTTCCTCGCGATCCTTGGCATCACGACCATCCTGGTGATCGGCATCAAAGAATCAGCAAACTTCAATTCCGCAATTGTCGTGGTGAAGCTCACCATCGTGATGATTTTCATTGGTATCGTTGGTTATTTCGTGTTCACGCATCCTGCTGAAACGATTACGAAGAACTGGAAGGAATTTATCCCCCCCAACCTTGGCGAGTTCGGAAAATTCGGTTGGTCTGGCATCGCTCGGGCTGCAAGCGTCATTTTCTTTGCGTATATCGGTTTCGATGCCGTGTCGACGGCGGCACAGGAAGCAAGGAACCCGCAGAAGGACATGCCGATTGGTATCATGGGATCGTTGTTCATCTGTACGATTCTCTACATTGTTGTTGCCGGTCTTCTGACTGCTGTTGTTCCATACACCAGCCTCAATGTATCAGACCCGGTGGCTGTTGGTATCGATGCGACTGGAATCAAGTGGGGTGGATACCTCGTAAAACTCGGAGCGATCTTTGGCCTCGGGACCGTCATGTTGGTGATGATGCTTGGCCAGTCGCGCGTGTTTTACTCGATGGCTCACGACGGCTTGGTGCCAAAATGGGCCGGCGAAGTGCATCCGCGCTTCCGGACACCATGGATTTCGACAATCGTTGTCGGGGGGTTTGTGGCGTTCTTTGGAGCACTTCTGCCGATCAACATACTCGGAGAACTGGTCAGCATCGGCACCCTCTTGGCGTTCGTCATTGTCTGTGCAGGTGTTTGGGTTCTTCGGAGACGAAGGCCCGATCTCCATCGACCGTTCAAGACTCCATGGGTCCCGTTCGTGCCAATTATGGGTATAGTGATCTCGTCGGCACTCATGCTATTTCTACCATTGGATACATGGCTGCGGCTCATTATCTGGCTTATCATCGGACTAACGACATATTTCTCTTATGGTCGATACCATAGCAAGCTTGCGAAAGGGCTTCAGAGCCGGAGCAAACTCATTGTTGTTGGTGCTGTGATGAACATTGTGTCTTCTCTCGCTGCTATCTGGGCGTATTCTTACATTGAGACTCATAAGATTGTGGCAGAACAGACCGCTACATTCGACATTGCCAGGTCGACAGTGCTTATCGCTGTTGGTGTACTAGTAATTGGCGTTGCATTAATGACTATTGGATCGGTTCGTAAAAGATGACTCGGGCAAACATCAACATAGCGACGACTATGCCACGCGAGTTCAAGCACGGGCTCGGATTGCTCGATTCGACCATGATCGTTATTGGTTCGATGATCGGATCCGGCATCTTTATCGTCAGCGCGGACATCGCACGCACCGTGGGCTCCCCGGGCATGCTCCTGGTCGTTTGGCTGATCACCGGACTCATCACTGTTACCGGTGCGCTCAGTTACGGTGAACTGGCCGGAATGATGCCTCACGCCGGTGGGCAGTACGTCTATCTGCGTGAGGCATATAATCCGCTCGTCGGGTTTCTCTACGGGTGGACGTCGTTTCTTGTCATCCAAACAGGTACCATTGCCGCTGTTGCGGTTGCCTTCGCCAGATTCACAGCTGTCCTTATACCCAGTCTCGGTGAACAGAACATTCTTCTCGAGGTCTTTGGGCTTCGTATCTCGGCCGCCCAGGTGCTTGCGATCGCTTGCATTGCCCTCCTGACGTTTGTGAATTCGCGGGGTCTTCGGGAAGGAAAGATTGTACAGAATGTCTTCACGATTGCGAAAACGGTGGCGCTCATCGGGTTGATCCTTCTGGGAATCATTGTCGGGCGAAACGCTCACGCTATCGACGCCAACCTTGCGAACTTCTGGAGTGCGACGTGGACGCACATCGCAGACGGTAAAATCGTTTCGGTAGAATCACTCTCCGGGTTCATGCTGCTCGCTGCCATCGGAGCCTCGATGGTCGGGTCGCTCTTCTCGAGTGACGCCTGGAACAATATCACGTTTACGGCGGGAGAGGTAATCAATCCGAAACGAAACATTCCCCTCAGCCTGGCAATTGGAACCGGCGTCGTAACACTTCTGTACCTTCTGGCAAATGTCGCATATATTCTTGTGCTGCCCGTGTTCGGTTCTCCCGATGCGACGGATCTCCTGGGCCGGGGTGTTCAGTTTGCCAGCTCGGACCGGGTTGCCACAGCTGCGGTGACGATGATCTTTGGTGAGCCCGCAGCAGTGATCATGGCCGTTCTTATCATGGTTTCCACGTTTGGATGCAACAACGGCTTGATTCTGGCCGGCGCACGTGTCTATTATGCGATGGCAAAAGACGGGTTGTTTTTCAAGAAGGTCGGGACGCTCAGTGAGCGGTCTGTCCCTGCAACGGCGCTGGTTGTCCAGGGAGTGTGGGCGAGCCTGCTGTGTCTGTCCGGTACATACGGTGATCTCCTTGACTACGTGATCTTTGCGGTCCTGATCTTCTATGTCCTTACGGTGATCGGCATTTTCATTCTCAGGAAGAAACGCCCCGATGTTGAAAGGCCGTACAAAGCGTTCGGATATCCAATCCTGCCCGGTCTCTATGTGCTGTGTGCATCGGCGATTGCGATTGACCTTCTGATCTTTAAGACAACATATTCAGGGTCTGGCCTGGCGATCGTTCTTCTGGGAATTCCAGTGTTCTATGTTTGGAAGATGTTTTCGGATCGAAAGCGGGGGCAAACAGGATGAACCTCAAATATCTTCCTATTGGCGATGATGCTCCCAGTGTGGTGAATGCTATCGTGGAAATTCCGAAGGGGAGTCGGAACAAGTACGAATACAACATGGACCTCGGGGTGTTTCAGCTCGACCGGGTGTTGTATTCCTCCATGCACTATCCTGAGGCGTACGGATTCATTCCGAACACACTGTATGACGACGGAGATCCGGTGGATGTGCTTATCGTTATTGACCAGCCGTTGCAAACAGGGATTATGATTGAAGTGCGGCCCATCGGAATTCTGAAAATGCAGGATGAGAAGGGGACGGACGACAAGATTATTTCTGTGGCCAAGGGAGACCCAACGTACTCCACTGTCCGGTCCGTCAAAGAACTCCCCCGTCATACGCTGATCGAAATTGAGCACTTCTTCACGAGCTACAAGGAGCTCGAAGGAAAGCACGTGAAGAGCTTCGGGTGGCACGGAGTGGCGGAAGCGCGGCGTGCCATCAACCGGGCTTCGAAGGCGTTCGCAAAAACCGTTCAGTTGAAGTACAGAGATTTCGAACAGGGACACTGACATTGACTCCGTCTCCGGTGTCTCTTGATATGCTGATGTGTCAGCCATCGCTTTTCCGTCGAGCAGTTTTGAGTCACAAACGGATCGGAGCGAACTGAAACCATGGTTCCAACCAGCCCTCTTCTTTACGTCTTCTTTACTGCCGCCATCATTGCGCTCTTGCTTGTGGATCTGGGTCTCTTCCAGCGAAAGGAACGCGATATCAAGATCAAAGAAGCACTTGGCTGGAGTGCTGTATGGATCACGCTTGCCCTCCTCTTCAACGTCGGCTTGTTCTTCTGGCATGGGAAAGAGGCTTCGCTTCAGTTTCTGACGGGGTACCTGATCGAGCTCACCCTGAGTGTCGACAACCTCTTTGTGTTTGTTCTCATCTTCATGTACTTCAAAGTACCCACACAGTACCAGCACAAGGTGCTGTTTTGGGGGATCATCGGTGCCCAGGTGATGAGAGGTTTGCTCATCGGTCTTGGTGTTGCACTGATCTGGAAGTTCCACTGGATTCTCTATCTCTTCGGCATTTTCCTTGTTTTCACCGGCGTCAAAATGGGATTCCAGAACGAGGCGGCCGAGATAAGCCCGGAGCGCAATATTCTTGTCCGAATATTCCGCAAGTTCATGCCCATCACGGCTGGATACCACGGATCCAGGTTCTTCGTGAAGCTCGATGGCCGCCGTTATGCGACGCTTCTCTTTGTCGTTGTTCTTGTTGTTGAGACAACAGATCTTCTCTTTGCTCTGGACTCCATTCCTGCGATTTTCGCAATCACCACGGATCCCTTCATCGTCTACACGTCCAATATCTTCGCGATCCTTGGACTTCGCTCGCTCTACTTTGCGCTCGCCGGACTTATGAACCTCTTCCACTACCTCAAGATAGGTCTTGCCGTAGTCCTGACGTTCGTGGGTACGAAGATGCTTCTCGCAGAGGTCTTTCCCATTCCGATCATGCTCACCCTTCTGGTTGTTGGCGGCGTGATCCTTCTCTCAGTACTCGCATCGTTGATCTGGCCCAAGAGAGAGGAAGCCTGACTTTCTTCGCGAGCATTCAGGACACAATGCTCTTCACTAGACTTGACGTAACCGGAATCGTTGCGATTGCTCAGAAGGTTCTTCCCCCAGGCGTATTTGCCACTATCAACTGTTTCTCCGTCCCGCATCTCGCTGAGACTAGCGATCAGAGCCAGACAGCGGCATCCGTCAGTCCTTCTCCACAGACAAGCCACAGAAATAAGTTTCATTTCAGGCTCTTTTGTCTTAATTTTACCTCAATCTTTTTTCCAGCAACTCAGAAGTAGGCGATGTGCAGTGGCTCTGAGCACATGCTTACGATGCTCAATGTGCTCAGCGAGAGTATTTGATGAGTAGTACAAGCGTCGCTTGGATGAGGTCGGCTGCGATTCTTTGTTTCTTCGTTGCCTGCCTGCAGACCGTAGCATGGTCGGGGCAACAGACAACAGGTTTGTCGGAGCAGCTTGCTGATTCAAGTGCAGTCTCTCTCCGGTCCGATCTGAAGATTTCCCAGAGAGATACACTCGCCCTCCCGTCACAACAACCGCTGAAGTGGCATACGATGATCACCAATCTTCCTGGTGATTGGTCACAGTACTACAAGCTGAGATTTCGCGCGAGCAGCATTCCTGAATTCGTCGGTATCAGTATTCTGACGGCTGGTTTGATTGTCACTGATGATGCAACGTATGAAGTCTCCGATCGATGGTATAAGAATTCGGGCCCGGTGTCCGATGTCAGCAATTTCTTCGTCAGCCTCGGAGATGGAAAATCGCAGTTTGCTCTCGCCGGGGCTTTTGCCGCGTACGGGTTGATCACAAACGATACTCATGCGTTACGCACGGGAAGCCAGATTGTGCAAGCCGTTCTTGCTTCCGGGGCTGTTGTCCAGGTGCTCAAACATATCACGGGGCGAGAGAGCCCGTTTGTGCGATCATCGCCGACAGGGATCTGGCGGTTCTTCCCGAACCAGATTGATTACCACAAACGTGTACCCGCGTATGACGCTTTTCCATCGGGGCATATTTGTACGGCGCTGGCCACCGTGATCGTCATCGCTGAGAACTATCCCGAAGAAAAATGGATTCGTCCTGTGGGCTATATCATCAGCGGCCTCGTCGGTGTTGGCATGGTGAACCGCGGCATCCATTGGTACAGCGACTATCCGCTCGGTCTGGCGCTGGGGTATATATTTGGAATGATTGCAGCTCACCCCGAGGGACTTATCGGCGGTGCATCTGATCAGGGAAGTTCTACTCACATGAGCATTGCGCCAGCATTGAATGAAAAAGGGATAGGCCTGTCATTGGCTATTGCGTTCTGAGGGATAAGGAAGGATTGTGGAGACGGAGCAACTTTCCAACTCACACTCACGAGGGACAACATGTTCCTGGCATACATTTCGTCAGTACTCATCCGGATTTTAGTCATCACGTTGTTGATTGTGGCGCTGACCGCTTGTTGCCACAGCCAGGGTGTTGAGCTGGATCATATCTTTTTTGATGATGACCTCCAGCAGATCAATCTGAAGGACGACCTGGCGGCATCGTTGAATATCGATATCATGAATCAGCAGCATCTCTCACCCCGCTGGCACAGTATGTTCAGTCAATTGCCAAACGACTGGGCCCGGAGCGCCGGGCTCTCGCTGAAAGCCGAAAGTGTTCCCGCCATCGCCGGGATCGGTGTGTTCACGTACTCTCTGATCCGAATGGATAACGAAATGTGGAGGGGAACCCGCAGACTCTACAGAACATCGGAGACAGTCAACGAGCTCAGCGGCTACGCCGTTGCGCTGGGTGACGGGAGGCTTCACCTTGGAATTGCGAGCGTCTTTGCCGGATACGGCTGGTTGATGGATGATCCCAAGGCGGTTCGGACGG
>Ga0208045_1000020_pt1 | contig 84382 bp, 87 predicted proteins | sample PL_2010_200m_FD_184160 | JGI IMG/M metagenome (GOLD analysis project Ga0208045, IMG submission 184160) | Freshwater microbial communities from Powell Lake, British Columbia, Canada to study Microbial Dark Matter (Phase II) - PL_2010_200m... | ecosystem: Environmental > Aquatic > Freshwater >...
ATCGACCTGCTCTGCCCTCCCTGCTCCGCGCTGCGCTTCGGGGAGCCGCTCAAGGAAATCGCCATGACCATGCTCAAAGATCCTTCAAACAAATATCGCGCGTTTCCGGTGATCAATCTGCCTGACCGTACCTGGCCATCGCGGACCATCACCCAGGCTCCGATCTGGCTGAGCTCCGATTTGCGCGACGGCAACCAGTCGCTGATCGAGCCGATGGACGCGGCGAAAAAGATGCGTTTCTTCAAGACGCTGGTGCAGATCGGCCTGAAGGAGATCGAAGTGGGCTTTCCCTCGGCATCGCAGACCGATTTCGATTTCGTTCGGGAGTTGATCCAAGGTGGGCATATTCCGGATGACGTCACCATTCAAGTGCTGACCCAGGCTCGCGAGGACCTGATCACCCGCACCTTCGAATCGCTCAAGGGCGCCAAGCGGGCCATCGTTCATTACTACAACGCGACCGCGCCGAGCTTCCGTCGCATCGTGTTCAACCAGGACAAGGCTGGTGTGGTGAACATCGCTGTCGCCGCTGCGCAGGTGGTCAAGCGTCTCGCCGATGCGGCGCCGGAAACCGATTGGCGCTTCGAATATTCACCCGAGGTGTTCAGCTCCACTGAGACCGACTTCGCCGTCGAGGTCTGCAACGCGGTAATCGAAGTATTCCAACCGACGCCTGTGAAGAAACTAATCCTCAACCTGCCGGCCACCGTCGAGGCTGCCACACCAAATATCTATGCCGACCAGATTGAATATTTCGGCCGCCAGATCAACAAGCGCGACTGCGTGCTGATCAGCCTGCACACCCACAACGACCGCGGCACGGGCGTTGCTGCCACCGAATTGGGCCTGATGGCCGGGGCGGATCGCGTCGAGGGCTGCCTGTTCGGCAACGGCGAGCGCACCGGCAATGTCGATCTGGTGACCGTAGCGCTGAACATGTACAGCCAGGGCGTCGATCCGCAGCTGGATTTCTCTGACATCGATGCCCTGCGCAAGGTGGTTGAGGAATGCAACCAGCTGCCGGTGCACCCACGCCATCCCTACGTCGGCGATCTGGTCCACACAGCCTTCTCCGGCTCACACCAGGACGCGATTCGCAAGGGCTTCAGCCAGCAGGACCCGAACGGCGTCTGGGAAGTCCCCTACCTGCCGATCGACCCGGCCGATATCGGCCGCAGCTACGAAGCGGTGATTCGCGTCAACAGCCAGTCGGGCAAAGGCGGCATCACCTACTTGCTGGAACAGGAGTACGGCATCAGCCTGCCGCGCCGCATGCAGATCGAATTCAGCCAGGTGGTGCAGAAGGAAACCGATCGCCTGGGACTGGAGATGAATGCCAAGCAGATCTATTCCCTGCTGGAGGGTGAATACCTGCAAGCCACGGCGCCGTACGCCCTGAAGAGTCACCGTTTACAGGAAGAAAACGGCACCAGCGCCGTGGAGGTGGAAGTCACCAGCGAGGGTGAAACCATGCACTGGCGTGGGATCGGCAAAGGGCCGTTGGAAGCGCTGGTCGCCGGCTTGCCCGTGAAGCTGGAGATCATGGATTACCACGAGCACTCGATCGGTGCCGGCAGCAATGCGCGGGCCGCAGCCTATATCGAAGTGCGTCTGGATGGCGAGCGCCCGCTGCATGGCATCGGCATTGACGAAAACATCACCACCGCCAGCATTCGCGCCTTGTTCAGCGCCCTCAACCGGGCTCTGCGTGAGGCCGAGCTGAAAGCAGCCTAAACGGAGATGGCGGGTTCTGCGCAGGGCCCGCCACGCTGCAACTAGAGCCGCCTGGGAGGCGGCACGATGGCCTACCGCTCGCCGCTACTCTGACGGCAGCATCTGCTCCCGACCCACCGTTTCGTCGCGGCGTGACAGACAAGCAATCGCTTGCCAAAACCCGGCGCATCACGTACCGAACACCTCCGCCCAGGCCAGGTCTATCTCATTCCAGCAGAAATGCGTGAGTCATCGGCAGGATTGTGCAATCGGACCTGTTCGCTATTGGCATAGGCTTGAGCACTTCCGCCCGCCCGATAAAACGCCACAGGAGCGCTCATGAGTACAACCATTGGTTACGCCGCATTTGACCCAAGCACGCCACTCGCACCCCATACGTTCTCGCGCCGTGCCGTAGGGCCGAACGATGTGCAGATCGAGATTCTCTTCTGCGGCGTCTGCCATTCGGATCTTCACACCGCCCGCAACGAATGGCACAACACCCTCTACCCCTCCGTTCCGGGCCACGAGATCGTTGGCCGGGTCAGTGCCGTTGGCGAGTCGGTCAACCGCTTCAAGGTCGGCGACATCGCTGGCGTCGGCTGCCTGGTCGACAGCTGTCAGAGCTGCCCTTCCTGTGGCGAGGGTCTCGAGCAGTATTGCGAGAATGGTTTTGTCGGCACCTACAATGGTCCCGCGTTTGGCGGTGGCGAGAACACCTTTGGCGGCTATTCCGACAACATCGTGGTGAACGAGAAATTCGTCCTGCGTATCTCGCATACCGAAGACAAGCTTGCCGCTGTCGCGCCCTTGCTATGTGCAGGCATCACCACCTATTCGCCGCTGCGCCAGTGGAAGGTCGGCCCCGGTCAAAAGGTCGGCGTGGTCGGTCTCGGTGGCCTTGGGCACATGGCGGTGAAGATTGCCAATGCCATGGGCGCGCATGTCGTGCTGTTCACCACCTCGCCCGACAAGAAGGAAGACGCCCTGCGTCTGGGGGCCAGCGAAGTCGTGGTATCGAAGAACCAGGACGAGATGAGCGCGCACCTGAACAGCTTCGACTTCATTCTCAATACCGTTGCAGCGCCCCACAATCTTGATGCTTTCTTGTCGCTGCTCAAGCGCGACGCGACCATGACTCTGGTGGGCGCACCGGCTTCGCCGCATCCTTCGCCGAGCGTGTTCGGCTTGATTTTCAAGCGCCGTCGTTTGGCCGGCTCGCTGATTGGCGGCATTGCCGAAACCCAGGAGATGCTCGACTTTTGCGCCGAGCACAACATCGTCTCGGACATCGAGATGATCGATATCCAGACCATCAACGAGGCCTACGAGCGCATGCTCAAGAGTGACGTGAAGTACCGCTTCGTCATCGACATGGCCTCGCTGAAGTCCGCGTAATCCACCCAGCACGGGCGCGCTTGGCCGAAGCGCGCCCGTGATCCAAAACAGCGCGCTCGAACCGGCCCTTCCTTCTTTGCCGCCGAGCCGCTAAGGTCGCCGACCTTCTGAGGAGTCGGCATGCGCTACCTGATTTTCGTCACCCTGCTGTGGGCGTTTTCCTTCAACCTGATTGGTGCCTACCTCGCCGGCCAGGTGGACAGCTATTTCGCTGTGCTGACCCGCGTAGTGCTGGCCGGCCTGGTATTCCTGCCTCTGACTCGCTGGCGCGGCGTTGCACCGGGCTTCATAGCGGGCGTCACGCTGGTCGGCGCGTTGCAGTTCGGCGTCACCTACCTCTGCCTGTACCTGAGCTTCAACGTGCTGACGGTCGCCGAAGTCCTGTTATTCACAGTACTGACGCCGTTGCACGTGACGTTGATAGACGACGCGTTGAACCGCCGTTTCAACCCCTGGGCACTGGTTGCGGCCGCCGTTGCGGTATTCGGTGCCGGGCTGATTCGCTATGACGGTGTTTCTCGCGACTTTCTCGGTGGTTTCCTGTTGATGCAGTTGGCCAACTTCACCTTTGCCGCCGGTCAGGTCGGCTACAAGCATCTGGCACAGCGTTATCCATCCGATATTCCACTCCATCGTCGCTTCGGCTACTTTTTCATGGGTGCGCTGCTGATCGTACTGCCGGCCTGGCTACTGTTCGGAAACCCGGAAAAGCTCCCCACCACAACCGACCAATGGGCAGTGTTGGTATGGATGGGTGTGCTGGCCACCGCGCTCGGGCAGTTCTGCTGGAACAAGGGCGCCACCCTGGTGGATGCCGGCACCCTGGCGGTGATGAACAACATGGCGGTGCCTGTGGGGCTGGTGCTCAATCTGCTGTTCTGGGGTACGCAGACTAATCTTCTACTGCTGACTGTTGGTGGGCTGATCATCCTGGCCTCGCTGCAGATCAACCGGCTGGGCCAACAGCAGGCTCAATGACATTATGTAAGTTATTGTTATATATGGATTTATTAGATCAACAGATAAGATAGCGCGCCCCGCATGGATGCATTTCTCAGTCAGTCGTCGAGATTCCCATGCGCTGTTACAGCCTGCTTCTGCTTGCCCTGCTTTTTCCGGTTCAGCTACACGCCGACGCTCCACGCACCTTTCGCGAAGCCAAGAAAATCGCCTGGCAGTTGTACGCCGAGCGACCCGTGGATTTCTATTGCCGCTGCGCCTTCAAAGGCAAACAGATCGATCTGGCCAGTTGTGGCTACATTCCGCGCAAGCAGCCCAAGCGTGCCGCGAGGGTGGAGTGGGAGCACATCGTTCCCGCATGGGTGATCGGCCATCAGCGCCAATGCTGGCAGGACGGTGGACGCAAACACTGCACGTCGACCGACCCGGTGTTCAGCCAGGCGGAAGCCGATCTGCACAATCTGGTACCGGTGGTCGGTGAAGTGAACGGCGACCGCAGCAATTACGGCTTCGGTATGCTCAGCGAAAAGCCCAGCCAGTACGGCGCCTGCCCCTTCGTGGTGAACTTCAAGCAGCGCACCGCTATGCCACCGGCCTACGCCCGAGGCGCCATTGCCCGCACTTACCTGTACATGAGCGAGCGCTACGGATTGCGGCTATCGAAACAGGACCGTCGACTCTATGACGTCTGGAATCGCCAATTCCCAATCGACGAGTGGGAACGGTGGCGCAACCGCAGCGTTGCCTGCGTGCAGGGCAACGCCAACCCATACATCGGTGCAGTCGATTTGCGGCGCTGCGGCCGTTCGCTTTCGCGTGCAGCTTCAGCGCCTGGCCGAGAAGGCTAGATGTCACGCTTTTGCCAAGCCGAGGCTCGCCGCGCTTACAGTTGCGGCTAACCCGGCAAGCACTGCATGCTGCCAGCTCTACCGTTAATCATGGCGACGCCAATGCAAGACCGTACGCTTTACGCAGCGCTGGGATCGGGTGTACTGCTGGCATTGATCTGCTCCGCTGTTGCACCCTACGAGCGCGCAACCTGGCTGCTTGAGGTAGCGCCAGTGCTGATCGCCGCTCCACTGCTGATCTGGAGTCATCGGCGCTTTCCGTTGACCCACCTGCTTTATTGGGTGATCGCCATCCATGCGCTGGTGTTAATTCTTGGTGGCACCTATACCTATGCCCGCGTGCCGCCGGGGTTCTGGGTGCAGGACTGGTTTGATCTGGCCCGCAACCCTTATGACAAGCTGGGCCATTTCATTCAGGGCGTAACACCTGCCCTGCTGGCGCGTGAAGTTCTGCTGCGCCGTCGCTTCACCGCCGACGGCAAGATGCTGGGCTTTTTAGCGCTTTGCGTCGCGCTGGCATTCAGTGCCTTTTATGAGCTGATCGAATGGTGGGTCGCGCTTATCGCCGGCCAAGGTGCCGAGGACTTCCTGGGAACGCAGGGCGATCCATGGGATACCCAGTCCGACATGCTCATGGCGCTGATCGGCGCAGGGCTCTCTGTCACCCTTCTGGCGCGCATTCAAGACAAACACATCGCTCAGCTGGAGCGTTCGGGCAGGGCTGAGTAAGCCATGCTTTATCGTATTGGGGCCGATGCCGTGCTGATGCTGCACCTCGGCTTTATCCTCTTCGTATTGCTGGGGGGCTTGCTGGTCGCCTGGAAGCGCGGCTTTTTGCTGTTGCATCTGCCCGCGATGGCGTGGGGAATATTTGTTGAGCTGAGCGGGCGCCCCTGCCCACTCACCCATTGGGAAAACCTGCTGAGGCGACTGGCCGGGAACGCGGGCTACGAGGCCGGCTTCGTCGAGCACTATTTGCTGCCGCTGATCTACCCGGCCTGGTTGAGCGTGCCGGTGCAGTACCTGCTGGCCGCCGTGGTAGTCGTCGTCAACCTACTGATCTACGGCGGCCTGCTGTGGCGCAATCGTCACCGACAGGCCGCAGCACGCTGAAGCCGTTTGGCCGCGCTAGCAACCATACCATCGTAAGCATGGCTGAGCGCCTATAGGCTCAGTTCAAACGCGTCGCCATCGTGGTAGGCAGGAAATTTACTGCGGAACTTGGCCAGATCGGCAGCGCGAAGTGAAGCGCGAAACACCCCATCGGCATCACCGGCCTCCAGCAGCGGGTCACCGAGATAGTTCAGTACTTGGCTGTCACCACTGTAGGGGTAGCCTTTACCATCTTCCCCGACCCGGTTCACCGCCGCGACATAGCAGAGGTTCTCAATCGCGCGCGCGGGCAACAGGCGATTCCAGGCATTACGCCGGGCTGCCGGCCAATTCGCCGTATAAAGGAGCAGGTCGGTGTCATGGGGATCGCGGCTCCACACCGGAAAGCGCAGGTCATAGCAGATCAGCGGGCGCACATGCCAGCCGTTGAGTTCGAACAGGGCCTGTTGTTCGCCCGCCGTGTAGTGTTTATGCTCCCCCGCCATGCGAAACAGGTGACGCTTGTCATAGTGCAGAATTTCGCCGTTCGGCCGGGCCCAGAGCAGACGGTTGCGATGGCTGCCATCGGCGGCCTCGATGATTACGCTGCCGGTGATCACCGCCTCCATACGGGCCGCCTGCTCGCGCAACCAGGCGTAGGTCGGGCCTTCTTCAGGCTCGGCGAGCTCGGCGGAGTTCATCGAAAAGGCTGTGGTAAACATCTCCGGCAACACGATCAAGTCCGCGCCGCGGGCATCATCCAGCAGCCCGATAAAGCGCTCACGATTGGCAGCGGCATCCTGCCAGACGAGCGTCGTCTGGATCAGGGCCAGTTCAAGGTCGGGTAAATTATTCAGATCGCGCATAGTCGTTCTGCTGCTTGGCGCAGCGTCTCCTCTCGTTTGGCGAAGCAGAAGCGGACCAGCCGCGACTCTGCAGGAGGCGTTTGGTAGAACACCGAAATCGGAATACTGGCCACACCGTGTTCACGGGTCAGCCACTTCGCCATGGCCACGTCGTCGAGATCCGGGCGAATCGCGGAATAATCGGTCAATTGGAAATAGGTACCCGCAGCGCGAGTGAAGCGGAAGCGCGAGTTGGCCAGCAGATCGCAGAACAGATCACGCTTGGCCTGGTAGAACGCAGGCAGTTCCGCCAGATGCTCGGGATGCGCCGCCATGAAATCGGCAAGCGCCCACTGCAACGGGGTTACGCTGGTGAAGCTGACATACTGATGCACCTTGCGCAGCTCGCTGCTGAGCGCCGCCGGCGCCACTACGTAGCCAGTTTTCCACCCGGTCACATGGTAGGTCTTGCCGAAGGAGCTGATGACGAAGGCGCGCTGATACAGCTCATCATGACGCAACACACTGGCATGCTCTCGACCATCAAAGACCAAGTGCTCGTAGACTTCGTCGCTGAGCAGATAGATGTCGCGGTCGCGGATCAGCACCGCCAGGCGATCCAGATCAGCCATTTCGATCAAGGCGCCACTGGGATTGTGCGGCGTGTTCAACACGATCATTCGGGTGCGCGGGGTAATCGCATCGGCGAGCATCTGCCAGTCGATGGCAAAGTCCGGCAGACTCAGCGCCTGATGCACACAGACGCCGCCGGCGAGTTCCACGGCAGGCTCGTAGCTGTCATAGCACGGGTCGAAAACGATGACCTCATCGCCTGGGCGGATGACCGCGTGAATCGCACAGAAAATCGCTTGCGTCGCCCCGGGCGTAATTGTGACCTCGGCCTCGGCGCTGACTTGGAGGCCATATAGCGAGCTGACCTTGAGTGCCACCTGCTCACGCAGTGCCGGTAAGCCGGTCATTGGCGCGTATTGGTTGTGCCCTTCCATCACATGACGGGCAACCGCTTCGCGCAGCGCATCAGGCCCATCGAAATCGGGGAATCCCTGCGACAGGTTTAACGCGCCGGTTTCAGCCGCCAGCTGCGACATGGTGGTGAAAATAGTGGTGCCGACATTGGGCAACTTACTGATGAGCATGACAGCCTTCCGACAGGCCTGCCGTACGGGGCTTCGGCAGGGGAAAACAGAATAGCCGATCATGACGGGCGGATACGAGGGTGTCCGGGCGTGCGGCATTGGCTTCTAGAGTTGGGCAGGACCGGCAAGGTGTGCGGCGACCGGCACCCAAAGGTACGCAGCGGCGTGATGATCGGCGCAGGAGCGAAGATTTTCGGCAATATCGAAAATCGGCGAGGGCGCCAAGGTCGACGCCAGCAGGGTGGTGCAGCAAGCCGTTTCACCACACACGACCGTGGTCGGCAACCCGGCCCGCCAGGGCGTCAAGCCGAGGCATGCACGACCGGCCTTGGACCAGTCGTTCGACGAGACCTGAGAAACTAGCGCTTGTCGCGGCGCTTCTTCTCGGCCTTCTTGTGGTGCGACATGAGACGGCGCTTCTTGTTGACCTGGCGGTCGGTAAGCGTGTTTTTCTTGCCCTCGTAAGGGTTTTCCCCGCCCTTGTACTCGATACGGATGGGCGTACCGACCAGCTTCAGAACGCGTCGGTAAGTGTTCTCCAAATAACGAGTGTAGGACTTGGGGATCGAGTCGACCTGGTTGCCATGGATAATGATGAGCGGCGGGTTGGCGCCGCCCAGGTGTGCGTAGCGAAGCTTGATTCGACGACTGGCGACCATTGGCGGCGCATGCTCGCGAACCGCGTCTTCAAGGATCTGCGTCAAACGGCTAGTGGGCCATCGAGTCACGGCTGAAGCGAAGGAGGCCTGCACCGACTTGTACAAATTGCCAACGCCGGTGCCGTGTTTAGCGGAGATGAAGTGGATGTCGGCGAACTCGACGAAGAACAACCGACGCTCCAGTTCGGTCTTCACATAGTCTCGCTCACTCGGCTCCATGCCGTCCCACTTGTTCAGTGCGATGACCAACGCGCGGCCGCTTTCCAGCACGAAACCAAGCAGGTTCAAGTCGTGTTCGACCACGCCCTCGCGGGCATCCATGACGAAAATCACGACGTTGGAGTCCTGGATCGCCTGCAGCGTCTTGACCACCGAGAACTTTTCCACGGCCTCGAAGATCTTGCCCCGGCGGCGCACACCGGCCGTGTCGATCAGTGTGTACTTCGCGTCGTCACGTTCGAAGGGAATGTAGATGCTGTCGCGGGTTGTACCGGCCTGGTCATAAACGATGACCCGTTCCTCGCCGAGCATGCGATTGACCAGCGTCGACTTGCCCACATTGGGTCGGCCGATGATCGCGATCTTGATGCCATCCTTTTCGCTCGGTCCAGGGATGCGCTTGAGCTCTTCTCCTTCGGCAACCGTCTCGCCCTCTTCACCCTCGGCTTCGGCAACTTCGGCGTTGTCCTTGGGGAACATGCCGAGCGCCTGCTCGAGCATATGGGTGATACCACGGCCATGGGCGGCGGCGATCGGCAGGGCGTCGCCCAGGCCCAACGGGCTGAATTCCGCTCGGGCGATATCCGGATCGATGCTGTCGACCTTGTTCGCCACCAGGAAGTGGCGCTTGTTCATCTTGCGCAGGTGCTCGGCAATCATCTGATCGCCAGGCGTCATGCCGGCACGCGCGTCAACCATGAACATCACCGCATCGGCCTCTTGCATGGCTTGCAGGGACTGCTCGGCCATCTTGGCGTCGATGCCCTCCTCATCGCCGGTCAGACCACCAGTGTCGATGACGATGTAGGTGCGGCCCTGCCATTTGGCCTCGCCATACTGGCGATCACGGGTCAGACCGGCATATTCCGCGACAATGGCGTCACGGCTTTTGGTCAGACGATTAAACAGGGTGGACTTGCCAACGTTCGGGCGACCCACCAGGGCGATTACGGGAACCATACGGCTCTCCACTGCGATATTTCAGAAAACACGAAGGCCGCTGCAAGGCAGCGGCCGAATATTTGTTGTTCCGTCTGGACGGAACAAGGTACATGGCGCGAGGCTGTCAATCCGCCTGGCGAATGGTCATTGCGACAAGCTTGCCGTCGTTGCCATAGGCATAAAGCCAGTCACCTTCGACCACGGGTCGAGCTCGCACCCCGGCGCTGTCGACGCGAGTTCGCGCGACGAAACGCCCATCAACCTGGCTGAGGAAGTGCAGATAGCCCTCCTTGTCTCCCACCACGACGTAGCTAGAAAAAACCGCCGGGGCGGAAAGCTGCCGACGTAGCAGCGAATCGTTGCTCCATAGCACGGTCGTCGATCGCTCATCGATGCCTAGCACCGTGCCGTCGGCTTGGCTCACGTAGATACTGCCATACCCCATCGCAAGGCCGGTCGCGGTGGACGCATCGCGTTGCCAGAGAATCCGACCGCTTTCGAGATCCAACGCTGCGGCGCGGCCCTGGAAGGAAGCGACATACAAGGTTCCGCCTGAAAGAAGCAACCCGCCGTCGATATCGACTACGCGTTCAAGTTCGGAACGACCTTGTGGAATGGCGACCCGCTGCTCCCAGATCGGTAATCCGCGACGGGTGTCCAGCGCCACCACCTTTCCACTGGAAAGGCCGGCGATCGCCAGTTCATTGGTCAGCAGTGGCGCTCCAGTACCCCGTAGCGTCAGCACCGCCGGCGAGCTTTCGTAACTCCAACGTTGCGCTCCGGTGTCGATTTCGAGCGCAATGACGCGATCATCCTGAGTCTGAACCACCACGACATCGCCGTTCACGGCAGGCGCAGCAAGTACCTCGCTACTGACCTGGCTGCGCCAACGTTCTTCGCCGGTCGAAACATCCAGCGCCAACACTTCACCCCGTAGCGTACCGACCAGAACCAGACCATAGCCAGCGCCCACTGCACCCGAGATCGGGACCTCCAGGTCGTTCTTCCAGTTGACCTTGCCGGTCGTACGGTCCATTGCCACGACCAACCCTTCAACGTCGGCAGCAAATATCTCGTTACCGTAGACAACGGGAGTCAGCAGATTATAGGTCTCGCCCTGGCCATCGCCGATGGAGCGGCTCCACTGTTCTTTCAGCTGGATTTCAGCGTCAAACTTGACCAGTTCGGCGGGCTCGGGTTCTTTCTTGTCATTGCTGCTGCAACCCGCCGTCAGGACGGCCAGGGTCAGCAATGCTGCAGTTTTCCAACGCATCAATTCACGCCTCTCCACGAGCCAGATCGTCAAGTTTCAGCTGCAGGCCACCAATTGCAGCATCCTGCGACAGCAATTCTTTCGCCTTGGAATAGGCGGCATGGGCCTCGTCAGGACGCTCAAGCTTGACCAGCAGATCACCCCGCAACTCTTCGCGGCCGGCGGCAAATGCTTCAACCGCGTCACCTTCCAAGAGCGCGAGCCCTTCTTCGGCCTTGTCCTGAGCCGCCAGGATACGGGCCAAACGTTGGCGAGCCAGCTCTTCCAGAGCTTTGTCGGCAGGCTTGTCCAGCACCGCCTGTAACTCTGTTGCGGCCTCGTCGAGACGTCCGGACTCCACCGCCACCTTGGCGACGAAGAGGCTGCCGTACTGAGCGTAGTGAGAACCTGCAAATTCTTTCTGCAGCAAATTGCCCAATCGCGAGACCTCGGCGGTATCTGCTTTACCTTCTTCCAACGCGGCATTCAGCAACTGCTGGTAGATCGTCGAGGCGCTCTGGGCCTGGTTGAGCTGGTGCTTCTGCCAGAACTGCCAGCCAAATACCAGCACCAGAGCAAGCGCGCCCCCCATCAGCAATGGTTTGCCGTTCCGCTGCCACCATTCCTTGATTTGCGCCAGTTGTTCTTCTTCGGTACCCGAGGTCACACTGTCACTCCTTACATTCGCTGAAATCGGACCTGTTTGCTTACGCCAAACAGGCAGCCAGACACTCGGGCAGAGCATCCCAGGCAATGCTTTGTTGCTCGCTATCGTCGCGCAGCGGCTTGCAACCTACCACGCGACCGGCCAGTTCGTCGTCACCCAGAATCAGTGCGAACCGGGCGCCACTCTTGTCAGCTTTCTTGAACTGACTCTTGAAACTTCCGCCGCCCGCGTTGACCAGCAAGCGCAGGCCGGGCAGCGCATCGCGCAATCGCTCCGCCAAGCCGAGTGCAGCCAATTCGGACGCCTCACCAAAGGCACAGATGTAGGCATGGGCCGGCTGATTAAGCTCCGCAGGCACCAATTCGAGCGTCTCGAGTAGCAACACCAGACGCTCGATGCCCATGGCGAAACCTACGCCCGGCGTCGGCTTGCCGCCAAATTGAGTGACAAGCCCGTCATAGCGACCACCCGCACAAACGGTACCTTGCGAGCCCAGTTTATCGGTCACCCACTCGAACACGGTCCTGCCGTAGTAATCCAGGCCCCGCACCAGCTTGGGATTGATCTGGTAGTCGATTCCTGCCACTTCGAGACGGGCCTTGAGGCCTTCGAAGTGTGTACGTGACTCTTCGTCGAGATAATCATGCAAGGTCGGCGCATCGGCGAGCAGTGCTTGGGTCTGCGCATTCTTGCTATCGAGAATACGCAGCGGGTTGCTCGTCAGACGGCGCTGGCTATCTTCGTCGAGTTGCTCGAAATGCTGTTGCAGGTACGCCACCAGCGCGTCCCGATAGGTCGCCCTAGCCTCACTGGAACCTAAGCTGTTCAGCTGCAGGGTGACTGCACCGGATAGGCCAAGCTTCTTCCAAAGTCGAGCCGTAAGCACGATCAGCTCGGCATCGATATCCGGACCCGGCTGATTGAACACCTCAACACCGATCTGGTGAAACTGACGATAGCGGCCTTTCTGCGGCTTTTCATAGCGGAACATGGGCCCCGCGTACCAGAGTTTCTGTACCTGCCCGCCCCCAGTCATGCCATGCTCGAGCACCGCGCGCACGCAACCGGCAGTGCCCTCTGGACGCAGCGTCAGTGATTCCTCGTTACGGTCTAGGAAGGTATACATTTCCTTGTCGACCACGTCGGTCCCCTCACCGATCCCACGGGCGAACAGATCGGTGAACTCAAGAATCGGCAGACGAATCTCGCTGTAACCGTAGCTATCGAGCAGCTGTGCGAAGGTGATCTCGAGGTAGCGCCAGACCGGCGTTTGGGCCGGCAGAATATCGTTCATGCCACGAATGGCTTGCAGGGACTTGCTCAATTCGTTTCCTTAGTTCAGCTGCGCAGAATCAGCGCAGCGTCTGTCTCGACTTTTTCCGCAGCCTTGCGACGAATCAGCTGCTCCAGTTCATCGACCAGATTGTCGTTGCTCAATTTCTGTGCCGGCTTGCCATCGATATAGATGAGGTTGTTCGGCGATCCGCCGGTAAGGCCGATGTGCGCCTCTTTCGCTTCCCCAGGACCGTTAACGACGCAGCCGATCACCGCGACGTCCATCGGCACAAGCAAATCATCAAGCCGGCCCTCAAGCTCGTTCATGGTCTTGACCACGTCGAAGTTCTGGCGCGAGCAACTCGGGCAGGCGATGAAATTGATCCCGCGTGAACGTAGACGAAGCGACTTGAGAATGTCGAAACCAACCTTGATTTCTTCTACCGGGTCGGCTGCCAGCGAAATACGGATGGTGTCGCCGATGCCTTCGGCGAGCAACATGCCCAAACCCACCGACGACTTCACCGTACCCGAACGCAAGCCACCGGCTTCGGTAATGCCCAAGTGCAAAGGCTGCTCGATTTTGTCAGCCAAGAGACGATAGGCAGCCACAGCCATGAACACGTCAGAGGCCTTAACGCTGACTTTGAAATCAGGGAAGTTCAGCCGGTCGAGATGCTCGACATGGCGCAACGCAGATTCCACGAGCGCTTCGGGTGTTGGTTCGCCGTACTTTTTCTGCAGATCCTTTTCCAACGAACCGGCATTGACGCCAATGCGGATCGGGATGCCGCGGTCCCGCGCAGCTTCGACGACGGCGCGGACACGGTCTTCGCGCCCGATGTTACCTGGGTTGATGCGCAGGCAATCGACACCAAGCTCGGCGACGCGTAGAGCAATCTGATAGTCGAAATGAATGTCTGCTACCAACGGCAAACTGACGCGCTGCTTGATCTTGCCGAACGCTTCGGCTGCTTCCATCGAAGGTACTGACACACGCACGATATCAGCTCCGGCATTCCCTAGCCGCTCGATCTGGGCAACCGTGGCATCCACATCGCAGGTTTCGGTATTGGTCATGCTTTGTACGGCGATAGGCGCATCGCCGCCGACCGGTACGTTGCCTACCCAGATTTTTCGAGTAGGCCGACGCTTGATAGGAGACTCACTATGCATGATTACTGTCCGAGCTTGAGACGCGCAGTCTCGCCGCGCGTTTTGCCAGAAAGACTGACGGCTTCACCGTTGAAGCTGACCTGCACACCAGACGCAAAGCCCAGATGCAGATCTAGCGGGGTTTCACCGACCAGGGTGCGACTGCTGCCAGCCTTGGCGAGGCCGCTGTAGAGAACTTCGCCGTTCGCATCGGTAACCCGTGTCCAACAATCCGCCGTGTAGTCCAAGGTCAAACGGCCCTCCCCCGGTGCGACCGCCTCCACCTCGGCGACCTGGGCTGGCGTCGCGTCGGCCTCCGCAGCGGCCGGCGCCTCATTGGAAGGTGCAGTCTCGTCCTGTTGCATTGGCATTTCAGCTGTCGTTTCGACTGCCGGCTGCGCATCTGATTGCAACGTTTCGGTGCTGGCTACCTGGGCCTCGTCGCTGGTTTCCGATGGAATCGGGTTAACCGGTTCCTCGATTACGGGCTCAACAGGCTCCTCAGCTCGGTCGAGCAGATGAATCTCGGTGGTACCGTCTGCAGCCTCGACCTCAATTCGCTCAAGCACGGAGACCGACGGGCCCGACTCGGTACGGGCCGAGCGATCCTGCCACCACAAGAATGCACCTACGCCGATTACCAGCGTCAGGATGAAGGTAAAGAAGCGCACCATGCTCCGCGATAGGCGCACGGGCTGATCGATGTGGCCGAGGCTATTGACGCTGCTGCCGGTTGCATCCGTACCGGTATGTTGGTCGAACTGCTGTACCAGACGATTCTGGTCCAGGTCTAGAAGCTTGGCGTAAGCACGAACGTAACCGCGGGCAAATGTGTGACCAGGCAGCTGACTGAAGTCACCCGCCTCGATCTGGGTGAGCGATCGTTCCGACAGATTAAGCTGCTTGGCTACCGAAGAGAGAGACCAGTTTTTGCCTTCGCGCGCGGCGCGTAACGTTTCGCCAGGGTTGGCCAGGGCCGTCGGGGCAGCGGCTTCAGAATGGGGCGCTATCATCGTTGCTCCGAAAGAAACTGTTGATATTCAGGCGTCCCCGGATACAGGCGCTTGAGCTGCAAACCCAGGCTTGCCGCCTGATCGCGGTCCTGATGGATTTTCGCCAAACGGATGCCCAGCAACAGACTGCGGGCATTCTGCTCAGAAAGACTGCTGAAACCGTCGTAGTAGCGTTTTGCAGGAACGTACTGCTTGTCTTCATACGCCATCATGGCCAGTTCGAGCAGTGCGCGTGGTTGCCGGCTGTCGAGGCGCAAGGCGCGAGTGAAATAGGTTTCGGCCTGCTCTCGCTGACCAAGCATCAATGCGGTCATGCCCATGTTCTGAAAGACATGGGAGCGCCCAGAATAGAGATTATCTTCGGCTGCCTTTGCGAAACGTTCCATCGCTTCGGGGTAGCGCTTCTGCTCGAAAAGAAAGCTGCCGTAGTTATTGAGGATACGGGCGTCGCTGTTGCCAGACAGGGCCTTGCGGTAGTGCTCATCTGCCAACTGAGTTTCCATCTCGTTTTGGAATACCAAGGCCAATGCCGCGTGGGCATCTGCACTGTTTGGATCCAGCTCGAGCGCTTTGCGTAGCGGAGATTTGGCACGAGAAGCCTCGCCTTGCTGCAAATAACCGATGCCAAGCTGAATATAGGCATCTCGCGCTTCGTCGCGACCTTCAGAGGTACGCATCGGATTTACCGACCCGGAAGATACGCAGCCAACCATTAGGCTGGCGAGCACAAACAGCAGCGCGACGCGCAAGGTCATCAAAATCCCCCTCAGGAACGGTTCGTAGCAATGGGCGCCGTCACTGGCTCGGATTGCAGCTGGCGCACTGCGATGTAGCGCTCGCTTCGGCGTGTTCTATCCAATACCTGCCCGACTAGCTGGCCGCAGGCGGCATCGATATCCTCACCGCGAGTGGTACGCACCGTTACATTGTGCCCGGCTTTGTGCAGGATGTCCTGAAAACGACGGATCGCATTGTTGCTCGGCCGCTCATATCCCGAATGCGGGAAGGGGTTGAAGGGAATCAGGTTGATCTTGCAGGGGATTTTCGCCAATAAGGCGATCATCTGCTCCGCATGTTCAGGCTGATCGTTGACGCCCTGCAGCAATGTGTATTCGATCGTTAGAACACGCTTTTCGCCCAGATTGGAAATATAGCGCTGACAAGCCGCGAGCAGCATCTCCAATGGGTATTTCTTGTTGATCGGCACCAACTGATCACGTAATTCATCGTTCGGTGCGTGCAGTGACAGCGCCAGCGACACATCGATGACCTTGGACAGCTCCTCGATCATCGGCACCACGCCTGATGTCGAAAGTGTCACCTTGCGCTTGGATATACCGTATCCGAGGTCGTCCATCATGATATGCATGGCGGCGACGACATTATCGAAGTTCAGCAAGGGCTCGCCCATGCCCATCATGACGACATTGGTAATGGCGCGATCAACCTTCGCCGGTATCGTGCCGAACGACTTGTTGGCAATCCACACCTGACCGATCACTTCGGCAGCGGTGAGGTTGCTGTTGAAACCTTGCTTGCCCGTCGAGCAGAAACTGCAATCCAACGCGCAGCCAGCCTGGGAGGAAACGCAGAGCGTGCCACGCCCACCCTGGGGAATATAGACGGTCTCCACACAGCTACCCGAAGCCACCCGCACCACCCATTTTCGGGTGCCGTCGGTGGAAATGTCTTCGCTTACAATTTCGGGGCCGCGGATCTCGGCAGAGGCCTTGAGCTTTTCGCGCAAGGCCTTGCCAATATTGCTCATGGCATCGAAGTCATCGACGCCAAAGTGGTGAATCCATTTCATGACCTGACCGGCACGAAAGCGCTTCTCCCCTATTGAATCGAAGAAGCTTTCTAGCTGAGGCTGGGTCAGCCCCAGCAGATTTACTTTACCGGTAATCGGAGTCATCTGGATTCACCTTCGCCTGATCAGCGAATGCGGGCACACACTTCGGTGGCAGAGAAGAAGTAGGCGATTTCGCGAGCGGCGGACGCCTCGGAGTCGGAACCATGAACAGCGTTCTCATCGATGGAGACCGCGAAATCGGCGCGGATAGTGCCAGGAGCTGCTTCCTTCGGGTTGGTAGCGCCCATCAGCTCACGGTTTTTGGCGATCGCGTCTTCACCCTCTAGAACCTGAACGATGACCGGACCAGAAATCATGAAAGCGACCAGATCTTTAAAGAAACCGCGCTCGCTGTGCTCGGCATAGAAACCGCCCGCTTCACGCTCGGACAATTGGACCATCTTCGAAGCGACGACGCGCAGACCAGCCTTCTCGAAACGAGAGGTGATTTCACCGATAACATTCTTGGCGACGGCGTCAGGCTTGATGATGGAGAAAGTGCGTTGCAGGGCCATTTGAAACTCCATAAGACGATAGGTTAAAGCGAACAAGTAAACCCGCGAATTATACGCGGGTCAGGACGAAAAATATAAGGGTAGCCTCAAGCCTGAAGTTGACCACCATAAGCAGTCAGCACCGGTTGATTCTGTAACAGTGTCCAGCGGGCGGCGTGTGATCTAGGCTTCTTCGATCCAGGCCGCTTGTATGGCTTCCAGAACCTTTTCGCCGCCGCGCGTCGGATCGTCAGAAAAACCTGGTAGCTCGACAACCCAACGATGCAGTTCGACGAAATTCACGTAGCGGGGATCCACGTCAGGCTTGCGCTCAGCCAGTTCAATCGCGATATCCAATACGTCAGACCATTTAAGCGCCATGACTTAATGACCTTCGGACACTTGATTGATGGTGTATTTCGGAATCTCGACCACCAGGTCGATATCCGCGACCGCAGCCTGACAGGACAGCCTGGAGGTAGGCTCGAGCCCCCACGCTTTGTCCAACATGTCATCTTCTAGCTCGTCGGAGGCCTCCAGAGAAGCAAAGCCCTCACGGATCACTACGTGGCAGGTCGTGCAGGCACAGGATTTTTCACAAGCATGCTCGATATCGATGCCATTTCGCAGCGCAGCGTCGAGCACCGTTTCACCGGGCTGAGCATCTACTACCGCCCCTTCCGGACAATGGTCGGCATGAGGCAGGAAAACAATCTGCGGCATCTAGTTCAATCCTCGATATCGTTAAGCCGCCGCCCGGCCAATGCGGCCTTGACGGTGGAATCTAGTCGGCGTGCTGCAAAGGCATCGGTAATCTGGCTAAGACGCTTGACCTGGCGTTCGATGGCGAGACCATCCTGACTATCAAGAAGCCCACGCAATTCGTGCACCTGCGACTTGATCGCCGCGCGCTCGTCATCATCCAGCAAACGCTCGCCATCAACCGCCAATGCCGCCTCAACCGCCTCGAGCAAACGCTGCGCATCAACCAACTGCTCACGAAGCGCTCTGGCCGTTTTGTCTTCACTGGCCTTATGAAACGAATCTTCCAACATGCGAGCAATCTCGCCATCGGTCAGCCCATAAGACGGCCTCACCTGGATACTCGACTCGACGCCGGACGCCAGTTCACGCGCCGAAACGCTGAGCAGGCCGTCCGCATCGACCTGGAAGGTGACACGGATCTTCGCCGCCCCGGCCACCATTGGTGGGATGCCCCGCAGCTCGAAGCGAGCCAAAGACCTGCAATCGGCAATAAGCTCACGCTCGCCCTGCAGCACATGAATCATCATGGCCGTTTGGCCGTCTTTGTACGTGGTGAACTCCTGGGCTCGGGCGACCGGAATGGTGGTATTGCGCGGAATGATCTTTTCCATCAGACCGCCCATTGTCTCCAACCCGAGCGACAGAGGGATCACATCCAGCAACAACAGCTCCTCTCCATCGCGATTGTTGCCGGCCAGCGTCTCAGCCTGGATTGCTGCACCGATCGCGACCACCTGATCGGGATCGATATCGGTCAGCGGATCCTGGCCAAACATCTCTCCAACCCGCTCACGAACCCGCGGCACACGAGTGGAGCCGCCAACCATGACCACCGCATGGACCTCTTCCAGCTCTACAGACGAATCACGCAGCGCGCGCCTGCACGACTTGAGACTGCGAGCGATCATCGGATCGATGAGTTCGTTGAACATGGCACGTGTCAGAACGCCCTGCCAACCGGCGTAGCGCACTTCGACAGCTTCGGTTTCGCTGAGCTGCTCCTTGGCATCACAGGCAATTTTCAGCACTTCACGCTGGGTGCCCGGATCGAGATCCTGTGAGGCACCAGCCTTAGCCAGAATCCAGCCGGCAACCGCATGATCGAAGTCATCCCCACCTAGCGCGGTATCGCCACCAGTAGCCAGCACCTCGAACACACCCTTGGTCAGACGTAGGATGGAAATATCGAAGGTGCCGCCGCCCAGGTCGTAGATCGCCACGACCCCTTCAGCTTCGCGGTCTAAACCATAGGCAACGGCGGCGGCGGTAGGCTCGTTAAGCAGGCGCAGCACGTTGAGATTAGCGAGACGCGCAGCATCCTTGGTCGCTTGACGTTGCGCATCATCGAAATATGCCGGCACCGTGATCACCGCACCGACCAGCTCGCCCCCCAATACTGCCTCCGCACGTTCACGCAACGCGCGAAGAATCTCCGCAGAAACCTCTACCGGGCTTTTGGCGCCCTGCACCGTCTCGATGAAAGGCATCTGTGATTGCCCCTCACTGAATCGATACGGCAGTTGCCCACCCAGTTGCTTCACATCACCAATACCGCGCCCCATCAAACGCTTGACGGACAGGATGGTATTCAACGGATCGCTGGCCGCAGCAGCTTTCGCCGTCCGCCCCACCTCAACCTGAGCGCTGTGATAACGTACCGCGGACGGCAAAATCACCTCTCCATCAGCATCGGCCAACGGTGCCGTAACGCCACTACGCAGAGCTGCAACGAGTGAATTGGTAGTGCCCAGGTCTATGCCAACCGCCAGGCGACGCTGGTGAGGTTGCGGGCTTTGTCCGGGTTCAGCTATCTGAAGTAAGGCCATGTCTGTCTGATATCGGGCGCAGCGTCAGGCGCTACGCGGGGTTAATCGTCGAGGCGCTCTTCTAACTGGCGCACTTCCTGGGACAGCTTGTCGAGGAACTGCATCCGGCGCACCAGCCGTTCCGCCTCCTCGCGCTGCGACTCATCCCGCCAGATGCCGGCGAAAGAATCATTGAGATTTTGCTGAGCCGCTTTGAGGCGAGCCTTGAAGGAAGCTATGCCTGCGATATCCGCATCGTCTTGCAACTCCTCGAGCTCTTCGCGCCACTGCATCTGCTGCATAAGGAAAGCGGGATCCTGAACGGTTGCCTCCAACGGCATCTCGCGACCCTCGAGCGTCAGTAGGTAGCGAGCCCGACGTGACGGGCTTTTCAGGGTCTGATAGGCCTCGTTCAGATTCGTCGAGCGCTCGATTGCGTAACGCTGCTCGGCCTCACCAGCATCAGCAAACCGGTCGGGATGAACCTTACGCGCCAGCTCGCGGTAACGAGACGACAGCATCCCCGGATCGATATCGAATGTCGGCTGCAGCTCGAACAGCGCGTAGTGACAGGGAGTTCCCACAGCGTCCTCAGATGTTGAAGCTTTCGCCGCAGCCGCATTCGCCACGCACGTTAGGGTTGTTGAACTTAAAGCCCTCGTTCAGCCCCTCGCGGACAAAGTCGAGCTCCGTCCCGTTGAGGTACACGAGGCTCTTCGGATCGATGATCACCTTCACGCCATGGCTGTCGAAGACCGAGTCCTCTGCAGCTGCTTCATCGACGAACTCAAGCACGTAAGCCAGGCCGGAACAGCCGGTGGTACGTACGCCCAACCGGACCCCAAGCCCCTTGCCGCGCCCTTCCAGAGAACGGCGCACGTGATCGGCAGCAGCGGTTGTCATGCTGATAGCCATCGATACCCCCTTAGGCCTGCGGCAACCCTTTTTTCTCACGGTAATCGCGAACGGCCGCCTTGATGGCATCTTCTGCCAGTACCGAGCAATGTATTTTGACCGGTGGCAGCGCCAGCTCTTCAGCGAGCTGGGTGTTCTTGATGGTTTCCGCCTCTTCCAGCGTCTTGCCCTTCATCCACTCAGTGGCGAGAGAGCTAGAAGCGATGGCCGAACCGCAACCGTAGGTCTTGAACTTGGCATCTTCGATCACGCCCTGCTCGTTGACCTTGATCTGCAGGCGCATCACATCGCCACACGCCGGAGCGCCGACCATGCCGGTGCCGATGGAAGGATCCTCAGCGTCGAACTTGCCGACATTGCGGGGATTTTCGTAATGGTCAATGACCTTGTCACTGTATGCCATGGTGCAATCCTCATTGAATCAGGCTATGCGGAACTCGACGGTTCGAATCAGTGGGCTGCCCACTCGACCTGCGAAATATCGACGCCATCCTTGAACATGTCCCACAAGGGTGAAAGCTCACGCAGTTTCGTTACCGCCTCGCTGACTTTCTGCGCGGCGTAATCGACTTCCTCTTCGGTGGTGAAGCGGCCGAAAGTGAAACGGATCGAGCTGTGTGCCAGTTCGTCATTGCGACCCAGCGCGCGGAGTACATAAGACGGCTCCAGCGAAGCAGAGGTACAGGCCGAACCAGAGGAAACCGCCAGATCTTTGAGCGCCATGATCAGCGACTCGCCTTCGACGTAGTTAAAACTCAGATTCAGGTTGTGCGGCACCCGAGCGGTCATACTGCCATTTACATACAGTTCTTCCAGGTGCTCGACCTGCTTGAAAAAGCGGTCGCGCAGCCGAGTGATACGCTCGTTTTCTGCGGTCATTTCTTCTTTGGCAATGCGGAACGCCTCACCCATGCCCACCGACTGATGCGCCGCCAACGTGCCCGAGCGCATACCGCGCTCATGCCCACCGCCATGCATCTGCGCTTCCAGACGTACACGCGGCTTGCGCCGCACATACAGAGCACCGACGCCTTTGGGACCGTAGGACTTGTGAGCAGAGAAGGACATTAGATCGACCTTCATCTTCTCCAGATCAATCTCCACCTTCCCAGTCGACTGAGCGGCATCCACGTGGAACAGAACACCACGCGAGCGGGTGAGCTCGCCGATGGCGGCAATATCATTGATCGTCCCGATCTCGTTGTTCACGTGCATGATGGACACCAGCACGGTGTCATCGCGTAACGTTGCTTCGACCATTGCTGGCGTGATCACGCCGTCTTCGCCTGGCTCAATGTAGGTTACTTCGAACCCTTCACGTTCGAGCTGGCGAGTCGTATCCAGAACGGCCTTGTGCTCGATCTTGCTGGTTACGATGTGCTTGCCCTTGGACGCATAGAAGTGCGCTGCACCTTTGATTGCCAGGTTATCCGACTCAGTCGCGCCAGAGGTCCAGACGATTTCGCGAGGATCAGCATTGACCAACTCGGCGACCTGACGGCGCGCATTCTCGACGGCCTCCTCGGCTTTCCAGCCAAAGGCATGGGAACGAGACGCCGGATTACCAAAGTTGCCTTCGGCAGTCAGACATTCGACCATCTTCTCGGCAACGCGAGGATCGACCGGCGTAGTAGCGGAGTAATCCAGGTAAATCGGCAACTTCATCAGGTATCTCCTATCAGGCTGTCGTCCTGCTCATTCGATGGCGGACGCTTCAATCTTATCCAGTTGCGGAGTCTGGCCATTGGCGCGGCGCATATCCTGGCGCAGAGCCACTTCCTGAACCTCCCGGCGCATCACCAGATCCGCCAGACTGATGCCACTCAAAAATTCATGGATCTGCTGACTCAAGTCGCACCAGAGATGGTGGGTCAGACAGGTATCTCCCGAATGACAATCACCCAGCCCCTGGCAGCGTGTTGCATCTACCGACTCGTTGACCGCGTCGATAACTTGCGCGACCTGGATGCCCGCCATCTCGCGCGAGAGCTGATAGCCACCACCTGGCCCACGAACACTGGTCACCAGGCTGCCACGACGCAGCTTGGCAAACAGCTGTTCAAGATAGGAAAGCGAAATGCCTTGCCGCTCGGAAATATCCGCAAGGGACACCGGCCCGTGTTGCGCATGCAGCGCAAGGTCGAGCATCGCAGTAACGGCGTAACGGCCTTTGGTAGTCAATCGCATCGGTTCGCACCAAGCATCATGGTTTGAGGCAAGTATGCAATACCCGACTATTTAGATCAACTATAAGCCCCATTAAATCACTCGGACTTTAGCCGCATGATGCTGATCTCTACGGGGCGAGACTCCACTGACTTGCCCGCAGACAGGGATTCATCATAACAGCACGCCCGCCCTACCGCACTGTCAGGAGCGGGGCTCTTCGCCAGCCCGCTTGACCTCAGCAAAATCCTCCTCGCGCAGCTCGGGCATCTGCTTTGCGCAATAATCGCTACCAAGTGCGGTCAACGCCTTACACATACCGTCCATGCGCTCCTCGACTGCCTGAACATGATCGAGCAACTGGCCGATAGCACGCGCTACCGGATCCGGCATGTCCTCGGTCACACCGTATGCATCGAAACCAATCTTCTCTGCGATGGCCTTGCGCTTGGCCTCTTGCTCGTCATTGGACTTGGCAATAACCCGACCCGGAATACCGACCGCGGTAGCGCCGGCCGGAACCGCACGAGTCACTACTGCATTGGACCCGATCTTGGCGCCTGCACCCACCGTGAACGGGCCAAGAATTTTCGCCCCTGCCCCAACGATTACCCCGTCCTCAAGTGTTGGATGACGTTTGCCCTTGCTCCAACTTGTACCGCCCAAGGTCACCCCATGGTAGAGCGTCACATCATCGCCGATCTGCGCCGTCTCACCGATGACGATGCCCATCCCGTGATCGATAAAGAAACGCCGTCCTATCTGCGCGCCCGGATGGATTTCGATGCCCGTCAGCCAACGCGCCAGATTTGAATTCATCCGTGCCAGCCACTTGCAGTCGTTCACCCAAAGCCAGTGAGACACCCGATGAAACCAGACAGCGTGCAGGCCCGGATAACAGGTGATGACCTCGAATGCGTTACGCGCTGCCGGATCGCGATGGAAAACGCTCTGGATATCTTCGCGCATGCCTTCGAACATCAATCACTTCTCCGCTTGTGGGGTTCGCCGCGGACGGCCTTCTGGGTTTCGGTAAGGATTCCGCGCAGAATATTCATCTCCAGCTTGCTTATACCGCTACGGCCGTAGAGCCTGCGCAGGCGAGGCATGAGATGCCGGGGTTTCTGGGGATCGAGGAAGCCGATTTCGACTAAGGTCTGCTCTAGATGACCGTAATAGAGCTCGAGCTCATCGGCCGTAACCGGCTGAGTGTCAAGCATCGAGGTTGTTTCGAGCTTCTCCTGCTTGGTCGGCTGATTGTTCGCCGCCAGCCAGGCCATGCGCACTTCATAAGCGATCACCTGCACCGCAGCAGCCAGGTTTAACGAACTGAAGTCAGGATCTGATGGGATATGCACATGGTACTGGCAACGCTGAAGCTCTTCGTTTGTAAGCCCGGCGTATTCCCGCCCAAACACCAACGCAACCTCACCGCCCCGCTCGACCTGCTCAAGACAGACCGTGCCTGTTTCGCGCGGATCCAGCAGCGGCCAAGGTATGCGCCGATCACGCGCACTAGTGCCCAGCACGAGACTGCATCCCACCAACGCCTCCTCTAGAGTCGTAACGATCTCCGCGGAGTCAAGAATATCGGTTGCACCCGAGGCCCGAGCGACGGCGTTCGGGCTCGGAAAATCCTCCGGATCCACCAGCACCAAGCGGGACAAGCCCATATTCTTCATGGCACGGGCCGCACCCCCGATATTCCCGGCGTGACTGGTATTGACCAACACCACGCGAATGCTCTGTAGCGACACGGTTTTTTCTCTATCAGGAAGCAGACCGAAAGCTTACAGGAAGGATCCGCAGCTTCGCCATTAACCGTCTGAACGAGCCCTTGCCGAGCAACATGCCGCATAGGTTTCTGATAGAATTGCCGGCTTTCTTTAAACGACCAGGTATTTGATCGATGCAGCCCATGCTGAATATCGCGCTGCGCGCCGCCCGTAGCGCTGGCGAAATGATTGTTCGTTCCACCGAGCGCCTGGACGTGATCTCGGTTAGCGAAAAGGACGCGCGCGATTACGTCTCGGAAATCGACCGCACAGCCGAACAACTGATCGTTGCTGCGCTGCGCAAAGCCTATCCAAACCATGGAATCCTTGGCGAGGAAGGCGGACAACTGGAAGGCAGCGGGGACGGCAAAGATTACCTCTGGGTGATCGACCCGCTGGACGGCACCACCAACTTCCTACGCGGCGTACCTCACTACGCAGTCAGCATCGCTTGCAAATACCGTGGTCGCCTCGAACACGCCGTGGTGATCGATCCGGTTCGCCAGGAAGAATTCACTGCCAGCCGGGGCCGTGGTGCCGCACTCAACGGGCGCCGCCTGCGCGTCAGCGCTCGGAAAAGCCTGGAAGGTGCACTCCTTGGCACGGGATTCCCGTTCCGCGACAGCCAGCTGGACAACCTCGATAGCTATCTCAATATGTTCCGGAGCCTGGTAGGCCAAACCGCTGGGCTTCGCCGCGCCGGGGCAGCCAGTCTTGATCTGGCCTACGTCGCAGCCGGTCGCTATGACGCGTTCTGGGAGTTCGGCCTGTCCGAATGGGACATGGCCGCCGGCGCGCTATTGATTCAAGAAGCTGGCGGCTTGGTCAGTGATTTTAGCGGCAGCCATGAATATCTGGAGAAAGGCCAGATCGTCGCGGGCAATACCAAGTGCTTCAAGGCGGTACTAACCGCCATTCAGCCTCATCTGACTCCAGCATTGAAGCGGTAACCACAATCCCCCCCAAAAAAAACGCCCTTCTGGGCGTTTTTTATGTCCTCTCACTGCCGCGTCAGCACCAGCTGGCCATCATGGACCGGAATTCTCTGACCAGGGTCGCGATCCATCCGAACCTGCCCAGACTTGCCCTCGAGATCGTACTTCACGTCGTATCCGACGATTTTCTCATGGCTATCGGTGACCGTACTGCAGCGAGTTTCCGTTGTGCTATAGGTGTCATTCGCCTGCATGCGGCCTTGCACCTGATTGCCAGCGTAGCCACCGCCTACGGCTCCAGCTACCGTGGCAATCTTCTTGCCATTGCCGCCGCCAACCTGGTTACCGAGCAGCCCACCAACGACCGCACCGACGGCCGTGCCAGCAATACGATTGCTGTCCTGCACGGGCCTCTGGCGCGTGACCGTCACGTCCTTGCACACCTCACGAGGCGTCTGGATGGTCTCCTTGACTGGCCGCACGGCCAGCACGCTGGCAAACTCAGGCCCTCGATCGACCAAGGTGTAGGTTGCAAAGGCACCACCTGCGCTCACCACAACCGCCCCCAGAACAGCACCCACCAGCATCGACTTGTTCACTGCGTCTTCCTTCTTCTACGGGCGAGGCCCGCGGCGGCGCGTTGGACCTGCTGCGCCGCGAGAAGTTCGGAATCAGGGGAGCTCGTCCACCTCTTCGACAACAGGGGGGATGAGATCTTCACGCGTCAGATTCAGCCACACCAGCAACATGCCAGCCACGTAGACGGATGAGTAGGTACCAGCACCGACCCCAATCAGCAGAGCCAGCGAGAACCCCCACAGATTCTCGCCACCGAAAAACATCAACGATCCTACTGCAAGCAGTGTGGACACGGAGGTAGCAAGGGTGCGCAGCAATGTTTGGGTGGTGGATATATTGATGTTCTCGAGCAACTCCGCCTTACGCAGCATGCGGAAGTTTTCCCGGATTCGGTCGAAGATGACGATGGTGTCGTTCAACGAATAACCGATCACTGCCAACACCGCCGCCAGCACCGTCAAATCAAAAGAGATCTGGAACAGGGAAAACACTCCCAGCACCAGAATCACGTCATGGAACAACGACAGCACGGCGCCAAGGCCAAACTTCCACTGAAAGCGGAATGCGACATAAACCAGAATGCCGCCGAGGGCAAGCAACATGCCCAGACCACCCTGATCCCGCAGCTCTTCACCCACCGCTGGCCCAACGAACTCGACTCGCTTAACCGTTACAGCACTGCCCGCCTCGCCACCTCTCAACGCTTCGGCAATGCGCTCGCCCAGCAGCGGATCATCTCCAGGCATGCGCACCAGGACGTCAGTGGTGGCACCAAAGCTCTGAACTACCGCCTCATTGAAACCGGAACCAGCTAGCTGAGAGCGCACCTGATCAAGAGCGATCGGCTGCTCGTACGACAGCTCAATCAGCGTGCCGCCAGTGAAATCCAGACCAAAATTGAGTCCTTTCACCGCCAGACTAGCTAGGGACACAAGCGTGAGCACTACGGTCAGGGCAAACGCCACGTGACGTACGCCCATGAAATTAATTACGCGTTTCATCGTGCTAGCCCCTTAAATCCACAACTTCTTGAGATCACGGCCACCGTAGATCAGGTTGACCATGGCGCGAGTCACGATGACGGCGGTGAACATGGAAGTCATGATCCCTAGCGAGAGCGTAACGGCGAACCCCTTGATCGGGCCTGTACCCATTGCGAACAGGATGCCCCCGACCAGGAGGGTCGTCAGGTTCCCGTCAACGATCGCCGAAAATGCCCGATCGAAGCCCTCATGAATGGCACGCTGCACCGACATGCCGTTGGCAATTTCCTCCCGGATACGCGAGAAAATCAGCACGTTGGCGTCAACCGCCATGCCCATCGTCAACACGATACCGGCGATACCCGGAAGCGTCAGCGTGGCACCCAGCATCGACATCAAAGCCGTCAACACGATCATATTGAACAGCAGCGCGACCGTAGCCAGCACCCCGAAAAACTTGTAGATCAGCACCATGAACACCGCGACGAAAAGGAAGCCCCACATCGCCGCCTCAACACCGAGCTGGATGTTTTCGGCGCCGAGGCTCGGACCGATGGTGCGCTCTTCGGCAAAGTACATTGGCGCGGCCAGGCCACCGGCACGAAGCAGCAGTGCCAGCTCGGACGACTCGCCTTGGCCGTCCAGACCCGTGATACGGAACTGACTACCCAGCGGCGACTGGATGGTCGCCAAGCTGATGACTTTCTTCTCTTCTTGGAAGGTCTCGACGCGAACTTCCTGTTCTACACCGTCAACCATCTGCTTGACGTAGCGAGTAGTAGGCCGCTGCTCGATGAACACCACTGCCATGCTGCGCCCAACATTGTTGCGAGTGGCGCGATTCATCAGATCGCCGCCATGGCCATCCAGGCGAATGTTGACCTGAGGCCGGCCATTCTCGTCATAGCTCGCCTGAGCGTCGGTAACCTGGTCCCCGGTAATAATCAGGTTGCGCTCAAGCTGGACAGGCGGACGCCCCTCCTCACGAAACTCAAAGCTCTCCGTTGTTGCACGGGCAGCATCGGCTTCGGCGGCCAGTCGGAACTCGAGGTTGGCGGTCTTGCCCAGAATACGCTTGGCTTCGGCGGTATCCTGTACACCTGGAAGCTCAACGACGATGCGGTTGGCACCCTGACGCTGAACCAGCGGCTCGGAAACGCCCAGTTCATTGACCCGGTTACGGACCGTGGTCAGGTTCTGCTTGATCGAATATTCACGAATTTCGGCTAGCTTGGCCTCGGTAATCGCTAAGCGCAGTACCTGCTGGCCATTACGCTCAGTGGAGGTCAGCTCGAAATCGTTGAAGTTCTTGCGAATCAGAGACTGGGCAGCAGAAAGCGTGGCCTCGTCAGCGAAACCGAGCTGCACAGCATTTTCCAGCTGAGGGAGGCTGCGATAGCGCACGCGCTCCTTGCGCAACAGACTCTTGACCTCGCCTTCGTACACGTTGAGGCGGGTCTCGATGGCTTTTTCCATGTCAACTTCGAGCAGGAAATGCACACCGCCAGACAAATCCAGGCCTAGCTTCATCGGGCTTGCACCCAAATCGCGTAGCCACTCAGGGGTCGTGGGTGCGAGATTGAGCGCAACCACGTAAGCATCGCCCAGCGCCCGACGCACTACGTCCTTGGCAGGCAGCTGATCGTCCTGATCGGTCAATCGCAACAGGCCGCCCCGCCCCTGCTCGTCCAGGTTCGCCGACTTGACCTCGATGCCGGCTTCGGCAAGTGCCTTGCTGGCACGATCTAGATCGGCTTCAGTGACATTGAGCGAAGTCGCAGCGCCAGTGATCTGCACCGCAGGATCATCTGGATAAAGGTTGGGTGCCGAATAAATGAAGGCAATGCCAAGCACTACCACTATCAGCAGGTATTTCCAGAGGGGGAATCTATTGAGCATGACGCAGCCCGTCTAATGACGCGGGGCGCCTTGCGCGCCCCGTCGTTGGTGTTGAGTAGAAGTCAGCTCAGATGGCCTTCAGCGTGCCCTTGGGCAGCGTTGCGGCGATCGCCACCTTCTGGAACTTCAGCTCCACCGAGTCGGAGACTTCGATCACGACGAAGTCATCGGAAACTTTGGTGACCTTGCCAGCGATACCACCGGAAGTTACCACTTCGTCACCCTTCTGCAGGCCGCCGATCAGGTTCTTATGCTCTTTGGCGCGCTTGGCCTGCGGGCGCCAGATCATCAGATAGAAAATGACCAGAAAGCCGACCAGAAACAGCCACTCGAAACCGCTACCAGCGGGACCAGCGGCAGCCTCTTGAGCATAGGCGGCGGGAATCAGAAAGCTCATGTAGCACTCCTGTTGCAGAGATCAGTTTAGTTATGGATTCGTCACGCAAGCGGCGGCGTTGGCAGGCCACGCTTGGCATAGAAGGCGTCGACAAAGGCCGCCAATGTACCCTGTTGGATAGCGTCGCGTAAACCAGCCATCAGGCGCTGGTAGTGCCGCAAGTTGTGGATGGTATTGAGCATACTGCCCAACATTTCGCCGCATTTATCCAGATGGTGCAGATAGGCCCGAGAGAAGTGTTTGCAGGTGTAACAATCACAACCGGCATCCAGTGGCGAATCGTCGTAGCGGTGCGAAGCGTTGCGGATCTTGACCACCCCGACATCGGTAAACAAGTGCCCGTTTCGCGCATTGCGGGTCGGCATCACGCAATCGAACATGTCCACCCCTCGGCGCACGCCCTCAACGAGGTCTTCTGGCTTGCCGACACCCATCAGGTAGCGCGGCTTGTCCGCCGGCATCAGTGGCGGCAGAAAGTCGAGCACGCGGATCATCTCCTCTTTCGGCTCCCCAACGGAGAGCCCACCAATTGCCAGACCGTCAAAGCCGATCTCGCACAACCCCGCCAGCGAGCGCTTGCGCAGCGACTCGTGCATGCCGCCTTGCACGATGCCGAAGAGTGCAGCTGGACTGTCGCCGTGAGCGTCCTTGGAGCGCTTGGCCCAGCGCAGCGACAACTCCATCGAACGCCGCGCGACGTCTTCGTCGGCCGGATAGGGAGTGCACTCATCAAAGATCATCACGATGTCCGAGCCAAGATCACGCTGCACCTGCATCGACTCTTCTGGCCCCATGAAAACCTTGGCCCCATCCACCGGCGAAGCGAAATAAACCCCCTCTTCCTTGATCTTGCGCATCGCACCCAAGCTGAACACCTGGAAGCCACCGGAGTCAGTAAGGATCGGGCCCTGCCACTGCATGAAATCATGCAGATCTCCGTGCGCCTTGATCACTTCGGTACCAGGTCGCAGCCACAGGTGGAAGGTATTGCCGAGGATGATCTGCGCCCCGATCCCTTCAATGTCACGCGGCAGCATGCCTTTCACCGTGCCATAGGTACCCACTGGCATGAACGCCGGGGTTTCCACGCTGCCACGCGGGAAGGTCAGGCGCCCGCGGCGCGCCCGCCCCTCGGTCGCGAGCAGTTCGAAAGACATGTGGCAGGTACGACTCATTGGGAATCCTCGGGGCCGCGCGGGGCCGGATTGCGAGTGATGAACATGGCATCACCGTAGCTGAAAAAGCGATAACCCTTGGCAATAGCCTCGGCATAGGCGGCCATCGTTTCTGGATAGCCAGCGAACGCGGACACCAGCATCAAGAGGGTTGATTCAGGCAGATGGAAGTTAGTGACGAGCGCATCGACAACATGAAACGGCTTGCCTGGGTAGAGAAAGATGTCGGTATCGCCACTGAATGGCTTGAGCACACCGTCGCGCGCAGCACTCTCAAGCGATCGGACACTGGTGGTACCGACGGCCACTACCCGCCCACCGCGAGCATGGCAAGCCGCCACGGCATCGACAACACCCTGGTCGACCTCGAGCCATTCGCGATGCATATGGTGCTCTTCGATACGATCAACACGCACCGGCTGAAAGGTGCCGGCACCTACGTGCAGCGTGACAAACGCACTCTCAACACCTTTGTCACGTAGAGCCGCCAGCAACTCCGTATCGAAATGCAATCCCGCCGTTGGCGCAGCAACTGCGCCTGCCCGTTGCGCATACACCGTTTGGTAGCGCTCCCGGTCTGCCACGTCGTCCGGCCTATCGATGTAGGGGGGCAATGGCATATGGCCGACGCGCTCGAGCAACGGCAGCACGTCTTCCTCGAATTCCAGCTCAAACAACGTATCTTGCCGCGCCAGCATCAGCGCCTCGCCGCCCCCATCAATATGAATTCTGGCGCCTGCCTTGGGCGACTTACTGGAGCGGATATGCGCCAGCACCCGACGACCGTCGAGTACGCGCTCGATAAGCACCTCGACTTTGCCGCCAGTGTCTTTCTGGCCGAACAGGCGCGCCGGAATGACCCGCGTGTTGTTGAACACCATCAGGTCGCCGGGACGCAAGTAATCGAGCAACTGGACGAAACCATGGTGACCCAAAGAACCGGTCGGACCATCGAGCGTTAGCAACCGACTGGCACGACGCTCGGCCAAAGGATGTCGGGCAATTAGCGAATCGGGGAGATCGAAGGAAAAAGCAGAGACTTGCATTGAAAAGTTCAGCACGGGGCATCAGGGGCGCAAAGCTTAGCGGAAACACCTCATTCTGACCACGACAGACGATTGACCGCTTCGCAATGCATCCCTATACTGCGCCGCCACTGTGCCTCGATGGCGGAATCGGTAGACGCAGCGGATTCAAAATCCGCCGTTGGTAACAACGTGAGAGTTCGAGTCTCTCTCGAGGCACCATTATCAGTGACCAGAGGCAGCTAGTACTTCTGGTGAAGGGGAACCGCAGCTGAACAGCGGCTTCATCCCTAGGACAGGCCAACAGCAGCCTGCCGAAGCAAGCCTTACGCATCATTGAAATGCAGATTCGCACTGGCGAAAGAAACCGCTGGCTGCATCGGCTGAATCAAACTGCGATAACACGAATTTCGGCAACACCAACAGCACTGAAAGCACCGCTTGCAGTGGGCTAATTCTATGGCTCCAAAGGGCTTGGCATCGCCCAGCGAGTTATCGTAGAGTGTGCCCACTGTGTTTGCATGGGTCGCTGTTGAATCGTGGCCTGATGCAGTAGATCTTCAGATCCGCTACATCCGTTCGACTCTTTACTCCTTGCAACCAGTTTCCGCTTTCTGCACATGCAGAGGCGCTTCCACTATTGAGTTTCAAGGATACAAAGCTATGTCGAATCGTCAGAACGGTACCGTCAAGTGGTTTAACGACGAGAAAGGTTTTGGTTTCATCACTCCCGAAAGCGGTCCGGATCTGTTCGTGCACTTCCGCGCGATCGAAGGCAACGGCTTCAAGAGCCTGAAAGAAGGCCAGAAGGTCAGCTTCGTAGCTGTACAAGGTCAAAAGGGCATGCAGGCTGACCAGGTTCAAATCCAGGAATAAGCCCCGCCCCGAAAAGCCCCTGATGGCGACATCAGGGGCTTTTTTATGCGCGCGTTTCCGTAGAATGCGCGACTGCCTTTCCTCGAGAGACAACATTCATGCGCAACCATCCGCTCAGCCCGCAGGGCCCGTTTCCTGCCGCCGGCCTGACCCGTCGACTCGCGGCTCTGTTCTACGATGCTTTCCTGTCGATTGCCCTGATGATGGTGGTCACGCTGCTCTATCAGCAGGTGATCTTGCGCTTCTTTTACGGTAGCGAAGCACTCAAGGCCGTGGCGGAATCAGGCGGTCTGGATAGAGACCCGATCCTCGCGACACTAGTGTTTTTCACACTATTCGCATTCTTTGCCAAATTCTGGACGCATAACGGTCAGACGCTCGGCATGCAGGTCTGGGGGGTGCGCATCCAGAACTCCGATGGCAGCGCCATCGACCTGTGGCAGGCCCTGTTGCGCTTCCTGATTGCGATCATGTCCTGGCTTGCCCTGGGATTGGGCTATTGGTGGATGCTCTGGGACAGGCAACACCGGACTTGGCACGACATTTACTCGGAGAGCCAAGTCGTGCAGCTACCGAAAAACATCCATAAGAAATAGCCTTAAGCCCGGAATCAATCGCGCTCCCCTGCGCGACTGAGACAGCTAGAGGCGTGGAGCTTGCTGCGGATTCTAATCATCCCGCCCGCCGCAACAACCAGACACCCCCCAGCGCGCAGATGCCCGCCGGCACCGCCACCGCCAGCAGCGGCGAGAAGCCGAACACCTGGCTCGCCGGACCCAGCAGGTCCTGCAAAATGCGGAATACGAAACCAACAATGACACCGGTAAAGATGCGCTGGCCGAGCGTTACCGAGCGCAACGGCCCAAAGATAAACGAGATCGCCAGCAATACCAGCGCCACCGTTACCGCCGGCTGCAGCACCTTGCTCCAGAACGCCAACCAATAGCGGCCGTTGTTCAACCCTTGCTCACCCAAGTAGTGGATATAGCGCCACAAACCCGTGATGGACAATGCATCTGGCTCCATCACAACAGTGCTGACCAGCTGGGGTGTCAACTGCACATCCCAGCTCTCCTGAGCGGTCTTTGTGACCTCGGTATGATCATCTCGAAAGTGCGTCGTCGCGACATCACTGAGTAGCCACTGATCACCGTCGTAACGGGCTCGGCGGGCGAAGCTTGCCGACAGCAGCTGCCGTTGCTCATCGAAACGGTAGCGCGTAACTCCGAGCAGCAAACCACTCGGCTGCACTGCATTGATATGCACAAATTCATCACCCTGACGATGCCAGAGCCCGCGTTTACTGCTTTGCGCCTCACCAGCACCCTGTGCCGAGGAACGGCTGGCTTGTGCAATATTCTCGCTCCACGGCGATACATATTCACCGATCAGCACCCCTATCAGCAGCAGCAGCAGCATTGGCTTCATTACGGCCAACACGATTCGCCCCAAAGACACGCCTGCGGCGCGCATGATGGTCAGCTCGCTACTGCTCGCAAGCGTACCAAGGCCAATAAGGCAGCCAATCAACGCCGCCATAGGCAGCATCTCGTAGATCCGCAACGGCGTGGTCAGTAATACGTAAACGGCGGCGTTCAAGGTGCCGTAACCACCCTTCACATCACCCAACTCGTCAATGAAGGCGAACAACAAGGCCAGACCGACAATGATGCCGAGCACCGTCAGAATCGCCAGCAGAACATGGATGCCAATGTAGCGATCAAGCTTACGCATGGGCGGCCCTCGACAGGCTGCGGCGCTTGCTAATGGCAAGCCTCAGCGGTTCCCAGTACAACATCAACATCCCTATGGCAAAGAAGATTCCATGGACCCACCAGAGCCCCAAGGCCGGGGGTATTCGACCCTTGTCCAAAGCGCCACGTGCAGCGATGAGCAACGCGAGGTAAGCCATATACAGAAGGATTGCAGGTAGCAGCTTCAGAAAGCGCCCCTGGCGTGGATTGACCTTCGACAGCGGGACCGCGAGCAGTGTGACAATGAACACCAGTAGCGGCAAAGAAAGGCGCCACTGCAGTTCGGACTGCAAACGAATATCGTCGCTCCCAAGCAGATCGAGCGTCGGCATTGACTCACGCTCGCTCAGCTCGACACTGACCTCCGGCCTGGGCAACAGCACGCCATAGGTGTCGTACTGGATCGCCCGGTAGTTTGCCTGACCCGGATTGCCGTCGTAGCGATAGCCGTTTTCAAGAATGAGATAGCGGCTTCCGTCAGGTTGAATTTCCTGGCGTCCACGTTCGGCTACCAGCACGGAGAGCCCGCGCTTATCGCCAGTGGAGCTGGAAAGGTTGGTTTCGGAGATGAATACACCAGCCAACTCGGTGCGATCAGCAGTCAGCTCGCGGGTATAGGTCACGCGGGTACCGTCGCGCAGGGTCTGGAAGCGTCCCGGCACCAGCGTGTCGAACTCGGTCAGCGAGTCCTGCTCATTGAGGATGCGATCCACCTCAGCCACACCCTGTGGCGCCAGTCCGAGGCTCAACCAACCGACGAGGCCGGCAACCAGTGCAGCCGGTGCCAGGCTATAGCTCAGCAGGCGGCGCTGACTCATGCCGGTAGCCGAGAGAACAGTCATCTCACTGTCCAGGTAGAGCCTGCCGTAGGCCAGCAGAATGCCGAGAAACAGGCCCAGCGGCAGAATCAGCTGCAGGAACCCCGGCAGACGGAACCCCATGATCATTAGCAGCACACCCGGATCGAGCAGCCCCTGTGCGGCCTGCGCCAGATATTTGATGAAACGGCCGCTCATGATGATCACCAGCAGCACGGCGCTTACAGCGCTCAGGGTAACCAGCAGCTCACGGGACAGGTAACGAAAGACGATCAAACCGGACACTCCAGGGTTGTCAGGCTCCGGCGGCTACGCTCAAACTAGCCACCAAGCAGCCGGCCCGCCCGTAACAGGACGTTGGATTCACTCAGCATTTTCCAACGCCCCGGTAGACGAACCACCGGAAAACAAGCCCGGCATTATCATGCAAACCCGACTCTTTGTCTTGGGGACTCGACGCCATGGAATTCGTTGTAAAGAACACCAAAGCCGCTGCAGCCAAAACAGCCACCCTTGTTCTGCCTGTTGGCGAAGAGGGTCTGCTCGGCGCGACAGCCCAGACTGTGGACCAGGCCAGTGGAGGCGCCATAAGCGCGGTGCTCAAGCGCGGCGACCTGAAAGGGAAACCGGGACAGACCCTGCTGCTGCATAACTTGCCAAACCTCAAGGCGGATCGCGTCCTGTTGGTTGGCACCGGCAAGGATGACGAGCGCGACGGGCGCCAGTGGCGCAAGATCGCCGGCGCAGCACTCGGCGTACTCAAAGGTCTTGCTGGCAGCGATGCGACGTTCGCCCTGCAAGATGTCCAGGTCAAGGATCGTGACACCTATGCACGCGCTCGCATGCTGGTCGAAGTATTGGCCGATGGTCAGTACGTTTTTGACCAGTTCAAGAGCAAGAAGAACGACGAACCCAAGCTCGGCAAGATTATTCTGCTGGCTGACAAAGCGGATCAGGCACGCGTCGAGCAGGCTGCTCGCCATGCCGCAGCGATTACCGCCGGCATGAGCTTCGCCCGGGATTTGGGCAACCTGCCGCCAAACGTCTGCCACCCAAGCTATATGGCCGAGCAGGCCAAGCAGCTCGGAAAGACCTTCAAAGGCCTTAAAGTCGAGGTTCTGGACGAAAAGAAGCTGCGTGAACTTGGCGCTGGTTCGTTTCTCGCCGTATCCCAGGGCAGCGATCAGCCCGGTTGCATCGTGGTCATGCAATACAACGGCGGGAAAAAGGGCGAGCAGCCCTACGCACTGGTCGGCAAAGGCATCACGTTCGACACCGGCGGCATCAGCCTCAAGCCCGGCCAGGGCATGGACGAAATGAAGTACGACATGTGCGGTGCTGCCAGCGTGCTCGGCACCTTCCGCGCCGCGTTGGAACTTCAGTTGCCGATCAATTTGGTTGGCTTGCTCGCCTGCGCAGAAAACATGCCGAGCGGCAACGCTACCCGCCCCGGCGACATCGTCACCACCATGAGCGGGCAGACCGTTGAGATCCTCAACACCGACGCCGAAGGTCGATTGGTGCTCTGCGATACCCTGACCTATGCCGAGCGTTTCAAGCCACGCGCAGTGATCGACGTCGCCACCCTGACCGGTGCCTGCATCGTAGCGCTGGGCAGCAACACGTCCGGCCTGCTGGGCAATAATGACGAACTGCTGCAGCAAGTACTGGGCGCTGGCCAGAAAGCCGACGACCGCGCCTGGCAACTGCCATTGTTCGATGAGTATCAGGAACAACTCGACAGCCCCTTCGCCGACATTGCCAATATCGGTGGCCCCAAGGCCGGCACCATCACCGCGGCCTGCTTTCTATCACGCTTCACCAAGGCCTATCCCTGGGCGCATCTGGACGTCGCTGGTACCGCCTGGATCAGTGGCGGCAAGGAAAAAGGCGCGACGGGACGCCCGGTCCCCTTGCTGACCCAGTACCTGCTGGACCGAGCCGAGCAGGCATGAGCAAAGCGAGCGAATACCGGGCATGACTCGAATCGAGTTCTACGTGCTGCCGGACAGCCACCCGGTGGGCCGTGCGAAAGCGGCTTGCCAGTTGGCGAGCAAAGGCTGGCAGCACGGCCTGTCAGTATTTATTCGTTGTCAGGATAACCAGCAGTGCAGCGAACTGGACGAGCTGCTCTGGACGTTTCGTGCAGAGCGCTTCATTCCGCATGAGTTTCATGATGACGATCCACACGCACCCGTGGTGATTGGCACGGAACAGCCACCCGCTGCGGCGCAAGGCCTGCTGATCAACCTCTCACCTACGCTATCGCCGCACACTGACCAGTTCAGCCGGGTGATCGAAATCGTCAACCAGCAGGCTGAGCTACTGACCGTCTGCCGGGACAATTTTCGTCTCTATCGGCAGCGTGGCTATGATCCAAAGAGAGTCGAGCTGTAAGGCGTACTGGCCGAACGCGATGGAGCCGCCACGTCAGCGCCGATCAGCAACGATAGTTACTGGGCCAATGCCCGATCAGGACCACCCCCTTACACGCCTGGACGCTCAATTCCGGATGCCCCGTACATGACGCAATCGCGCCCCCCAAAAGCCCATCTTCTTGATGATCTGGAATCCATTCGTGCGCTGCTGGGTGACCAAGACCCGCCACTGCTGAGCGAGACGCTGGACCCGGACAGCTTTCCCTTGCTTTCGGAAATCGTCGAACACCCACCCGCACCGGCCGCCGAACCTGCGGTCGAGCCGCGCGAACCTGCCGTGCGTACAGCTTTTAGGACGCTCGCCGAGCGTCATCTCGACCATGAATTGCGCAATGCTGCGCAACTCATTCTGCAGGAGGTCATCGACGACTTTGTTCCGCAGATCGAAGCCGAGCTGCGCGTCCGCCTGGAAGCGCGCGCCGAGCAGCTGATCAAGTCCCATCGTTCCTGAGTTGCAGCCAACCGAGGCAAACGCCACGCCGGAATAGACACTTACGCGCGGCTAAGCTGTGCCGGCGGGACAAAAGCGGCATCGCAATCCTGCCGATCATCCACTTTGCCTTTATACTTGCCCGCTTTTCCGATCAGCCGTTCTAAGGGTCCCGCCGCATGGACAAGACCTACCAGCCGCACGCCATCGAAACCTCCTGGTACCAGACTTGGGAAACGAATAACTATTTCGCACCCCAAGGTTCAGGCGAGCCCTACACCATCATGATCCCGCCGCCGAACGTCACCGGCAGCCTGCATATGGGCCATGGGTTCAACAACGCCATCATGGATGCACTGATTCGCTTCCGGCGGATGCAGGGTCGCAACACCTTGTGGCAGCCGGGTACAGATCACGCCGGCATCGCCACTCAGATGGTAGTCGAGCGTCAGCTGAGCGCGCAGGGCGTCAACCGCCACGACCTGGGCCGCGAGAAGTTTCTCGACAAGGTCTGGGAGTGGAAGGAAGAGTCCGGCGGCAACATCACCCGTCAGATCCGCCGCCTGGGTTCCTCGGTGGACTGGTCGCGCGAACGCTTCACCATGGATGCGGGCCTGTCTAACGCCGTAAAGGAAGCCTTCGTGCGACTGCATGAGGATGGCCTGATCTACCGTGGCAAGCGCCTGGTTAACTGGGACACCAAGCTGCACACCGCAATCTCCGATCTGGAAGTGGAAAACCACGACGAGAAAGGTCACCTCTGGCACCTGCGCTACCCGTTGGCCGATGGCTGCAAGACCGCCGACGGTCTGGATTACCTGGTGGTCGCCACGACTCGTCCGGAAACCATGCTGGGCGACGCCGCTATCGCCGTGCACCCCGAGGACGAGCGCTACAAGAGCCTGATCGGCCGCCACGTCATGCTGCCGCTGGTCAATCGTCTGATCCCGATCGTTGCCGACGATTACGTGGACCTCGAGTTCGGCACTGGCTGTGTGAAGATCACCCCGGCCCATGACTTCAATGACTACGAGGTCGGCAAGCGCCACCACCTGCCGCTGATCAATATCTTCGACCAGAACGCCTGCATCCTGGCTCGCGCCCAGGTGTTCAACATTGACGGTTCAGTGAACGACAAGGTCGACGCCAGCCTACCGGACGGCTACGCGCACATGGACCGTTTCGATGCACGCAAGGCTATCGTCGCCGAATTCGACGCCATGAGCCTGCTGGAAAAGATCGACGACCACGCGCTGAAAGTGCCACGCGGCGACCGCTCGGGCACCATCATCGAGCCGTGGCTGACCGATCAGTGGTACGTCTCCACCAAGCCGCTGGCCGAGAAAGCCATCGCGGCCGTGGAAAGCGGCGAGATTCAGTTCGTGCCCAAGCAGTACGAGAACATGTACTTCAGCTGGATGCGCGACATTCAGGACTGGTGCATCAGCCGTCAGCTCTGGTGGGGTCACCGCATTCCAGCGTGGTACGACGAAGCGGGCAACGTCTATGTCGGCCGTGACGAAGTGGAGGTGCGCAGCAAGTACAACCTCTGCAACAACGTCGAACTGCGTCAGGACGAGGACGTGCTGGACACCTGGTTCAGCTCCGGTCTGTGGACCTTCTCCACCCTCGGCTGGCCAGAGCAGACCGAATTCCTCAAGACCTTCCACCCCACTGACGTGCTAGTCACCGGCTTCGACATCATCTTCTTCTGGGTTGCCCGGATGATCATGTTGTCCACCCACCTGACCGGGCAAATCCCGTTCAAAACCGTGTACGTACACGGCCTGGTGCGTGATGGCCAAGGTCAGAAGATGTCCAAGTCCAAGGGCAACGTGTTAGACCCGCTGGACATCGTCGACGGCATCACCCTCGACGAGTTGCTGACCAAGCGCACCAGCGGCATGATGCAGCCCAAGCTGGCGGAGAAGATCGCCAAGCAGACCCGCGCCGAGTTCCCCGAAGGTATCGCCAGCTACGGCACCGACGCCCTGCGCTTCACCTTCTGTTCACTCGCCTCCACCGGTCGCGACATCAAGTTCGACATGGGCCGCGTCGAGGGTTACCGCAACTTCTGCAACAAGATCTGGAACGCCGCCAACTTCGTTTTCGAGAACACCGAAGGCAAGGACACCGGCGCCAACGACGAGTCCGTCGAGCTGTCGTCGGTGGATCGCTGGATCATTTCTGCGCTGCAGCGCACCGAGGCCGAGGTGACTCGTCAGCTTGAGGCCTTCCGCTTCGACCTGGCAGCGCAGGCGCTCTACGAGTTCATCTGGGACGAGTACTGCGCCTGGTATCTGGAGCTGGTCAAGCCACTGTTATGGGACGAGACCGCCAGTGTCGAACGCCAGCGCGGCACTCGCCGCACCCTGGTGCGCGTACTGGAAACGGCACTGCGTCTGGCGCATCCATTCATGCCGTTCATCACCGAGGAAATCTGGCAGCGCGTCGCGCCGCTCGCAGGCAAATCAGGCCCGACCCTGATGCTGCAGCCGTGGCCAGAATTCAACCCGGAGCGCATCGACGAAGCCGCCGAAGGTGATATCGAGTGGGTCAAGGCCTTCATGCTGGGTGTCCGCCAGATCCGCGGCGAGATGAATATCTCGATGGCCAAACGCATCGACGTAGTGCTGGCCAACGCCTCGGCCGAAGACCAGCGTCGCCTCGCCGATAACGAGCCGCTACTGAAGAAACTGGCCAAACTGGAAAGCGTTCGCGTCCTTACTCAAGGCGAAGAACCGCCGCTGTCAGCAACGGCGCTGGTGGGCGACATGCAGGTCCTGGTGCCCATGGCAGGCCTGATCGACAAGGACGCCGAACTTGCCCGCCTCGACAAGGAAATTGGCCGCTTGGACGGCGAAGTGAAGCGTGTCGGTGGCAAGCTCGGCAATGCCGGCTTCGTCGACAAGGCGCCGGCCGAAGTCATCGACAAGGAGCGCGCCAAACTGGCCGAGGCCGAGCAGGCCAAAGCCAGGCTGCTCGAGCAACGCGAGCGCATCGCCAGCCTGTAACGAAGCCAGAGGCCAGCATTTGATGTGCTGGCCTTTTTGCTTAGGCATCTGCTCTTGATTGATGACAAGTCGCCTTCAGTGCCGCTGATACACTATGCCGCACACGACAATAACGAATTGCAACTGACAGGCCTGAACCCACGCGGAAAGCTCCACGACATGAAGTAAGTCAGCAGCGAAGCAAGCCCAGGTAGTTTGCTTTACGCGCAGCCGTCCACGACGCAGGTATGACCTTCCGTATCACGGTTACTTAATTCTCTCGCACCGCAAGTCGCCCATTTTTTAAGCCTGTCAGCCCCGAGCCAGAACAACAATCCGAATGGCCCGGTACGGTTTTTAAAAAATGGAGCCCCTCCGATGTATGTACTCATGGCTGTTCTATTTGTTCTGGGCTATCTATGCATAGCCTTCGAGCATCCGCTGAAAATCGACAAGGCCGCCGCGGCGATTCTTACAGCAGTGCTGTGCTGGACCGCATTGATACTCGGCGCGGAATCCATCGTGCCGCTGTTGCCGTCAGCCGGCCATGACCTGGCCGATCCGTCAGCCTATGTAGTCGAATCACTGCGGCATCATCTGGGCGAAATCTCGGAGATCCTGTTCTTCCTGCTCGGCGCCATGACCATCGTCGAGCTCATCGATTCGCACGAAGGTTTCAAGGTCATCACTGACCGTATCCAGACGCGAAAGCGCGTGCATCTACTGTGGATCATCGGCTTCCTAACCTTCTTCCTGTCCGCCGCACTGGACAACCTGACCACCACCATCGTCATGGTCTCGCTGCTGCGCAAACTGATCCGCGGCCGCCCAGAACGCTGGTTGTTCGTTGGCGTCGTGGTGATAGCTGCCAACGCTGGCGGCGCCTGGTCGCCGATTGGCGACGTTACGACGACCATGCTCTGGATCGGTAACCAGATCACCGCCTCTGGCGTGATCGTCGGGCTGTTTATCCCGAGCCTGGTCTGCCTGCTGGTCCCCCTGTTGATTCTCAGTTTTAGCATGCGCGGCGAAGTGCCCCGCCCTGGCGCCCGAGCGCACCTGGCCGAAAGCAATCCGCCAGCGACTACGGCATTCGAGCGCAATCTGGTATTGGCGCTCGGTATCGGCGCGCTGGTATTCGTGCCGGTCTTCAAGACCGTCACCCACTTGCCGCCGTATATGGGCATCTTGTTCGGACTCGGCGTGCTCTGGGTCACTACCGAATTTCTACATCGTCACAAAGAAGACGATCACAAGCACCCGCTCTCGGTCGTGGGCGTTCTGCGCAAGGTCGATACTCCGAGCGTGCTGTTCTTCCTTGGCATCCTTCTGGCGGTTGCGGCGCTCGCTACAGCCGGTCACCTGACCCAGGTCGCCACGGCGCTGCGTGACACCCTCGGACATATTTATCCGATCAACTACAGCATCGGCCTGCTGTCGGCGGTGGTGGACAACGTGCCATTGGTTGCCGGCTCGATGAAGATGTATCCGCTGATCAGCCCGGAGACGCTTGATGCAGCGCCCGCCGCCGAAGTCGCCTGGCTGTCGCAATTCGTGGTCGACGGCAATTTCTGGGAGATGCTGGCGTATTGCGCCGGGACGGGTGGCAGCACGCTCATCATTGGTTCAGCCGCGGGCGTAGCAGCCATGGGCATGGAAAAGATCAGCTTCACCTGGTACGTCAAGCGCGTCAGCCTGCTGGCTTTCCTTGGGTATACAGCCGGCGCCGTGACCTATATAGGCATGCTCGCACTGCGTTGAAGCACTACCGTCTAGCTCGCTGAGCGCACAAAGCCGGTCAGCGAGCCTAGCCGTTAACGTTCTGGGAATCGTGATGACAGTCAGCAAAACCAAGAGCAGTTTCTATCGCCGTTTATATGTCGCCTGGCTGATTGACAGCGGTGCCGCCACCAGCGTGCCTGCTCTGATAGAAGCGACCGGAATGCCGCGCCGGACGGCACAGGATACTTTGGCGGCCCTTGCCGATCTGGACATTGATTGCCGCTTCACTCAGGACGACGGTGAGCGGCATAACGCCGGCCATTACCAGATCCATAACTGGGGCGCGATTGACCGGCTATGGATCGAACGCAACCTGGCGCAGATCAAATCCGTTCTCGGCTATCCGTGACTGCCCGCAGAATACTTACCGTCTCCAATACCGCTCAGTGGACCCGGCAGGTCGAGCCGGTGCGTACTCATGCTACCCGCATACTCGCAGATCCCCTTTAACCATCAGTAGCGTGGTCGTTTGCCAGGCGTGCCGCTAAGCTGTGGACCTGTTCGCCTGCACGGTTAGTCGTCAATGTCTCAACGCCCCGCCCTGTTCCCGGTTCTGCTCGCTGGTGCCGCCTTGCTGCTGGTTGTCCATGGACTCGGTCGATTTGTCTACACACCACTTCTTCCGTGGCTGGTAGAGGACGGCTTACTGACCGTACAACAGGGCGCGAGCATCGCCACCTGGAACTACTTGGGGTATTTGGTCGGCGCGCTACTCGCCCTGCGCTGGCATCAGGTCACGCAGATACGTCGCAGCCTGCCGTGGGCACTGGTACTGCACGTCGTGACGACGCTGGCGCAGACCCAGGCCGAATCGGTGGAGGCCCTTTCGACGCTGCGCCTGCTCAATGGCATCAGCAACGGCCTGGTCTTTGTCCAGGCACCTTCGTTGATTCTGGAATGGTTGGCGCGTCATCGTCGCGTGTCGTCCAGCGGCCTAGTCTATCTCGGCGTCTGCGTGGGGCTGATCCTGTCCAGCTTCATGGTTAGCCTGAGCAACGGTGTACTGCAGGGCGCCGACCGCTGGTGGCCCGCGGCACTGCTCTCTATCCCCCTAGCCTGGTGGGGCTGGCGTCAGTTGGCGAACCTCGACATGCCGCCGGACGAGGCGCCCACGGAAACGACACAGCCTCCAAGCGGACGCCTGCTGGATCGTGCCAGCACCCCCCTGTTTCTCTCGTATGCCGGCGCCGGCATGGGCTATATCTTGCCGATGACCTTTCTGCCCATGGTTGCCCGGTTGCAGGTCGAACCAGGCGACTTGCTGGTGGAAAGCAGCTGGTTGGTGGTGGCAGTGGCCACCCTGCCTTCACCCTGGCTCTGGAATCGCCTCGGCGCTCTGTTCGGCGACACACTGGCACTGCGCTTAAGCTATGTCACGCAACTGGCCGGTGTCCTGGCTGCGCTCTTACTGCCCGGCGCGTGGGGGATTCTGTTATGCGCCGTACTGGTCGGCGGGACCTTTCTTGGCACCGTGTTGCTGACCCAACGCCTGGCACGCGCCCTTCATCCGCACCAGGGACCGCGACTGTCAGCAGCACTGATTGCGCTCTACAGCCTGACCCAGCTGGCCGGCCCCTGGCTCACTGGCGTCTGGCTAGGCATGGGCGGCTCACTGCACAGCGCCTTCTGGCTCGGTGCCGGCGCGCTGTTATGGGGGCTGATCTGGATGCTGCTGGTGCCACGTCGAGCCTGAAAGCTGGGACAATACGGTTTTTACCGCTAGCGACAGCCGAACATGACATCCAGACCCGCCACACCGCCATCGCAGAAGGCCAAGCCTGCGGTCAAAAAGGCCGTGCTGCACCCACGGAACCGCCACACCGGACGCTATGACTTTCCAGCGCTGCTAGCGGGCAACCCAGAGTTGGCGAAGTTCGTCGTCGTCAATCCCTACGGCAAGGAGAGCATCGATTTTGCCGACCCGGATGCGGTCCGCGTATTCAATCGGGCACTGCTCAAGCAGTTCTACGGAATTGCGCATTGGGACATACCGCCGGGTTACCTGTGCCCACCGGTACCAGGCCGGGCCGACTATCTGCACGGTCTAGCCGACTTGCTGGCGGACGAAAACGCTGGAGAGATTCCTCGCGGCACAGGCATTCATGCGCTGGACGTTGGCACTGGCGCCAACTGCATCTATCCATTGATCGGTCTGCGCGAATACGGCTGGCGCTTCACGGGGTCAGATATCGACGCAACTGCACTGGCGTCGGCCCATACGATCGTCACCGCCAATAAGCTGAGCAAGAGCATTGCGCTGCGCCCGCAGCAGCACCCCCGCCACGTATTTGAAAACCTGGTGCAGGCCGACGACCGCTTCGACGCCACGCTTTGCAATCCGCCCTTCCATGCTTCCCAAGCAGAGGCCAGCAGTGGCAGCCAGCGCAAGTGGCGCAACCTTGGCAAGCTCGACCCAAAGCGCAAACTGCCCACCCTTAATTTCGGCGGTCAGGCGGCAGAACTTTGGTGTGAAGGCGGGGAGGCAGCATTCATTGCGCTGCTGGCAGAAGAAAGTCGCAGCGTGAGCCAGCAGGTCTGCTGGTTCAGCACGCTGGTGTCGAAAGCAAGCAACGTACAGCCGCTACAGGCTCGGCTCAAGAAGCTCGGCGCCCAGCAGGTCCGCGTATGCGAAATGTCCCAGGGGCAAAAGCGCAGTCGCTTCGTGGCCTGGAGCTACCTCGATGATGAACAGCGCGCGAAGTGGCGTGCTGATCGCTGGTCGAACCGCCAGGCAGGCTGATCGTTTCCGCTACGATCAGCTCACACATTTCACCTCAGACGGCAATATCCCAGCGTTGGCGATCTTTCAGGGCCAGCGTCTGGATATACCGAGGCTCCCCGTTGATTTCCTCCAGCTCGGTCATCCCGGCGAGTTCGCCGACAACGCGATAGCGCTTGCCTACGCGCTTGTCCTGCAGCGGATAGAGCTGGGCGATCTGTTGGGCGAGTTCGGTAAGTGTGGACATGGTTCGGTAGCTCCAGATAACTGCATGCCGCAGCTTTTTACAGGCCTTAGGTTACGATTCAACGACAACCTTCCTTCGTCTCGCCTGTTGGAGCCACCCGTTGCGCAATTGATTCCCTACCAGGGGCAAAAACTACCCGAACGATTGATCAGCAGATACCTACACCCAGCTGTAGCAGAGCCAGGCCGCCCTGCTGCCAGCCCCACCAAGCCGCAACCAAGAGCAGCAACGCCAACACGGCGCCGCCTGTCCATAACCAGGCGCGGCGCATCAGGCCGTACCTGCAGCCAAGCGCACGCGCTCGACGGGTTGCTCACGAATTGGCCAGTTGAGCGCAGCAGCCATCAGGCTCAGCGCGATGGAAATCTGCCAGACCAGGTCGTAACTGCCAGTCGTGTCATAGACCCAGCCGCCCAGCCAGCCACCGAAGAACGAGCCGATCTGGTGGAACAGAAACACGATGCCGCCCAACATCGACAGATTGCGCACGCCGAACAGCGTAGCGACTGTGCCATTGGTCAAGGGCACGGTGGACAGCCACAGCAACCCCATGGCGATGCCGAAGGCATAGGCGGTCCAGAGCGTCAGCGGAGCGAAGAAGAACGCACTGATCACCACCGCTCGGGCCAGATAAAGCGCGGTCAGCAATTTCGGCTTCGAGTAACAACCGCCCAGCCAGCCCGCTGTGTAGGTACCGACGATGTTGAACAGCCCGACCAGCGCCAGCACCGTCGTGCCGGCCATCGCAGGTAACTGCTTGTCGACCAGATATGCGGGCAGATGGATGCCGATGAATACGACCTGAAACCCGCAGACGAAGAAACCCAGCGCCAGCAGGCGGAAGCCCGAGTGGCTGACCGCTTCACGCAGCGCCTCCATCAGCGTCTGCTGCGGGCCGGTCACTGGCGCTGCTGGCCCGCTGCGCAGCATCAACGCCAGCGGCATGATCAGCGCCACCAAAAGCCCCAGCGCCAGCAAGGCCGACGACCAGCCAAGCCAGCCGATCAGACCGAGCGTGCCGGGCAGCATGGCAAACTGACCGAACGACCCCGCTGCGCTGGCTATACCCATCGCCATGCTGCGTTTTTCGACCGGCACCGCGCGCCCGACTGCGCCAAGGATCACGGAAAACGATGTTCCGGAAAGCCCCAGCCCAATCAGCAGGCCTGCACTGAGGGACAACGATACCGGGGAATCCGCACCCGCCATCAGCAACAGCCCGACCGCATAAAGCACGCCACCGAGCAGCACCGCACGGGCCACACCGAAACGGTCCGCCAGCGCGCCGGTAACCGGCTGCGCCAGGCCCCAGATCAGATTCTGCAGGGCGATGGCAAAGGCAAAGGTCTCACGCCCCCAGCCGAATTCGGCGCTCATGGGTGGCAGGAAAAGGCCGAATCCGTGTCGGATTCCCAAGGAAAGGGCAAGGATCAAGGAGCCACCCAGCAGGATCCAGGTACTGTTGCGCCAAATCGCATTCATCACTGACACACTTTGCAAAAATCGAGGGGGATCCATCTTACTCGCAACCATCTCGTCATCCACCTCCCCCTTTTTACTCAGGCGAACGGCGAGCGACAGGGTTGCTCGGGTAAACTGCCGCCTGTCTGCCTTCTCGACGCGAGTACCTCCATGCCGATTCGCCACTGCATCGTTCACCTGATCGAAAAAAAGCCGGACGGCACACCTGCCGTTCTCCATGCCCGTGACTCGGAGCTGGGCGATTCCCAAGCCATTGAGAATCTGCTGGCCGATCTAAATGAAAGCTATAACGCCAAGCAGGGCAAAGCCTGGGGCTACTTTCATGACGAATCGGGCGCCTACCCCTTTAGCGGCTGGCTGACGCAGTACATGGACGGCAACCAGAATTTCACTGCATTCAGCCGGCAAGCCGTGGAACACCTGCAAAAGCTGATGGAGGAATCCAACCTTTCCACCGGCGGCCATGTTCTGTTCGCCCACTACCAGCAAGGCATGACCGATTACCTGGCGATCGCATTGCTGCACCACAGCAATGGAGTGACCGTTACCGACGCGCTGGATGTCGCCGAAGCCCGGCACCTGGACCTGGGTCAACTGCACCTGGCGACGCGGATCAATCTGTCCGAGTGGAAGAACAACAAGCAGTCCAGGCAGTACATTTCCTTCATCAAGGGGAAGAACGGCAAGAAGGTCTCGGAATATTTCCGCGATTTCATTGGCTGCCAGGAAGGTGTCGACGGCCCCGGTGAAACGCGCACGCTGCTCAAAGCCTTCAGCGACTATGTCGAAAGCGAAGACCTGCCTGACGAAAAGGCACGCGAGAAGACCAGCGCGCTGGTGGGCTATGCCAGCAGTCAGGCCAAGATCGGCGAGCCCATGTCGCTGGAGGAGCTGTCCGGCGTCATCGACGAGGAGCGCCCACGCGCTTTCTACGATCACATCCGCAACAAGGACTACGGCCTTTCGCCGGAGATTCCCGCTGACAAGCGCACCCTGAACCAGTTTCAGCGGTTCACTGGCCGGGCCGAAGGACTGTCGATCAGCTTCGAATCACACCTGCTGGGCTCGAAAGTCGAATACGACGAAGCCCGCGACACGTTGATCATTCGCAACCTGCCAACGCAGCTGACCGATCAGCTCAAGCGGCGCAAGGGATAAACCCTGAGCGACGACGCCTGTACATACCGCAGCTCCTGAGGGGTGTGTCGGAAGCCCGAGCCAAGCACGCCGCGACGAAAATCTGTCTCCTCGCTGGAATGAAACGACCATCTGCCAGTCAGATGGCTGCTCATCGCTGCCGCAACCCTGTACGACCCGCTACGGCTAAGGATTCACAATGGATTGGCTGCACCTGATTATTCTGTCCCTGGTCCAGGGCATCACTGAATTTCTCCCGATTTCATCTTCCGCCCACCTGATCCTTCCTTCGCAAGTGCTTGGATGGCCCGACCAGGGCCAGGCATTCGACGTCGCGGTACATGTCGGCACCTTGCTCGCCGTCTTGATCTGTTTCCGTCACGAGGTGATCGCGACCACCCGTGGCTGGCTGGCACACGTGTTCCGCCGACAGGTCAGCGCGGAAAGCCGTCTCGGCTGGGCGATCATCATCGGCACATTGCCGGCGGGCATCATCGGCTTGCTGCTGGAGGACTACATCGAGCAGTACACCCGATCGATGCTCTTCATCGCGGCTACGACCATCATCTTCGGCCTGCTGCTGTGGTACGCGGACGTCAAGGGCCGGCGTGTCGCCGAAATGGATCAGCTGACCTGGAAAAGCGCACTGATCATCGGCTTTGCCCAAGCGCTAGCGCTGATTCCCGGCACCTCGCGCTCGGGTATCACCATGACTGCGGCCCTGCTGCTCGGTTTCACCCGGCAGACCGCGGCACGCTTCTCCTTTCTACTGTCGATACCGCTGATCCTCGCTGCAGGCGGGTTGAAAGCGGTCGAGTTAGCCCAGTCAGGTGAAGCCGCGCCGTGGAATGACATTTTCATCGGCGCCGCACTGTCGTTCGTTGCGGCGTTTCTCTGCATCAAGCTGTTCCTCAAGGCGCTCGACGCCTTGGGTATGCTGCCCTTCGTGATTTATCGCTTGCTGCTGGGTGTGACGCTGCTATTCATCGCGCTCTGACGAGCGGCTTAGGAAGGCCCGCGCAACGGGTTTGCGCGGGCCAGAAGCATCAACGGGCGTCGATGCGATAGCCGATGCGAGGGAAGTGCACGTGGACGACGCCAGCACGCTCATCCTCACGTCGCAGAATCAGCTCTTCCACGCCAGCGAAGACCAGCTCACCTTCAACCGGATCGGTGCCGTAATCCACTGCGGATATGGTCACGGCTTGCCCCGCCTCGAATCCATTAGGCTCGGAGAACGGCTCATCCGGCAAGTCCGCAGGCGTCGCGTCGCGGGCAATAGACACGGCCTCTTCCGCCGATAGCTCGGACAGCGAGCCATGCCCCACTGCCAGCACCTTGCCAAGCCAGGCCGCCACGTCCGGATAGGCATCGACCAGCGGCGCCGTCACTGGTGTGCCTTTGAGGAACCAAAGGCAATGGGCGACAGCGAAGTCCGCCACGCAAGGTGCAGCACCAAGCAGAAACTCTCCGCTACCACGCGCTAATTGCTGTTGCAGGCGCGCCATCAGGACCGGCCAGTGATTCTTCGCCTGCTCAAGCGGAATGCGGGCGACCGAGCCGCTGCTGAACAAGGCGGCGCGGTCCTTACTGAACACCTCGATGAATGCTTTAGGCACTTGAGCGAAACGCATGGCCATGGATTCCGGCTGAAACACCAGGCTCACGGCATGCAGGAACAGCACCGAGTCAGCCCACTGTGCCAGCGTCGCCGCGACGAACTCCTGCCCTTCGGGAAACAGCGCTGGTGTGGCTTTCTCGGCTTCGAGGCGACGCGCAATCAGTGCGGTATCGCAATAGATGTCGGCGCCGACCTGAAGTACCGGAGTACGCCGATAGCCGCCTGTCAGCGCCGTGAGATCAGGTTTGGGCATGACCGGAGGAATTTGCACCGAACGCCAGGACAGCTGCTTGAAACCCAGCATCAGTCGCGCTTTTTCGGCAAAGGGCGAGGTGGGATAGTGGTGCAGGATCACTTCGTGCATAGCAGGCTCCGCCAGTCGTTAGGTAGAACGGCAGCTTACCCGCGCGAACGGAGGCAGCCTACCCGTTCAGCTGATTGCCTGGACATTCACCGGGCCACTGCCGGACTGCACCGAAACCAGCGCCTCCTTGGCCGATTTTTTCATTTGTTTGATGGCGCGCTCACGCCGCAACGCGTCGCTCTTGCTGCCAAGCGTCTCGACATAGACCAGTGCCACCGCCGGGCTGGAATGGAAGAACCGCGCCCCTCGCCCACTTTGGTGAGCGGCAAAGCGGCGCTGTGCATCGTCACTGATCCCGCAATAAAGCGAGCCGTTGGCGGCGCGTACAAGATAGACGAACCAGGGTTTGCTAGCAGCGATGCTCATGTAGCAGGCTCTCGATAAGATGGTTGGATTTTCCCGGGCCGCGCCTGCCAGGGCAAGGCTGCTCTTGCCAACCAAAAAGCCGAAAGTGTGCAGCGTGGTCTCGATTCCGTCGCGCTTGAACGCTGCCGCAATGTTCCGACACAGTTGTCGTCAGCGAGCGCCCGGCAGCCAAGCCGCGGATGGCGATGGCTGCAAGGGTTCGTCGTTTCGCCTAGCAAAGTCCGTCGATCCTGTCGAGATATGGTGGCGGTTCGCCTTTGCGTATACTGCGCCGATGTTTGCCCAAACTGCATTCCGCACTCGCTGCACCTCCTGGTTGCTGGCGGCCGGACTCTTCCTGATGCTCAGCAGCTGCGCTGAACCGCCCAGCGCACTCGAGCGAATTAAGGAGGAAGGCGTTCTGCGCGTGATCACCCGCAACAGCCCTTCCACCTATTTCCAGGATCGCAACGGCGAAGCCGGCTTCGAGTATGAGCTGGTCAAGCGCTTCGCCAGCCATCTCGGCGTCAAGCTGCAGATCGAGACCGCCGACAGCATCGAAGAAATCTTCACCCGCCTGAATCGTCCTGGCGGTCCAACCTTGGCGGCGGCCGGCCTGGTAGCAAGCGAAGGACGCAAGGACTTGGCGCGCTTCACCCAGCCCTACCTGGATGTCACCACTCAGGTCGTCTATCGCCGGGGTCAGCGGCGCCCTACCCAACCCGAAGACCTGGTCGGTAAACGCATTCTGGTGCTCAAGGGCAGCAGCCAAGCCGAGAAACTCAAGGCGCTACAGAGCGAATTTCCGGATCTTCGCTATGAGGAATCGGATGCGGTTGAGGTGGTCGATTTGCTGCGCATGGTCGATGAGGGCCAGGTAGATCTGACGTTGGTCGAGTCCAATGAGCTGGCGCTGAATCAGGTCTACTTCACCAATGCACGAGCGGCATTCGATCTCGGTGAGCAAAGCAGCCTGGCATGGATCGTTGGCAAGGGCGAAGACAACAGCGTGCTCGAAGCGGCCAACCAGTTCCTCACCCAGGCGCAGGAGAACGGAACTCTGCAGCGCCTGCGAGAACGCTATTACGGTCACGTCGACGTGCTCGGCTACGTTGGCGCCTATGCCTTTGCCAAGCACCTGCAGCAACGTCTGCCGCGCTATGAAAAGGTATTCCGCGAAACGGCCAAGGAGCACGGAGTCGACTGGCGTCTGCTTGCCGCCATCGGTTATCAGGAATCCCACTGGCAGCCCGAAGCCACCTCGAAAACCGGCGTGCGGGGGCTGATGATGCTGACCCTCAATACCGCCAAGGCCATGGGCGTGAACAATCGTCTCGACCCCGTCCAAAGCATTCGCGGCGGTGGAAAATACATCGCCAAGGTGCATGCCAACCTGCCTGACAGCATCGAGGAGCCGGACCGTACCTGGTTCGCCCTAGCCGCCTACAACGTCGGTGGCGGCCATTTGGAAGATGCGCGCAAACTGGCCGAAAGCGAAGGATTGAACCCGAACAAATGGCTGGACGTGAAACAGATGTTGCCAAGGCTGGCGCAGAAGCAGTGGTATACCAAGACGCGCTACGGATACGCTCGCGGAGGCGAGCCGGTGCATTTCGTGGCCAACATCCGCCGCTATTACGACATCCTCACCTGGGTGACTCAGCCGCAAATGGAAGGCCAGCAACTGGTGAACAACGAGATCCACGTTCCCGGCATCAATTCCACCGAACTCGGTGAGATCCTTCCGCCGCTCTAATCCGCGGCCCTGTGTATCAGCCCCTTCCGATGGGGGCGAAGCTTCCTGCGGTGTGCTCAGCCAGCACCTCAGCCGCCAACTCCACCTCCAGCCCCCGCCGTCCGGCGCTGACATAGATGCTCGGCTGCGCCTGCGCCGACACGTCAATAAACGTGCGTAGCCGCTTTTTCTGCCCCAGCGGACTGATGCCACCGACCAGATAGCCGGTCGCGCGTTGCGCCGCCATGGGATCGGCCATGTCGACCTTCTTCACCTCGGCCGCATGCGCCAGCGCCTTGAGATCAAGCGAACCAGCAACCGGCACGACAGCCACCAGAAGCTCATTTTTTTCGCTGCTGGCGAGTAGTGTTTTGAACACTCTCGCCGGTTCGAGGCCGAGCTTCTCAGCGGCTTCGAGACCATAGGATGCCGATTTAGGATCGTGTTCGTAGCTGTGGATGCGGTAGTCGGCCTTGGCCTTTTTCAGCAGATCGATAGCGGGCGTCATGGCGAAAAGAATCGTCGAGGAAAGGTCGCTACATTAGCCAAAAACACAACGGCCCGCACAATGTGCGGGCCGTTGCTGTTGCGTCGCGGCCGGGTCGACAGATCGGCCCGCCACGCCAGCAGACAAGCGGTCAGGCCACCTTGGCCCGGTGCGCTGCCCGTAACTGGCGGGCAGCCGCGACCATGTTGACGAGAGCCGCCTCGGTTTCCGCCCAGCCGCGGGTTTTCAGGCCGCAATCCGGGTTGACCCAAAGCCGCTCGGCCAGGATTCGCTCGGCGGCCTTCTGCAGCAACTGGACCATTTCAGCCGTATCCGGGACGCGCGGCGAGTGGATGTCGTAGACGCCGGGACCGATGTCGTTGGGATAGTCGAAGACGCGGAACGCTTCCAGCAGCTCCATTTGCGAGCGGGACGTCTCGATGGTGATGACGTCAGCATCCATCGCGGCGATCGCCTCGATCACATCGTTGAATTCGCTGTAGCACATGTGCGTGTGGATCTGCGTTTCGTCGCGCACACCGCTGGCGCACAGACGGAACGCATCGACCGCCCAATCGAGATAGTGCCCCCACTGGGCGCGCCGCAACGGCAGACCTTCGCGGAATGCCGCTTCGTCGATCTGGACGATTTTGATGCCCGCCGCTTCGAGATCACAGACCTCGTCCCGGATCGCTAGCGCCAGCTGCCGCGCCTGTTGCTCACGGCTGACATCCTCGCGAGTAAACGACCACATCAACATGGTTACCGGGCCGGTCAGCATGCCCTTCATGACCTTACTGGTCTGCTGCTGCGCGTAGCGAATCCACTCCACCGTCATAGCCGCCGGACGGCTCAGATCGCCGTAGATCACCGCCGGTTTCACGCAACGCGAGCCATAGCTCTGCACCCAGCCGAAGCGGGTAAAGGCATAACCGTCGAGCTGTTCGGCGAAATACTCGACCATGTCGTTACGCTCGGCCTCGCCGTGTACCAACACATCCAGACCCAATTGCTCCTGTACGGCAATTGCGTCACGAATCTCGGCGTGCATCGCCTCGGTATAGTCAGTCAGGGCCAACTTGCCCTGCCTGAACGCCTGACGCGCCAAACGGATCGCCGGGGTCTGCGGGAACGAGCCGATGGTGGTCGTCGGGAACGCAGGGAGATCCAGCCGAGCGCGCTGCTTCTCGATGCGGCTTTCGAAAGCGGATTGCCGCTGGCTGTGCCTGGGCTTGATCGCAGCCAAGCGCGCCTGCACGGCAGGCTTGTGGATCCGTGGAGACTCGACGCGGCTCGCCTGAACCTCGCGGCTTTGTTGTAGCGCGGCCTGTACTTGGGCATCGTCCGGTTGATTGACCGCTCGCGTCAGCACGGCAACCTCCGCGCATTTCTGCACGGCAAATGCCAGCCAGCTACGCAGCTCAGCATCGAGTTGGTCCTCCCGCGCAAGGTCGACCGGTGCGTGCAGCAACGAACAGGACGGCGCCACCCAGAGTCGCTCGCCCAACCGCTCGGCAGCGTGACGAAGCACGCTCAAGGCTTTATCCAGATCGCACCGCCAAACGTTTCGTCCGTTGACGATGCCCAGAGAGAGGATTTTGTATGCCGGCAGTCGATCAAGGATGACCGGGTACTGATCCGGTGCGCGCACCAGGTCGATATGCAGGCCATCGACTGGCAACGCAGCGGCCAAGCCAAGGCTGTCTTCCAATCCGCCAAAATAAGTTGCGACCAGCTTCTTCAATGGCGCGCGCTGCAACAGGTTGTAGGCTCGCTCAAATGCGTTCTTCCAATCTTGCGGCAAGTCGAGCACTAGGATCGGCTCATCGATCTGCACCCACTCCACGTCCTGCGCGGCGAGCCGCTCCAGCACTTCCCCGTAGACCGGAAGCAGTCGCTCGAGCAGCTCCAGCTTGTCGAACGCTTCCCCCTTGGCCTTCCCCAGCCAGAGATAGGTCAACGGCCCGATCAGCACCGGCTTGACCGCGTGGCCCAGGGCCCGGGCCTCTTCCACTTCCTCGAACAACTGCGTCCACGACAGCTCAAAGGACTGATCAACGCTGAATTCGGGGACCAGGTAGTGATAGTTGGTATCAAACCATTTAGTCATTTCCTGCGCTTGCCCACCACCGCAGCACTGGTGAGTTACGCCACGCGCCATGGCGAACAACGTCTCCAGAGTCGGCTGACCGTCGGCCGGACGAAAGCGCTCAGGCACAACGCCAAACATCAGCGAATAGGTCAGCACCTGGTCATACCAGGCGAAATCGCCCGCAGGCAGCAGTTCAATGCCAGCATCTGCCTGCAGCTGCCAATGGGCCGCGCGCAACTCCCTACCGACCCGGCGCAGCTCGGCCTCGCTGAGGTCACCCTTCCAGTACGCTTCGAGCGCCTTTTTCAATTCTCGGTCGGCACCAATGCGTGGGAAGCCCAGGGAATGCGCAACAGCCATGACAATCTCCAATTCGTTCGTTTTCGATGAGCGAATTGTGACGGCCCTAGATAAATGAAACAAACTCACGCAATTCTAGATAATCTTTAGATATATTCATGTCCTCACTGCTGCGCCTCTGTCCAACTGGACATCGAGACGCGATAAGCAGTCGCTACGCGCCGTCTCACTCCCAGCTAAAACCTGCGGGTTGTTGAATGGCTCTGTCAGCACCCGATGCATGCTCATTGCCCTGCGAAGATTCATTCGAGATGTCGGCTCGACAATGATCGGCGCGCTGGGACACACTTCGCCGCCGCGATGAGGATTGCTCAAGTCACCGTGCTTTGGTTTATACGGCGTCCTCGCCGAAACCTAGGTCTCGCCAACGAAAACAGCAGGAAGTCCCCAGCATGCTGGAAATCCGCCACCTGAAAACTCTTCACGCACTGCGCGAAACCGACAGCCTGGTGGAGGCCGCCGAGCGGCTGCATCTGACCCAGTCAGCACTGTCCCATCAGTTCAAGGAACTGGAAGAACGCTTGGGCTTGCAGCTGTTCGTGCGCAAGACCCGTCCTGTGCGTTTCACCAGTGCGGGTTTGCGCCTGTTGCAATTGGCCGACAGCTTGCTGCCACAGCTGCGCAGTGCCGAGCGCGACTTGGCCCGACTGGCAGGCGGCACCGCGGGCCGTTTGCATATGGCGATCGAGTGTCACAGCTGCTTTCAGTGGCTGATGCCGACCATCGATCAGTTCCGCGATGCCTGGCCGGAAGTCGAGCTGGACCTGGCTTCGGGGTTTTCCTTCGCACCGCTGCCTGCCCTAGCGCGCGGTGATCTGGATCTAGTGGTGACGTCCGATCCGATCGAGTTGCCGGGCATCACCTATGTGCCGCTGTTTACCTACGAAGCGCTGCTCGCCGTCGCCAACCAGCACGCCTTGGCATCCCGCCCGTTCGTACGCGCCGAAGACCTGGCCAGCGAAACCCTGATCACTTATCCGGTGGAACATGATCGACTGGACATCTTCACGCGCTTCCTGGAGCCGGCCGACGTCGAACCGGCTCAGGTTCGCACCTCGGAGCTCACCGTGATGATGATGCAGCTGGTGGCCTCCGGTCGCGGCGTGTGCTGCGTGCCTAACTGGGCGTTGCATGAATACAGCGCTCGCGGTTACGTCACCGCCAAACGACTCGGCGAGAAAGGCCTGTTTGCCACGCTCTATGCAGGCATCCGCGCTGACATGCTGGACTCGCCATTCATGCGCGATTTCCTGCTGACCGCGAAGGACACCTCGTTTTCGACGCTCGAGGGGGTCAGCGCTGCGCCGAAGACGAAATAGCTCATTCCTGCCGATACGGCAGCGCATCGCGCGCGGCCTCGGCATAGCGCATCACGCCCAGACGCTCCTGCTGTAGGAACTCGCTGACCGCAGCACGCAGCCCCGGATGCTCCAGGTAGTGCCAGGAACGCGTAATCACCGGCTCGAAGCCGCGTATCAGCTTGTGCTCGCCCTGTGCTCCGGCATCGAAGCGTGACAGGCCGGCAGCAATCGCCTGATCGATCCCTTGGTAAAAGCAGGTTTCGAAATGCAGACGGTCGAAGTCCGCAAGGCTGCCCCAATAGCGACCATACAGCTCGCCAGCACTGATCAGACTGAAAGCCATGGCCACCGGCCGCCCGCTCTGGCAGGCAAGCACCAACCGGATCGCCTCGGGCATCCGCTCGGCCAGCAGGCTGAAGAAGCTGCGAGTCAGATATGGCGCCTGGCCGCGCACATGATAGGTATTGGCGTAACAGGCATAGACGAAATCCCATTCCTGTTCGCTGACCTGGTGGCCTTCGCGCCACTCGAACTCGATCCCCTGCCCCGCCACCTGCTCGCGCTCCTTGCGCAGCTGCTTGCGCTTGCGCGAGGTGAGGCCGTCCAGGAAATCCTGAAAGTCGCGGTAGCCGCGGTTGTGCCAGTGAAACTGGCAGCCGATGCGCTCGAGCCAGCCATCACGGCCCTGGAGAATCGCATCGGCGTCCGGCTCGGTAAAGTTCACGTGCAGGCTCGAATAGCCCCCTTCGGCCAAGCCGGCGGTGAGCTGGTCGAGCAATTGGCCCGCCGCCTCGCGGACACCCAACAGCCTCGCGCCGGTCACTGGCGAGAACGGCACCGCACACAGCAGCTTGGGGTAGTACTCGATACCTGCACGGTGGCAGGCGTCAGCCCAGGCCCAATCGAATACATACTCACCGCTGGAGTTGGTCTTGCTGTACAGCGGCAAGGCCGCAATCGCTCCCCGCTGGTCGTCGCTCAGTACTTGATGCTGTGCACGCCAGCCCCTGCGCGCATCGACGCTGCCGCTGTCTTCCAGCGAAGACAGAAAGGCGTGCCGTAGAAAGGGCTGCGGGTGTTCGCCGAGCAGCGCGTCCCAGCGAGAGGAGTCGTAGTCGGCGAGGTGGGAAAGCGTCTGTATGGGCATATGCCTAGTCTGGCGGCTAAGCAACCGGAACTGAAGCAGTTGTTGGTCGAGGTACGACCGCGGGGCTCTTTACGGCAATCAAAGCTATAGCAAGAAGAAGATCTCACCCCTTCACCGTCATCAAATCGTCGTCAAATTAGCAAAAAGCTGTAACCACACCCCCTCATTCTGCCGACAGCCGCTTGGGGGGTTAGGACCCGGAGGCGGCGTAGCTACCAATCCGCGAACGCACAGAAAGGAAATATCATGCCACGCAAGCTTCTCCCCCTGACCCTCGCCATTGCCGCTGCAGTTGCGTTGCCAACCACCGCCAACGCCTATGAAATCATCGGCAAGCAGCTGGAGATCTACGGCAAAGCCCACGTGTCGGCGGATTTCGTGGACAACGATACCGACAGCGAACTGGCCATCGCCAGCAACTCCTCGCGTCTGGGCTTCAAAGGTGTCACCGAAATCAACCCGGATCTGAACGCTGTTTACCAGATCGAATCGAAGATCATCATTGACGAAGGCGGAGACAGCTTCGCTGGACGCAACACTTACGTTGGTCTCACCGGCGACTTCGGCCAGGTGCTGGTGGGCAACCAGGACACCCCCCTGAAGAACGTCCGCAACGCCTTTGACCTGTTCGGCGACACCGTGGGCGATGCGCGTAACATTGCCGACGAAGCCAACCGTCGCGCCAAGAACAGTATCCAGTATGTCAGCCCGAGCATGGGTGGTCTGGTTGCCAGCGCCATGTACGCCACGTCTTTCGAAGACTGGGAGACCGAAGACGGCGATATCGAAGATAACGATTACTCGCTGGCCAGCGTCGCGCTGGGTTACAGCATCGGCGACCTCGCCTTTAGCGCTGGTTACGAGAAGGCCGACGGTGATGATGAAGACACTGTTGACGCTGACGTTGTTGCGTACGAAAGCGATGCGTTCCGCCTTGCTGCCAGCTACGCCTTCGGACCTGTCAGCGTGGGCGCGATGTTCGACCGCTACGAAGAAGCCGACGCCGAGCGTGACGCCTGGGGCCTGAATACTGCATACAAGTTCGGCGCCAACACCTTGAAGCTGCAGTACATGACTGCTGATGACTGGAGCGACACCGACGACACCGGCGCCAGCCAGGTGAGCCTCGGCCTGGACCACAAGCTGTCCAAGCAACTGACTGTTTACGGTGTTTACAACATGCTGAAGAACGACGACAACACCGCCGCCTATCGCATCAAGGGCGGCCACGACACGGATGTCTACCAGGTTGCTGCGGCTGGTGATGACATCAACGTGTTCTCGCTGGGCATGGTTTACAGCTTCTGATCGAGCTCCTCAATCGCTCTGCTCCACCTTCGCCCCGGCTATGCCGGGGCTTTTTATTGAAGGAGACAAGAGCTTCAAGCGAAGTCGTGCTTAACGTGTTTGCAAGCGGCTCGCTCCTTACAAACCGTGCGATCCGTTTGCAAGAACCCGCTTGCTAGCGAAGCAGCCGTCTGACGGCGAGAGGATGCGCTGCGGTGGCAGTTGCGAAAGAAGCTGCTACCGGAATGCTGGCTGGCTTTGCGATCAGCGCTTGCGCAGGATCACGCTGCCAATCGAGTAACCTGCGCCAAACGAGCTGAGCACACCGAGGCTGCCCGCTGGCAGATCATCCTGATGCTTGTGGAAGGCAATCACCGAGCCTGCAGAGCTGGTATTGGCATAGGTGTCGAGAATGACGGGCGCTTCTTCCGGGCTGGCATCGCGACCGAGCAGCTTGCGCACGATCAGGTGGTTCATGTTGAGGTTGGCCTGGTGCAGCCAGAAGCGCTTGACCTCGCTGACCTCGATTTCGTTTTCCTTCAGATGCTCGCCGATCAACTCAGCCACCATCGGGCAGACCTCCTTGAACACCTTGCGGCCTTCCTGAACGAATAGCTTGTCCGGGTTGGTCATGTATTCCTCGGCGGTGCGATTGAGGAAGCCGAAGTTGTTGCGGATGTTGTTGGAGAATTCCGTCGCCAGCTTGGTGCTGACAATGTCCCACTGATACGCCGAGGTGGCCTGATCAGCGCGCTCGACGATGACGGCCGTGCAGGCATCGCCAAAGATAAAATGGCTGTCCCGATCACGGAAGTTCATGTGCCCGGTGCAGATCTCCGGGTTGACCATCAGTACTGCCCGCGCCTGCCCCAGCTGAACCGAGTTGGCGGCGTTCTGGATCCCGAAGGTCGCCGAAGAACAGGCGACGTTCATGTCGAAGCCAAAGCCCTTGATCCCCAGCGCCGCCTGCACTTCGATGGCGACCGCCGGGTAGGCGCGCTGCAGATTGGAGCAGGCGACGATCACACCATCGATGTCAGCTGCGGTTTTGCCGGCGCGTTCAAGGGCTTGCTGAGCGGCCTTGACTGACATTTCGCAGAGGATCGACCACTGGTCGTTGCTGCGCTCGGGAATGCGCGGAACCATGCGATCCGGATCGAGGATGCCAGCTTTGTCGGTAACGAAGCGGCTCTTGATGCCGGACGCCTTCTCGATGAACGCTGAGCTGGATTCCGGCATCGGCTGGATGTCACCCGCTTCGATCGCTGCGGCATTTTCATCATTGAAACGACGCGAGTAGGTGTTGAACGACTCGACCAACTCGTCGTTGGAAATGCTCTGGGCAGGGGTGTAAAGGCCGGTACCGCTGATGACGACGTTATGCACAGTCGTTCCTCTCGAATATTGGCTGATCGTAATCGGGCGTCGGAACAGGAGCGAAGCCGGCCAGCGCCGATGCGATCGTTCATGCCGCGTCTGTTTATATGGCGGCTATTGTGCACGAAAACTGAACAGAATCTGCAGCTCAGCGCGTAAAAGCAGCCAAAGGTTATCGAGGCACGACGGTGCACATCGCTGCCGCCCAGAAGCCAGCAGGCTGGGCCTGGGCAGGCTTTCGGTTATCCTTGCGCTCCCCGCACCGCAGGAACGTTTCCCCGATGAAAGACCCACTTGCCGAACTGATCCGTCTGATCAGTTCGGGCTGCATGAGCGACGACGAGATCAACCGGCTCGCTGACGAAGCGGCTCAAGCCTATGCCGACCCCCAGGCCTTTCTGCAGGCCAACCCGGACATCATCTACGACGATGACTTCCCCATCCCGCTGGGCGAATGGATGATTGTCGGCAGCCTGCCGGATACCGTGCTGTTCCAGGCCGACGATTACCAGGCGCTGTTCGAGCAGATTGTCGGTTCGTTCGGCCCGGACGTGGATTTCATCCTCAAGCCCAAGCAATTGGCCAAGACCGAGCCGTTGAAAGCACTCAACCGCATCCAGACCCAGCTCAGCAGCCTTTACCCGGAAAAAGGCGGTTACGTGCTGGTGGACTTCAGCGAGCCACTGGACGATGAGTTGCAGGCCGTACTCGTCTATACCTGCGACATCGAGCGGGTCATGGCCCTGGCAGTAGAAGTGGGTATCTACGCCGCGCCCGCGCTGGCGGCGCTACAGGCCCAAAGCCAGGCGTGAATCAGCGGCGGCGCAATGGCTCGAGCAGCGGCGACAGACCGTTGTGGTCGATCTCCTGCATCAGCGCCAGCAGCTGACCCAGATCCCCGGGCGGGAAGCCGACCCGGGCGAACCAGTTTAGGTAGTTGCCCGGAAGATCCGCGATCAGCCGGCCCTTGTATTTGCCGTAGGGCATCGTCTGGGTCACTAGGCGTTCGAGGTCTTCAGCTTTCATTGCAGCAATTCATCGTCAGATGGGCGGCAAATACTGCCATAGCCGATCTGGCCGTGCAGCCTTGCACCCGTTTCGCACATTTGCGCGACCTATCGGTCGGATAGAAACGCAGCTGCCCGTGCAGACCGTTCGGCAGCTCGACGCGTCTGCGTCGCTGCGCCCAACTCTGAAAGCCGAGGACATCAAGATGACGGATCAACCGAGCCCCAAGCCCGAACTGGACGACGCCGCGCTGGCGTTCGCCGCTCAGGTTTTCGAAAGCGCCCGCAGCGGTGATGCCGAGCGCCTCACCGACCTGCTCGGTCGCGGCTTGCCCGCCAACATTCGCAACCACAATGGCGACAGCCTGTTGATGCTCGCCAGCTACCACGGCCATTTCGACGCCTCTCGCGTGCTGCTGGAGAACGGTGCCGACCCCCAGCTGCGCAACGACAAGGGCCAGAGCCCGCTGGCGGGCGCTGCCTTCAAGGGCAACCTGCAAATGGCGCGCCTGCTGCTCGAACAGGGCGCCGATGTCGAAAGCGCCTCGCCCGACGGCAAGACCGCCCTGATGATGGCGGCCATGTTCAATCGCAGTGACATTGTCGAACTCTTACTGGCGCGCGGCGCAGACCCAAGCCGGGCCGACATGAACGGCGTAACGCCTCTGGCCGCCGCGCAAGCCATGGGCGCCCAGGACACACCCAAACTGCTAACTGAAGCCGTTGCTGCCTGCAGCTGAGTTTCAGCTTCGCAGCGTCTGAACGACGTCTCTCCTGTACCCAACGCACCGCACATCGGACGGCTGCAACTGTCAGTAACCGTGACCTGGCCAACCGCCGAGCTGGCCGTCCCCGATCAAACAGAGGAGCACTCATGAGCATCGAAACGCTATCGATCGAAGGCATCGCCACGCCTGTGTCGCGTATTGGCTTGGGCACCTGGGCCATCGGTGGCTGGATGTGGGGCGGCGCGGATGACGACCGCTCCGTCACCACCATTCGCAGTGCCCTGGAGCGCGGCATCAACCTGATCGACACCGCACCGGTGTACGGCTTCGGTCACTCCGAAGAGGTCGTCGGCAAGGCCCTTGAGGGCGTACGCGATCAGGCAGTGATTGCCACCAAGGTCGCGCTGGACTGGAGCGAAGGCGGCCCGCGACGCAATTCGACGCCCGCTCGTATCCGCCAGGAAATCGAAGACTCGCTGCGTCGGCTGCGCACTGACCGCATCGACCTGTATCAGGTGCATTGGCCGGACCCGCTGGTTCCCATCGAAGAAACCGCGGCCGAATTGGAAAAGCTGCGCCAGGAAGGCAAGATCCTCGCGATCGGCGTGAGCAATTATTCCACCGAGCAGATGGATAGGTTTCGTAAAGCCGCGCCGCTGGCCTCCGTGCAGCCACCGTATAACCTCTTCGAGCGCGCCATCGAAGCCGACGTACTGCCCTACGCTCGGGATAACGGCCTGGTGGTGCTCGGCTACGGCGCCCTGTGCCGCGGTCTGCTTTCCGGGCGGATGACCAGCAGCACCACCTTTGATGGTGACGACTTGCGAAAGTCCGACCCAAAGTTCAAGTCGCCGCGCTTCGAGCAGTACCTCGCTGCAGTCGAGGCATTGAAAGCGCTAGCTCACGACCGTCACGGCAAATCCGTGCTGGCGCTCGCCATCCGCTGGGTGCTCGACCAAGGCCCGACCATTGCGCTCTGGGGCGCTCGTCGACCAGACCAGCTGGACGGCATCGACGATGCCTTCGGGTGGTCGTTGAGTCCACAGGACCTGACGGACATCGATGCACTCCTTGCCGAGCACATCACCGATCCGGTAGGACCGGAATTTATGGCGCCGCCTAGCCGCAAGGCGTAACGCCGGTGGTTCTGCCTGAAGCTGAAGCGTTATTTCAGGCAGAACCAGAAACGACTCGCTTCGCATTATTCATGCACTGAATGGACACAAGCGGAACGATATCGCGATAATCCACGCCTTCTCGAACATGGACTAACCCCTACAGGGTCGGTCATCGACGAAGGATCGTTCCAACCGTGCGCGCACTGTCCGTTGCCGTGTCCCTTCTGTTCTTTTCCGTGTTGACGCAGGCTGCGGAGCGCCCACTGCGATTCTCGGTCAGCGACAGCTCGACCATGCCCATGATCCATCTGGAGAAAGGCCAGCCGGTTGACGGCATTCTTCACGACCTTCACAGGCGCATCGCCGAAAAGCTCGGGCGTAAAGCCGAGCAACTGGTGATGTCACGAACGCGCATCCAGCCGCTGCTGGCCGAGGGCGCAGTCGATGTCAGCTGCTATATGAACCCGGCCTGGCTGGCGGTAGACCACGCAAGTTATCGTTGGAGCGTCCCGTTCATGACGCAGCGCAGCATTGTGGTGGCGCGGCCTGAAACACCTCCAGCCAAGCTCTCCAGCTTGCGCGGCCGACGGGTCGGTACGGTGCTCGGCTTCTTCTACCCGGAGGCGGACGCATCGTTTCGAGACGGTACCTTGATTCGCGACGATGCACGAACGGAGCACCTAGTGCTGGAAAAACTCGCTGCCGGACGTGAGCGTTATGCGATCAGCACTCAGGTAGCACTGGATTGGTTCAATCGAGACAGACCTGTAGACCGCAGACTTAAGGCAATCGACCGGCTCTCGGAGTCCTCCATCCACTGCATCGTGCGTGATGAGACTGACGTCCCGGCCCGGGAGATACTTGAAGTCATGCAACAGATGCAGCACGACGGCGAGTTCGAGGCGATCCTGGCGAAGTATCGATAACCGCTAGGCCTCGCATGTTCGACCTTGTTGCGTCATAAGCGCGCTCTGCCCCCTCAATCCTGAGACGAACTTCAACCTACGATCGCTGCCTACCTATTCGCCCTAATCCCGCTAGCCCAGTGCCGCTCGACGCAAGCGGCGCGTGTCCGCTAATCGACCCATTCCATTGAGGCACCGATGGCTCAAGTGAACGCCACAGGCAAGTCGACATTCTCGGCGCGCGCCATACTGCTGATCGAACTGGCCCTGGCCATGGGTGGGTTCGCCATCGGTACGGGCGAATTCGCCATCATGGGGCTGATGCCCAACGTCGCGCAGGGGCTGGGGATCAGCGAGCCACAAGTGGGCCATGTGATCAGCACCTATGCCTTGGGTGTCGTGGTAGGCGCGCCGCTGCTGGCGATCCTCGGCTCGCGGATGTTCCGCCGGCACCTGCTTTTGCTCCTGATGGGCTTTTTCGCTCTGGGCAATTTCGCCAGCGCCATCGCACCGGATTACCACTCGTTAATGCTGTTCCGCTTCATCGCCGGCCTGCCCCATGGGGCCTACTTCGGCGTGGCGATGCTGGTCGCCGCCTCGATGGTTGCACCTGACCAGCGGGCCAAGGCGGTCAGCCGCGTGCTAGCGGGCCTCACCATCGCCATGTTGATCGGCAATCCCACTGCGACCTGGCTGGGGCAATGGCTCAGCTGGCGCTGGGCGTTTGGTCTGGTCGGAATGATCGCGCTGCTGACGGTGCTGCTGGTGGCGATCTTCCTGCCGCTCGACCGCAACGAGCCGCGTAACAACCCGATGCGCGAACTGCGTGATTTCAATCGAAAACCGGTGTGGCTGGCGCTGGCCATTAGTTCGATCGGTTTCGCTGGCATGTTCTGCGTGTTCAGCTACCTGGCACCAACCATGCTGGAGGTCACTGGCGTCAGCGAGAACTGGATCCCGGTGGGGCTGGCCGCTTTCGGTCTGGGCGGCATCGTCGGCAACCTCTTTGGCGGCTGGTTGTTCGACAAGCTGGGGTTCAAGGCTGTCGCCTGGCTGTTGCTGTGGAGCATCCTGGTCCTACTGATGTTCCCGCTCGCTACACACTCGCTGTGGACGATCCTCCCAGCCGCGTTTGCGGTAGGCACTATGGTGTCGCTCGGCCCGCCCCTGCAGACCCACCTGATGGACGTGGCGGGCGAGGCCCAGACGCTTGGAGCTGCGTCCAACCATTCAGCCTTCAATGTCGCCAACGCCCTCGGGCCGTGGCTCGGCGGGCTGGCGATCAGCGCAGGGCTTGGCTGGACCTCGACCGGCTACATTGGCGCCGCTACCGGCGCCATCGGCTTGCTGGTGTTCTGGTGGGCCTGGACCGCAAACAGTGGAAGCGAAGAAACCAGGGGAGCCGCCACCGCCTGCGATTGAGCAAATGACCTCATCGAGTCGTGAACTGGCAAAGCCGAAACGCCTGGCCTGCTGATTGACCCGCAAAAAAGCACCGAAAACAGCGCCATGTTCGGAGGGATATCGAGCCTCCCGCCACATGAGGTCAATCCTTCTACAACCGCGACGGGCCTCGGCGTCCCAGCAAAGGGAGAATTACTGCAGCGCGTATTCGAATGTGCTGACCACGCGCAAACGCTTGCCCGGCGTGCGGCCGGTGTCCATGTCGCTGCCGTCATCATCGAGCACGCGGATCACGCCCTGGTTGGCGGTCTTCAGTTCACCAAGTTGCGCGCCGGCATCTTCGGCAAACTTTGCAGCCTGCTCGCGGGCGTTGCGGGTGGCATCTTCTAACAGCGCCGGTTTGAGGTCGTTGAAGCCACGCAGCTGGTAGCGCGGGCCACTGAATCCGTTCTGTTCGGTATCCAGCTGGATGCCGGCCTGAATCAGCGGGTCGACGCCATTGGCAGCCTTGCCGACCGCTTCGACACGTGCCGATTTCACCAGCACCTGACCACTGCCGTTGAAGCGCAGGGCGATTTCCTGAGGCGCCCATTCGCGCGCCAGCAGGTCCTGAACCTGCAACGGGCGGACCTCGATCTCGTCGTCACTGAAACCCTGTTCGTGCAAAAACGCCACGACCCGACTGCGGTCCTCTGACAGGCCCTGTTGAACGCTGGCGAAGTCATTGCCGGCACGGCGGAAGCCAAGTGTCCAGACAGCGAAATCACTCGCCACGTCCCGCTCAGCCAGGCCTTTGACCGTCACCGAGCGATCCGCCATCCGGAAGCGCTCCACGCCCTGCCCCACGGACCAACCGGCGAAGGCCACCGCAGCGGCGATCAATAGGGCGGGCAGCAAACCGATACGTGCTGTAGTCACGATGAAGCTCCATTACGGATAAGAACCCGTGATGCTACTCCGCACTGGCGCTCGATGGCGTGTGGTCACCCGCGCAACGCTGCAATCTGTAGTAATGACTTGCCGTCGCTAGCCGCTTGCGTGCCTCGCCAACTGGCCGCTCAATGTCGATTCCCGAAGGAGACCTTACCGCTGCATGTCGAAATTGCCATTTTTCCGCACCAGAGCCCGCACCTTTGTTTCGCTGATCGTCGCCGCAGTGTTCACCCTGCTGCCCGTCGGCTGCTCGATGCTCGAACAGAAAGAGCGCGAACTGGTGTTTCGCATCGAGCCCGGTACCGCCAGCTGGTACCGCGGCCTGCCAAACGGTGTGGAGGAGCTGGAGCTGAGCACGCCTGATTTCGGCGACAGCCAGAACATTCACGCCTGGTGGTGGCCAGCTGACGGGCGGGACGCACCGGCGATCCTTTATCTACACGGCTCGCGCTGGAACCTCACCGGGCACCTGTTCCGACTCGAACAGATACGTTCACTGGGCTTCTCCGTATTGGCAATCGACTATCGTGGCTTTGGCCGAAGCCTCGGCGAGCTGCCGTCGGAGGCCAGCGTATATGAGGATGCGCGTATCGCCTGGGACCATCTGAAAACCCTGCAGCCCGATGCGGACAAACGTCTGATCTATGGCCACTCGCTGGGTGGTGCAGTGGCGGTGGACCTCGCCGCCGAGCTGGGACGCCAAGCCGAACGCCGTGGCGAAGCGCCGGAAGCGCGTGCGCTGATCGTCGAATCCACCTTTACCAGCCTGGCCGATATCGCAACGGAGGTGGCTGACACGCCCTGGCCAGTCCGCTGGCTGGTGTCGCAGAAATTCGATTCCATCGACAAGATCGATCAGGTCGGCATGCCGCTGTTACTGGTCCATGGCACGGCTGATCAATACGTGCCGGCGCGCTTCAGCGAAGAACTCTTTGCCGCCGCTCAGAACCCTAAACAGCTGCTGCTGATCGAGGGCGGCAACCACAACAACGCGATGCGCGTGGGCCGCCGCGCCTATGCCGACGCGGTCCGCCAGCTGTTGAACGAGCCTGTCGTGCACAGTGCCGATGATCAGACGCACCCAGTCACCCAGGCCAACCGCAGTTAGCGCCGTTTTCGCCGCCAAACAGACCTAAAGCGTCGCGCTCAGCAGGCCTCGCTGACTGAGGGTTGCGTCTCGCCCGACCAGGGATTGCGACCTTCTCCGATCCAGGCCAGGCTCGCCTGCCAGAAGCCGTCTCGATGGCGCTCACGAAACAGGTCGAAGTGCCCGACCTGCTCCATGCCCAGCACCGCCGGACTCAGCTGGACCTGCTGCACAGCGGCATTGCGGTAGTAGGACAGCCCGCGGGCGATCGCCGGGGGCGTGCCGTACTCGTCGTCGCTCAGGCTCACCGCCAGGATCGGCGCGCTGATCGCGGCGAAGCGGCGTAGCACCTCGGTCCGTTCGTGCTCCGGATAGCTTTGTTCCAAGCGTGCCCGGCGGAATGCCCATTCGCGCGCGACGCCTGCGGGCAGGTCTTCCAGCCAGCCCAGTCGGCGGCCGGGAAAATACCCGCACAGCGCCGTCACCGCCGGCATGAACAGGTGCCATTTGGCAAACATCTGCCAGCGTTGCGCGGCGGCATAGTCGCGCCAGTACGCATATTGCGCGCCCACACTGAGAAAGCGATCGACCTCGGTAGCGGACTCGGCAAAACCCGGCAGAAAACCACCGATGCTATGGCCGACGGCCACCAATGGACCGTCGGGATCACGCTGGCGCATCCAGCGCACCGCCGCATCAAAGTCGAGATCGCCCCAGTCGCGCCAACGAATGTTCGCCTTTCGCAAGCTGGCCGGGCGTGACCCGCCGATACCGCGATAGTCATACGTCAGCACCGCATAGCCACGTTCGCGCAGGAATCCGGCGTAGCGCGCGTAATAACGTGCCCGCACACCCGTGGCGCTGCTGACGATCACCGAGCCACGTGCCTGTCCCAGTGGCAGCCAGAGTTGCGCAGCGAGCGGGTAGCCATCGCGGCAATGCAGAGAAAGTTGCTTGGGCATGGGCAGGTTTCGTTCTGGAGTCTTCTACATCCTTGCCTACCGGAGCGGGTCTTGCCAGTGACCGGGCCGGTAAAACAACCTGGCCCCAGCGAATTTGCCCTCCGATCACAGCAGTGTCTGGCTCGATACCGGCGCATAGCGCCAAATGTCGAACGCAGCGCTGGCTCAGCACCCGCTCAAGCGGCTAGTGTATCGCCGCCTTGCCGCTTCGCTTTGGCGAAACCCGTCTAGATCCAGCCGTTCGGCCCTTAACCATCATCCGTTCACTGCGGCAAAAGCCGTTATCGGAGTTATCCATGCAAAGCGATCAGCTGATCGTGTTCGCCGTTCTCGCCGCCACATTGGGCCTGTTCGTGTGGAATCGCTGGCGTTACGACATCGTCGCCCTTGCCGCCTTGCTGGTGGTTACCCTGGCCGGCATCGTGCCGCCGGAAAAGGCGTTCATGGGCCTTGGCCATCCGGCCGTGATCACTGTTGCTGCAGTGCTGGTGCTCAGCCGCGGCTTGCTCAATGCCGGTGTGGTGGATTCGCTGGCACGGCACCTGACCAAGGTCGGCGATCGACCCTGGATCCAGGTGCTGACGCTGTCCGGTATCGTCGCCCTGTGCTCGGGCTTCATGAACAACGTCGGCGCGCTCGCGCTGTTCATGCCGGTAGCCGTCTGGATGTCGCGCCAGAGCGGCCGCTCGCCTTCCTATCTGCTGATGCCCCTGGCTTTCGGCTCTTTGCTCGGCGGCACCCTGACCCTGATCGGCACGCCGCCGAACATCATCATTGCCGGGTATCGGCGTGAAGTCAGCGAGGCGCCGTTCGGTATGTTCGACTTCCTGCCGGTGGGCCTCGCGATCACCCTCGTCGGGGTGCTGTTAATCGCTCTGCTCTGGCGCTTGACGCCTCGTCGCGAGGACCCGAGCGGTGAGCAGGAGCTGTTCGAAATCAGTGCTTACTTGACCGAACTGCAGATTCCGGCCGACAGCAAATACGCTGGCCGCACCCTGCATGACCTGATCGCTGCGGGCGGTGACGAGGTCGATGTGATGGTCACCGGGCTGGTACGTGCCGGAAAGTACCACCGTATGCCGTCGACCTATGAAGTGCTACGCGACGACGACATCCTGCTGGTCGAAGCTGACTCTGACAGCCTGAAGCGTTTTCTCGATGTGACTCACCTGCGCCTTGCTGCCGAAGCCGACAGCAAGGCGGAAGCCCGTGAAAAAGCCGAACAGGACAAACAGCTGAAACGGAACGGTGAGCCTGACAAAGAGCCCGAGGCCGTCGATTCCAAAGCCGACCGCAACGCCGAGCGCGCCCTGGCCGAGGCTATCGTGACTGCAAGCTCGTCTTTGATCGGTACCAGCGCCTCCGGTCTGGCACTGCGTGAGCGCCATGGCGTCAACATCCTGGCCGTGGCTCGCCAAGGGCAGCGATTGCAACAGCGGCTGGGCAAGATCCGCTTTGCCGCGGGCGACATCCTGCTGTTGCAGGCGCGTGAGGATCAGCTGCAATCGACGCTTAACAGTCTCGGTTGCTTGCCGCTGGCATCGCGCGGCCTGCGGATCACCGCGCCTCGCCAGGTGCTGCTCGCCAGCAGCATCTTTGCCGCCGCGCTGGCGCTCATTGCGCTAGGCATGGTGCCGTCCGCCGTCGCACTGGTGGGCGGCGCATTAGCGATGATTCTGGTCGGGCTGGTCCCCATGGGGGACATCTACAAAAGCATCGATATGTCGATCGTCGTTCTGATTGCCGCGATGCTGCCCATTGGCGAGGCGCTGGAAAGCACCGGAGGTTCGCGCCTGATCGCTGATGCCCTGCTGGACGTTGGCCAGGCCGCCCCGCCAGCAGCCACCGTGGCGATCCTGATGGTGGGTGTGATGCTGCTGTCGAACGTGGTCAACAACGCCGCCGCCGCGGTGCTCGCCGCGCCCGTGGCGATCGCCCTCGCGCGCGGTATGGACGCCTCTGCCGACCCGCTATTGATGGCGGTCGCCATCGGAGCTTCCTGCGCCTTTCTGACGCCCATCGGGCACCAGTCGAACACGCTGGTCATGGCGCCCGGCGGCTACCGTTTCGGTGACTACTGGCGGCTCGGGCTACCGCTGTCGATTCTGGTGGTGCTGGTGGCCGTGCCCGTCATCCTTTGGGTCTGGCCTCTCTAGAGGTATCCACAGCCGGCACGGAGATCGGCGTACCGGCCACCGCACCCGCGGCGCGGCTCAACGCGTCTTGAGCCCATTCAGCAACGCCTCATGAAACACATCCGGCGCCTCGACCTGCGGTGAATGGCCCAGTTCAGGAAAAGGCACCAGGGTCGCGTCGGGAATCATCGCTGCGGCCTGCCGGCCAAGTTCGGGGTAGTCGCCCAGGCGTTGCGCGACGTCTTCCGGGGCCCGATTGGAACCCGGTGCGGTGCGGTCCTTGCCACCGATCAGCAACAGGGTCGGCACGCTCAGCGTGTCGAATTCGTGGATCACCGGCTGGGTGAACACCATGTCGGAGGTCAGCGCCTGGTTCCAGGCAACGATCTCTTTGCCGTCACCGGCGTACATCCCAGCGAGCATGTTCACCCAGCGGTCATAGCGCGGCTTCCAGCTGCCGTTGTAGTAGAACTTCTGCTGGTAGGCTTTGATCTTTTCGAAGTCGGTCTTCAACTGGCTCTGGTACAGCTCTTCGATTGGCGCATAGGGCACGCCCTTTTCTTGCCAATCCTCTAGCCCGATGGGATTGACCAGCACCAGCTGCTCGACCATCTGCGGGTAATTCAGTGCGAACCGTGACGCCAGCATGCCACCCATGGAATGACCGATCACCGTGGCCTGTTCGATGTCCAGCGACTGCAAGAGCGCCCGGGTGTTGTGTGCCAACTGCGCAAAGCTGAACTGGTAAGCCTCAGGCTTGCTGGAGCTGCAAAAGCCGATCTGATCGGGCGCAATCACTCGATAACCGTTTTGCGAGAGCACCGCGATGCTCTCCTCCCAGGTCGCCGCGCAGAAGTTCTTGCCATGCATCAGCACGACTGTTCGCCCATTGGCCTTGCCCGCTGGGGCCACGTCCATGTAAGCCATGGTCAATGGCTGGCGCTGAGACGAAAATTCGAAGCGCTGGATCGGGTGGGGATACTCAAACCCTTCAAGGTGCGGGCCGTAGGTCGGTTGTTGTTCAGCGTGCAGCGCAGGGACCAGAGCAAGCCCGGCGACGAACATCAGGGAGGATATGGCTCGTTTCACGCATCGACTCCTGGCAGGCGGCCATTCGGCCGCGGCGGCGTATGGGTCGTTGTGCGGAGCTGGCTGTTACCGACGCTCAGACAGGCGCCGAAGGCTCAAGCACAACGGTTTGCCTATCTGGGAGCACGAAACCGGAGTGAGGGTTCGGCGAGGCCGGTGCAAGAATGTTTCTTCGTAATACCGCCTTGCGCCGGAGATCAAACAGTGACATCGATGCGAGCCACACCGCTGCTACTGGGCGTCGACCTGCTGGATATCGAAGCCGATGCGGTTATCACTGCTGATGCGGAACTGCAGCGTTTCACCCGTCTCGACCCGCGCCGCTTTCTCGCGCAGCAGACTGCCCTTGCCGCACAGCGTGTCGTCCTCAGGGTCCGATTCGATGCTGACGATGCGCATCCCGGCCGGCACATGCAAGTGCACCTGCTCGCCGACATGGATCCGCGCCGCCAGCCTGCGATCGACCATCACCGCCACGTAGCAGCCTCCGCCGCGAATGCCGAAGTCGCGGGTCACCACCAACTCGCCACCATTGGCCACAGGTGTCTGAAAGCCACGCAGACGCTCCTCGGGCACTGGCGTGATGTCCTCCGGGTCCGCCTGCCAGGATGAGCAACCGGCCAAGGCCAACACAGGGATGAGTGCGAGCATCATGCGCATAAGGATTCTCCTGTCAGATAAGCGAAGCGGTGATGGTATGACAGGTGTGTTCGCTCACCGTGCGGAAATATGCTCTCACCTGGATCTAACGGGTCGACACCGGATGACTGCTGCCCGGATAAGGCCGCTCTTCTTCTAGCGTCCCGTGGCGATCGTAGACCTCGACCGATGCGGTCTTGCCTTCCATCAAGCTGTCCAGGCCGGTGAACATTTCGTCCTTGGTCAGGGTTCGCAATACCGTTTCCTGGGATTGCTGGTCGGTCAGCTCCCAGCCCATCGGGGTCGGGTTCACGTGATACTTGTCCATTTGGCACTCCTGGGTGTTGCGCAGTTTCGGCTGCGCAGGTCATTCAACTTCAGCCGCGGCTGTCTTGGTCGTCATCGATCTCGCTGTCGTCGAAATCAGGATCCTCGCCTGCTTCCTTCTCGCCAGCATCGGTCATGGTGATGTCCGGCAGATCCTCGGTCGGCTTGTTCTGCTCACGCTGAGTCTGGTCGCTCTGGTTCATGGCTACCTCGTTGGCTTGGTTCAGAGGGTCTACCCGATTGGAGCAACAGGCGCCCTACAGCGTTCGCCTGTCCGGGCACCGGTGGTCCGATCAGTGCTCTACGGCCAAAAGAATCCATCGCCCTTCCCAACTTGCGATTGCAGCGCCCCCCGGACTCCACCACACTGCCGACAATCCAATCTTTGACCGGAGCTGCTGCCATGCCTGCCACTCAAACCCCGTCGCGCGACAGTATTCTGGCCGACCCGGATGCACTCAACTGCACCATCTACCGCGCTCACGAAACGGACCCGGATGGTGAAGAACGCGACATGGGCGACGCCCGCGTCATCATCACCGGGCAGTTCGAGCCGCCGCAGGAGTGGGATGCCAAGGCGCGCGCCGACTATTTCGACGGGATGCCGGAAGACGCCTTCTTCACCGCTGTATTCGCCAGCGAACCTGGCTCCGACTCAACAGGGTTCTTTACCGTCGAAGCCGACGATTATGCTGCCGTCACCGAACAGGACGGCAGCATCTCCATGTTCTATGTCTGCGAGCGGCTGGACGACGACAGCTACGTGCTGCTGCGCGAGGAAGACGACGAGGAATAAGCCGCACGCCGGCGGTTACCGAACCCTCACGTCGCTAGCCGGGTCTGTCTTGTATAGGCAGACCCGTCGGCCGTACCCGATACGCTGACTAACACCCCGCACACCATTCGCCGCAAAGAGGAATCGCATGAGCCCTCTGCACCGCCGCTGGCAATCCCCCGTCACACGAATGAAGCTGGTCGCCGGCCTGCTCCTGCTGCTCGCCGCGCTGCTCTACGTCATCGCGACCGCCATGGAGCCGCGTCACCCGGCCTGGGGCTACCTCGCCTCTTTTGCAGAAGCGGCAATGGTCGGTGCGATTGCCGACTGGTTCGCCGTGACCGCCCTGTTCCGTCACCCGCTCGGCCTGCCGATCCCGCATACGGCGATCATTCCGCGCAGCAAAGCGCGCATCGGGCGGAATCTGTCGACCTTCATCACCACTCACTTCTTGTCCACACCGATGGTGCTGGCCAAGCTCGAAGCACTGGACATCGGCGGCCGCCTAGCCAACTGGCTGCGTCATCCCGCTAATGCCGAAGCGGTTGGCCGCCAGCTCACCGGCATGGCGCGGTTCGGCGTCGAGTCGCTGCATGACGAGCGCGTGCAAGCATTCGTACAGGCCAAGCTGATCAACCGTGCACGCAAGGTCGATCTCGCACCGATCTGCGGTCAGGTGCTGGAAATGCTCACCCGACAGGGCAAGCATCAGGCGATGCTCGATGAAGCGCTGATCAAGGTCGATGCGCTGCTGCAGGACGATGACACCCGTGCGTTGGTGGCCGACGCCATCACGGCCGAGGTCCGCACGCTGCGCTATCTGGGACTCGGCAAGGCGGTCGGCGGTTGGTCGGCGAATAAGTTCGTCGACGGCGTATCAGCGGTCATCGCCGAGATCGCGGGTGACCCTGAACACCCGCTACGGGAGCGCTTCGACGAGCATGTTGCGGAATACATCGACCGGCTCAAGCATGACCCGGCCTACCGGCTGGAGGTCGAACGCATCGTCGCCCAGCTGCTGGAACATCCGGCGACCACCGATTACCTGCAGACGCTCTGGCGTGAGCTGACCGAGTGGCTGGAAGCGGATCTGGAGAGCGCGGATTCACGCATCGGCAAAAGGATCGTGCGCCTGACCCAGGGCTTGGGCGACTCGCTTTCCGCCGACACGTCCATGCGTACCTGGATCAACGAGCAATTGATGGCGGCCGCGCCCAGCCTGCTCGAGCGCTACCGCGGGCAGATCGGCAAATACATCACCCAGCGCGTGGAAAACTGGGAGAGCCGCGAACTGGTCGAGCAGATGGAGCAGAGCGTCGGCAAAGACCTGCAGTACATCCGCATCAACGGCACCCTGGTTGGCGGGCTGGTCGGACTGCTGCTGCATGCCCTGACTCAGCTGGCAGCTGGCTGAGCATTGAGCGAGCGCAGCGTGGCGCAGATCTGACTGGCATTGGCTCCGTCGGTCAGCGGTCGATCCCAACGCAGGGTCGCAGGCTGACCGCTCATGTACCACAGCCGATTGGCGAGCTGATCGGCGTCGCGCGCATCGTGGGTCACGCAGATCAGCGCCATCTGTGGCTGTCCCTCAAGCAGCCGGACAATCAGCTCGCGCAGTTCGGCAGCGCGGTCCGGGTCCAACGAGGCAAAGGGCTCATCGAGCAAGAGCAGATCAGGTTTGACGGCCAGGCACCGAGCCAGCGAGGCGCGGCGCGCCATGCCCAGCGAGAGCTGATCAGGCAGACGATCACCCACGCCGTCCAGCCCCACCTCGCTCAGCAAGCGGTCAATATCGGCAGAAGAGGCTCCGACCAATGCCAAGTTCTGGCGTACCGTGCGCCAGGGCAGCAGGCGGTGCTCCTGAAACAGGTAGCCGACGCGACGCCCGGATTGAAGATGGATCATCGGAGCCAGGCGTGGATCAAGGCCAGCGATAGCGTTGAGCAAGGTGGTCTTGCCGACGCCGGAGGGGCCCAGCAAGCAGATTCGATCCCCGGCACGCACCTGTACGTCGATCAGGCCGAGCACCGGGTGGCCTGCCGCTACGCCATCGATGCACAGCTCAAGCATGCTGCATCCCGGCGTTGCGCCAGCTCGATGCGCGTCGCTCCAGCGGCTGCAGCAGCGCCAGCTCGATCAGCTGTACGACGGCAATGAAGGCCAGGCTATAGGCCAATATGCTCGCCACATCGAAGACCTGAAACGCCATGTGCAGCTGAAAGCCGACGCCATCGGAGCGGCCCAGCAGTTCGACCACCAGGACGATCTTCCAGATCAGCGCCAGGCCACCGCGGGTCGCCGCCATCAGATACGGAAACAGCTGCGGCAGCCAGACGTTCGCTACCCGCTGCCAGCGGTTGAAGCCGTAGACCTGGGCCATCTGCTCCAGCTTCGGATCGAGGCTGCGCGCGCCTTCACGCACCGTCACCGCCACGTTCGGCACTTTATTGATCACCACCGCCAGCACCGCTGCCGCTTCCACCAGACCGAACCAGACATAGAGCAGGATGATGGTGACCAGCGCTGGCAGGTTGAGAAAGAGCACCAGCAGCGGATCGAGCACCGCGTTGGCGAACCGCGAGCGCCCCATCCAGACGCCCAGCAGCGCACCCAGCGCCATCGCAAGCGCAAAACTGATCAGCACCCGGCGCAGGGTGACCAAAAGATGATGGGGCAGCTCACCACTCTGGACGGCGAGCCAGAACGCATGCGCCACCTCAGCCGGCGAAGGCAGCAGCGGTGTGTCCACTGTCAGCGCAATGACGGCCCACACCGCGACCAACAGCGGCAGTGCAACCCAGCAGGCATAGCGCGAGCCGGTCATGGTTCGCCCTGAAACAGCGCCGCGGGCATCAGCTTTTCCGGCTCGGCGCCGGTCAGCAGCAACAGCCGATGCAGCGCAGCGATGCGCGCCGCGTCCAGTGGTTGGGGGATGCCTTCGATAAAGCTGTCATGCAGCGCGGCGAACACCGCGTCGTTATCGGCCCGCATCAAGGGGCGGATTTCCTGCCAGAGATCGGGCTGACTCGCCAGCTGGTCCTTGGTCTCGCGCAACGCACGGGAGAAGCGCTGCAAGAGGTCGTCGTGCTCGATTGCCCAGGCTTGCGGAAACAGGTAGCCGAGCACCGGGAGATCGGGATCGAGCCCTAGCGTTCCAATCAGATCCGCCAGACCGAAGGCAATACGCACACCGCCCTCGCCGCGCAGGCGTGCCGAGAAGTGCCAGAAGGTCAGCAGCGCATCCACCTGGCCGCGCCGCAGCGCCTGGCTAAGCAGGGGCGGCGCCGCGTACTGCACCGTCGCCTCGCGGGCCAGGTCAATCCCCTGCCCCGCCGCCACCTGCTGTAGCAGTTGCCAACCAAGCCCGTCCGGGCCACCGGCGACGCCAATGCGCTTGCCACGCAGGTCGGCCAGGGTGCGAATATCGCTGCCATCGTTGACCAACACTTCACCGATCTGCGAGGAAAACGGCAGGTAGCGATACGCCGTCCCGGCCTCGTAGCGTGCCTGCGCCCAGAGCAGGTCGCTTACCGCGCCATCCACGCTGCCGCTGCTCAACGCCAGACGCGACGCTGGCAAATCAGCCACCAAACGCACCTCGAGATCGAAGCCGTTGGCCTTGTCCAACCCGTGACGCTTGAGATGGTCGAGCTCCCAATGCGGCGTGCCGAACTGCAACACGCTAAGGGTCAGCACCGGCAGCGGTTGCGCCTCGCCCTGCGCCTGAACGAACAACGGGACTACCGCGAGCAGAACCACACGCCCGCATCGAAGCGCTGCGAGGCATGCACGAGCGAAAGACAAGGTGAGGAACCACGGAGCAGGCTTCATGCCCGCAGGGTACGAAGCCTCGCATTCGCTACGAATAGTACTTTGGTGTTTCTTCGCTGCTGCGATGGTCGCGACTGCAACCGGTGCGGCAGCGGTGCGGGTTCAGCTGCCGATCAGTGCTCGCTCTCGGCGAGCTTGCTTACCAGCCGCGCCTGCAGCTTCTCCAGCTCTGCCGGATCAGCCTTACCTGCAGCGTGAATGCCGAGCCCCTCGCCCGAATAGCGCGGGACGATATGCACGTGAATATGAAACACCGTCTGCCCCGCCGGCGCCCCGTTGAACTGCGCCACTTGCACGCCATCGGGTTGCAACTCCTCGACGATCACACGAGCGAGCTTCTGCACCACCGCCATCACCTTGCACAGCGCATCGGTATCCACATCGAGGATGTTGCACGCCGCGGACCGCTTCGGAATGACCAGCGCATGCCCGTAGGACTGCGGAAACAGATCGAGGAAAGCCAGAACATCGTCATCCTCGTAGAGCTTGTAACAAGGCGCATCGCCGCGAATGATCTGGGCGAAGATGTTCTGTGGGTCGTAGGGGGTAGTCAGGGACACGTGCGGCGCTCCATGGCGGGGTTTGGAGTCCAAACCATAGCGGGCGCCAATGCCCATGCAAAGCGGCGGATCCAACAACGTCACTCTGACAACCGACTTAATCAGGCGCCCAAGCGCGCGTGCCACACTTCAACCAGACAGCACGCGCAGAGACTGCGGCTGTCCGAATGGAAAGCGGCCAAAGACGCGCTGTCGCAATACGACGCTTTGTTTCCATCTCCGACGTCTCCCTCAGGAGGAACCGATGCACGATCTATCCACCTTCACCATCACGCAGAAATGGCCTGCCAGTTACCCGGATCGTCTTCAGCTGTATTCGCTGCCCACGCCCAACGGGGTGAAAGTGTCGATCATGCTGGAAGAGACCGGTCTGCCCTACGAGGCGCATCTGGTCAGCTTCGAGAGCGGCGACCAGCGCTCAGAAGAATTCCTTTCGCTGAACCCGAACAACAAGATTCCGGCGATCATCGATCCCAGCGGCCCGGACGGAGAGCCGCTGGCGTTGTTCGAGTCTGGTGCGATTCTGCTGTACCTGGCTGAGAAAACCGGCCAGTTGATGCCGGAAAACGCCGCAGCCCGCTACGAAACGATTCAGTGGTTGATGTTCCAGATGGGCGGCGTTGGCCCGATGTTCGGCCAGCTCGGCTTCTTTCATAAGTTCGCGGGCAAGGATTACGAAGACAAACGTCCACGCGACCGTTACGTCGCCGAAGCCCAACGTTTGCTGGGCGTGCTGGACAAGCGCCTGGAAGGCCGCGACTGGCTCATGGGCGGGCGCTACAGCGTCGCCGATATCGCTACATTCCCGTGGGTCCGCGGCCTGGTGGAGTTCTACGAAGCGCGCGAACTGGTGGAGTTCGAGCGCTTCGTCAACGTCCAGCGGGTACTGGATGCCTTCGTTGCCCGGCCAGCGGTGGCCAAGGGGCTGAATATTCCACCGCACGGGTGATGCTGAACTAGGGTTGACGGAGTGGATCGCTTAACGGGGACGGCTGCTGGCTGACCTCGCCACGACAAAACCGAGAGGTGACGGTATGGCAGGCAACAGCTTCCGACTCAGACCGCGCTGCCCGGACGCCCGCTGTCCGGAACCGATGCAGCGTCACGAACGCTGGGCCAGGCGTCTAGTTGCCGCGATCTGTCTGGCCAGCCTGTGCACAAGCGCTCAAGCACAGCTGACGGCTGCGGAGTCCGACCCGGTCAAGTTGAGCTGGATGCAGGGCTTTCCGCCTCCTGCTGAAAAACTGATCGGCCAGCCGGACTCGAACTACTTCAGTTTTCCCAAGCTGCGCTGGACCGTGTGCCATATCCGCGAGCTGCTGCCCACAAAGGCCGTCAGCCGAGGGTTGGATGCACCGGCGCCTTTGCGCCAATCGCTCGACAGCAGCATTGATGCCGTCAGGTTTATCCCCCTTGGCAGCCGCGAGCCGATGACGTGGGAGCAGTCACTGGCAGCGAACTACACCGACGGCATCATCGTGCTGCACCACGGCCGTGTGGTGTACGAACGCTACGCCGGCTGCCTCAATGAGCAGCGCAAGCACGCCGCGATGTCGATGACCAAGTCGCTGACCGGCCTGCTGGCCGAGATACTGGTTGCCGAAGGTACGCTCGATGATCAGGCCATGGTGGCAAAGCTGGTTCCCGAGTTAGCCTCCAGCGCTTTCGGTGATGCCACCGTACGGCAGGTCATGGACATGACCACAGCGCTCGACTTCAGCGAGGACTATGCCGATCCCAACGCGCAAATCTGGAGTTACAGCGCGGCGGCGAACCCCTTACCCAAGCCTGCCGACTACAAAGGGCCGGTCGGTTATTACCAGTACCTGCAGGCCGTCGCCAAGCGCGGCACCCACGGTGAGGCGTTCGGCTATCGGACCGTCAACAGTGATGCACTGGGTTGGATCATCGCCCGCGTGTCCGGCAAGGCCGTCAGCGAACTGGTCTCCGAACGGTTCTGGCAGCGCCTGGGCACCGAGCAGGACGCTTATTACACGGTCGATGCACTGGGTACGCCGTTTGCCGGCGGCGGTCTGAGCGCCGGCCTTCGGGACATGGCCAGGCTCGGGCAGTTGATGCTCGATGAAGGGCAACACGACGGAGCGCAATTGTTCCCTGCAGAAGTCGTTCGGACCATTCGCACCGGGGGCGATAAGCAGGTGTTTGCCAAAGCCGGATACAAGACGCTACCAGGCGGCAGCTATCGGGCGATGTGGTGGGTGCTGCACAACGCCAATGGCGCTTTCGCCGCTCGCGGTGTGCACGGGCAAACCCTCTACATAGACCCGACAGCCAAAATGGTGATTGCCCGGTTCGCCTCCCACCCCTCGGCCAAGAATGCGGAAAATGACCCCACTTCGCTGCCGGCCTACCAGGCGCTGGCGGACCATCTCATGGAGAAAGCAAAGCGCTGATCAGCTGAGGCGCGGTTTGTTGCGCCCCGTCTTCAAATGACCTTGGCCGCACGCCCGATGAACTGAATTGGCCCGGTCGGCAGCCCGGTCGGCGAGCCGGTCGGCTGTTCCAGCGTCAATTCGAATAGCTGGTTGGGCTGCAACGGCGGCAAATCGTCGAGGCGAATCCTGATCGGCTCACCCGGCTTGACCAAGCCGAGGGACACCGGCGCCTGCCAGCCCTCGGCCTTGGTCCAGAGTTGCAGGGCCTTGTCCGGCGGCAGTTCGGTGACACCCAGCGGTATCAGCTCGATTTCACGTGTTCGATTGCTGGCCTGCATGACCCAACCCGGTGAAAGGTCCTGTGGGGTGGCGAGCACAACGAGCCAGGTCGGCGAAGGTTCGGGTGAAAGACGCGTCAGCAACAAGGCGCCGAGCACCAGCGTGGCGGCCATGCCGGCAGCAGCAAAGCCACGCCACAGCGACAGGCTCTCCCACCAGCTGTTCGGGCGGGCGGGTACAACCGGAGCGGCCTGGCGACTCGTCTCGTCCAGGCTGCGCTCGATTCGATTCCACAGGCGCGGCGAGGGCATTTGCGGTTCGACCAGATCGGTCAGATGCAGCAGACGCGCTTCCCAGTAGTCGACTGCTGCTTGCAACTCAGGCTCTACGGCGAGGCGCTTTTCGACGGCTTCCCTGTCTTCGGCCGAGAGGGTTCCAATCACATATTCGCCGGCGAGTTCGTGCAGGGCCTCGTTCGGATCCTTGGGTTCGTTGTTCATCCGATGCACTCACGAAGGGCGGTCAGGCTGCGGCGAATCCAGGCTTTTACCGTGCCCAGTGGCGCACCCAGGCGATGGGCGATTTCCTGATGCGAATAGCCGTCGACGTAGGCGTGAAACACGCAATTGCGACGCACCGGTTCGAGTTGTTCTAGACAGGCTTCGATCCTGCCGGGGTTTACCCGCCAATCGAAGGCGTCGGTTTGTTCCTGCCAGCCGTCGATGGCGGCGTGCTCCATGTCGCCCACCTCGTCCGGTTCCATCTGGACGTGGCGGGCGTTGTTACGTACGGCATTGAGCGCCAGATGGCGGGTCAGGCTGAAGATCCAGCCGCGAGCCGAGCCACGCGCCTGGTCGTAGGTACCGGCCTTGTTCCAGATGCGGATGAAGGCGTCGTGAACGATGTCTTCGGCCAGGGCCACATCCCGCACGATGCGCTGAACGACGCCAAGCAGCCGCGGGCTCTCCTGCTCGTAAAGCTGCTGCAATGCAGATCGTTCGCCACGTGCGCAAGCGCGCAGGGCCGCTTCGTAATCGAACAAGGGGGGTTGCGACACGGTATCTGCCATTGGCTGGTTATCGACACCCCCGACGCATACGGGCCGGGGAGTCAGAGCATAGAGGCGATCAGCGCTCATATCGAGCGGCTTTTCACCCACTGCGCGTTGCTCACTTGTTGGCCCAGAACAGGTAGTCGGCCTGGTAATCGACGACCTGGCGCTCGCCCTCGTTGGCCGCTGCGCATGTTTTGCCCGGCGCTACGCCCCCTTTGGTCGCGACGCGCTGGATGTAGGTGACACCTGTCATGGCGCCCTTACCTTCAGCCGGGTTGGCCTTGACCAACTGATGCGGAATGTTGCCGTCGCCGGCCGGGGCAATGCCGACCTGAGTACCGGTCACCTTGGAGCCGTCCATCGCTTCCCAGGTTGCTGGTGGGCCGTAGTATTTACCGACCTGCTTACCGCTGCGGTCGTTGAGCGCCGCTTTCGGCCCCATGAAGACCCAGGCCATTTGGCCGGGCATGTCGGTCTTGGCTTGGCATTCATAGGTGATCTGGCCAACGCCGACCGTTTCCATGGCGACCTTGTGGCCGTCCGGTACGCGCACGGCTTCAGGTACGTCCATCTGGGCGAAGGCGCTGGAAGAACAGCCAATGGCCAATGTCAGGCCGGTCAGGCAGAGGATCTTTTTTGCGTCCATTTTCGTGTCTCCGGGTAGTGATCAGATTGAGCGGCCAAGCAGCCGCTACCTGTACTACCCGTCAGGCAGACGATTGGATGCAGTGAGTTTGAAAAATAATCTGCTTAGCTTTGCGCATAACCAGTCGTGCCGATGCCGGGCTGACTTTCTACATTCGCAGAGAACACGCGATGCCCTATCTGACCACCCTGGAATTCCCAACCGTCGATCAGCAACGCTATGACGCACTCAGCGCAACGCTCGCATCAAGCGGCCCGCCGTCCGGCATCCTGTTTCACTCATGTGCTGCCGTGCCCCATGGCTGGCGCATCACCGATCTGTGGGAGAGCGCAACCGCTTTCGATCGGTTCGTCGACGTATCGCTCCTGCCTGCCACCCGCGCATTGGGCTGGCCAGAGCCGTCGCGCAGGGAATGTATCGCCACGTATCACGCAGGCATGGTTCAGCGCTGAATGAAGCATCGCTCCCTGAAGAAAAAGACGTTTGGTTGTCGATTTGGCTGGGCTCGGAACGACTAGGGATCAGTGCCAGCGGATGCGTTGACGCCGACGTGGCCGTCCTTAACTCACAGAGGAACCGAAGCGATGCGATTCATGGTGATGATCAAGGCCAACGCGCAAACCGAAGCGGGCGAGATGCCCAGCGAGGATGTTCTTGCAGCCATGGCCCATTACAACGAAACCCTGGCCGATGCCGGCGTGCTGCTTGGCGGCGAAGGCTTACACCCCAGCAGCCGAGGCGCGCGGGTGCGTTTCGACGGCGGCCAGTGCTCGGTCGTGGACGGCCCCTTCCTCGAGACCCGCGATCTAATTGCAGGTTTCTGGCTATTCCAGACGGCCTCGTTGCAGGACGCCATTGATTGGGTAAAGCGCTGCCCGGCATCGGCCGTCGGTGAGTCGGAAATCGAAATCCGACAGGTGTTCGAAGCCGAGGACTTCGGGGCGGAATTCACCTCCGAATTACGCGAGCAAGAAGAACGCCTACGCGCGCAAATCAACCACTAACCGCACTAGGAGACCCGAATGAAAATTACCCCTTACCTCACCTTCGACGGTCAGGCACGTGACGCCTTTACGCTGTATCAGCAGGTACTCGGCGGCGAACTGGAAATGATGACTTTTGCACAAGCGCCTGACGCTGGACAATTCCCGGCGGAACATCGCGACCGAATCATGCATGTCTGTCTGAGCCTCGGCGAATTCTCGCTCATGGCGTCGGATGCCATGCCCGGAGATCCCGCTTGTGGCGGAGGACAATACGAAGGCATTAAGGGTTGCTCGATCTCTTTGCACCCTGAAAGCATCGCCGAGAGTGAACGCCTATTCGTAGCGCTTTCGGAGGGCGGGCAGGTCGTGATGCCCCTGGAGAAAACTTTCTGGGCCGAGCGTTTCGGCATGTTTATCGACCGCTTCGGCGTGTCCTGGATGATCAACTGCGCTTAGTGGCAAGCAGCCACCCCCTCGACCCATTCGAACGGATTTGTCCAGACTTATAGCAGCGAAATTATCTAAAAAACCCGTTGACAGATAATTTTATGCACATAAGACCTGGTCGGGTTAGCTCTACTCGCGGGGGCGTTGCAAGCGTCAGGTTAAACAAACCTAAGTCATTGATTAAAAAGACTTTATAAATACTGAGTAAAAACCCGTCGATCTGTTCTGAGCCGCGCCAGATGGGCGTTTGAGCGAGTCATCCAATATCTGTTCACAGTGTTATCCACAGATTTTGTGGATAACACTGTGAACAGATATTGGA